>WNFA01011277.1_pt1 | contig 10142 bp, 14 predicted proteins | sample 5400481 | NCBI WGS metagenome assembly WNFA01 (sample SAMN13153340, study PRJNA577476) | soil metagenome | isolation source: 120 cm saprolite under Douglas fir tree site 2 hole 1 replicate 2 | place: USA:California | collected 2015-04-18 | reverse complement strand
CGCCAGGCCAGGGCGCGCTCGCTGTTCAGGTTCGTCGCGATGACGCCCGAATCCTCGAGCTGGTGTCTGGGATCGATGACGATGACATCCGCCTGGCGGTCGAGGCCGAGCGCGAGGTCTTGAGGGCGACCGGAGGCACATGTCGAGCGCCGGTTGGAGCCCTGGCTTCGGTCACGAGAGACTCGTTCACGCTGCTCGCCGCGGCCGTCAACAGCGACGGCACCGGCAGGCTGATCGAACGGGTGCAAGGCCAACGAGCAGACGCGACCAAACTGGCCGCCGCACTGGGCAGGCTTTTGCTGGCGCGGGTCGCCTCGCGATGATCGCGGTCCTCGTCACTCGTCCAGGCGGTGAATCAGACCCGCTGGTGCAAGCGCTGCGGCAGCGAGGCTACCGCGTGCACGCTGTTCCGACCGTGCAGACGGAACCGGTGGAGTTCGATCCGCGGCCACTCGGGCAGTGCGACTGGATCGTGCTCACGAGCGCACGAGGCGTGGACTCGCTTGCCGAGCTGCCTGCCGGCCCGCGATTCGCGGCCGTCGGCTCCGAGACGGCAAAAGCGCTGCGTGCCCGCGGCGTCGAGCCTGCGTACGCGCCGGCGCGCGCCGACGGGGCGGACCTCGGGAACACGCTGCCTGACGTCCAGGGCAAGCGCATCGCCCTGGTCCGAGCGTCGGCCGCGGACTCAGATCTGCCGGACCTCTTGCGCCGGCGGGGTGCAACCGTCGAGGAAGTGACCGCGTACCGGACTTTGGAGGGACCGCCCTCCTCGGCTCATCCGCTTCGGACGGCGCTGGCCGATCCGGAGCTGCGCGCAGTCACCTTCGCGTCCGGCTCCGCGGCGCGCGGGTTCAAATGCGTGAGCTCCTTCGGACCCGGACCGTACCCGTTCCCGGCGCCCAGCGTCCCCGGCGGCTCCGCCGGACGGCGGCGCTGCGGGCGCTGGTCAAGACCACGCGCCTGGATGCCGGCCAGCTCGTGATGCCGCTCTTCATCATCAGCGGCCGCGACCGATCGCAGCCGATCCCTTCGCTGCCCGGACACTCACGCCTGAGCGCCGATCTCGCGGTCATCAGGGCTCGCGAGCTGGCGCGGCTGGGAGTGGGCGGAGTGCTCCTGTTCGGCGTCCCCGACCGGAAGGACGAGAGCGGCAGCGGCGCGGCCGACCCGGACGGCCCGGTGCCCTCCGCACTGCGGGCGCTCAAAGACGCCAACCTGCCACTCGCCGTTGCCGCCGACGTCTGCCTGTGCGAGTACACGACGCACGGCCACTGCGGGGTCCTCTCGGGCGGCGAGGTCGACAACGACGCCACGCTTCCCCTGCTGGCCGAGGCGGCGGTCGCTTATGCCGATGCCGGCGCGGACGTCGTCGGCCCCAGCGGCATGATGGACGGGCAGGTGGCCGCGCTCCGCGCAGCGCTCGACGGCGCCGGACACCCGGCGACCGCGATCATGGCGTACGCCTCGAAGGCGGCCTCCGCCTATTACGCTCCGTTTCGAGAGGCGGCCGGCTCGACGCCGGCCTTCGGGGACCGGCGCGGCTACCAGATGGATTACTCCAACGCGCGCGAGGCCATGCGCGAGATGGATCTGGACGTGCGCGAAGGCGCCGACATCCTGATGGTCAAGCCGGCCCTCACCTCACTCGACCTCCTGGTTCGCGCGCAAAGCCGCTTCGACCTGCCGCTCGCCGCATACCACGTCAGCGGTGAGGTGGCGATGCTCGAGGCGGCCGCGGAGCGCGGCTGGATCGACCGCAGGTCGGCGGCCATCGAGACGTTGACAGCGATCGTCCGCGCGGGGGCGGGCATCGTCATCACCTACCTGGCGGCGGACGTCGCAGGCTGGCTGAGGGAAGAAGCCCTCGAGTGAGCGAGCAATACGTGCACGCACTTGCCCTCGGCCTGGACAGCGCCTGGCGCCGCCTTCCTGACCCCCAGCGACGGTCCACCTGCGCCGATTTCCTGACGTCCATCGAGCAGGCGACCGACGTCAGGACCTACGCGTACACGATGGTCGGCCTGCAGCCCGGCGTCGACCTTCTGCTCTGGCGGCTGGCTCCCTCGCTCGAAGCTCTCGAGGCATCGGCCGCCGCGGCGCTCCGGTGTGGGATGGGGACCTGGATGACCGTGAAGGAGAGCTTCGTCGGCCTGATCCAGCCTTCGCAGTACGTGAAGAAGCCGACTCCGCAGGAGCAATCGCTGTTCAGCGGCGAGCGATCGCGATACCTGATCGTCTATCCCTTCACGAAGTCGGCCGACTGGTACCTGCTCGACAAGGAGACGCGGCAGCGCGTCATGAACGAGCACATGCGCGTCGGCCACGGCTATCCGCAGGTGCGCCAGCTGCTGGCTTACTCGTTCGGCCTGGACGACCAGGACTTCGTGGTCGCGTACGAGACCGACGACCTTCCCGCTTTTGGAGAGTTGGTGCGCGCGCTGCGTTCCACCGAGAGCCGGCGCTCGACCGTCAGCGACACGCCCATCCTTGCCGGGATCCATCGCCGGCTCGGCGAGCTCGCAGAAATTTTCGGCGCGTGACAGCGAGCGCTGCCATGTTCCTGCGCGCATGCCGGCGAGAGCCTGTCGAGCGCACGCCGGTATGGCTCATGCGGCAGGCGGGCCGGTCCCTGCCCGAATACCGCGCGCTGCGCGAACGATGGAGCCTGGAGGAGATAGTCGCCCAGCCCGAGCTGTGCGCCGAGGTGACGCTGCAGCCGGTGCGCAGGCTGGGCGTCGACGCGGCCGTGATGTTCGCCGACATCATGCTGCCGCTTCGTGGGATGGGCATCGACTTCGAGCTGGTCGAATCCGTGGGGCCCGTGATCGCGAATCCCATTCGGTCGGCCGAGGCCGTGCACGCGCTGCGCACGCCGCCGGCGTCCGAATCGGTGCCGCAAGTTCTGGATGCGGTGAGGATGGTCGCGCGGGAGTCGCCCGTCCCGGTCATCTGCTTTGCGGGCGGCCCCTTCACGCTGGCCAGCTACGCCATCGAGGGCCGGCCGAGCCGCGACTTCTTGCTGACAAAGCAGTTCATGTACCAGGAGCCGGCCGCGTTCGGGCTGCTGCTCGACCGGCTCGCCACCGTCATGGCCGAGTACCTCGGCGCGCAGGTCGCCGCCGGCGCGCAGGCCCTGCAGTTGTTCGACAGCTGGGTCGGCGCCCTGTCACCCGCCGACTACGAGGCTCGCGTGCTTCCGTTCACGCGGCGCATCTTCGAGGCCACCCGCGCGCTGGGCGTGCCCAGGATCCACTTCGGTACCTCCACCGCGGGGCTGCTCGAGCTCATTGCCACCTCCGGCGCGGACGTCGTCTCGCTCGACTGGCGCATCGGCCTCGACGAGGGCCGGCGGCGTCTCGGCGAGGCCCTGGGCGTGCAGGGGAACCTGGACCCGGCGGTGCTGCTCGGACCGGTCGAAGGCGTCGCCGAAGGCGCGCGCGACGTGCTCCGCCGCGCAGGCGGCCGCCCGGGCCACATATTCAATCTCGGTCATGGCGTGCTCCCGGGGAGCTCGCTGGAGAACCTGCAGGCGCTGGTCGAAACCGTTCGCGAGGGAGTGCCGGCCGTTGCCTGAACGCACCGGAGTTCTCTGCATGGCGTACGGCAGCCCCGACGGGGACGAGGGCATCGAGCCCTACTTCACGCACATTCGCGGCGGAAGGCCGCCCTCGGCCGAAGCGCTGGCTGAGCTGCGCGAACGTTACCGCGCTATCGGCGGCTCGCCGCTGACCGCGATCACCAACGCTCAGGCACGGGCCCTGTCGCAGCGGGTCGAGCTACCGGTCTTCGCAGGCATGAAGCACGCCCCGCCCTTCATCGCCGCCGCGGCCGTCGAGGCGCGCGCGGCAGGCATCGAGCGGCTGGTCGGGCTGCCCCTCGCACCCCACTACGCCGACATGAGCCTGGGCGCGTACTTCACCGCTTTGCGTTTGGCGTGGGATGGAGAGCTGGTCGAGGTCCATGGGTTCCATGACCACCCTGCATTCGTGGCCGCCGTCCAGGCAATTCTCGGCGAGGCGCTCACCGGCTTCGAGCCGGAGAAGATCTTCTTCACCGCCCACAGCCTGCCGGCGCGGATCGAATCTGAAGGCGATCGCTATCGCGAGCGCCTCCTGGACAGCTGCCGGCTCGTCGCCGAAGGTTCGGCGCTTCCGGGGTGGGAGTTTGCGTTCCAGTCCGCCAGCCACACCGGGGAGCCATGGCTGGGTCCCGATCTCCTGGATGCGCTCGCTCGGTCAGGCTCGCGCCGCGCGCTCGTGTGCCCGATCGGATTCGTCGCCGACCACCTGGAGATCCTTTATGACATCGACGTTGAAGCGATGGCCTTCGCGCGCGAGCATGGGATCGAGCTGCGCCGGACGGCATCCTTCAACGCCCGGCCTGAATTCATCGATGCGCTGGCTGCCGTCGTCAGCGATGCGCTCAGCGGGCAGTCGCAGCCCCGAGGCGCGCGGATAATGGAGCGATGATCGGCGCGTTCCGCGTGCAAGCGGATCCGAGCGCCCAGGAGTGGATCCGGAACCACTCCAGCGAACAGCCGCGCGTGATCGCATATGACGTGAAGCGGTGCTGCGGCGGAGGCAAGCTCTGCACCGTCAGCGTTCGCGAGCGAAGGCGCAGCGACGATAGACGCGATTTCGCCACAGCCGTGCTCGAGGACGGCACCAGGCTGCTGGTCGACCGGCGCGCGGCCCGGCGCCTACCGTCCCGTTTCCGGCTCACAATGCGCGGCCTCGGGCCGTTCCGCCGGCTCGACCTCGATCTGAGCGGCGAGGAGTGGGGCGTCCTGCTGTACGACTAGCGGCCGCGGCCGTCCCACCGGAACTGGCCGTCGGCCGAGATCTGGCCCGCCGACTGGGACGCGGGAACCGGGTCCATGGCCGCACCAGCCTGATGCTCGTAACGTCCTCATGCCCGGCCGGCACTAATCTGGTCGGGATGGATGAGCCTAAGTACATCTCGAGGGTCAGGATCGTCCGCGAGCGCGGTCCGGTCCGCAGAGCCTATCTGCCGGCCGAAGCCGACCCGGTCATGTTCGGCACCCACGACGAGGTGCGCGAGCACTACGGGACGGCTCCAGGGCAGTATCCCGACCACGCGACCACGCTCGACTACGTGGTCGCCGCGGCGGCCGGTTGACTGACCGGCACTCTCGGTGGCGCGCTGGAGGCGCGCGGGATCGACGCGAGCGAAGGCAGATTGACCTCCGAGGCAGAAGGCGTCGTGGTGGTGGAGGACAAAGTCCTGGTCATCAAAAGCATCCACGTGCGCTATCAGCTGGCCGGCTGTCCGGACGACAAGCGCGAGGCCGCCGAGCGCTCCCATACTTTCCATGCCGGCCGCTGCCCGGTCGCCAAGAGCATCGGCGGCTGCATTGCAATCAGCACCGAGCTGGAGTTCGTTTGACGCCCGGTTAGGAGGAGAGCGCCGATGTCATTCATATCGCGCGGATTCCGTGGCAAGCGGCGTGACTCCGCGAGCAGCTCCCGGGTGCCTCCGGGCCAGTATGTGGTCAACGACTTCCCTGTGCTGTCGGCCGGGCCCACGCCTCGCGTGCCGGTGGCGGACTGGACCTTCGTCATCGAAGGCGAGATCGACAAACCCAAGAGCTGGACCTGGGAGGAGTTTCGAAAGCTGCCCACCGAGCAGGTCACCAAGGACATCCACTGCGTGACCAAGTGGACCAAGCTCGACACCCTCTGGACCGGCGTGTCGGTGGACACGCTCCTCGAAGGCGTGGACACGGCGGCCGAGTATGTGATGGCGTTCTCCTACGGCGGCTACACGACCAACCTGCCACTCGAAGACGTGACCGGCGGCAAGGCGTGGGTCGCCTTCGAGTTCGACGGCCAGCCGCTGCATCCCGAGCACGGCGGCCCCGCCCGCCTGCTCGTGCCGCACCTCTATTTCTGGAAGAGCGCCAAATGGGTGCGCGGCCTTCGGCTCGTAAACGAGGACCAGCCGGGCTTCTGGGAGTCCAACGGCTACAACATGTACGGCGACCCATGGCGCGAACAGCGGTACTGGGGAGACTAATATCCCCACGAACTCAGAGGCTAAAGCCGTGAGTTCGCGGGGACCCCGAATACTGAGCTGGCAGCTCGGCAGCGTGGCCGAGCTGGTCCAGGAGACGCCCAGGGTGGCGAGCCTGCTGCTCGACGCGCCCGACTGGCCGGGCCACCTGGCGGGCCAGCATGTGGACGTCCGCCTCACGGCGGATGACGGCTACCAGGCGCAGCGGAGCTACTCGATCGCGTCGGCGCCGGAGGATTCGCGGCTGGCGATCACCGTGGAGAGGCTCGACGACGGCGAGGTGTCGCCCTACCTGGTGGGTGAGGTGCGCCCAGGTGACAAGGTCGAGTTTCGCGGGCCGATCGGTGGTTATTTCGTTTGGCGGGCGGATGACAGGCGGCCGCTTCTGTTGGTCGGCGGCGGATCCGGCGTGGTCCCGCTGATGGCGATGATCCGCCATCGCGCGGCCAGCCGATCGACGACCCCGACCAGGCTTCTCTATTCGTCGCGTGCCGAGGACGACATCATCTACCGGGCCGAGCTCGATCGGCTCTCGGGAGCAGGGGACGGCCTGACCGTTTCCCACACGCTGACTCGAAAGCAGCCGGCCGGCTGGCGCGGCTACGCGCGCCGGATCGATCGCGCCATGCTGGCCGAGGTCGCATGGCCCAAGGACCAGGACCCCATCGTTTTCGTCTGCGGTCCCACGCCACTGGTGGAAGGCGTGGCCACAAACCTGGTCGACCTGGGCTTCGATCCCGCATCAATCAAGACCGAGAGGTTTGGACCAACAGGAGGTTGAGATCATGACCGTGCAGCAATCCGATATGAAGCTCGACGGCAACGCGATCGGAGGCCTGCTGCGCGAGATCTTCACCATGGAGATGACCAACGCCGAAGGCACGTGTGCGAGCTGCGGCAAGGTGAGCGTTGTCGGCCAGGTCGTCGTGTATCTGAACGCGCCTGGCGCGGTGGTGAGATGTCCCACCTGCGACCAGGTCTTGATGCGAATCGTCCAGGGCCGCGGCAAATACTGGCTCGACCTCACCGGCATCCGAAGCCTCGAGTTCTCGAGCGAGTAAAACTCACACCCGATTCCAAGCCTTCCTTGAGGTTCACGCCCGACCATGCGTGATATGAGCAAAGGACGCACGCTGCTGATCGCCTCCGCCGTTGCGGCGGCGATGGTTTTGGTCGGTGTCATGGCGGCGTCGGCTGCCGGTAGGGGCGGCGCCACGAATTTCCTGGCGGCGGCTTCGCCGTCACCGGGCTTCAAGTCGAACGAGGCCGCAGCGCACGAGGCCGGCGAGTCTGCCGCGCACGAGACGGCCGAGAACAACGGCACGTTCCACCCCGCGGGCGCTCCGGGCGGCGGGCACCCCAACGAGACTTCGGCCCACGAGGCCGGGGAGACGGCGGCGCAGGAGGCGGCCGAGAACGCGAGGGCGTCGGCGACACCTACCCGCTAGTCGCTGAGCGCATTTGGCGACAGACGCGCGGTTCACGGATGTGTGATACGCACGTTTAACGTCACACGCGCCATTTCGCCGCCAATCCGCCTGGCTGTTGTCGATTGGCATAATGCCGGGGGTGAGTGAAGTGGAAGATCACGAGCTTGGCATCGTCGGGTTGGCGACCATGGGCATGAACCTGGCCCGCAACCTCGCCTCTCATGGCGTGCGGGTCGGTGTCTACAACCGCACTCGCCAGCGGACGGACGAGTTCATGGCTGCGCACGGGGGGGAGGGCGACTTCAAGCCCGCCGCCACGCTCGAGGAGCTCGTCGAGATCCTCAACCCGCCCCGCGCGATCCTCCTGATGGTCAAAGCAGGAGCGCCTGTGGACGAGGGCATCGATTCGCTGTCTGCTCTGCTCGAGCCGGGCGACACCATCATCGACGGCGGCAACTCGCTGTTCCACGACACTCGCCGCCGCGCGACGGCCGCGGCGAGGGCCGGCCTCGGATTCCTCGGCATGGGGGTGTCAGGCGGCGAGGAGGGCGCGCTGCGCGGGCCGAGCCTGATGCCAGGCGGTTCTCGCGAGTCGTACGAGCACGTCGAGGAGATGCTGACCGCGATCTCCGCCAAGGTCGACGGAGTGCCGTGCTCGACCTACATAGTACGACCTGCTGCGGTCGGCGATCGGCCTCACTCCGCCAGAGCTGGCCTCGATCTTTCGCGAATGGAACGAGGGCCGCCTGCAGTCGTACTTGATCGAGATCACGGCCAACGTGCTCGCCAAGAGCTCGAACGGCTCGGATGGCGCGCTGGTGGACGCCATCGAGGACGAGGCCGAGCAGAAAGGCACCGGACGATGGACGAGCGAGTCGGCGCTGCAGTTGGGGGTGCCGCTCACCGGCATCACGGAAGCGGTTTTCGCCCGCATCCTGTCGAGCCAGAAGAAAGAGCGGGTGAATGCGGCCGGCATATTGACGGGCCCGGCGGCGGACCACGTCCACTACGACCGGGACATGGGCCTGGTCGACGACGTGAGGGATGCGCTCTACGCGGCCAAGATCGTCGCGTATGCCCAGGGCTTCGAGCACATGCAGGCCGGATCGCGTGAGTACGAATGGGACCTCGACCTCGGGGCGCTGGCGACCATCTGGCGAGGCGGGTGCATCATCCGGGCCCAGTTCCTCGACCGGATCAAGGATGCCTACGTCGCGCAGCCAACATTGCCCAACCTGATGCTCGCGCCGTTCTTCCAGGAGGCACTCGCCTCGGGCCAGGACGCTTGGCGCCGCGTGGTCAAGACTGCCGTCGATCGGGGTGTGGCCATCCCGGCCTTCTCGTCATCGCTCGCGTATTACGACGGTTACCGCCGCGGTCGCGGGCCGGCCAACCTGATCCAGGGCCTGCGCGACTATTTCGGCGCCCATACGTACCACCGCGTCGACCGCGAGGGGGCGTTCCACACCCGATGGGCGCAGGACGGCTCCGAGGTCAAGGTCGAGTAACCCCACGAACTCAGAGGCTGACGCCGTGAGTTCGCGGGGACCCCGAAACTACGGCATGTCGCCGTTCAGGATGGTGGCGAGGGTTTCCGGGTCGATGTTCCCGCCCGAGACGACGGCGACGTAGCGGCCGGGCCCGGCCAGGCCTTTGAGCGACGCCGCCACCGCCGCGCCGGCGGCGCCTTCGGCCACGACCGCCGCGTGCTTGACCAGGTGGCGGATGGCTGCGGCCACTTCGGGCAGGCTGACGACCAGCGACCCGGCCAGGAGGCGTGAGGCGGGCGGCCACATCTCCGGCAGCACGGACGGACCGCCGATGCCGTCCACGAAAGTCGGGGTGCGCGAGGTCGGGACAGGGCCGCCGGCCGCGAAGGCGGCGGCGAGGGGCGCCGCCGTGTCCACCTCGCAGCCGAAGACGCGGACCTCAGGGCGTAGGCCTCGCACCGCAGTGGCGATGCCGCAGCTCAGGCCGCCGCCGCCAAAGGGAACGAGCACGGCCGTGACGTCGGGGAGGTCCTCCAGGATCTCCAGGCCGATCGTGCCATTCCCGGCCATGACCGCCACCTCGCTGACCGGGTGGATGAAATGCGCGGGCTCCAGCGGCGCGTAACGGTGCGTCGCGACCACGTTCCACCAGTCGTCGTAGGGGAGCGAGACCGTTTCCGCCCCCAGCTGCTGGATTGCATCCAGCTTGGTGCGCGGCGCCCCGTCAGGTACTACGACCGTGCACCGGATGCCAAGCCGCCTGGCGTTCCAGGCGACCCCCTGGGCCATGTTCCCCGCGCTGGCCGTGTACACGCCGGCCCCGAGCGCGCCGGCATCGAGAAGGGCCATTGCGTTGGCGGAGCCGCGGACCTTGAACGACCGGATCGGCTGCAGGTTTTCGAGCTTGAGATAGAGCTCAGGGGTGCCGCCCTGTTCCAGGCGGACCAGTGGCGTGCGGGGCACGATGCCTGCGATGCGCTTGCGCGCCTCCTGCACGTCGGCGAGGGTGATCGAATCGGGCTCGCGTTCGCTCATGGCTTCGTAGGTGGAGGCACCGCAGGGTCCTGCGCGAGGAGGAGGAATGCGCCGGCCAGCAAGATCGCCAGCCCCGGTGGCCCGTAGTCGGCGACCCAACCGTTCGGGAAGAACACGCGGATCACCGCCGATATGATCACGTACACGCCCGCGA
>WNFA01011362.1_pt1 | contig 10143 bp, 6 predicted proteins | sample 5400481 | NCBI WGS metagenome assembly WNFA01 (sample SAMN13153340, study PRJNA577476) | soil metagenome | isolation source: 120 cm saprolite under Douglas fir tree site 2 hole 1 replicate 2 | place: USA:California | collected 2015-04-18 | reverse complement strand
TGGAAATCGCCGCAGTTGGAGCAGGAACTGATCTCCCGGTAGGCATTTTGGCCGGGCAACCAGACTTCCAGATCGTATGTCTTGGCGGCGGAGAAACCCAAGTCGGCGGTGCAGAGCGTCATCACCCGATAGGGGAGATTCAACCGGCGAAGGATCTCCTCCGCGTCCGCGGTCAGTCCCTCGAGCTCCGCTGAGCTGTTCTCGGGAGTCGAGAATTTGACCAGCTCGACCTTGTGGAATTGGTGTTGTCGCACCAGGCCGCGGGTGTCTTTCCCGGCGCTTCCCGCCTCGGCTCGAAAACAGGGGGAGAAGGCGCAGTACTTGAGCGGAAGGCGATCGCCTTCGAGGATCTCGTTCTGATGGTAGTTGGTCAGCGGGACCTCGGCGGTCGGAATGAGGAAGAGTTCCTGGCTGCCCGCGGTCTTGAATGCGTCATCCTCGAATTTCGGAAGTTGGCCGGTGCCCATCATCGCCGCCCGGTTGACGAGGTAAGGCGGCAAAAGCTCGGTGTATCCACGAGAGGTGTGGACATCGAGCATGAATGAGATCAGCGCCCGCTCCAGCCGCGCCAGGGGCCCGCGGTAGAACGCGAAGCGAGAGCCGGAGACTTTCGCCGCCCGCTCGAAATCCAGCGCCCCCAGACGTTCGCCCAGCTCGAAGTGCTGCTTCGGCGGGAAAGCGAAGGAGGGCTTTTCTCCCCAGCTGCGCTCCACCCGATTGTCGTCCGCCGAAGCTCCCACCGGGACCGATGGATCGGGAAGATTGGGCACGAGGAGGAGGATTTTTTCCAATTCCTCCTCGACCGCCTTGAGCTGCACTTCTTTTTCCCGGATCGTCGAAGACAGCGACCGCATTTGATCCCGGAGCCGTTCGATCGCACCGGGGTCCTGCTTCGCCTTGAGCTTGATTTCCTCGTTGGCGTTGTTGCGGGTCTGGTTGAGCGACTCGAGGGCGATGTAGAGCTCGCGCCTTTCCTCGACCAGGGCCTGGAAACGGCCCAGGTCGAGGTTTCCACCGCGGAGCTTGAGCCGCTCCTTCACCGCTTCGAAATTCTGCGCAACGTATTTGAGATCCAGCATCGCGCACCCGTTCTAACTGCGGTCGCCTCCCTCTTGTGGCGCTTCTCCTTGTACGCGTATCCGAGATAGTAAAACGCCATCGGCTTGGTGGAATCCTCGGCGATCGCCTTGCGATACCAGTTGATCGCCTGCGCGTGATTCCCCTTCTCGGTGTAGGCGCGGCCGAGCTTGTAGAAAACCTGTTTGAGCGACGCGTCTGTTTTGAGCGCACCGAGGTAAGCGGAGATTGACTGGTCCCATTTTCCAGCTTGGAAATGGCAATCCCCGATCATTGCCAGCACCCGAGTGCGCTTATGGTCGACGTGAAGCGTTTGTTCAAAGGCGGCAATTCCGTGGTCGAATTCACCGCGATCGAGGTAGGCCTGGCCGAGGGCTTCGAGGCTGTCCGCTTGGGACGGATCCAGCTCGACCGCCCGTTTCCACATCTGGATCGCCTCGGTCGTCCGCTTCGCGTCGCGATAGACGATCCCCATCTCATACAAGTAATCGGGCCGATTCGGCGCCCGGTCGAGGGCATTTCGCATGCTGTCGATCGCCTGGCTGTACTCCCCGCGCCGGTTCTTCACCTTGCCGAGGTAGAAGTGACCTTCGGCATTGACCGGTTCCACTGCGAGCGCGGCAAGAAGGTTGGCTTCGGCGTTGGCCAGGTCCCCCTTGTCGAGCAGCACCGCCCCGAGCAGGATCGTGGTCCGGGTCGCTTTTGGATCCTCCGCTTTGGCTTTCTCCAGCTCGGACACCGCCTCGTCGAGCTGCCGCATTCGCCAAAGCACCAGGCCGTGCTGCAATCGGCCATCCTTGACATGGGCGTTGAGCTCGAGCGCTTTTTCCACCTCCGCGCGTGAAGTCTCCAAAGCACCGTCTTCAAGCGCGACCTTGGACAGTCCGAGGTGGCCCTCGGCGAGCCCGGCGTCCAGCTCCGCCGCTTTCTGGAACGCCGCCCTCGCGCGCGGAAGATCCGACTCGAGCATCGCCAGCTCGCCGACGGCGGCGCGCACCCGAGCGTCCGAGGGGGCCTGGGCCAACGCCTGCTCCAGCAGCGCTTTGGTGTCGCCCACCCGGCGCAAGCGGAGGTAAAGGCGCGCCAGGTACAGCGTGGCGTCGGTCAGCTTCGGGTCGGCATTGATCGCGCGCTGGTAATGGGTCTCTGCCTCGGCGGGCTTGTCCAGCGCGTCATTGACGCGTCCATCGAGGTAAGCAATTCGCGCCTTGCCCGGGAAGCGCGCGTTGGCCTGCGCCAGCGCTTTGAGCGCATCGTCCATCCTCGTCAAACCGATCAGCGCGGTGAGGAATCCCTCGGTGGCGCCGAGGTTTTGAGGCTCCTTGTCCACCACTTCCTTGTAGAGCGGCAGCGCTTTGGCGAACTCGTGTTGCATCAGCAGCAGATGGGCCAGTTTCTCCTTGGCGAAGGTAGAGATGGAGTCGAGCTTCAACGCCTGTTCCAGCTCGGCGATCGCTTCCTTCGTTTTGGACTGCGCTTCCAGGGCAGCGCCCTTGAGAGCGTGCGTTCGGGCCAGCTCGATAGGTCCAAGGACGACCTGACCCTTCTCGCCGCTGGGCAGCTCGAGGACTTCAAGCGCTTTGGCCGGATCATTCCGGGCCTTCTCGACTTCGTTGCTTGCCTGGTACACGTTTCCCAATGCGTGAAGCGCTCGCGCGGAGTCCTTGCGGCGATCGACGGCCTTGGTCAGCGTCTCGAGCGCCAGCCGGGCCTGGCCTTGCAGGGCATAGGCTTCGGCGAGCAAAAGGCTCAGCTCGAGATCCGCGGCATTTTCGGTTCGGGCGACGCCTTCCTGAAGGATCGCCACCGCTTGCGGCGCCTTGCCCTCTGCCAGCCGGGCACCGGCGGTCGCCTTGATGAAATCAAGATCCTTGCGGCCGAGCAGTTCGATGTCCTCCAAAGACGCGCCGGCCTTCATCACGTCCGCTGGTTTCGCCGCGCTGAACCGCCGTTGCAGATAAAAGACCGATTGGCACCAGACGGCACGAGCTTCTGGGTAGTCGCGGATCTTCAAGACGGCGGCGGCGAGCTCGTAGGATTCGCGGTAGCTCTTGTAGGTGTCGGCGAGAAACCCCCTGCGCGCATTTTCAAGCATCGCGAATTGCGGTGAGCTCCGCGACACGTGGGTGGAGAACAGCCTTCGCACCCCGAAGGCGCCATAGCGGGTGAAGCCCAGCGAGGCCCCGGCGGCGACGAGAAACAGCACCGCGCCGGCAGCGATGAGCAGTTTGGCTCGTTCCTTTACCAGGTCGAGCACCGAATTGGTGCGGATGACGTTGACCGCCGCCATGCGTCCTTCGTAGAGGCGCTTGAGGTGGTCTACTTCTCCGGCGCCCTCCTCGGGGGCAGGCGCCGGCGGGGGAGGGGCGTTGGCAAGAGACGCGATCACCTCGCGAAATGCCGGCACGCTGCCGATCGGGAACCACTCGATCTGGTCTGCCGAGAGATCTTCGGTGCCCGTGAGTTGCCCGTCCTGCAGCATCTTGGAGACGATGCTCTGGTCGAAGGGTCCGAAGACCTTCCCCGTTTTTCGGCGCAGGTGATAGCGCAGCGCGATCGTTTTTTCCGCCGGATCGTCATTGGCGTTTTTGTCGACGAAGCTCAACATCTCCAGATTTTCGTCGACCCGGCCGGGCGACTCGTGCGCCGGGGAGTCGGCCATCTGCGCCGCGAAATCCTCGGAGCTCCGTCGACCGGATTGCCGAAGTTCGTCTGCGGCTCCGTTGTCGGGTTGCGCGCTGTCCGCCGCGCCGGGGGGATCGCCGAAGTCGAACGCATCCGAAGCCGCCGGCGGCCCGTCGCTCGCCGAAACGTCCGCCAGCTCAAAATTCAGGTCCCCGGCTGGCGGGTCGCTGGCTCGATGGGGTGGGGCTGCTCCCGCGGCGACCGCCGGGCGGCCTTGCCCGCCGGCCGGAGAATCGGACGGAGAGGCAAAGTCAAAATTGAGATCGGGCTCGGTGTTGGCGGAAGGCGCGGGCGGCTCCGCGAAGTCAAAGGTCTCCGGAAACAACGGTGATTCGGCATCGGAAACCCGCCCCGGGCTGTCCATGACGGGCCAGGCGCCTTCCGGCTCGGCGGGCGGATTGGCCTCATGCTGCTGCTCGGCTTTCCCAAAAAGGTCGAAGTCCTCGGCACCTGCGTTCAGTCCCGGCAGCGCAATCGGCTTTGGGCGCGATTGCCCGGGCCTGCCCACCGCGGATTCGCCGGCAGCTCGGGGTGGGGGTGCGGGGGGTGATTCATTTCCAGGAAAGTCGATCGGCGTCAGCCCCTCTTCGAACTTCGCCATCCGGCCGACGCTATTGCTGGGCAGAGGAACCGATCGGTTCTTGGCAGCGCCTGGCGCGCCGCCCGCGCCGCTGGGCGAGCCGGTCAAACCGGCGCCGGGAAGGGGAATGGAGCTTTCCTGGATCGTGACCGCCTCGCGCGCTCCCGAGCTGCTCGGCAATGGAACCGAAGCCGGCCCGGCAGGCGCGGGACTTCCGGGCAAAGGTACCGGACCACCGGGGGTCGCAGCGTTGATCGCGAAGAGCGTTTGACACTTGGCGCACTTGAGCTTGGCGCCACCCGATGGAATCCGCTTGTCGTCGATATTGTAATTTGTCTGACAGGACGGGCAGGTAACTCGCATGAGATCCTTGGCGGGAAGAACCTGGCAACGTTGGCTGGAGTGGGGTTGGCCCGAGCTTTCGTAGCCCGAGGAAAGGTTAACAGAGCAGGGAACTTCATTAAAGAAGGGGGAAGGCTAAACTCCGACTCTGCGCTACCTTTGCGCAGGTGCCTTGTTGAAGACGAACTTGCTTTCTCGGCCGAACCTTCACTGATTGTTTTTGAATGGAACCAATTCTCATTCTCGGTGGTGGTCTGGCGGGACTTTCCGCCGCTTTCTTTTCGCCGAGGAAATGGCGGCTGATCGAAAAAACCGAGCGGGTAGGCGGGCTGGTCAAGACCGAGGTGATCGGCAATGGGTTCTACTTCGACCCGACCGGTCACTGGCTGCACTTGCGCGATCCGGAAATCACCCGGCTCGTCACCACCGAATGGATTCCGGATGGGCTCGTTTCAATCCAGAGAAAAGCGGCGGTTTTCTCACGCGGGGTGTTCACCCGTTTCCCGTATCAAGTCAACACCCACGGGCTGCCGGCCGAGGTCATTTCCGAGAACTTGATCGGGTTCGTCGAAGCTCACTACGGCGAAAGTGGACGCGAGCTTCGCCAGCGCGAACCAAGGAATTTCGAAGAATTCATTCTGCGATACATGGGCGCCGGCTTCGCCAGAAATTTCATGATTCCCTACAACCGCAAGCTGTGGACGGTACCGGCCTCGCAGCTTTCCGCGGCCTGGTGCGGCCGGTTCGTCCCCAGACCGAGCTTGAAGGAAGTGGTGGAGGGCGCGCTCGGAATCGGCGGAGACAACATTGGATACAATGCGAGCTTTCTTTATCCCAAAGAAGGGGGAATCGAAGTCCTGGCCAAGGCGATTCTCAAGAATGCGCGCGGCGGCGAGGTGAGCGTGAATACCGAACCGAAGTCCATCGACTGGAAGTCGAGGACGGTGCTGCTCTCCAATGGAGAGGCGATCAGCTACTCCGACTTGATCTCCACCATCCCCTTGCCGGCGCTGATCCGCTGCATTGCGGCGGCGCCCTCCGGGGCTCCGGCGGAAGTCTTTGCCGCGGCGCGGAGGTTGAAAGCCACCACGGTGACCCATGTCAGCGTGGGCGTCAAAGGCCCCAATCGGCAGCCCTGGCACTGGATTTATCTTCCCGAGCCGGAGTTCAACACCTATCGAATCGGTTCTCCCTCGGCGGTGTATCCGTCTCTCGCTCCGCCCGATTCCTGCTCGTTCTATGTCGAGTATTCTCACCGGGGAGAGCTTTCGAAAAAACAGTGCGAAGAGTTTGCGATCGCCGACCTGTTGCGTTCTCAGATGATTCATCGCGCCGACGATGTTCTGTTTGCCCGGGCGAATGAAATTCCAAACGCCTACGTTTTGTATGATGAGGAATATGGCCCGGCGAAGACCGAGATCCTACGGTTTCTCGAGCAGGTGGGCATCCATACCGCCGGACGTTACGGGCAATGGGAGTACTCTTCGATGGAGGACGCTATCATCGGCGGTCGCCGCTGTGCGCGAAAGATTGGAGCCCGGGCCACACAATTCTCGGAGTAACGCCTCCCCCGCTGTACCGCCGTCGAAGCGAACCCGTTCCCGATGCCAAACAGCCCTCCTTTTATTTCGGTGGTCATCCCCGTCTACAATGAGGCGGCGATCGTCGCTTCCGCGGCGGCGGAGTTGGCCGGCAGTCTGGAGGATCGAAAGCTCGACTACGAGATCCTTTTCGCCGAGAACGGCTCGACCGACCAGACGCCGCAGATTCTTCACCAGCTGGCGAAGTCCAATCCCCGGATTCGTTGGCTTCATTCGTCACGGCCAAACTACGGGGCAGCGCTCAAGCAGGGGATACTCGAGGCGCGCGGCGAGATCCTAGTCTGTGACGAGATCGACCTGTGCGATCTGGTCTTCTACGATGCCGCGTTGCCTATTCTGAAAGCCGGCCAGGTCGACATGGTGATCGGCTCGAAGGCGGCGAAGGGTTCGAGCGACCGGCGTCCGCTGCTTCGCCGCGTGGCGACGCGGGTGCACAACAAGTTGCTGCGCCTGCTGCTCGGTTTTCGCGGGACGGACACCCACGGGTTGAAGGCATTTCGGCGTGAAAAGCTGCTCCCGGTGGTTCGCCGCTGCGTCGTCGATCGCGACGTATTTGCCAGTGAGCTGGTGATTCGAGCATGGCGACAGGGGTGCGAGGTGGTCGAGATCCCGGTGCAGCTCCAGGAGAAGCGTCAGCCCTCGGTGCACTTGCTGCGCCGGGTTCCCAATGCAATGAAGAACGTCGCCAAGCTGGTGTATGTGATCCGTATCCAAGACGGTTGAGCTCGCCTGGGCGCGACTGCCCGCCCCGCCGGTCGAGTCGCGGATTTTGGCGGGAGGGTGCGCGTTCCGTTGCGCCGTTCGACCTTTGTGCCGTATGGAGTGATCGATGTTCGAGCAACTCGGAGATGAGCTCCAGAAGAAGCTTCGCCACTGGACCGGGTCAATGGTGGGGAACGACATGGAGGCTCGGGTCCACCAGATCGCGCATCTGGAGAACGAGTTCGGCGTCGATCCCTTCGGCTTCGATCTGAAGTATGCGCTGGCGGCGATCGCGCCCTTTTTGTGGCTCTACAAGCACTATTTCCGGGTCCAGACATTCAACCTCGACCGGGTCCCCGCCGGGCGGGTGCTGCTGGTATCCAACCACTCCGGGCAGCTGCCGCTCGACGGCGCGATGATAGTGGTGGCCATGCTCACCGAGGCCAATCCTCCTCGCGCGATCCGGAGCATGGTGGAAAAATGGATTCAGACGCTCCCTTATGTCTCGTCTTTCATGGCGCGGGTCGGGCAGATTGTGGGCACGCCGGAGAACTGCCGCCGACTGCTTGACGCGGAGGAAGCGATCCTGGTCTTTCCCGAAGGCGTCCGTGGACTGGGCAAGCCGTGGCCTCAGCGATATCGGTTGCAGGACTTCGGTCTTGGCTTCATGCGGCTGGCGCTTGAAACCCGCACCCCGATCGTCCCCGTTGCGGTGATCGGCGCCGAGGAGCAGTCCCCCTCATTGGTCAACCTCAAGCCCTTGGCGAAGTTGCTCCGATTACCCTATTTGCCGCTGACACCGACGATCCTGCCGCTGCCGTTGCCTACCCGTTACCGCATCTACTTCGGCGAACCGATGCTCTTCACCGGGCGCGCGGACGATGAGGACGCCGAGTTGGACAAGAAGGTGGGTCAAGTGAAGGCCACCATCCAGTCGATGATCCAAACCGGCTTGCAGGAGCGCAAACACGTCTTCAGCTAGCGCTCGCGGCTGCTATAAGGGCCGGCGATGAGACCCGCCGTTGTCGTCACGGGGATCAGCGGCAACCTCGGCCGAAGCCTGGCCAAACTGCTGCACAAGCGCGAGCGGATCATCGGCATCGATCGCCGGCCGTTTCCCGGCAAGCCCAAAGACATCGAGATGTACCAGCTCGACCTGCGCAAGCGGAAAGCCGAGGACGTCTTTCGCCGGAATGACGTGCAGGCGGTGATTCACATGGGAATCATGCACGACCCGCGAATGAACGAGGAGGAGCACCACTCGTTCAACGTGGTGGGGACGACGCGAATCCTCGAGTACTGCGCAAGGTACGGAGTGAAGAAGGTGATCATGCTGTCCTCGGCGAACGTGTACGGACCGTCCCCCGACAACTCGAATTTTCTCACCGAGGACGCGCCCCTGATGGCCGCCAGCCGATTTTCGGAGGTCCGCGATCTGACCGAAGTGGACATGCTGGCGTACGGTTTTTTCTGGAAGCACCCGGACATCCAAACGGTCATTCTCCGCCCGGTGCACATCATCGGCCCGAACATCAAGAACGCTCCGTCGAACTACTTGCGGCTCAAGTACCCCTGGGTCCTCGCCGGGTTCGACCCGATCGTTCAGCTCATCCACGTCGATGACGCCGCGCGCGCGATGATCGAGGCGCTGCGGCCGGAGGCAAAGGGCGTCTACAACGTGGTTGGGCCGGGAGAAGTTCCTTTGAGCTCGATTTTTCGCGAGCTTGGGCGCACCGTGCTTCCGGTTCCCCACCTCGTCGCTCGCCCGCTGCTTGAGCTGATGTTCAAGTACCATCTGGCGTCCTTTCCGCCTCCCGAGCTGGACCACATCCAGTTTCTCTGCGCGGTCGATGGCTCGCGTTGGGCAAAGGACCTGGGCTGGAAACCGTCGTTCTCGATGCGCGAGACCATCCGTTCGGTGCTGGATGAATAGCCGCTCGGTTGCCGGCCCTGTTCGCCTCTTCCACGCGGGAAATTAAGTGCCAGGAGAGGAAAATCGGTGTCAGGAAATGTGTAGGCTGACACCCATGTCACGCGGATTTCGGGATTCTCAGGCGGACCCAGGGCCGCGGCTCTCATAATGGGCGAGAATTTGGGCCTCCGGCGGACGTGCAGCGGCTGGCACCTGCCTTGCTACGTCTCGCGTGTAATTGGTCAGGAGGTCCCATTGGGGGACTTCCGACGCCCGCCGCCTCGGCCGGCCCCGAGACGGCGGGCGGTTTCTTTTTTGCCGGCGGTGAATCCGTCCCGCGCGGCGCTCTTTCGCGGAAAGCTCAGCGCGTTGCCGACGATGGGCGATCGCGGGGCAATTCGTCGCCAAGCTCGCGCCCGAATGGCCCGCCCTGCTGGCGCGAAAGAAGCCAGGCCCCGTCTTTGAGAATGAGCTCCGAGGTTACCAGCTCGCTATGTTCGGTGACTGAAGGAAGCCTGGTCCAACTGACGCGCGATACGACCGTGGCAAGGGTGCCGTCCGCGGAGATGCGTTCCTGCTCGAGCTCGTAGTCGGAGATCGACAGATCGCGCTCAGCGCCACTTATCTTGAGGCCATGCACGAACTTCTCACGGCGTTCCGGGATGAGCAGCTCGGCGGCGCCGCGAAAGTCCCTCCAGCGAATGCGCTGATGAAACGAATCCGCGGTGGATCGGATCTCCTCGGCGGCACCCAGCTTGTGGCTGTGCGCGCACGCACCGAGGATGAAAGCGGCGAGCGCACCGAAGAGCGCGGAGGAAGGCTGCGACACCGGTGCGATGGTAACACCTGCTCACGTCGAAACAAATGGCGCCCCGGTGCTATGTTTGTCATTCGCGCTCTTGCGTCTCGAGGCAGGTTCGATGAGCAAATCGAAGGTGGAAGAGTACGAGCAGATCCCGGCACGGGATCCCTCCTCCACCGACTTCGTCGAGCTGGCCAAAACCTTGATTGACCAAGGCAATCACCGCCCGGCGATCGATGTTTGCCGCACGGGCATCGAACACCACCCCAATTCAATTCTCGGCCGCGTGCTTTGGGGGCGAGCGCTGATCCATCTAGGTCGCCCGGCCGAAGCGATGGAGCAGTTCGATCGCGCCATTGATCTGGGCAGGGAGAATCCCCACACCTATGGCCTGATCAGCGAGGTACTGCTGCAGCGGGGCCTCTATCGTTCCGCGCTGCCC
>WNFA01010624.1_pt1 | contig 10143 bp, 8 predicted proteins | sample 5400481 | NCBI WGS metagenome assembly WNFA01 (sample SAMN13153340, study PRJNA577476) | soil metagenome | isolation source: 120 cm saprolite under Douglas fir tree site 2 hole 1 replicate 2 | place: USA:California | collected 2015-04-18 | reverse complement strand
TGCCATATGGTCTATGCAAGAATAACCGCTTCGCTTGGCCAGCATGAAACTGCCAAGGCGGCAGTTACAGAAGCCTATCGATTCCGGCCAGATTTAAGCAGATCGCTCATTGACGTCATGTTTCCGCATCGAGATCCTTCCATCTCAAGCAAAATGGGCGATTTGCTCAATTGATACGGATGCCGATGACGTGATCTCACGTCCGCTATTGGCACGAAACGGACGTTCCGCCGCAGTCCCAACATGTCAGCTATCAGGGGATGAACGGACCTAACTCAGACCTGCCGCGAGGTCCGAGTTTGACCGAAGGAGACATGGAGCGAACCGCTACTCGATCACCTCGTCAGCGCGCTGCAGTAGTTGCAAAGGCACGTCGAGTCCAAGCACCTTCGCGGTCTTGAGGTTGATCACCAGCTCGAACTTGACCGGGGCCTGGACGGGGAGCTCGCTCGGATTCGCGCCCTTGAGGATACGATCGACATAGGTCGCCGCGCGCCGATAATTGTCGGAGATGTCGTTTCCGTAGGACAGCAGGCCGCCGAGTTCAGTAAAGAAACGGAACGCATAGACGGCAGGGAGACGGTAGCGAGCCGCCAGCGATGTGGCCTCCGCGCGATGGGCGTTCAGGAAGGAATCCGGCATCGCAATCAGGCCACCGTTCGGCGCGCGCGCCTGTGCGGCAATAACGGATTCGAGCTCGGACACGTCGCGAGCAGGGGCGGCGATCGCCTCCACTGCGAAGGACGGAGCGGCGGCTTTGAAGGGGTTCAGATAATATTCGAAATATGGCGCCGTTGCCGGATTGAACAGGAAGGCGACCCGTTTGACCCGCGGCGCAATCTCCTTGAGCAGCTCCAGCCACTTGCCGGCCATCGTCGGCGCCATCGTGATGAAACCGGTGACATTGCCGCCCGGGCGCGGAAGGCTCGCCACGAAACCGCTGCCAACCGGATCTGTAACCTGAACGAACACGATCGGGATGGTGCGCGTTTGTTGCAGCAGTGTCGCAGTCGCGGGTGTGTTTGTCGAAAAAATAAGTTCGGGTTGCGACCCGACGAGTTCTTTCGCGAATCGTTGCATCGCCTCAATGTCGGCAGCGGCCCAGCGAGAGTCGATCCGGATGTTGCGGCCCTCCGTCCACCCGAGCTTTTGGAGTTCCTCCCGGAACGCCGCGGCGACCGCCCGTGCTTCCGGGGCGTTCTCGGGAAAGTCGCCCATCAGCACCCCGATGCGCCGCACGCGCTGGTCCTGCTGCGCCCGCGCCGCGAGCGGCCACGTAGCCGCAGCGCCACCAAGAAGTGCGATGAACTCGCGCCGTCTTAGATAATTGGACCGCATGTGCCTCCCGGGTTCGAGGACCGTGCCGGCATCCTACCCAAAATCGCGTATCGCGGTCAGGGGGTCTGCGACCCAATTCGGAGTGCGCCGGGAGACCCACGGGGATGTCGGGTTCTGGCACTTTTCGGACATGGCGCGAAGTCCGAGTTGAGTCCGGAATGCGAACCAAAGCGGACGTCCACCGACCACTACGCTAGACGACTCCCCGCCGGCCTCGATCTCGCGCCGGCGGGCGACGAGATGGCGGTGAGGGCGTTAACACGCTTTAGGCCGCCGCGCGCTCGTGGCCTTGTAGGCGAAGCCGCGATCGGAAGCCGGCCAGGGAACTGTTTTGGCAATTGCCGATTGAATGAGGGTCCCCCAACGCTTACGAGGAGGGCTGCTGCCATGCACCTTCACACATACCGGGACGAAAGCCGCTCCAGACATCTCGACCTGATCGGTGGACGCGGGCATCCCTGGTCAATCGATCTGGTCGTCGTAATAGCTTCGGGCATCTTGTTGATGGGCTTCGCCTGCGCCTTCGCGGCATTGTTGATCCGCTAGCCGACGGCACCGCCGCGACCCCCCGGCATCGTGCCTCGCGCGGCGGCCGGGCGCGGAAAAAATTTCGCGGCCGCGTATGCGTGCGGGGCAGGGCGCCTTCGATCACAAAAACAGAAAGACGCCGATCAGCAAACCTGCTGCAAATGCCCAGAGGCCTAATGTGCAAGCTGAGATAACGCGGACGAGGTTACGGAGGTCCTGCGGAATCTCGTGGGATCGATCCGTCATTGCAGCCGCCCCCCTGCGGTGGCCGCTAGCCCGTTACGGGAGAATTGGCAATCCTTGCCAAGGCCGTCACCCTCCTCCTCATAGGTGCCCAAAAGAAGGCAATAGATGATCACGGGGGAAGCGGCTTGCTGACCAAACCAATCGACTTCACCCTGCTGAGGGTGGAGATCGGCACGCGACTCCAACGCGCAAGTTGAACAGACCCGCCATTGTCTCCTTGATTTGGGTTCCGACATTAAATACGGCAGCAGGCGCGCGCCACTTCCGGTTTTGGCACCTTTGAGACATGCCGACGGACTCTGAAAATGTCCGTTTATCGGGGTAGACCGGAAGTCATCCGCGTACCCTCAGAATGACGTGATTGACCCATGTGAGACATTTCGGCACCGCCAAGTCTTCTCGCGTCAGGATTAGCCCACCAGTCCCACCTGAACCCTGTTTGGTAAGAAATTGCGACGCGCTCATCCGCGGACGCCAGGCCGTTCGGCGCGAGGTTATCAGCGCGCAGGCACGGGCGGCGCGGACGTCGCCCAGGATTCGCAGGAGGTCAAACGAACGCGCTTAGCCCGGTGATGGCCTTGCCAACGATCAAGGTGTTCATCTCTCGCGTACCCTCATACGAGTAGATCGCTTCCGCATCGGCCACGAACCGACCAATGTGGTTCTCGAGAAGGATGCCGTTACCGCCCAGCAATTCGCGGGCATAGCCGACGGTCTCGCGGCACTTGACGGTGCAGAAGGCCTTCGCGAGCGAGGCGTGCTCGTCGTTCATCAATCCTTCGTCCTGCAACTGCGCCAGGCGCAGCATCATCGCCTGTGTGGCCGTGACATTGCCAAGCATCCGCACCAGCAGATCCTGCACGAGTTGGAATCCTCCGATGGGCTTGCCGAATTGGCGTCGCTCGGTCGCGTAGCGTAGCGCGTGCTCGTAGGCACCCGTTTGACAGCCAACGGCAAACCACGCGACCCCGGTGCGGGTCATCCTGAGGACCTTCGCGGTATCCTTGAACGTATTGGCGTTCTGCAACCGATCGGTCTCGGACACTCGGCAGTCCTTCAGCGTGATCAGCCCGTTTTGCACCACGCGCAGTGCTATCTTGGTTCTGATTTTTTCGACCGAAAAGCCGGGATTGTCCTTGCCGACCACGAATCCCTTCACCTGGTTAGTGCCCTCCTCCCGCGCCCAGATCACGTTGATGTCGGCAAAGGTGGCGTTGCCGATCCATTTCTTCTGGCCGTTGAGGACCCAGGTGTCGCCCTCGCGCCGGCAGGTCGTCATCATTCCGCCCGATGTCGCCGAGCCTACCAGGGGTTCAGTCAACCCGAACGAGCCGATCTTCTCGAAGCGCATCATGGCAGGCAGCCAACGCTGTTTCTGCTCCTCGTCGCCGCACAGGTAGATCGACCCTGCCGAGAGTCCTGTATGCACGCCCCAGAACGTCGCAACCGACGAATCGACGCGCGCCAGCTCCATCGCGACAAAACCGTTCAGCAGCCAGCTGCCTCCGGCCGCGCTATATCCTTCGTAGCCTACCCCGCCAATGCCGACCTCAGCCATTTTCGGGATGATCTCGAAGGGAAATTCATCGCGGCCCCAATAATCCTCGATGATCGGTGCCACCACGCCTTCCGTGAATGCACGCACGCGTGTGATCAGTGCCCGCTCCCTCTCGTCAAGAACATTGGCGATCCTGTAGAAATCACCATCGATTGGCGGCGGCGAGTAAGCCGGCTTCTCGGCCAGCGCTGTTTGCAGGCTTGCCATCTGTTCCTCCCTTGGATGAATGGCGCGGCTTTGGCCTTGTTTTCCGCGGCTTCGGCAAGCAGCTCGCGCGTTCCGTGCCGAAACCTCTTTCGGGGATCGCTCGCGGAGGCGTCAGGCGGACTTGCCCCGGCTGACGCTGCCTCGGAACTCCTCAAAGCTCTCTTTCAGGCGATCCTGAATGATCTTCACTGCCTCGCCGGTCGATTGCCTTGCGGTTGTCGCGCTCTCCTGCGCTCCCTTGACGGCAATTTCAAAGACTTTCTTGGCAAACTCGGTCTGCAAAGCGAGGTTGTCCTGTAATTTGCCAAGCGGCTGGTATCCGCGGGCCAAGGTCGTCGCCTCCCGAAGCCCCGCCTCCAGCACCTCGCGTTGTTTTTGCGCTACCGACTGAGCGCCTTGCGCCGCCACCCGGGCGCTCTCGCTCAGGGCATCGATATTTTTCTTCTGGGCTTCGATCAGCTTATCGACGTCCAGTTTCGGCAACCCGAGATCACTGCCGAACTTCCTCAGCATTTCGATGTAAGAGGTGGTGTCCTGGGTCATGGTATCCTCCCTTTGGTTTTGCTGGCCTTAAGTCCAGTGATGTGGGCGGTCCTATATCGGAAACAGACGTCTCGCTTGACTGACCGCTCGCGAAAGCAGACCGGATTCTGGCTCGAGACTGGCGCCTTCGCCGGCCAGAAACTCCTCGATGATGGCCGCGGTTTCCGCCGGCCGCGTCACCATGAAGAGGTGTCCGTCATCGATCATCCGAAGCTGCGCGTTCGGAATAAGAAGCGCCAGGATGCGGCCGTTGATCGGAGGAACCAGCGGGTCATCGCTTCCCATCAGGATGAGCGTCGGTTGCGGCAGCGACCAAAGCCACGGCAGGCTCGTCCATCCGGTCATGGCAAGAAGCTGATAAAAATACCCGAGATTGCGTGCACCCCGCATCGCGCTCGCGTGCGCACCGATCAATGAGGGATTTTTGCGAAAATCGCCGCCGTAGATTTCCGAAGCAACTTTGCTCATGTAGTCCTTGTCGGTGTAGCGCCGTGGCGTCGCCATTTTCCACAGCACCGAAGGACCGGCGGGCACCATGATCGCGCCCGGCGAGGTCGCGGCCAGTACCAGCCGTCGGCACAATTTCGGATATTGATGCGCGAATTGCTGGGCGACGCCGCCACCCCAGGAGACGCCAGCCACATCGATCTCGCTGTGGCCGAGCTCGGCAACCAGACCGGCGGCAAGCCGCGCCAGCGTCGACGGCCGATATGGAACGGACGGCACGGGGGAGCCGCCGACCCCGGGCACGTCGAAGATGATCGCCGTCGTATGTGTGAGCGCTTCAAGGAAGGGTTTTGCCAGCTCCCAATTCGCGCCAATTCCGTTGAACATGAGCAGCGGAGGCTGATTGCCAGCACCATGCCTTATCGCGACCTGGAGCGATTGCCCGCCGATCAAGACTTGCCGTACCTCGATGTCGCCTGGCTTCACGGCTGCCGCAACTGGTCCTCGGGGACCGGCTGATCCCCCGTTCGCGCGATCTCCACTGCTGGTGCTATCAATCAAAGACGTAAGTCCCCGGGGCTTTCGCAAGGACGGGATGACGTTCGCTGCCGAGCGATGCAGGTGCGGCGACCTCTTCACCGGAGCGCGCATGCAGCCAGTCGCGCCAATCGAGCCACCAGCTTCCCTTCCGCTTCTCGGCGGCGGCGAGGAAAGCATCGGGCCCCGCCGGATTGACAGGTCCGATCACGAAGGACGCTTTCGGGTTGGTCGGTGGATTGAGCAGGCTCTGCAGATGGCCGCTGTTCGAGAGCACGAAGGTGGTGTCTTCGCCCAGGATCTGAGCCGTCTTGTAAACGCCCTTCCACGGCGTGATGTGGTCGGTCACGCCCGCGACGACATAGGTGTCCGCGGCGACTTTGCTCATGTCGATGGTCTTTTCGTTCAGCACGAGCTTGCCGGGATTGGCGAACGGATTGGTGAAATAGAGATCGAGGTAGTCGCCGTGCAGGCGAGCCGGAAGGCGGGTCGTATCGGCGTTCCAGTAAAGAATATCGAACGCCGGCGGCTGGTTGCCGAGCAGATAGTTATTCACCCAGTAATTCCAGATCAGGTCATTGGGCCGCATCCAGGCAAACATCCGTGCTAGATCGTGGCCATCGACAATCCCGCGCAGACGGGATGTCTCTTTGGCCGCGCGCATCGTCTCAGGTGTGATCAGGCAGCCGAAGGCACTCTCGCCAGCCGTATTGGGATCGAGCAGGCATACCGCCAGCACCATGTTCTTGATCTTCTCCGCTGCGCCGCCAAGCGTGGAAAAATATGCCGTCGACGTGATGCCGCCGGAACAGGAGCCCATCATGGAGATATCGTCGCTGCCGGTGACTTCGCGCGCGACGTCGACGGCTTCGTCGAGCGCAGCCACGTAGGTGTCCAGGCCCCAATCGCGATTAGCCGCGGTCGGGTTGCGCCAGCTTACGCAGAAGGCTTGAATTCCGCTCTCGAGCAGAAAGCGGACCATGCTTTTGTCGGGGGAGAGGTCGAGGGCGTAATATTTATTGATCTGAGGCGGCGTGACGACCAGGGGCCGCTTCCAGACCTTGGCCGTCGTTGGCGCATATTGGATCAGCTCAAGCAGTTCGTTGCGGAACACGACCGCGCCCGGCGTGGTCGCGAGGTTCTCGGCGACCTTGAAGGCGCTGGCGTCTACCATCGACGGCATGCCGCGATTCTTGATGAGATCATCGAAATAGTTCTTCAGCCCCAGCCACAGGCTCTGGCCGCCGGTATCGACGAACTTGCGCACCGCCGCCGGATTGGTGAGCATCGCATTGGTCGGCGCCACCGCATCGATCAGGATTTCCGTGATCAGATGCGCGCGCGCCTTGTCGACGTCGCTGAGGCTCGTCTTGTCGACGAGGCCGCTGACCGCCTCGCCCCAGGCAAGGTAAGCCTTGAGCAATCCGCTGTGCAGCCCGCTCTCCTTCCATGTCGGAGCGGAAAACCGCCTGTCGCCGGCCTTGGGGGCTCGCTCGGACTTGCCGCCGGCGATGGCTCCTAGTTCGCCGAGGAATGACAGCCACTGCTCGGCCGCGACCTTCGGCTCATTGACCATCGCCTTGAACAGGACGCCGGCGCTGTCGGCCAGATCCTGGCCCGTTATGCCGACAAGCGGGTTGAGCGCCAGCGTATTCCTGGAGGCTTGCTCCGATATGCCGTCCGATGATGGAACCTCGATGCGATCTTCTGTGCCAGTCATGTTTTTGCTCCCGTCGCGGGAATCAGAAGCGCTAGCGTTTCCGCAATCAAAGCAGGCTTTTCCGATCCCTCGACCTCCAGCGTGTTCTGCGTCTTCATGATCACCTGTCCGCCGTCCCTGGGCTCGACACCCGCAAGAACGACGCGCAGCCGCACGCGGGCGCCCGCAGGCACCGGTGCAAGGAAGCGAACCTTGTCGATCCCGTAATTCAGGCCGGCCGCTGCATCCTTGGGGATGACGCCGACCTGCATGGCAAGAGGAGCGACCATGGCGAGCGTCAGGTAACCGTGGGCGATCGGGCCGCGGAACGGGCTTTCCCGCGTGGCGCGTTCTACGTCGACATGGATCCACTGACGATCGCCGGTGCAGGACGCAAAGGCGTCAATCCGCTCTTGGTCGATTGCCACCCAATCGGAAACGCCAAGCTCTCTCCCGATCCGTTCGCTCAAGCCAGCAAGTGTAAGCTCACTCACGCGTCCCTCCCTGAATTCCTGTTCGTCAAGAACACGGTCGAAACAGTTACATGTCGCCGTATTTTTCGCGCAGCTCCTTCTTGTTGATCTTGCCGACGCTCGTCTTGGGCAGTTTGTCTATAGACAGGATCTTTTCCGGGATGGCGTATTTGGAGATGATGCCCTTGTCGGCAAACACCTTGAGATGCGCTTTGATGATTGTGTCATCAGGGGCGTTGGCGATCGTCGTATCCGTGACCACCAGCCCAAGTGGACGCTCGCCCCATCTGTCATCCTTTACGCCAATAACTGCAGCTTCCACCACGCCGGTGCACTGCGTGATCAAGTCCTCGATTTGCAGCGATGACACCCATTCACCGCCGGTCTTGATTACGTCCTTGAGGCGGTCGGTAATATGGACATAGCCATCGGGCGTCATGACAGCGACGTCGCTGGTGTGCAGATAACCTCCGGCCCAGAGCTGCTCCGAGCTCTCCGGATTGTCAAAATAGCCTTGGGTCAGCCACGGCGAACGCAACACGATCTCGCCGGCGGACTTGCCGTCATGCGGCACATCTTTCATATCCGGATCGACTATGCGCAGATCGACCAGCGGCGCCGCCCTGCCAGCCTTGGTGCGGATTTCTACTTCCTCGTCCGGATTACCGCTGAGGTCCTTCGATTCGACGTGAGCAACAGCTGCGATCGGACCGGTCTCCGACATGCCATAGCCCGCGAAGATGTCGATACCGGCGGCGAGCGCTTGTTTGGCGAGTGTCTTGGGCAAGGCGGAGCCGCCGATGACCATCTTCAGCCCGGCGAAATCCGTCTTGGCCGCAGCCGCCGCGTTGAGCAGCATCTGCAGGATCGTCGGCACTCCGTGCGTGAACGTGACTTTTTCGGTCTTGATCAGTTTGACCAGCATCGCCGGATCGTATCGGCCGGGATAGACTTGCTTGACACCGGCGAGCGTGGCTGCCCAGGGAAAGCCCCAGGCGTGAACATGAAACATCGGCGTGATTGGCATGTAGACGTCATCGCGCGAGAACCGCCCCTGCTGGCTCGCTCCGCCAAAGAACGCCAGTTCACACAACGAATGCAGCACGAGCTGCCGATGGCTGTAATAGACTCCCTTGGGCAGCCCGGTCGTACCGGTCGTGTAGAAAGTGGTCGCCTGGGTGTTCTCGTCGAAATCGGGAAAATCATAGTCGGGCGACGCCGCCGCGAGCAGGTCTTCGTATTCGCCGACAAAGGACAAACTCCCCGTCTGCGGCGAGGGCCGGTCCGACATTACGACCAACGTCTTGACCTTCGGCAATTGCGGTTTGATGCCTTCGAGCAATCCGACGAACTCTTCGTTGACGAGAAGCGTCGAGGCTCCGGCGTGATTGATGGTGTAGGCGACCTGTTCGGGCGAAAGCCGGACATTTACCGTCTGCAGCACCGCGCCCATCATCGGGATCGCAAAGAAGGCTTCAAGAAATCGGTTGCTGTCCCAGTCGAGAACGCCAACGGTCTCCCCGGGACGCACCCCGATCCTGTCGAGTGCCGATGCAAGGCGAGCGATGCGTTCCTCAATCTGCCGATATGTAAATCGCTTCAGATCGCGATAGACGATCTCCTGATCCGCTGCATGCAAGAGCGGTGTATGCCACAATTGCTTTAAGAGCAGCGGATATTGATAGGCGGATTTGCCGACCTCAATCAGCCTTCCGACCATGGCGGCCTCCCTCCAGCTTCCTGCACCTCTGGTTTTGTTGTCCCGCCATTCTGAACCAAGAAGCACAAGCCCGCTCGGTTTTGGGTATCCGCAAACTTTGTTTATCGTGTCGTGGGGATGAAACACGAAAGGCCCGATCAGTTGCGAAGCTCGAGAGAGGTCCACAAGTCCTTCGCCAGGCGAACTCAGCCGGAGGCTATCAGCGGTATCTCCAAGATAGGCATCAGGGAGAAAGTCTACGAATCAACCAAGCTTGCGGCCGTATTCGACACGCTGGTCCATCAGGGCGTTTCGGCCGAAGAGATTCTGCGCGGCGTAACGATCCGGTCCGAAGACGTGCACTCTCCGAAAACGCGAATTTCACTAGGCCAGCTCATGACGGCCTATCAAAACGCGATTCGACTATCGGCCGACCGGCACCTGCCGTATCGCGTCGGCACCACCATCCACGTTTCGACCTATGGAATGTACGGCTACGCCATCCTGTGCTGTCCTGACTTCCGCAAGGCGATGGATTTCGCGACCAGCTATCACGCTCTTGCCGCGCCGCTCGCCACCATCGAATTCAGGGAAGAAGGAGAACTTGCAACCTGGAGCATCGAGCCCATCCTGCATTCGGTTGCCGACAGGCAGCTCTATCGGTTTATCGCCGAATTGCAGGTTGGCATCCACATATCGCTGATGCGCGACGTCATGGGCCCGGCGTTCGCGCCGCAAGAGATCTGCCTGTCTTATCCGCAGGCCGACGACTTTGGCATTACCGAAGAGCTCGTCGGCTGCAGCGTGCGCTTCGCGCAGCCAGCCAACCGAGTTGCCTTCAAATCAGAATGGCTGGATCAAACCGCGA
>WNFA01006037.1_pt1 | contig 10143 bp, 11 predicted proteins | sample 5400481 | NCBI WGS metagenome assembly WNFA01 (sample SAMN13153340, study PRJNA577476) | soil metagenome | isolation source: 120 cm saprolite under Douglas fir tree site 2 hole 1 replicate 2 | place: USA:California | collected 2015-04-18 | reverse complement strand
TTGGCGCGAAGAGACCACGTCGTTTCGTGGAACCGTTTCCACGCGGTCAGCGAGAGGGCGTAGCGGAAAAACAGCGAGACGGAGTCAATCGAAAGCGGGGCTGGCTCCATGCTGTCGGCGACGTAGAGCTGCCAGTATGAAAGTGCTTGCCCCATCCCGGGGAAAGGGAGGCGAACCAGCGACGCTCCGTCGTAGCGACGGAACGGATCTGGCTGCGTAGCCCAATCCATGTAGCCAACCGACGCGGCGAAGCGGTGGAACTGGTGCTTCGTCCGTTCGTGATAGGCGACCACGAGTTCCTCTGCAGACAGGCTGCTCGCTTGCGAGCGGTCCGGCGAAACCTCCGCTTCACCGTAGAAGGGCAGGCAACCTAGCACCATCGACCTCTTCGTCACGTGCCACAGCGCTCGCGGAGCGCCTCCGTTGGATGTGTGTAGTGACGGCGGAGCTAATCGCAGCGCAGTCCGGCCTCGGCTATATGATCCCGTGCCGTTACCCCAACTCCCCAGCAGACGTGGTGCGGGCGGCTCTGATCCGCTTCGCTGCCTGAACCATGTTTACCAGAGCAGGTCGCACCTCCTCCCACTTGCGCGTCTTGAGGCCGCAATCGGGGTTGACCCAGATCTGGTCAGCGGAGAGATGTTCCTTGGCCTTGTCTAGAAGCGCCGCCATTTCGTCGATGCTGGGAAGGCGCGGCGCGTGGATGTCGTATACCCCCGGACCGGTCTCGTTCGGATAGCGGTAGGTGGTGAATGCCTCCAGGAGCTCCATCTTGGAGCGGGCGGTCTCGATGGAGATCACGTCAGCATCCAGTGCGCCAATTGCGTCGATGATGTCGTTGAACTCCGAGTAGCACATATGAGTGTGTATCTGGGTCTCGTCGGCGACGCCCGAGGCGGAAAGGCGGAAGCATTCAACCGCCCAGTCGAGATAGGCTTTCCAATCCGCCTTACGGAGCGGCAGACCTTCACGGATCGCCGGCTCATCGATCTGGATGATCCTAATTCCGGCCTTCTCCAGGTCTACGACTTCATCGCGAAGTGCGAGCGCGATCTGGCGGCAGGTCTGCTCACGCGGAATGTCGTCGCGGACGAAGGACCATTGCAGCATTGTGACGGGTCCGGTCAGCATGCCCTTCATGGGCAGCGTCGTCAGCGACTGGGCGTAGGCCGACCATTCCACGGTCATCGGATGCGGACGCGACACGTCGCCATAGATGATCGGGGGACGGACACAGCGCGAACCGTAGCTCTGCACCCAGCCATGCTTGGTGAAGTCATAGCCCGCGAGCTGCTCGCCGAAATACTGCACCATGTCGTTGCGCTCGAACTCGCCATGAACGAGCACGTCGATGCCGATCTCCTCCTGCCAGCGCACGGCGGCCTCGGTCTCTTTCCGCAGGAAGGCGTTGTAGTCGGCATCGTTCAATGTGCCGCGAGCGTCATGGCGACCAACGCCAGTAGGTGAATTGACCCGGCCGCAGTCCAAAGGCCTCGATCACATTGGCGGTCACAGGCCCAACGGCGGTGATTTCTTCATCATGGCCAGCGACCGCCCTCACAAGTTGCTCGGCTTTCTTCGGGTCTGGTTCCGCTACGACCAACGGAACATGCATCGGCTCCCCGCCCCCTATCTTGGTGGTGGTGACCCGCACAATCTGGCCCGCAGTTTCCGCCATGCTCTCAATATGCCCTCTGCCCGTCCCGCTGGCTACCCCGGTCAGGGGCCTGCCACATTCAAAATGACCACTACCAAACTGAGACACGGCCGATTAACCGAACAGACACGATATCGTTGACAGCTTGCGCCCCGAAAAATGCCTCGTCTGCCCTTGCGGCTGGTACACAAAGCTGGCTCATATCGCGCGTACCACGTCCCTTCAGCTACTGATTCTCGCAGTACCCTTCCGTGATCGACCTCCGGCGCCAACTCGTCGGACCCCGCGCAGGATAGCCAAGCGTCGGATCGACAAGGCCGCTCGCCGGAAATACGGGCGCTCTTACCAGGCTATACTGATCAACAAGTACAGTTGAATATCCTCGGTTTTTGTGATTTGACAGGAACCTACGATTCTGAGGAACACGATTCCGCACATCTTTTTGGTGTGTTAGTGGAGACAGTTATGGAAGTCACATCATCATCCTCGTCCTGCAGTTATCGCCCGGAACCTAACTTGATCGGCGTGTCAGTATTCCAGAGGCAGAACCTGTTTTCCTTGCGGTTTCATCTTCGCGCCACTCATCTAGAACGAATCAATAACCCAAAAACCCTGGGCATTCGCGGTTCGGCACAGAATGGTTTTATCCTGACACCCGATAGCGAAGCCGGGGTCAAACCATCCCGCGTTGCCAAGTCCGACCTGTTTTATGTGATGCAGACCCTGACCAAATTCGATTTGTCCAAACGAGAGCGGCGGACGGTTAGAACCGCCCAAGACGGCTGGAATCCGCTTCAGCGGCACTTCCGGACCGAAAGAGCCGCCAAACCCGGAAAAATGACCGCGCATCGCCGCCTCGCCGAGATCGTGACGCGTATATGCTTCTATGCTTCCGCCAGAGCGTTTTCACACGACCAAGACCCTTATCGGACATTCCTAGGCGTTCTGCTGCTCAGGAAAAACGCAGTTCCTCAAAAATGGCGATCAAAAATCCATATCTGGTTGGGCGAGGCAAGAAACATTCTCACTCATCACAATAGCGGCTATGCTTTGTAGAATAGAACCGGGGGTCTCCGTGATCCCAAGGCCCGGTCGTCAGAAGCCGCAGCAGCCCCAGGACTTGGCATGTAGGCGTTCTTGCCTTGTTCTCAACCGCCCCAGTAGTGATCTCGGTTTGCGCGCATCGATGCCGTCCCCTAGACTTGGCGATGTGCCGCACGATCCGATCATCGAGTCCGCGACGCGCCAAGTAGAGGCCGTGCGGAACTGTTTGAGCGGCGTAACGTATGAGCGTTTTCTGGAGCGGTATGTGGGGCATTGCGGCGCTTTTCTGGCGCTGGTCATTTGCGCAGCGTTATTGACCTTCCCGGCGGGCGGCGGCGACCTCAAGGTGAAGGACGGCATCTTCACGGGGGAGCGTCTCACCTTCACGGTCCCGAAGAGCGCCGGCATCACGCTCTCGGTCGACAATGAGCAGCTCGCGTCCGGGACCAGCGACCAGCAGACGATGCTCTGCCTCGGCGCGGTCGAGCCCGGCCAGACGATCCTCCTCTACCTCACGCGGCACCCCGGGATCCCCAAGGACACCGATCTCACGAAGTACGTCGAGGCGATCGAGGCGAGCGGCAAGGGCAACTTCTCCGCTTTCAGCCGGAGCGGGCAGACGAACGTCGACAAGACGACGACGCGCGGCGACTACGACGTGAAGAGCGGCGATGACGAGTACCGCGCGATCTACCTGTTCCACAAGACCGCCGATGGCAAGTTCTACACCTTGGCGATCCTCACCAAGAAATCGGCCTGGCTCTCAAAGCGCGGCGACGTGGAGAAGATCGTCAAGAGCTTCGGCGAGGCGAAGTAGTCAGAGGTCTTCTGGCCATTGTCCGCGCGACATACAGCGGACCAACTTTCTACCACTTGTGAAGCGTTCGCTACGGGGTGGATACCGGAACTGCACAGCAAATCCGGCCAGCGCCGCTAATGACCGATGCTGTCGAAAAACGATTTTAAGGGGTCGAGCGCGCAACATTGATTCAAAAGGCGGACTGAGAGCGCAATATCGATTCAAAAAGCTCTCCGCCCGGATACGATAATTGCGCACTCGATGCTCCTGGCCGACTTTTTCGACAGCATCGACCCATTGCGGACCTTGGCAGCCTCGTCACGTGGACCTATTCGATCACCTCATCGGCACGGGCGAGGAGCGAGGGCGGCACGGTAAGGCCGAGCGCCTTCGCCGTCTTGAGGTTGATCGAAAGAACCACCTTGGTCGGGAACTCCACCGGCAGATCGCCCGGCGCAGCACCGTGCAGAATCTTGTCGACGAAATACGCGGCGCGTTGGAAGCACCAGCGCAGATCGACCCCATAGCTGATAAGTCCGCCGGCAGCGACATGTTCGCGATAGCCGTAGACGGTAACCAGCCGCTTCGCCAGCGCGGACTCGGCGATTCTCGCATTCTCGCTTATCAGCATCGAGGTCTGCAGCACGATCACTACATCGACGCGCGCGCTCGCGAGCGCTTGCAGGGCGTTGTCGAGATCCTCCGGTCGGTTGGCGTCCACCGAGACGACCTTGACTTCCAGCGCCCGGGCCGTAGCCTCGAGCTCCTGCACCTGAGGCGGCGCCTTCGGGTCCTTGATGTTGGTGAGCACGCCGACCGTGCTCGCGCCGGGTACGATTTCGCGCGCGAGCTCCATTTGCTTCGCTGGCAGCCCCGCCACATATGGCTCTATGCCTGTGACATTGCCGCCCGGTCGCGCCTCGCTCGCGACCAAGCCCAAATGCACTGCGTCGGCGAGCGCCGGGCAAACAATCGGAATCGATGCGGTGGCTTTCCTTGCCGCAACAGCGGCCACGACGGCGCTGGCTAAAATGGCATTCGGCTTCAATTGGATCAGCTCTTCCGCAAGCGCGGGCAGCCGATCTTGGTAGCTTTCGGAGAAACGGTACACGATGTCGAAGTTGCGACCTTCGACATAGCCGAGGTCCCGCATGCCTTGCAGAAAAGAAGGGGCGGTGTGAGACATGGTGAATTTCTCGGCGCCCGGCGACAGAAACCCGACGAGCGGTCGTTGGTGAGAAACCTCGGCCAACGCGGCAGCAACCGGCCACGCGGCAGTGCTGCCGAGAAGCATAATGAATTGCCGCCGCCTCATTCAATCACCTCGTCGGCGAGCGCGAGCAGGTTCGCTGGGACCGTCAAGCCGAGCGCCTTTACAGTCTTGAGATTAATGATCAGTTCGATTTTGCTTTGCTGAAAGACAGGCAGATCGCCCACCTTCTCGCCCTTTAGCACACGGCCTGCATAAACACCCGCTTGCCGGTACACGGCGCCGATGTCGCTCCCATAGCTCATGAGTCCGCCCTCATCGACGAACGTGCGCCATTCGTACAGCACTGGCACCGACGCCTGCATGGCAAGGGCGACAATGCGCTCGCGATTGCTGTAAAAGACCGGCCCCGTTTCAAGGAGGGCGCCCGCCCCATGTTGAATTAGTGACGCGAATGCGAGTTCAAGTTCGCTTTCCCGCGGTACCCGCGCGATCTCAACCTCAAGACCGAACGCCTGAGCGGCGCTTTGCAGGTCGTGTAGCTGGTCCTCGTAATCGAGGATGTTCGTGTCAACGAGCCATCCGAGGCTCGTGGCCTTCGGCACTAGTTCGTGCAGGAGCGCTACGCGTTTGCTGACCAAAGCATTGCTGCTGGAGGTGAACAGGCTCACAACTGTCAGGTTTCCGCCTGGACGATTCACACTCGCAACGAGACCATGCTTGACGGGATCGCCTGAGACGGTGGCGACGATCGGGATCGTCGTGGTTGCGTCCTTGGCCGCGCGCGTCACTTTCTCGGTGCCGGCACTAACGATTACCGATACCCGCTGACGAACGAGGTCCTGGGCGAGGGCGGCTAGCAGATCATAGTGACCGCGAGCCCAGCGGAACTCGATCGCGACATTCTGGCCCACAAGGAACCCCATATCCGAAAGTCCGCGCCGGAAGGCGGCCGTCCTGGGTGCAAACCCCTCGGGGCTGCCATCGGCAAGAAAGCCGACCGTCGGCATCGTCGGCTGCTGCGCAGTCGCGGCAAGCGGCCACGACGCCGCCCCACTCAAAAATGCGATGAACTCCCGCCGCCTCATCGCGGTGGCCAGGATGGCGACAAGTCGGCGCTCGATGCGGCCCTGTGCTGGGGTGGCCATGGCACTGCCCTCTAGCGCCATTCTACACCGAATTGGCAGCGAGGAGATGGCACGCGATCCCTCAACGAGCCCAGACGACGGTGCCCTAAAAGCGGCGGCAGCCATCGCGAGGAGACGGAGGTCTGTTGTTGGCATTCTCGGACCTGGTGGCTTGCTCTCTAAATGTCCGGAATCGGGTGAATTGCGGAAATCCAGACAGGATACGCTTTGCCCCTGCTGCGTATTCCCCGCTTCTTGTTAAAAAAGGCGTCTTTCTTAATCAGTGCCGTCCGGAACACCCATGGGGCCGAAACAGCGGTTCGGCTGGGTCCACTCAATTCTTTCAGGAACGCCAAAGGCAATTTCGCCCCAGCCGATGACTCGGTCTCAGTCAGGACTAACCTTCTCCTCACGCCCTTCCTCTCTCCTTAGCGGCGATAAGGTCACTATTGGCGTACTGCGCGGCGTCCACCGCCTTATCGGGGGTTGGACGTTAAATCGGTGCCCCGGGTCATGGCGCCGCGGATTATCCCGACAGCTAGTTTCCCATCGAGTCGGCCATTGACCGGCAGTGAATTTGCCAGCGCGCGTGTCGCCCTCCAGACTTCGGGGCGCTGAAAGGTCTCTAGCGACCGTTTAGCTGCCTCATCAATCCATGGCTGAATTTCATCGGAATCGATGCCAGCAAGCAGGCAGTTCTCGACTGCGGCGCGCAAATCTTCTTCGGCCTCGTAGCTATCCCATATTTTCCAGAAATTTTGCTGTGAAAAAATGGCCTCAGCCATCGGTCCGGACACGATCTCAAATAGCTTCGCTCGGAGCCACTTGTCGATATGAACGCCATCATCGCGGGCTTTGGCAAATATCGCAGTAAGCTCATCGAGTGTGACGTCGGTTGCAGAATTTAGTCGGAGGACGGCATCTGAAACCTGCTTGGGGAACCTCGGCCCGTAAGTGATCGCCTGTGAATGCAGCGTGGCCTTTTTGTCGAAGCTATCCCGGCTTTGGGCCTGAGCAGGGTCGGAGTGAACCTCGATGTAGGCGATCGCCGCATCTTCGCTGTAGCCGCCGAGATCGCCAACAGTTAAAAACCTCGCAATTGCATGCCCGGCCTCGTGGATGGCTATGACAGGATCTAGCTGCCTTTCGTGCATGGGCCTTTGCCTTGCGCTTTCATCATGGATCGTAAACCTGCCTTGTCGTTGGTCAACTCATTCCCCATTCTCGCTCGCAACCGGCAAGAAGTGATCGGAATCAAGCTCCCGTCAACGGTGGCAGGTTTAGACGTGCACAGGGAACACGATCGGCGTTGTCGTGTTAGGGGTAACCGTCGGAGGATCACGTATTCCTGGCGGGATCGGGGTATCGCTCGCTCGGCCGAAGGAAAACCAAAAAAACAAATGAGCGCCACGGGGTCAGTTCGTCCATACCTCCCATTCGGGCTTCCAAGCAATCCAGAAAATCGGTACAATTCACGGCAGTTCGGCGTTCATCCGGGGAACCCCAGTTCTATGGGCCGGACATGCCTTCCCGCACTCGTTAGGAGTTTCCGTGCCGGCGGCTCGTGTCTGTCTTCCAACGAAGCCGGAACAGCGCTAATATTCATGCCAGTTCCGGGGGCATCCGGCGAATCCTGGCTTGATCGAGTCTGAATGATGAGCGCACCGACGACTCGCCTGCTTCTCGTGCTTGCTGCGTTCCTCGCGGGACTCGGCACTTTGTTCGCCATCCTTCTGCTCGTGGTGAGGCCGGAGACGGCGGCGATGGTGCCTTCCGCAGCCGCCATCGGCGGGCCGTTCCGGCTCATCGACCAGAACGGCCAGGCTGTCACCGATCGGGATTTCAAGGGCGAGCCGTATCTGGTGTTCTTCGGCTTCACCCATTGCCCGGACGTCTGCCCGACGACCCTGATGGAGCTCTCCGACGTGCTGGACAAGCTCGGTCCCGATGCGGCGCGGATCGGGGCGCTGTTCATCACTGTCGATCCCGAGCGCGACACTCCAGCCGAGTTGAAGGATTATCTGTCGAGCTTCAATCCCCGTTTCAAAGCACTCACCGGCGACGCCGCCGCCATCGCCCAGGTCGCCAAGTCCTACCGCGTCTACATGAAGAAAGTGCCGCTCGACAACGGGGACTATACGATGGACCACACCGCTCTCGTTTATTTGATGGACGAGAACGGAAAATTCGTCGCGCCGTTCAATCTCAAGCGTCGGCCGGAGGACGCCGCGGCCGATCTGCGGCGCTATCTGTGACGGACCACGGACGACCGAGCACAGACGGCGGATATTGTCGGATGGCCATTCATCGGCTGGCTGCAAATTTGACTATTTTCCCTGCGCCTTCAGGTTTGATGCTATTGGCCACCTCCTTTATACCTTGAGCCTTGGCGTCAGCAATCTCGATAGCCTTCCAGCAGTCAAAACAGAAGTGATTGCAACTGCCATTCCAGGATCTGCCGCATCCAGTCGCGAATCATCTCATGCTCGTCCCACAGATGGCCGACATTCACGCCGAAGACGCCATAAAAAAGGTAAGCGTATCCTCGAACGACCTTGCGAAGCGGGAAGACGAATTTGACGTTGTGGAAGGCGACACGCACCATAGCGCCTGCAGCGTGTTTTACGAGGCACTAAATTGGTTTGAAGCGTTTCTCCGGGACGACAATATTTTTCCTGAGAGCCTGGCCGAAAAAGAATTGAGTGATTTCAGCCCGTTGTGGTTCCTTCGTGGTTTGCGATTCTACGAGGGGGCCACAACATGTCTTGGACTGAAATCACCCGGGCTCAGTATCTGCGTGACGGCCTGCGTTATGCAAGCGACACGACGGATGCCGAATGGGGCTTGCTCGCTCCATTGCTGCCTGCGCCACGGCGAGTGGGACGTCCTCGAACGGTGGATCTGCGCGCGGTGGTGAACGCGATCCTCTACATTCTCGCGACAGGCTGCCAATGGCGCGCGCTGCCGAAAGACTTTCCGCCGCGCTCGACCGTTCAGTACTATTTCTACGGCTGGCGCGACCAGCGCATGTGGCGTCGGCTCAATCTTGCTCTCGTCAAGTAGGTTCGCCGGGTGGCAGGGCGCAACATCGTTCCTTCGGCCGGCGTGATCGATAGTCAGAGCGCGAAGACCACGGAAAGTGGCGGTCCACGCGGGTTTGATGCCGCCAAGAGGGTGAAGGGCCGCAAGCGTCACATCGTCACCGACACTGCCGGCTCGCTGCTCGCCGTGCTGGTGCACGCGGCCAACATCCACGACAATCATGGCGCTGTGCCGCTGCTCGGATCGGTTGGACGACGGTTCCCCAAGCTGCGCCATATCTTCGCCGATCGCGTCTACCGCGGCCAAAAGCTGCTCGACGCGCTCGCCGATTCGGGCAAGTGGACGATCGAGATTGTCACGCGATCGCAGAGTGTCGGCACCTTCAAAGCCGAGCCCAAGCGATGGGTGATCGAACGCACCCTCGCCTGGCTCGGACGCAACCGCCGCCTCGCCAAGGACTTCGAGGCGACCATCGCCAGCGCCGAGGCTTGGGTCCTGATCGCCAGCGTCCGCGTCCTCTCGCGCCGTCTCGCCAGGGCCTGAAAACATGGGTATTACTTTTGAGTCAGACTCTGAGGAGCCGTTTGTTGGCCCCGGCTGAGGTGGCCTCACCGCTTCGAAGCCACAACCCGAGGGAGGAGCCCGGTGCGTTACCGAAGCCAAGGAACAAAGATTTCACGCTGGGGCGTAGCTGCTTTGCCGTTGAGCGTATTCGTTGGTGTTGTACTTGGTTCAGGTGTTGGTGCAGCGGTGGCTAACATTGGCATTGGCGTTGCTATCGGGGCAGGTTTTGGTGTTGGCGTCGGGGTTGCCGTGACGGTTGCGATTTTTGTATTTCGCTCTTCCGAATAGCTGGGCTTAGGCTTTTGAATCTCGAAAGGTTTCGAAAGTGCTTCATTCGTTTTCCTCTTTGTCTGCTTCGTGGCCGCGCTCGGACCGAACAGGTGGCTGGTCAACTTGCCAACCAGCCCTTCGAGCCGTTCGAGCCGTGCGCGTAACTCGGTATCGGGTTTTGTATCGCCATCACGCTCTGTGCGGCCCGGCCAGCGTTCGGTTGTCATTTCTTTCTCCTTACAAAGCTGTTTGTTGCGTCAGCTGCCCGTGTCGAAATGCCAGCCACTCCCAAATTTTCGGCGCGGCGGCTCGCCAACCAGACTGTCAACAATAGTGTGGTGGCCTTGGCGACTAAGTTGCTGCGCCCTCCGACCCCGAACAATTGCCGAGCGGGCGTCCAACTCGCGTTCGCTTACAGTCCGTCTCGAAA
>WNFA01032523.1_pt1 | contig 10144 bp, 8 predicted proteins | sample 5400481 | NCBI WGS metagenome assembly WNFA01 (sample SAMN13153340, study PRJNA577476) | soil metagenome | isolation source: 120 cm saprolite under Douglas fir tree site 2 hole 1 replicate 2 | place: USA:California | collected 2015-04-18 | reverse complement strand
CATTCGGCGAGTCGCGCCGCCACCTCTGAAAATCGGGAGACATGATCGAAGATGATAAATCCTTCCTGGCGCAGCCGCTTGACGAGAATCGCACGATCGCGGCGCGGTCCGGCCGGCGGCGGGTCCCAGACGGGTTCAGTCACCGTCCCGCACTGCACGATCCGTCCCCGATCGTTCATCAGCGGGAACACAGCATCGGCGATGACACCGGAGGTATTGTCGAAGAACACATCCACGCCTCGCGGGCATGCGGAGCGTAGAGTGTCCTCATCGAGCCCCGTGCGATAATTGACTGCCCCGTCATAGCCAAACTCGTTGACGCATTGCTCCACCTTGTCGTCGGATCCGGTCAGTCCGATGGCACGGCATCGGAGGCGGCGTGCGATCTGTCCCACGATGCTCCCGACTGCACCCGCGGCGGTCGAAACGAGGACGGTTTCCCCGGTCGCCGGCCGCCCAAGCTCCGTCAAGGCGAGGTACGCCGTGATCCCTGTCAGCCCAAGGACGCCGGCAGCAGCGCTCACGGGGCCCTGCCGCGGATCGACCCGCCGCAGTACCGACGCATCGGTCGCAACACAGTAATCCTGCCAGCCGAACCATCCGTACAAGTGCTCGCCGATGGCCATATCGGGGTGCCGCGATGACTCGACGATACCGACGGCAAGCGATCGCATGACTCCGCCGATCGGGACCGGATTCGAGTAATTCGCACCGGCCTGAACCCAACCGCGCTGCGCGGGGTCGATCGATAGGTAAAGATTGCGCACCAGGAACTCTTGGTCGCGGAGCGCCCGCACCGGCTCATCGTCCCGCCGGAAATGACGCGGCTCCGGCACCCCCACCGGCCGCTCGATGAGGATGATTCGCCGGTTGAGTCGCTCGATCATCGGCCGGCTCCGATCGACACATTCTGCATCCAGCGTCCTGACGATGGGCTCGCGCGTCTTACGTTTGCAATGTGCCTGCGCGCGGCCTTAGGCGGACGTTGAGCTTGTATAGACCTCGGAAAATGATCTGCGGCATGAACTCCAGAGTCGGATCGAGGAACTCCACACCCTCGAAGCGCCGCACGAGAGCACTGAAGAACTCCGTCAGCTGCATCTTCGCCAGCAAGTGACCGACGCAGTGATGCAACCCTGGTCCGAAGACCAAGGATTGGCTGTTGTCACGCTCCAGGTCAAGCTGATCGGGGTGCGCGTAGACGCGCGGATCGCGATTGCCGGCAGCCTGCATCAAGTACAGGGGATCGCCGGCGCGAATGGTCTTACCGTGCCATTCGAAGTCCTCGGTCGCGATACGCGGCTGTGCCGCGGACATGGCGGAAAGGCGCATGATCTCATTCACGCAGCTCAATGTCCGATCGGGATGCTCATACATGTAACACCAGCTCTGCGGACTGTGGCCGAGCGCGACGATGCCGAGCGTCATCGAATTATGCGTGGTGTCATGCCCCGCAATGAGAATGAGCGACAGTGCGGCCAGCATCTCGTCCGCCGACAGCGACTCTCCGTCTTCGGTTGCTTCGATGAGAGATGTCAGGAGATCCTCCCGGGGACTACGCCGGTGCTCCTCGATCGCGGTGCGGAAGATCTCGTTCATTTCGATCATCGCGGTTTCCGCCGCTTCCAGCCACTTGATCTCGGGCCGTGAGGAGGCGAGGCCCATCTGAAAGGCGTTGGCCCAGGCCTTCAGGCGCGGCAGATACTCCTGCGGCAGGCCCATCAACTTGAGGATCACGCCGCCGGGCAATTGCCTGGCGATGCCCTCGACGAATTCAAGTTCCTCGTTTGGTTTCTTTTCGTCGAGCAACTGCGCCACGCGGGCCTGTACGTAGGGCCGCACAGACTCCACGACCTTCTTGCTGAAAGCCTTGACGAGGAGCTTACGCATGCGTGTATGCACGGGCGGATCGTGGGAGACGATCCATTTCGGCAAGTAGGTAAGGAGCGTCGGAATGCGTTTCGGCAGCTCCTCGGGAGGAATCACCGAGAACGTCGGGCGGCGCGAAGGGTTCACCGAAAGCGGCAGCTCGCCGCTGAATCCACGCACGACATCGGCGTGGCGGGTCACGAGCCAGGCTCCGGTCGCGGGACTCCAGTGGATAGGGTCGAATTCCCTCAACCGATCGAGTTCGGTGAGGAGCGACTCGCCCAACGCGGCGACCTTGGAGAGATCAACATCTGGAGCGACGGATATAGTGTTCATACAACCTCTCGGGAAGTCGGTCGGTCAAAAGCACCCGCCGGGGAGACCTTGTCGCCCCCTCCGGGTTGCGGGTCACCCGATGCTTCTGTAAGCATATGATAAGTAAGCATATGACGCAATCCCGCCACGCAGCGTCGCCTCGGTTTTCGCATTCAGCAGCCTCGCCAGACGGGCTTGCGCTTCTCGAGGAAGGCGCGGATCCCTTCCTTGGTGTCCTCGGTTGCAAACAATCGAGCGGCGACGTCGAGACTGCGGCGCCCGATCAACGCTGCGAATCCCTCTCCCTCCAGCGCCTCGAGGGCGAGTTCGCGGGTGAATCGCACGGCGAGCGGCGCGCACTTCAGGATTTCGTCGGCCCACCGGCGGGCAATCTCCATCACCTGCCCTGGGGCGGCGATCTCCGTCACCAAGCCCCATCGATGCGCCTCAACGGCGTCGAATCGGCGGCCGGTCAGCAGCATCCCCATGGCTATCGCGGGCGGCAAACGCATTGCGAGCCGCTGCGCGCCGCCACCCAGCGCCACAGCCCCGACGCGCGGTTCGCTCATCGCAAACGTCGACCGGGAATCGGCGATGACGATGTCGCAGGCGAGCGCAATCTCGAAGCCCCCGCCCATCGCCAGTCCGTTCACCGCGGCGATCAGGGGCTTGGTTCTCTCCGCGCGCTCGGCAAGGCCTGCCCACCCGCTCGGCGGCATCGGCGCATCGGGTGCATCCGCGAGATCATGGCCTGCGCAAAAAGCACGATCGCCCGCGCCCGTAATGACCGCGATCCACAGAGTGGGATCGCGTTCAAAGTCATTGAAAATCTCCTCGAGCTCGAAGCAGGCGGGCGCATTCAGACTGTTGAGCACATCGGGTCGGTCGAGCGTAACGACCAGGAGCTTGTCTTCTCGCTCTGTTCGACAGTACTTAGGCATGGTGGGCTTCATGGAATGCTGTCGCGACCGGTCACAGCCGGCGCTCGGGATTTCGAACACCTGTACATATTGTGCATGCTTACCTCTTTTATCTTGAATTGGCAAGTTTGTCCTCCGCTCGAGCTCAGGCTGTTGACGTCGGGGTTTGCGCGAGGGACCATGAAAATCATCGGTTCGACCAGGGAGACGAGCATGCTCAGGATTTACGGCTGGAAGCGGTCGCGCGTCGTCCGCTGCATGTGGACGATGGAGGAACTTGGGCTCCAATACGAGCAGATCCCGCTCAATCCGAATGAAGGTCAGACCCGCACGCCCGACTACCTGGCGCTCAATCCCCAAGGCAAGATTCCGACTCTCGTGCATGATGACTTCGTGCTTACCGAGACGATGGCGATCAATGCCTATCTCGCGAGCAGTTTTCCGGGCTCGCTTTGGCCATCGACGCGATCATGCGTGAAGGTCGCCGGCCTAAGGAGCAGATCGATCAGACACGGATCGATGGCTGGCATGATGATGTCCATCGCGTGGTCGACGCCGTGCTGGAGCCGATCCTCGGCCGCCAGCAATATTTGCTGGCAGACAGCGGCTTTTCTCTCGCCGATCTGAACGTGGCGTCCGTAGCGAGCGTCCTGCCGGTCTTCCAGATCAGCCTGTGTAATCACCCGAATACCGACCAGTTGATGAAGAGCTGCTTTTCGCGCGACGCCTGGCGACGCGTCATGGAGCGGCCTTGATTGGCCGCGTCGGCTGCACCGGCTTCGTCAATACGATTTCGGCATTCCGAGCTCCTTCTCGGCGATGAATGACAAGATGAGCTGTTCGGTAATGGGAGTAAGCCGCTGTAGCATCGATTCGCGGAAAAGCCGCTCTACTTGGTACTCCTTCGCGTAGCCCATTCCGCCATGCGTGAGCACCGCCTGGGTGGCCGAATTGAAGGCGGCACGCCCGGCGAGAAACTTCGCCGCATTCGCGTAGGAGCCACAGGGTTCTTTTCGGTCGTAGAGCGACGCCGCTTTCATCGTCATCAGCCATGCTGCCTCGATGGAACACCAGATTTCCGCGAGCGGATGTTGAATGGATTGGTTCTGGCCTATGGGTCGATCGAATACGACCCGCTCCCTTGCGTAGCGCGCGGCGCGACGCAACGCGTCCTGGGCGATTCCGATCGCACCGGCGGCGACGATGATGCGTTCGGGGTTGAGGCTGTGGAGGAGGTAGTGGAACCCCTTCCCCTCTTCGCCGATTCGATCGTGCTCGGGAATGAACAAGTCCTGGATGAAAATCGCATTCGAGTCGACGGCGGCTCGACCCATCTTGGGAATCCGCCTCACTTCGATCTTCTCCCGATTTAGCTTCGTGAAGAAAATCGTCATTCCGTCGGTGGGCTTGACGCAGTCCTCGAGCGGTGTCGTGCGCGTGAGCAGCAGGATGTTATGGGCCTCCTGGGCCGTCGATGTCCAGATTTTGTTGCCGTTGACGAGATAACCACCGTCGACCTTTTTTGCGAAAGTCTTTATCCGAGTCGTATTGAGCCCTGCGTCCGCTTCGGTGACCCCAAAACAGGTTTTCTCGGCGCCCGAGATCAGGGGACGCAGCATGCGCCGCTTCTGCTCAGGCGTTCCGAGAACGACGATCGGATGGGGGGCAAAGAGGTTGATCTGCAACGTCGACATCGCGGCCGAACCGCCGCCGCCCGCAGCCACGGCGTTCATCATGATTGCGGCCTCGGTTACCCCGAGGTTCGAACCCCCGAGTTCTTCCGGCATGGTGATGCCCAGCCAGCCGTCGGCCGCCATGGCCGCGTGAAACTCATGCGGGAACTCCGCCATGGTGTCCTTCCGGGTCCAGTATTCGTCCGGAAACTTGAGGCAGATACGCTTGACCGCTTCGGCGATCGCGCGCTGATCGTCAGTTAGGTTGAAGTCCAATTGCGCTCCTTCGAAACGCTCGGTGCCGAATCACCCCTCGAAAATTCTGCGACTGATGATTTCTCGCATGACTTCCGATGATCCCCCGGCGATGCGCCGGACCCGGGAGTCGATATACGCTCGGGCGATCGGGTATTCGAGCATGTACCCATAACCGCCGAAGAACTGCAGGCACTCGTCGACGACCTTGCACTGCAACTCCGTCGTGAGCATCTTGAGCATGGCTGCATCGGTGCTATCGAGCTTCTCCGCCATCGCGAGCTCGATGCACCGGTCGACGAATATCCGCGCGGACTGCACGTGTGCAGCAAGCTCGGCCACCTTGAACCGTGTGTTCTGGAAGTCGGCGATCAGCTTGCCGAAGGCCTTTCGCTCCTTCGTGTACTCCACTGTCCAGCCTAGCGCAGCTTCACTGACGGCCACTGAGTTGGCCGAGATGATGAGCCGTTCCTGCGCAAGCTTGTGCATCGCCATTTTGAACCCCGCTCCTTCCTCTCCAAGCCGGTTCGCCACCGGCACGCGCACGTCGCGGAAAAAGAGTTCGGAGGTGTCCTGCGCCTTCAGACCGAGCTTGTCGAGTCTGCGTCCCCGCTCGAAGCCCGGCATATCGGCCTCGACGACGATGAGACTTACGCCTTTGGCGCCGGCCTCGGGGTCGGTCTTGCAGGCGAGAACCACGAGGTCGCACAGCTGCCCGTTCGAGATATACGTCTTCTGGCCGTTGATCACGTAATCAGTAAGTCCAAGCGACCCGATCATCTCTCCGCTCACCATCTTCGGCAGCCACTTCTTCTTTTGCGCGTCTGTCCCGAACGTAAGGATATAGCTCGCGACCATGTCGGAGTGGACCACGAAGCCAGGGCCGGTCGCGCCCGCTCGCCCGAGTTCCTCGGCGAGCACGACGTTGTAGAGAAAACCTGCGCCCGATCCGCCGTACTCCTCGGGAACGTTGGTGCAAAGGAGGCCGGCAGCGCCTGCCTTGAGCCACAGCTCGCGCGGCACGACGCCCGACTTTTCCCAGTCCGCATGGAAAGGCGTGATCTCAGTCTCGATGAAGCGGCGGGCGGCTTCGCGATAGATCTCGTGCTCGTGGGAAAAAAGGGTTCGGGGAATCATGCGAGACTCTCGATGCTCTGGAGCCGTAAACGAACGTCGAATGATCTGGGCTGTATAGTACGCTACCGTACGTCTCGAGCGCAATGCGCCATTCGCCCCCGCCTGTCCAAGCCTTTAGTCCACGCGCGCGAAGCCCTGACTCAGAACCACTTCGTTGCGCTCAGGCACCGTCGCCCGGAAGTACACCTTGTCCGACCTTCGGGCGGCCTCCAGCCGGATGGTTTCGCCCGGAAACACCGGCGAGCTGAACCGCGCGCCGAGGGAAAGCAACCGGGTCGGATCGTGATTGCAGACCGTTCTCACGAGCAAATAACCCACAACGCCGTAGGTGCAAAGACCATGGAGAATCGGCCGATCGAACCCCGCCTTGGCCGCCGCAGCCGGATCGGCATGAAGCGGATTTCGATCGCCATTGAGACGATACAAGAGCGCCGAGCCGCTCGAGGTCTTGAGTTCGTCGAGCCGCTCGAGCGGTACTTCCGGGGTTGCCGGAAGAGGCTCCGGAGGAGTGCCAAAGCTTCCTGCACCGCCATCGCCACGCAGGAACAACGTCGACCAGACCGTGCACAGCAGCTCCGACGTTGCGGCATCGCGCAGCTGTTTCTCAAAATGCAGGAGAGCGCCTTTCCCCTCTCCCTTGTCGACGACCGCCGCAACTCGATAAGAAGCGTCGACTTCGCCCGCCGGAGCCAGCGGTCGATGAACGATCAGCTGCTGCTCTCCGTGCAGGAGTTTCGCGTAGTTGACGCCGAAGTACGGATTCGCAATCCAGGCCCCCGGATGGGCTAGAACCGCCGCGATCGTCGGAAGAGCGCACAAATCCTCCTCGAATACGAGCCGCAGCTCTCGAGGGTCGCAGGAGTCCGATGCGGCCCCAACGCTCAGCGCGTAGAGCATCGTGTCCTTGTCCGAATAGGCGACCCGCTTGACGGGAAAGCGATGGTCGCGCAAGGCTTCAAGGTTCACTTAAAACTCTCAGACCGGGTCCCAGTTGAATACTTGGTTGGATTTGACGAGGGGGAAATAACTCGCCTCGAATGCGGGGAGCACCCGCTCGACGATCGTTTCCGGGGTCCATCCATCCGCCGTATGCGCGGTTCGAATCGGGCGCGGCTGGCTGAAGAGATAAATCTCGTTGTTGCGCACACCGAAGATCTGACCCGTCGTCTTGCGGCCGCCTTCGCTGGCGAGCGCGACGACGAAGGGCGCAATCCGCTCGGGCGTAAGCCGCCGATTGATCTCGAGGCGCTTCATGTTTTCTGGCGTAGCGGGAATCGTCGCGACCATACGCGTCCAAGCGAAAGGCGCGATGGCATTCGACGTCACGCCAAATCGTTCCATGTCCATTGCGATGAGCTTCGAGAGGCCTGCTACGGCGAGCTTGGCCGCCCCGTAGTTGACCTGACCGAGATTGCCGATGAGCCCGCTGGTTGAAGTCATGTGGACGTAACAGCCGCTCTGCTGCTCCTTGAAGTGCGGGGCAGCGGCGCGCGACACATAAAATACGCCGCGCAGGTTCACGTCGACCACGGTATCGAAATCTTCACGGCTCATCTTGTGAAATAGACCATCGCGCAAGATGCCCGCGTTGTTGACGACGACGTCGACCCGACCAAATGCATCGATCGCATCTTTGATGATGCCGTGCGCATCGTCCCAGTCCGCTACGTCACGGACGCTCGCAACCGCCTGACCGCCTGCGGATGCGATCTGCTCGACGACAGCCCGCGCGACCGCCGGGTCCCGGCCCTCGCCCGATGCGGATACCCCGGTGTCGTTGACCACGACCTTGGCGCCGTGCTTCGCCATGAGCTTCGCGATTTCGGATCCGATGCCGTTCCCGGCGCCGGTTACGACCGCAACTTTGCCACTCAGCATTTCATTCTCCCTTCGGTCGAGTTCGCCAACGGCGCTCGTTGGCACTCCTGCGAATTGATTATGCAATCATACGGTACGCGTGTGTACTAGACAACAGGTTTGATACGATCGATTTGCGCACCTTGCAGAAATCGGCGGGTCGCAGTGCGGTCGGCTGAGGCTGCACGCAGTGGTTGTCCGCGGCCGGCGCGAGATAAATCCTCCGCGGGAGCCTGGGCGCAGAACGACTCCTTGAGGCCCCGACTGGCTAGAACCCCACCTCGTATGCTAGCGTAGCAACTGCGGTCGCATCATCTGGCTGCGGCCCGATCGCGGCGCATCATGAAACCAGTATCCGCGGGTGATGCGGCACTGAGCAAAATGCACCACACCACTGGGTGTTTAGGAGGCTGGAAATGTCGGCGCAAGTACTCGAGGAAGATCTCGAATTCGACATGACCAGTGTCGAATCCCTACATGACGAAAGGCTGCTGCCCAAGCTTGCGAGATTGCGGGATTGCGACCCGGTACACTGGAGCAAAACCAATCGATGCTGGCAAATCACGACCTACGAGGATGTCGCGGCTGCGTTCCAGGACGCTCGCTTCTCGAACGTGCGCATGTCCACGTACGCTTTCAGGTCGATTCCCGAGGCGGAGCACGAGCGGCGCATCCCCAACCTCACTCGCTACATCCAGGGCTGGATAGTCAACAATGACGGTGACGTGCACCGGCGATTACGCGGCGTGACGACCAAAGCGTTGAACAAGAAATTTGTGGACTCGCTCCGCCCACTGTTTCAGAGCTTGTCCTCCGAGTTGACCGAGAAAGCCATTGAGCTGCGGGAATGCGACTTTGCCGCACAGATCGCCTATTTCCTTCCGGCAACGGTGATATTGACGCTGCTCGGGCTGCCGCTGCCGCATCTCGAGAAGGTACGAGAGTGGAACCGGGCCATTACCCGGGCTCTCGCCGCCGTCTTCGCGCCCGCAGAGAGCTTGATCGCAGCGGATCAGGCCATCGACGAAATGAACAAAATGGTGCTGGCGGAAATCGCCAAGCGCCGCGATTTGCCGGGTGATGATCTCCTCACTCAACTGATTACGCTGTCCGACGACGCGACCGGAACGCTTACGGAAGATGAAGTTCTTGGTCTGTGCCATATCCTGCTTACTGCCGGACACGAGACCACCGTCAATTCGATGGTCTTTGGTCTGAACGCGTGGGCAAACAATCCCGAGCAGGTCCGACTCTTTTTGAGCGGCAAAGTCGACCCGCTATCTGCCATGCAAGAGCTGTCGCGCCACATCGGCATGTCGACCGCGCAGCCGCGGGTCGCTGCCGAGGATTTTGAGTTCCGTGGTAGGCACATGAGAAAAGGAGATGTCGTGTTCCTTTGGATATTGTCCGCGAACAAGGATCCCAAGGTCTTCCCCGCCCCCGAACGATTAGATCTGACTCGGCCCAATATTGCGGCCGCGATGACTTTTGGTCCCGGGTTGCATCACTGCGTCGGACATTATCTCGCTAGAGTCGAACTGGAGGTCTTCTTCCGCACGTTCTTGCCGCGCTTTTCGAAGATCGAGATTCTCGACGAGCCGCTGGCGGTATTGCCCAACCTTGCATTCCGAGGACTCGGGCATCTCAACGTGCGCTTCACTCCACATTAGCGCACGGCCGGCGGCTCGCCGCCCTGGCCCTCAAAGTGAGCGCGCGATGGCGATCTTCTGCATCTCGTCTGTGCCGGCGTAAATGCGCTGGAGTCTCACTGACGTATAGATCCTCGACACTGTGCTCGAGTCCATCCAGCCCGCGCCTCCGTGCAGTTGGACACAATCGTCCACGACCCGGCAAGCGGCCTGGGCGCAGTGGAGCTTGACCATCGCGGATCGCGTCAGATCGAGTTTCCCGTCGCGGTAATCCCAGAGACAGCGATCATGGAATGCGCGGGCGACTTCGAGCTCAGTCTTCATCTCGGCGAGCTTGAACTGGGTGTTTTGGTATTCGACGACCTTATGTCCGAATGACTCGCGATTCTTGACGAATTCGAGGGTAAGCCTGAAGGCAAGCTCGGCTTCGGCGATCGATCGCGCGGCTATGCACAACCGATCCACCGCA
>WNFA01006034.1_pt1 | contig 10146 bp, 4 predicted proteins | sample 5400481 | NCBI WGS metagenome assembly WNFA01 (sample SAMN13153340, study PRJNA577476) | soil metagenome | isolation source: 120 cm saprolite under Douglas fir tree site 2 hole 1 replicate 2 | place: USA:California | collected 2015-04-18 | reverse complement strand
GGTTCAGGTTGTCCTGTCGCCGGAAGCACGCCAGTGGATCCTCGAGAAAACGTGTGCAGACCGCAGTTACGGGGCGCGTCCTTTGCGGCGGGCTTTGCAGAAGTATGTGGAAGACCCGCTGTCCGAGGCGCTCATTCAGGGTGGAATCCAAAGGCCCGCGACGTTGCAAATTTATGTCGCAGGGGAAGGTCTTTCCTTCCGTCCTGTCGGTGAGGCAACCCCGGTCGTCCACTAGGGAATCTGACACCAACATGTGTGGCCCCGGCGTGTATGGGGTAATCGCACGGCCGGCCCGTACCGGGTTCGGCGGGAGAAGAACATCTTGCGTTTGGGGGCGCGGCCTTGACCACCTCAATGGCCGCTCATACAAGAGTTTCTTTGCCGTTTGGAGTTATGCGCGTCCGGCTCTCGATCGCGGCCGTGTTACTGCTCGCGCTCGCCCCCGCTGTGCCAGCCGCTCCACCTCGCGATCCTAATGCGGCCGCAGCGCCCTCTTCATTTTCCTTCAAGTTAGATTCAGATCACTCGGCAAAAGTTACGGCGGAATCATCCTCCGGCGATGCTTCCGAGCGCTCCTTCCAAAATCCCCCTTCCGCGCAGCCGGGAACCGTCATCGACCGCATCATCTTCATTGGCAATCGCCGCATTCGCAGCGACACCCTGAAGGCGCGCATTTTCACCCGCGACGGTGATCCTTACAACGAAGAAACTCTGCGCCGCGACTTCCAGGCTCTTTGGAACACGCAGTTCTTTGAAGACGTGAAGCTGCGCGTTGAGGATTCTCCCGACGGGCCCAACCACAAGAACGTCATATTCGAGGTCAAGGAGCGCCCGGTCATCCGCCGCATTCGTTACGACGGCATCCATTCCGTTTCCGAATCCGACATTCTCGACCGCTTCAAGGAACGCAAGGTCGGCCTTAGCGTGGAAAGTCAGTTTGATCCCACGCGCATCAAGAAAGCGGAAGTTGTTTTGAAGGAACTGCTCGGCGAGCACGGCCGCCAGTTCGCCAAAGTCACGCCGCAATACGAGCGCATCGCCGCCAGCAACGCGGTGATCCTGGTTTTTAAAATTGAAGAAGGGCCCAAGGTAAAGGTCGGCCGCATCACTTTTACCGGAAACCACGCGTTCAGCAATCGCAAGCTGATTCGCGCCATGCGCCATGACCGCCCCTACGCCATTCCCCTGTACATCACCGAAATCAGCGTCCTGCACAAGACCTATGACCGCGAAAAGCTCAACGAAGATCTGGAAGTCGGCGTCCGTGGCCTGTATAACGACAACGGCTATTTCAAAGTAGTCGTGAACGAACCCACCCTAGAAAGTGTCGATACCCAGGGCAACCGTCTCGGAGTTCCTCTCACCGGTCGAACTCATGGAAAAGGCGTCAACATCAACATCAAGATCGACGAGGGCGAACGCTACAAGATGGGCACGCTGAAGATCGTCAGCGCCGATCCCGACAAAGCCCTCTCTCTGAAAGTCGATGCGCTCAAGAGCATCTTCCCTCTAAAGGAAGGCGACATCTTCTCCGCCGCCAAAATCCGGAAAGCCATGCAGGATTACACCAAAGCTTATGGCCAATACGGCTTCATCGATTTCACGCCGGAGCCCCAGTTCGATATCGACGACGCCGCCAAGCGCATCGACATCACCTTGCGCTTTACCGAAGAGAAGCAGTACTACGTTCGCCGCATCGACTTCGTCGGCAACACCACCACTCGCGACAAGGTCATCCGCCGCGAACTCCTCCTCGATGAAGGCCAGCTCTTCAACAAGCGCGCCTGGGAAATCAGCATTTTGCGCCTGAATCAGCTCGATTATTTCGACCGCATCGAGGAAGACAAGGCCGTCGAGATCAAACGCAATCAAAAAGAAGGCACCGTCGATCTCACTCTGAAACTGAAGGAAAAAGGCAAGCAGTCCATCGGATTGCAAGGCGGCGTCAGTGGTCTGGCCGGCACTTTCATTGGCCTCACCTATCAGACCAACAATTTCCTCGGCCTCGGCGAACGCTTAACCTTCTCCGCGCAGTTCGGCGACATCCAGCGCAGCTTCATGTTCGGTTTTACGGAGCCGTATCTTTTCGATCGCCCCATCACCACCGGCTTTACCATCTTCTCCAGCAAGTATAGTTTCAACCAGGCCCGCCAGGAAGCCCTGCTCTTTGGCCAGTCCGTTAGCATCAACCCGCAGTTCATTCAGAATTACAATCAGGACAGCACAGGCTTCACACTGGTCGCCAGCTATCCCCTCAAGAAGCTTTCTTTCGCCCGGGTCGGTCTTACCTATGGGCTCACGCGCACAACCATCACGCCCTTCAACGATGCTTCCCGCTTCCTGTTCGAGGACATTCAGTTCCGCAGCGTTGCCGGCCCCAGCGCGCTCAGTGGGATTGTCTCCAGCACGATTACTCCGACCATCACCTACAACACCATCGACAATCCCACCAATGAGCACTCCGGAAAAAGCTATTTCTATTCCCTGAGCTTTACCGGCGGTCCGCTGGGCGGCAACGTCAACACCATTACCAACGTCTTCGACTGGAAGTATTTCCATCCCATTCAGAAACGTCGCAACGTCATCGGTTTCCACGCCACGGTCGCTCACACCACCGGTTATTCAGGCAAGGAAGTTCCGCCCTTCAGCCGTTTCTATATGGGCGGGGAAAACGACGTGCGCGGCTTCGACATCCGCTCGATCTCTCCGGTTACTTTTATCCCGCAAGCCTCCGCGGTGCAAATTTCCTTTCGCGATCCTACCTGCACCGGCTGCCTCCCCCGATCCTTCTCGGTTCCGGTGCTGACTTACGTTGCGACTTTGCCCGGCGGCGACGTCCAAACCGCGGGAAACGTCGAGTACCGCATTCCCATCGTGGGCCCGGTTACCGCCGCTCTCTTCTTCGACGGTGGCACCGACGGCATTGCTCGCGCCAGCGCGCTCAAGCTCGACCCCACTGGCTTCGCGAATCTCACTCAGCAGTTTCCAGCGGCAAACCTGAAGCAGCAGCTCTCCATCGCGCCGAACACGAATTTTCGCCTGCGCGGCTCGACTGGCATCGAGTTTGTGGTGCAATTGCCCATCGTGCAGGCGCCGTTCCGCGTCTACTACGCTTACAACGTGCACCGGCTGCACGAACAGATCGTTGCCCCGACACCGTTTATCGATCCCAACGAGGTTAAGTTCTTAAAAAACGCATTCAACGGCATCGATCCGGCGATTTTTCCGCTGCAGATCCAGCCGCAGCTGAACAATATTATTAATAACCCGGGGCGGCTGGACTATTTCGAGCCCAAAACGACTTTTCGTTTCACGGTTAGCCGGACTTTCTAGTGCAACTTGAATTTCGCTTCGGGACTGGCCGCAGGAGCTTGAACGCAAGACCGAAGATTAGCGCGAACGCAAAGCGCGCCTTTACATGGGGGAGGCAAGAGTAATGAAGTCGAGAAGCACTTGGAACTGCGTTGCGCTGGGGGTCGCAATTGCTTGTCTCTGGCTGGCGGGATGCGGCAGCAGCGGCAACGCGACGAACACCGTGACTGTTTCCGTTATCTCGTCCTTGGGTCAGAACATTATCGTCGGGCAGTCCACCACGCTCACCGCGACAGTGACCGGGGGAACCACCTCCAACACCGCGGTTAATTGGCAGCCCTGTCAGTTCACCACCACCACCGTTTCCGGCACCACCGCCACTCCTCCGACCCCCGCGAATTGCCCCACGGACGGCACTCTCGGCACCCTCTCTAATGAACAAACCACCGGTACCGCAACGTACACGGCGCCTGGCAAGATTCCCGACCAGACCAAGTTCCCTGGATTGGTGATTATCATCACCGCCCAATCACAACAGGACACTAAGAAAACCGGGAGCATTAAGCTCGCACTGGATTCCGGCATCGGCGTCACCCTGACGCCGGTCACCGCCACGGTGCCCACCAACGAACTCCAGACATTCAACGTTGTTCTCACCAACGACTTGCAAAGCCAGGGTGTTACCTGGCTGGTTACGCAGTCGTCGCCCACCCCTACCATCACCGTACCCACTTGCAGTCCCACCTGCGGCACCATCACCTCCAACACTCCCACCACTGCTACCTACACCGCCCCAACAACGGTTCCCACCGCCTCCACTCCTTCTGGGGCCAGCACCACTCCTGCCAGCCTCACGGTCGTTGCCACCGCCAAGAGTGACAATACTCGCTTTGCCGCGGGAACCATCACCATCATTCAGGGTGGGCCCATCACTTTCAGCGGCATCTCTCCTACCATCGCTCCTCAAGGTGGCGCCCTCTGGGACATTTATCTCAACGCTCCCAATATCTCTTCAGCCTCCCAAATCACTATTACCGATCAGAACGGCGGCTTTAAAACCTTCACTTCCAGCTCTGGGCAGGTCAAAGTGATCTTCCCGATTCCCACTTCGACGACCGCGAATCCTCCCTCCAGCGGCGCGCGCCTGCGATTGTTGGAGTCCGATCTCGCGGGTGCGACCTCGCCGAATTCCACAACGCCTCTTACCTATACCGTTTCCGTCACCGATCCTGGCGAACCCGTGACCACAACTGCCGGCGGGCAATTTACGTTTACCCTGATGCCGGTCCGGCCCACCGTCGTGGCGTCTTCTCCTAACGGCGTCGTGCAAGGCGCTTCCACCAGCGAGTTTCCTCTTGAGATTGATGGCGGATACTTCGGCCCCCGTGGCACTTTCGCGTCCGCCTCTTTTCAGGGCAACACAATTCCGCAGGGCGCTTCATCCAACTCGCGCCGGCTCGCCCTCACGTTCCCCAGCAGTGCGATTGGCCCTCCTGGGCTCTACCCGGTTACGGTCTCACGGACAGCTTCTCCGCTGCCTACTATCAACAACTCCGCTGTGACCACCATCTCAGTGTTTCCGGACTATTCCGCGTCCCTCGGGGTTCTCCCGCCCCCGACATCCTCCGTTGCAGCAGGCACTAATCCCAGCGCGATAGACATCGATCCGACCCTCGGCGTCGTGGTCGTCGCTGAAACGGGCTCGAACGCCGTCCAGTTCTACAGTGTCGGCACCGGAACGCTTACTCCCATCGGAGGCCCGGTCGCAGTCGGCCAGCTTCCTACGGGTGTCTCCGTCAATCCGACCAATCACTGCGTTGCGGTGGTCAATTACGGAAGCCAGAGCGTTTCCATCGTGCCGATTCCGGGTTCTTCTTGTTCCGTAACTACGCCACCCATCGATCTTTCCGGCGCCTTGCAAGGGCAGGTTTCTCCGGCGCCCCTGCCTTACGCCATCGGCGTCGATCCGGACACCAATCTTGCTCTCGTAGCCTATTCGTCAACTTCCACTTCCTCCGCCGCCAACCTGGGCTTCGTTGTGAACCTCAATCAAGGGGCAGGTGCTCCGTTCGGCTGCCTGGCCAACTCCGGGCAAACTCCGCCGTGCATCTTTTCCCAGGTCACGCTCAATACCGGCGCTTACCCGCAGATTGCCATGGCCCCGCATGGCCACATGGCCTACGTGACGCCCGGCGGCTCGGGCGCAGTCAGCGGCGTCAACGTTATGCAGCCCTCCACCTCCATCGGCCTCAGTACACTCTCGCTTACCGCCGGCACTGTGACTGCCACCACCGCTAACTCAACTCCCCTCACTGGTTTGGTTCCCGGAATTCCCACTACCGTCCTGATCTCCGGCGTTCCTCCGCTTGCGAATCCCGGCGGCAACCCTAGTAGCGTCAACTTAAACGGAGTATTCTCCATCTCCGTCACCAGCAGCACATCCTTTTCGTATTTTTTGGGGCCGAGCGTCACCGGTAGCGGCACCGCCAACGGAGGAACCGTCTTCTTCGGCAGTCCCAATGTGGCTTTCGGAGGTCTTTCCAATACTACGCAAGGTATCGCAATCAATCCCATCACTCATACCGCCGCGCTCGCAGACGCGAACGCCACCGGCCGGCAGATCAACCTCCTCAATCAGCTCGATCAGTCCTTTACTTCCGTCAGTTTTCAAACGAATTGCACCGCTTTCACCATTCCCTGCAACAGTTCGGGTGAATTCCCAGGGACCGCGCGAGTCGCTTGGCAGCCCTACACAAATTCCATCATTTCCTATAATCCCGGCGTTCCCGGCACACCGGTGAATCAAATATCCATATCCGATCCCGTCACGAGACAGCGCTACGCTCTGGTCAATATGCCGTCAGGGACAACGGGTTCGGCCAACATCACGGTCCAGAATGGCACCACCGGTTCGCTTACTTTATGGGGGGGTGTCGCCGTCGATCCCGCCACAAACCAGGCTTTCGTCGTGCAATCCGGCAGCGGCGTCATCCAGGTTGTCAATTTGAGTTCAACTCCCGGGAACGCCCCGAAGTCCACGGAAATCACCCAGGTGGTCGTGCCAAGCCCCAATCCGGGCCCGGGAGTCATCGGCGGCATCCCCAATGCTCTCGTTCCGCAAGGTGCCCTCACTTCCACGAACGATCTGGCCGGCGTGCAGATTTTCGGCTCAGGCTTCGCGTCGGGCGCGCAAGTTCTCCTGGATAGCACCGCCATCACCCCATCCACGAATGTGGCTGTCGACCCCAGCGGCAGGCTGATCACCGTAACCATTCCCAAGTCGTTCCTGTTGCTGCCGCATCGCTATGCGCTTCAGGTTGTCAGCAACAATGTCACATCCAACGCTACGGATTTCATTGTCGTCAAAGCCGTCGACATGACCGTGGCTTGTGCCACTCCGACACCTAGCTCCGTGGCTATCGCCGACCAGCTCGCAAATGGTCCGTTCTCGCCCATCGCGTTGGTAACCAACAGCGGCTGCAATAACCTCTCGACCATCGACATCAACCCCAGCAGCGCAACTTTCGGCACCGTGCTGCGCAGCCTTCCCATCGGCGCGACACCTCAGGGCGTAGCAGTAAGCTCGCATCTCGGCATGGCCGTTGTCGCAAACAACGCTGCCGGCACGGCATCCATCGTGAACCTCTTGACGAATGCCGAGGCCGTTCCAGATGTCACGGTTGGGACAAGTCCCACCGGAGTTGCCGTCAATGAGGCCAATGGCGTCGCGCTGGTCGCCAACTTCGGTTCCAACACCGTTTCCCAGATCAATCTCGGCCTTTTGTTCGGATCTTCTCCGCCGACCTCTCTGACCGCCACGCCGATTACCGGCATACAAGCGCCCATCGCCGTGGCCATCGATCCCGATCGCGGCACGAACAATCAGGGTCTCGCCGTGGTTACTGGCATCCCACTGATCTCCTCATCGCCCTCCGGCACTCTTTATCCGGTGGATATCGGGTTGGCTAGCCCCTCAGTAAGCACCACTGTTTCGTTCGGAAACGTCAGTTCTACTCCCACGGGCATTGTGTTCAATCCGGCCGTATCCACCGGCACGCCGAATCCCGGCCTCTTCTACGTGAATTCAAGCGGCAGCAATCAAATCTCGGCTTTCAACCCGGACACTGGGATAGCCAGTCCGACCAGCGTCGGTATTAATCCGACGGCATTAGCCGTCAACCCGCAATCGGGCGCGATACTGACTTCCAACTTTGCGGGGAAATCGGCATCCATCGTGGACACGGTTTCGAACCCGATCAAGACGGTCCAGACGCTTGGTCTGCCCGGTTCCGCGCAGTTTGGAGTCGCCATCGACCAGTTTACGAATCTCGCCGTCATCGTGGATCAGGCCAATAACCGCGTGCTGCTGTTCCCGATGCCGAATTGAGATGGGTTCGCTTGTGGGTCCGCGGAGGACGATTTCGCGCGCCGCAGGAGGAAAAAGTTTGGGATAAGATCAGCAGCGGCGCGGCGCTTTCTGTTGCGGGGAATTGGAGCGTCAGCTATACTGCGCAGTTTGTGTAAGGCCCTTGGAGCCTGCCGGGGACGCGGAGATAGTCTTAAAGCAAATAACGCCTGGCTTCGATATGACGCGGTCACCTGGGTTTGGGTTTGACGCAATTCGAAAATGGGTTTTCGCGTGAGTCGAAATATGAATTTTCACGCAATTCGAAAGAAGGAGAAAAAAGTGAATTTCAGAATGTTGGCCCTGACCCGCTCGGGGTCGCTTAGAAAGACATTTCAGTTTGCAATTATCGCCGCGGTTTGCGTTTTCGGCGCAAGTGCGCTGCGCGCGCAAAGCGCCGCGCCCGGCTCGGCGGCGGTGGGGAAAATCGGCGTAATTAATGTGCGCCAAGCCATCGCCGGCACCGCCGAAGGCAAGCAGGCCGGCGCCGAATTGCAATCGCAGTTTGCGCCCCGCCAGAACGAACTCGAAGGACTGAACAAGCAGATTAACGACCTGCGGCAGCGCATCGATTCCGGCACCGGCAAGCTCAGCCCGGAGGAACTGGCCCGTTTGCAGCGTGAAGGCGAAGTCAAAGCGCGGCAATTGCAGCGCAAGCAAGACGAATACCAGGAAGACGTAAACGCCGCGCAGGCCGACGTGTTCGACCGCGTCGGACGCAAAATGATCGATGTGCTCGATCGCTACGCGCGAGAGAATGGCTACGTGGCCATCCTTGATAGTTCCGCACAGAACACGCCCATCCTTTTTGCTTCCACCAACATCGACGTCACGCAGGACATCGTGCGCTTGTACGACCAGGCGTATCCGGTGAAGAGTGGCGCGCCAGCCGCTGCGACTCCGGCCAGGCCTGCGCAAAAGCCGGCGGCTCAGCCTCCTGCTGCGAAACCGCCACAGCGATAACGCGGCGGTTTTTTGCCGCGTCGTATTTCAGGCGCCCCGGAGTTGTACTCCGGGGCGTTTTGTTTTTGCCCAGCACGCGATTGGGCCGCTTGCCACCGTGCAGTCCGCAGCGTTTCGGTTTTTGCGGTACGCAACCGTCTGCTTGCCAGCGGCCATCGCAATTCTCCTTTTGCATCGCCTTCGGCGCGGAGACCGAGTCCGTGGTGTCCACGGAAAAACAGATTGTAATCGGTTAGCGTGTGCCGGCGGATGGCGAGATGAACTCGCCGCTACGAAGGGCGAAGGCCACAGCGCAGGCTAAGCCCGTGCCACTGGGGCGCAGCCAGATCGCCTGTGTCCAGAGACAAACTAAGGCTCAAATCCCCAAGCGATCAGAACGGGGGGCGTGATGCCGGTGTAATCACCAATCACATAGGCACTATAGGGCGCATTCATCACCATGCCCGTGCTGGGGCTATAGCCAGGGTCGTTGATCATGCCGTAGCTGGCGACAATCGCCTTCGAGGGATTGATCTCTATCACCTGATCGTTGAATTGATCGCTGATCAAGGTGTTGCCGTCGGCCAGCCGCACCGCGCGCGTGGGCAGCGGGGACGGATTGCTTCCTGGGCGGGTGTTGGTGAAATACTCCCAGACCGGAGTGTCGTTGGGCTCGACTTCGACGATACGACTGTTGTTGGAGTCGGTGAGTAAGGTGTCGCCGTTGGGCAGCCGGCTCGCGAAGGCGACACCGCTGACGGTGCCCCGGGCGGTAAAGGTCGCGACGATCTCGCTCGGAGTAGTGTGCGTGACCTCGATGGCGCGGTTGTTGTTCTCGTCGGAGATGAGGATATGGCCGTTGGCGAGCAGCTCGGCGGCGTTGGGATTGTTGAGCTGGTTAGGGCCATTACCGATGACACCATTCTCCCCATATTGCCACACGATGGCATTGTCCCTACGCCTTACCTCGATGATGCGCTCGTTGCCCTGATCCGTGATGAGCACGTTTCCGCTCGTCGGCAGATAGGTGTTCTGCACTGGCGTGTTCAGCTGGTCGGGTCCGAACCCGGTGACGCCGAACTGCCCATACTGCCAGACGATGTTGCCGCCACGGTCGACGAGGAGCACACGGTTATCAACGCAGCCGGACTTCTTGCAGTTCGTGGTCCCGCCGGGAGGGATGCCGGTGCCCGACATCAGGGTGAGGTCCCCGACGCGCTCGGCGTCGTTGGTGCCGACGATCGCGTTCGCGGAGGTGTCGCCCGGACCGTTTCCAAACTGCCAGACGATGTTGCCAGCCGGATCGATTTCGATGACGCGATTGTTGAATTGATCGGTGATGAGGATATTGCCGGACTGATTGAATGTGCCGGGATTCTGAGCTATCGCGAAGTTGGCGGATAACAAGAGGGCGCTGCCGATGAAGACTGAAGCGGCGATGGATCCAGACCGGTTGAGGTGCGGGTTATTCATGGTGATCGCTCCTT
>WNFA01006033.1_pt1 | contig 10148 bp, 6 predicted proteins | sample 5400481 | NCBI WGS metagenome assembly WNFA01 (sample SAMN13153340, study PRJNA577476) | soil metagenome | isolation source: 120 cm saprolite under Douglas fir tree site 2 hole 1 replicate 2 | place: USA:California | collected 2015-04-18 | reverse complement strand
GTGCAGACCGTGGCCTTGCGCCTGATTGTTGAACGGGAACGCGAAATCAAGGCGTTCGAAAAGAAAGAATATTGGACGATTGACGCCAACCTCGCCGCCCTTAAGCCTCCGGCGTTCGACGCCCGTTTTTTGGGCAAGGGCGAAGAGAAGATTGAAGTCACGAAGGGCGAGGACGCGGAGAAGATTCGCGCGGCACTGGAACACGCGGACTGGGTGGTTCGTACCGCGGACAAGAAAGAGCGTCGCCGCAATGCCGCTCCGCCATTCACCACCAGCAAGTTGCAGCAGGATTCAGCCCGCAAGTTGCGCTTCAGCGTCAAGCGCACGATGATGATTGCTCAGCGTCTCTACGAAGGCGTGGAATTGGGCGAAGAAGGCCTAGTCGGGCTTATCACCTACATGCGTACGGATTCGACCCGCGTGTCTCCGGATGCCGTTCAGGAAGTCCGAGAATATATCGGCAAGGAGTACGGACAGCCCTACCTGCCTGAAACGCCGAACACATATAAAGAGAAGAAGGAAGCGCAGGCGGCGCACGAAGCCATTCGTCCGACTTCTGCAATGCGCCATCCCGACCAGATCAAGCAGTACTTGAAAGAAGATGAGTTCAAGGTCTACAAGCTGATCTGGCAACGCTTTGTGGCTTCGCAAATCATGCCCGCCGTTTTCGATCAGACTACGGTGGATATTGATGCAAGAACAAAGAATGGTAACGACTTCTTCTGGTTCCGCGTGACCGGGTCTGTGCTGAAGTTCGATGGCTTCCTCAGAGTCTATGAAGAATCCAAGGAAGGCAAGGACGAGGAAGACGAGGAACTGAAGCACAAGCTTCCGCCGCTGGAAGCTGGCCAGAAACTCACGCTCAAGGCTCTGAAGCCGGAACAGCACTTCACCGAACCGCCTCCGCGTTACAACGAGGCTTCGCTGGTCAAAGAATTAGAAGAACGCGGGATCGGCCGACCGTCCACGTACGCCGCTATTCTCACCACCATTCAGGAGCGGCAGTACGCGCAGAAGCTGGCTGGCAAATTCACTCCCACCGAGATTGGACTGGTTGTGACCGACTTGCTGGTCGAAAACTTCCCCGACATTTTCGACGTTTTGTACACGGCACGGTTGGAAGAGGACCTCGACCAGATCGAAGAAGGCAAAGAGAAATGGACCGATACTCTGGCTGACTTCTACAAAAAGTTCCAAAAAGATCTTCGCTATGCCGAAAAGCATATGGAGAACATCAAGCGGATGGAGAAGCCCACGGACGAGAAGTGTGAGCGCTGTGGATCGCCGCTGGTGATCAAGTGGGGCAAGCACGGATCGTTCTATGCGTGCAGCACTTACGATAAGGAAGATCCGAACACTTGCACGTTTACGAAAGAAAATCCAATCAATCTGCCTGATCTGGATTCGGCCGACGTGCAGGAGACTACGCAGGAAGAATATTGCGAGAACTGCGGCCGCGTAATGGTTTTGAAGCGCGGGCGCTTCGGACAATTCATGGCTTGCACGGGATATCCGGACTGCAAGACCACGCGGCGGCTGGATCAAGGTAAGAAAGTTCCAGACATTCCGCTCGATGAGCCATGCCCGAAATGCGGTCGCAATATGATGATCCGCCACGGACGCTACGGCGAATTCACGGCTTGCAGCGGGTATCCGGAATGCAAGTACGTGAAGCAGAACTTTATCGGCGTGAAGTGTCCCGAGTGCAAGGATGGCGAACTCGTCGAAAAGCGGGCGCGCAAGGGCAATACATTTTATGGATGCGGGAACTATCCCAAGTGCAAATTCACCTCTGCGCACAAGCCGATTGCGGAAAAGTGTACGAGTTGTGGCAGGAAATATCTGGTTTTAAAGAACTTGAAGGCCGGCACCGTAATCGCCTGCCCGAACAAAGAGTGCGATTATGAGCGGCCCGCGCCAGCGGTAGAGGCCGCGGCGACTTCGGCATAGGTTCTCCAGCGGGGGAACACGCCTGCGACAACAAAATGGCGAACAAGGCGCTTAATGCAAGCGGCACTTTTTGGTCTTTTTGTGTGGCATGGCACGTCACGAGCACAGAGCAAAGCAATCCCTAAAGCCCAAATTGTTCTTCTGGGGGCGTGAGGACACCTTTGCCTGGTCCGGAGCGCTCCGGACCTTGTACGGCCCTCATCGTGAACGGCACGCCGTAACTTTGTCGATCTGGGAACCGGGGTGGTGCGACGAGCCGCTGCCGCCCGCCAGAAGGGTGTTGCTGGGCTTGGACACTGTGGCCCTGAGAATCGGTTTGATCACGCATCTGCACTCTGATCACACGCTGGGACTGCCGGACGTCGAAAGGATCGAAAGGAAGTCTCTCGCAATCGGAGTCGCGGGGTTCATGAGCTCACTTGGAACCGACCCGACGGGGGAAGGAAGAAGCGTTGCAAGGATAGGAAATACTCAACTCATGAATGCAGTCTCCAAGCGGGAATCTGGGAGTCGTAACGAAGCAATGCACTGAGAAGTATGTGGATAACGATGTAGATTGCCCAGATTGACACGTAAGCCACTGCCATTTTTCGTGGCTTTCTTAAGACGTACCAGAGTAGCAGCAGATCCAACGGAACCGGGGCGGCGACCACTGCCCAGGGGGGCGCACCCAGGCTCTCGACACTGTACCGAACAGGCACACAAAGCAACCAACTGCGAGCGAAGCAAAGATGTACACCCGTTTGTCAACCAGGTAAAGCCCAAGTCCCCACGATAGCGCAGTGAAGATTATCGCGATGTCCAGCAGAATGGGTGCGGGTAGCGCGTTGAGCATAGTGTTCCTCGCTGCAAGCGTCATTGTGCTGGACGCTCCCTTTGAAAACAAGACATAGCTGTCGAAAGCAGGAAGCGAAGAGCAATTGCTGAAAGAAGTGCGACAGGCTTACAAGGGAAAAGTGGTCGCAGGTCACGATCTCGAAATTTACTGATGCGCGGTGATGGCATTCGTCTCTAACGCAACCCCGAACAACGTTCTGAGACCGGTTATAATTCCGCGGAGGAAATCATGGCCAAGAAACCTACGGTAGCTGATGCACACCTGATTCTCCAGCTTTACGATCTGCGCCGTGAAACAGAAATGCGGAAGGCCCGGCATTGGTGGGGCGCCGAATTTTTTCCGCAGAGCGCTGACGAATTCCTGCGAGTCTCCCAAGCCGCCGGTACGCAAGAGAACAATTGGCTGCGGCAGGCCCTTGGCTACTGGGGTATGACCGCTTCCTTCGTCCTAAAGGGCGTTCTGAACGAAGAACTTTTTCTCGAACCGGCGTTTAGCGGCGAAATGTTTCTAATCTTCGCTAAACTGCAACCCATCCTGAAGGAATTGCGAGAGAAGCTTGGAGACCCACAAGCTTTCCACAATCTGGAAGAGGTGGCCACGCGCACCAAGTATGGACGAGAGCGCCTGCAACTTTTGGCCAAGCGTGTCGAGATGATGCGGCAAAAGAGAGCCGAGCGACAAGCCAGGTGAGGCCAATGCTGGCGGTGCTCCCAGACATGTGTCCCAGTCCTTATTCTAAGGCTAACCATCATCTGATATCCTAATCGGCTGTGCGGATGATCTGGTGGTTCCTGATCCTGGGTGTGAGTACCCTGGTCGTGGTGTGTGTTGCGATTGCCCTATACATGAGGCTGCATCGCCGCTTAAAGGGCTTACACGCGTCCCAAGAAGGATCGTTGAGCGAAGGGGAACGTGGGCCTCAATCCGGCACAACTGAATAATGATAGGGCGTCGCCCATTCAAGGAAATTTCATGACAAAACCGCCAATTCAGGCGTTAGGTGCCTCGCAGGGACGCAGCGTCGAAGTGGCGCGACAACTAGCCTTGGTTGTCGGTGCCAGTTTATTCGTGACGCTGTGCGCGCGAATTACTATCCCTCTACCTTTCACGCCGGTGCCCCTGACCGTGCAAAACCTTGGCGTGCTGCTGGTGGGAATGTTGTTGGGCAGCAAGCGCGGTTTCGCGGCGCTGCTTCTTTATCTCGCGGAAGGTGCGATCGGTCTCCCGGTGTTCAATCCTATCGGTCCCGGTGGACTCGCGCAGTTGATGGGTGCGACCGGCGGATTTCTGCTGGCCTACCCGCTGGTGGCAGGCTTGACCGGGTTCATCATGGAACGCGGGCAGAAGAGCTTTGCCCGGGCTGCGGCTGCGGGGTTGCTGGGCGAGGTTGTGCTTTTCACCGGAGGCTTAACCTGGCTGGCGGTGCTAACTCACTCCCTGTCGCAAGCGCTGCGGTGGGGGCTTTACTGGTTTGTTTTTGCGGAAGTGATCAAAGTGATGATGGCGGCCGCGCTGGCTACGCGACTTCGGCGTAGCCCGAAAATTCAGGCATGAGCAGATTGGATTCCGACAATATGACAGTTGCTTCCGAACAAGAGCAGGGAGTCTCTCGCGGTAATAAGTCGAGTGAAGCGCGCGAGATCACGGTGGCGCATAGTCCAGACTCGGACGACGCATTTATGTTCTACGGTCTGGCTACCAATAAAGTCCGCGTGTCCGGCTTGCGTTTTACCCACACGCTTTGCGACATCGAGACGCTTAACCGCAGAGCTCACGATGGCGTCTACGATGTGACGGCGATTTCTTTTCATGCTTATCCGTACATTCAGGAGAACTACGCGCTATTGTCGAGCGGGGGAAGTGTGGGCGAAGGCTACGGCCCGATGGTCGTGGCCAGCCGTGCTTTCACGGAGAGCGAGATCAAGAAAAAGCGGATTGCCGTGCCAGGGACGCTGACTACAGCATATCTGACGCTCCATCTTTTTGCCCCAGGGGTTGAGACCGAAGTTGTTCCCTTCGATCAGATTATTCCGCAGGTGCTCGAGGGTAAGCATGAGGCTGGGCTCATCATCCACGAGGGCCAGCTCACTTATGACAAGTCGGGACTGCACCGCATCGTGGACCTTGGGAAGTGGTGGCAGAAGGTCACGGGCCTGCCTTTGCCGCTGGGGGGCAACGCAATCCGGCGCGCTTTGGGGACAGAACTCATGTCGTCCGTTTCTACCGCGCTACGCGACAGTATCCAATACGCTCTCGATCATCGCGAGGAAGCGCTCAGCTATGCCATGCAGTTCGCCCGCGATCTTGATGCTCAGCTCGCCGACAAATTTGTCGGGATGTATGTAAACGAGCGCACCCTCGACTATGGTCCGGAAGGCCGTGAGGTGGTTCGGCGGCTGCTCGATATGGGCCATAAGGCGGGGATCATTGGACCGGAAGCGCGGGTGGATTGGGTTGAGTGAGCGCTTCTAGCTATAGCTAGCTACTGGCTTCTAGCTTCTGGCTAAGACCTTAGGGTCTTCAGATCAGGGTTATAGCCGCTCTTCTGCTGTATTCCTAAAGCGCGAATTGCCGTAGCCAAGTCTGCGATTTGCCAGTAGCTAGCTAAGCTAGGAGCTACAAGCGATACCCTAGAGGAGCACGACTTGCCCGGCACTCCTAACAATTCCGATGCGGCCCAAACGCTGCTGATCGACGCCGATGACACGCTTTGGGAAAACAATATTTATTTCGAGCGGGCGATCGCTCGTTTTATTTCGTTTCTGAATCATCACGAGTTTTCTGCTGAGCAGGTACGAGAGGTGCTGAATGATGTGGAACGAGAGTGCATCGTAAAGCACGGCTACGGCCTGCACAGCTTTGCGCACGCATTGGTAGACACATTCGAGCGGCTCAGCGTCCATCCCGTTACTCCCGAGCTGCACGCGCAGATCCACAGCTTTGCGCACACCGTTGCCGATCATCCCGTGGAAATTTTGCCGGAGGTGCCTGAGACTTTGCAGTATCTTTCTGCGCGACACCATCTCATCCTGATGACCAAGGGCGCGATCGCTGAGCAAACCGGGAAGGTGGAACGGTCGGGATTGAAGCAGTATTTCTCGGCGGTCGAAATAGTGGGGGAGAAAGATGTGGGTGCATACTCGTGCTTGATGGAGAAATACGAACTTGCGCACGACTCTACTTGGATGGTGGGAAATAGTCCGAAGTCCGATATCAATCCTGCGCTTGCCGCGGGCCTCCACGCCGTCTTTGTGCCGCACGGGAGCACTTGGATTCTTGAACACGAGGAAGTGAATACAGCGCCGCCGCCGCAGCGATTGCTTATCGTTGGACGATTTGCGGAGTTAAAGGAACATTTTTAGGAGGCGTTTGACTTCCCTGCTGCGCGCCGCAATTGCTCGGATATGGGCGCTGGACGAAAACCGAATTCGTACTCGAAGCGCGTGGCATTCAATAGTTGTGGATTCCCCACGGCACTTCCGGTTCCCACTTTCAGAGTGATGTTCGGGTTCAGCCGCTCTAGCTCGAGCTTCAAATCTGCCACGCACACAGATTCACAGCACGCGTTGTAAACCGCATGCTTCGTTGGTCCAGCATGCAGTAGAGCAAGCAGCATCTTCGCAACATCATCCACATGGACAAGTAAGAGTCGCCCTGCAGGTCTGAAGGGGACAATAACCTCCCTGGGCTCTTGGGTTCCGAGATACTCGAAAATCTCGCTTCTCCAGGCGGACGACTTGGATTGCGCGCCGGGACCGACCACTCGCCCGATACGAAGGCTCACGAAATCCAGCGCGTGTTGTTGCCGATAGGCCTCTCCCAGTCGCTCGATGTATAGCTTTGCTGCACCGTAGAGATCTTCCGGATAGGCGCGGTGCCCCTCCGAAACACACTCTTCCAGCGAGTGTGTTCCATAGATGCTCAGGGAGCTGGCGAATACGAAACGGCGCACGGCAAACTGCCGTGCCATCTCCAGCAGATTGACGCTGCCGCCAATATTTACTCGCGTTGCCAGGAGCGGGTCGCGTTGCGCCGCGGTTGGCAACACGGCAGCCAAGTGAATGATTCCGTGGACTGACTCCGTGGCAAATAACTTCCGTACTTGTGCAGAGTCGGTAATGTCGCACTGCAAATTCCGCTGTGAGCGGGCAGAATTAAAATGCGGTGCGTGATCATTCGCCTGATCAACAGAAAGTACCCGATAACCTTCCTGCTCGAGAAGCGCGCATACGGATCGACCAATGAAACCGCGCCCGCCTGCGACCAGCACCGAAGCACCCCTCTGCACTTGCGCCATGTCCGATCTACCTTGCACTCAATCGGCGACCAGAATCCAACTCGTAAACTCTTTCAGGCTAACGTCACAGCACCAAACTAACCAACAATCCGCACTCGCGGCGTGCATTTCCTGCGTGATACGCTCATTCTGCTCTGGTTTTTCGCTGACCACTAAAGGTGGCAGTACAGATTAACAATTTCCGGCGGCTTCTGCGCACGGTAGAAGCGCTCTCTGAACTCGGGCCCGAGTTAGCGGGCGAGCAAGAGTTCAGTGAAACTTCGCAGCGGATGCTCTCGGCCATCATCGAAGCGGCAGGCGCGCGCGAAGGTGCGCTGTTTCTCTTCAGCGAGAAGCCGGCCACTCTGACCTCGGCCGCAGCCCAGGGATTCGCCCTGCTGCCCGAGCCCTCCTTCATACCTCTCCTGCCCAAGCACGTGCACGCGCTGAGCGCCGCGCGCGGGCCAATCGTCCTGAATCCTTCCACGTATTCAGTATTCCTAAGTTCCAACGGCAATGTGGCGCCCGAGCTTTTCAGGTGCCTGGCTCCGCTGAAGGCCACGGGCAAGCTCGCCGGTGTCGTAGCGCTGGGCCGACGGCCCGGAGACGCGATTTACGAAGATGCGGATCTCGACGCCATGGAGTTGCTGTGCAGCTATGTCGCACTGGCCGTTCACAATCACACGCTCACGCAGACGGTTGCTCAGCGCGTCTCCGAAAATCTGCGCCTGATGGCGTCACTGCACGGTTTCTACGATAACGCCCTGGAGGCTTTCGCCACGGCCATCGACGTAAAACACGTCAACATTCACGGGCACTCGCTGCGCGTGGGGCGCTATGCCGCAGCCATCGGCGAAGCCATGGGGATGGAATCAGGCGAAGTCGCCACCTTGCGCAGTGCGGGGTATTTGCACGATATTGGAAAAGTTGCCGTTGACCGCCGACTCTTCGGCAAGCCCTCAGCTCTTGATCCCGAGGAGTTTCGCGAGATGGCCGACCATACGGTGGTCGGCCATCAGATCGTCAGCAGCGTGCAGTTTCCCTGGCCGAAGATTCCCGAGATCGTGCGCTGGCATCACGAGCGCAGCGACGGCTCGGGCTATCCAGATGCTTTGGCCGGCGATGAACTACCCGTGCCGGTGCGCATCGTGGGGCTGGCCGATACCTTCGACGCCATGACCAGCACCAGGCCTTACCGCCAACCCTATTCCGTCGGCGCTGCGCTCAGTGAGTTGGTGCGCATGGCACCGCAGAAATACGATCCCAATGTTGTGCATGCGTTGCTGATTCAGATGCGCCGTGACGCCATAGGCAGCAATCGTACACCCTTGTTGGCAGACCGCATGACGGTGAACATCGCGGCCAGCGATATTGATCATCTTGCAGCCACATTGCAGCACAGAGTTTCACATGGGAAGCTTTATCTGACATAGCTTGTTTGTAGCTTCTAGCTCCTAGCGCGTAACTCATAGAGTTGGCGTCGCAGGGGTTCGGCTTCGGCCTAGTACGGCCCCTGGCCGAGCCTTGGACTTCTGAACGAACCTCTTTCCGACCGAAACTTTTTCTGCCTCCGGGGTTCATAATGGAGACGTCTTGGCTAGCCGTTTGTTCGGGGTCCCAATGCGATTGCGCCGCACGCAGCTGGTTGTTTCCCTGCTTTGCCTGATCCTGGCGTATGCTGCACCGCAACTGCTGGCAGGGAAAAAGGACAAGCCACCGCAAGCCACTCAGAACGAGCGAAAGCGTGCGCTGCATGCCCTCAACCGTCTCACCTTCGGTCCCCGTCCGGGAGACGTCCAAGCAGTGTTGAACATGGGCGTAGACAAGTGGATCGACCTGCAGTTGCATCCCGACAAGATCAATGACAAAGCGCTGGAGACGCGCCTCGCACCCTTCCGCACATTGCGCATGGATGTTCACGAAATTCTGGACAATTTCCCTGACCAGCGGAGAGCCAGGGACGTAATGGAAGGAAAGCGTTCGATGCCGTCCGATCCCGCGCAGCGCGCAGTTTATCAGGTCCTGATTGCGCGTCTCGAGGAGAAGCAAGAACGCAGAACCGACGGCGGCGGCACGGGAGCGGCGTCAGATGGCAATGCCCCCCACGCCGCCAACCGTGGCCTCAGTTCCCCGCCCGCTGCGGGCGAACACACTGATGCGACCACCGATACGAACCCTGCGGCTGATAAGACGGGAAAAACCATGGGTCGTGCTGATAGCTCAGGAAGCGCCGCCATGGCCGAAGGCAATGCCAACACGGCAAACGCAAACAACGCCGATAACTGCAATGCTGTCGCGGCGCCGGAATCTAACAATGCAGCGGGTGTGTCCGAGGAAATGAAGCCAACACCTGGGCGAGATGCTGAGGCTCGGAACCGCGAAGACCGTCTCTACGCAGACCTGAAGGTTCAACAATGGATCGACCTTCCTCCGAATCAGCGTTTTAAGCAAGTGCTCGAGATGTCGCAGCAAAAGCAGCGTGCCTTGGCCGAGTCCCTGCGAGGCGGAAAAGGGCAGGAATTTCTCGAGGGCATGGATCCGAAACAGAAAGAAACCTTGCTGGCAATGAGCGCTCCTCAGATTATTGTTGGGGAAGAACTCGCGGAAGCCAAGTTGATGCGAGCAATCTACAGTGATCGCCAACTTGAAGAGGTGATGACTGACTTCTGGTTCAATCACTTCAATGTGTTCATCGGCAAAGGTGCTGACCGGTTCCTGGTGACGGGCTATGAGCGCGACGTCATACGTCCGCACGTGCTGGGCAAGTTCGAGGACCTGTTGGTTGCGACAGCAAAGAGTCCGGCAATGCTGTTCTATCTGGACAATTGGATGAGCGTGGGGCCGAACTCGCTCGCGAACGGCGTTCCGTCACGGCCAATGAGACCCTACCGCCGCCGGTATCCTGGTCGTTTTCCACCGCCAGGTCGCAATGCAAATGCACGCGGCAAGCGCAACCGCGGACTGAATGAGAACTACGGCCGCGAGTTAATGGAATTGCACACGCTAAGCGTGAATGGCGGATACAGCCAGCGGGACGTCACCGAAGTTGCCAAGGTCTTCACCGGCTGGACGATTGACAAGCCA
>WNFA01006031.1_pt1 | contig 10149 bp, 9 predicted proteins | sample 5400481 | NCBI WGS metagenome assembly WNFA01 (sample SAMN13153340, study PRJNA577476) | soil metagenome | isolation source: 120 cm saprolite under Douglas fir tree site 2 hole 1 replicate 2 | place: USA:California | collected 2015-04-18 | reverse complement strand
TCTTCAGTTGGGCCGTTTTCTGGCCGGTTAGTATATACACCCTTCCTCTCGGGCCGGAACCTCAAAAACCCGCTACAAATGGGCCTTTTCGCCTCCCCAGCTGGTGAAAACCAAGCTATAAGTAGGAAAGTGAGGCTAGAGGAGGCAGTCCGCGCCCGGTCAAATTATCGACCATTCCTGGAGTAACCCGCCGCGCGCTCCCGTCTTTCTCAGTGGCGTCATTCTCTTCTTCCTGGGCTGGTTCATCCGCCGCCTTACATCGACTCCGCCTGGGCACCAGTAAAAGTAGAGTCAGCAAACTGTCCGATGACCGAACACTGTGACCTCGGTCTGGTTGCTCCTATGTGAGGCGGTATACTACGATGCGAGCAAGGCCATGAGCGAAGCGGTGCGAACGATGATGCGGATGGATGCTGAGGCGGCGCCGGAAACCCTGCCACACGCAGACGCTGGTTTTCTGTGGGATTTTTGGTATCCGGCGGTGCGGAACACGGCGATCACGGGGCAGAAGCTCGTGACTGCGATGCTGCTGGAGGTGCCGCTGGTGCTTGGGCGGACGGCGGAGGGGAAAGTGTTTGCGATGCGGGATTCTTGTCCGCACCGGGGGATACCGCTGTCTTATGGGCGGCTCGACGGAGAAGTGGTGGAGTGCTGTTACCACGGGTGGCGATTCGATGCTTGCAGCGGGCAGTGCGTTGAGATTCCTTCGCTTTCGAATCAGGACAAATTGAAAGTGGAGCGCATTTTTGCGGGGCACTATCCCTGCGAGGAGCGGGACGGATACGTTTGGGTTTACATGAATACCCCGGGGACGCGGCTGCCGGAGACGATTCCGGCGGTGCCGGGGCTTACCGTTTTCAGCGACAAATACAAGATCACGCACCTTTCCTGCGAGCTGCCTTCGCATGTCGACCAGGGGATTATTGGATTGATGGACCCGGCGCATGGGCCGTTCGTGCACCAGTCGTGGTTCTGGCGAAAGCGCGGGAGCATTCACGAGAAAGCCAAACAATTCGAGCCGATTCCGAACGGTTTCCGGATGAGCCCGCATTCGCCGAGCACGAACAGCGCGCCGTATCAATTGCTCAAGAAAATCACCGGGGAGCCGGTGACGACCACGATCGATTTCGTGCTGCCGAATATCCGCACAGAGGAAGATCGCAGCGGGAAGATGTGGTTTTCCAGCCGCGCGACGGTGACGCCGGTGCGGCGGGATCTTTGCCGGATCGATTTCGTGGCGGCGTGGAATTTGTTCTTCCTGCCGGTTTCGATTTTCCGGATCTTCGGCAAGATCTTTCTCCGCCAGGATCAGGAGACGATGATCCAGCAGGCGGAAGGATTGAAGCACAATCCGCGGTTGATGCTGATCGACGACGCGGACCGGCCGGCGAAGTGGTATTTCGCGCTGAAGGCCAACTTGATCGAGTCGCGGCGGACGGGCGGAGCGATGGTGCATCCTATGAATGGGCCAGTGACATTAAGATGGCGGTCGTGAAGGAGAGAGGTAAGGAGGTAAGGAGGTAAGGAGGTAAGGAGGAAAAGAGGCGCCCGGGTGAAAAGTTGCTCTCTCCAATTTTCCCAAGTTCGGCCCTACCGAAACTGAAAACTTAGAGAGGGCGGACATGCCATCGTGCGGCATTCCTAGTTAACCATAACAGCCCCACCCCCCTATGTTTTTCATAATTGTTGATTCTAAAGGTGGTTGGAGGTGCATTTCCCGAGCATTTTCGTAAGTGTTGATTTTAAAGGACTTAACGTGGAGATCGAAGGTGCGCCATACTGCCGCGACAAGTACCAACTGCCGGCAGAATGTTACGGAGATTTACCTGGAAGCTAGTGTACCAGAATACTAAGAAAAGTCAAGGAAAAATTGGAGTGAGTGCCTCATCCTAAATGTTCCGCGAGCGGAATGGGGAGTCTAGCGCGGGGAAGCTGTAATCAAGCAGGCTTCAGCTTGTCAGCGGAGGCGGGTGAGGTCGAAGTCGACGGAGACGGGGTCGCCTTCGGGAGGAATTACCTGCACGGTCACGAAATCGGAGGTGAAGGCGACGGCGGGGAATTCCAAATCGACGGCAGCGCCCCTGGGACGGCAAGGGCCATAGCGACCGCAGCGATAGAGCGGGCGGCCGCCAGAATCGGAGGGGGAAAGAATCTGGCGACCGTTATAGACCTGGATACGAAAGTCTTTCCAGAAATCATTGGGGCGCGGAATGAGAGCAGAGGAACGGGGTGGTGAAGCGACTGGATTGGCGATCAGAGCGCCATAGGAATTGGTCAGATAGATTTCAACGGTAATCTTGACAGACTCATTCTGACCGCGGTGATCGAGCCGGGCTCGCTGGGCGCTGTAGTTGCCGACGTACTTGCTGGAGAACTGAGTGAGCTGGGCGAACGGAGTGAGAAAGGTAACGGAGGAGATGTGGGGGCCGTTTTTGGGCATGGGGAGAAACTTGATGTAACTGGTCAGGAAGGATGCATCGTGGCGCTGGCCGAGGAAATAGGCTTCGCGGACGGCCTCGTCGGAGAGGGGAGTATCAAGGGCAGAGGCAGAGGCGGGCAGAGTCACACAAAGAGCCACGAGGAAGCTGGCGAAAACGCGAAAGAGGTGGCGCATTGGACCTTCCCAAGAGGAAGTATAACGGTGAATTTGGCGCTGCCATAGCAGTAAGGATGTCATTCCCGCCTTGACCAGTCGCGCAGGTGCGAAGAGGTCAGCGGAGATGGTCGAGGTCGAAGTCAAGCGAAACGGGATCGCCCTTCGGGGGAACCACGTCAATGGTGGCGGAGCCGGAGGCAAAATCTTCGACGGAGAAATCGAATTGGAGAGTCGCGCCGGTGAGGGTGCAGCCGCCGTCCTCAGAACAGATGAAATTGGGTTGGCCGGAAGAAGAGAAGGGTTTGAGCATCTGGTCTTCGCTGGAAACCTGAACGTCGAAATCTTTCCAGAAGTCGTAAGGACGCGGGGCAAGGCCGGCGGGAGAACCGGAGCGCGAACCTGTGGGGCGAGCTATAAATGGGCCATATGAATCCGTGAGCTGGATTTGCACAACGATTCTTACGAATTCCCCCTGATCGCGATGGTCGAGCGCGGCTTGCTGGGCGCTGTAACCGGACGTGTGCTGGCTGGATTGCTGGACGAGAAGCGCGAAAGGAGTGAAGAAAGTGACGGAGGCAATGTCCGGACCAGTTTTCGGCGGCGGGAAGAATTTTGTGTATTTATTGAGAAAAGTGGCCATAGTTTCGTCACGCCGCTGGCCGAGGAAATAGGCTTCGCGAACGGCCTGGTCGGACAAGGGAGTGTCGAAGGCGAAGCAGGACGGCGACAACAACAGGGCTACGGCGAGGAATGAGGTGACGGGGCGAGCAGGACTTGGGCGCATAGTCAGTTTCCAACCCAAGTATATGACGGATCGAGTGGCTGTGGAGTTTCAGATGCGGCGGGTGATGTTGGGGAAGTCGAGCCAGACTTTGATGCCGCAGAAGTGGGAGCCTTCGGTGCAGATGGGAGTGGTGATGCCTGCGCGGATGTAGCACGGGGGGCCGATGTAGCGAGTGAGTTCGGGGTGAACTTCATGGAGCTGGGCGAGTTCGTCCATGGAAGCCTGGTAGATTTCTTCCTGGGCATTGAAGCAGGTGCGCATGGTCCATTTGTGGAGGAGATGGAGAAGCGAGCCGGATTCGTAGAGGCGGATGGATTTGGCGTTGGGGAGGAGATAGAGCGCGATCTCCGGGGAGACGCCCAGATCGAGGAGCTGATTCTTCGCGGCCCAGGCGTCAAGCATGGCGCGTTCGTAGACCTTTTTGGCGCGCGGATTGTTGGCGAGGAGCATGGGGGTGATGTAGTCGGGTTCGCGGGTGTCGGTGAGAGTGAGGAGAGGGCGCGAGCCGGGGACCATGCGATGGCGCTGGTCCTGGCTGTCGGCGGTGTGGCTAATTTTCTTGGCGAAAGTGTAGTTGGCGTGTTGCAGGGCGCGCATTGCCGGCGCGTGGACGCCGACGTTTAGCGTTTCGAGGCGATAGAGATTGCGCGCGGGATTTAAGAGGCGATCGATGGCTTCGGTGTCTGGACATTGCGATGCGGTGAGGCCGGCGACGGCGCGATAGGATTCGGCCATGACGCGCATGGCGTTCGGGGAGTAATCGACGAGGCGGGAAGTTTTGCCGGCGAGTTTGGCGTCGAATTCGAGGGCGAACACCTCTCCGGCATTCGAATTCGCAGCGGCGCCTTTTTCATGCGCGACCGCAGAGCGGTCGGCCCACTCCGGCAATTCCTCCAACGGTTCCGTACCGAAGCGATCGAAGAACTGGGCGTCGATTTCCTTGACGTGCGCGACCATCGCGCCGATGACAGCGCGGGCTTCCCTGGGCGTGTCCGAGGCGGCGCTCATGCGCCAGAGGCGATGTAGGACGATGCCGGAGATGGTGTGCACCATGGTGGTGAAGGCGGCGACGGGCAAGACGTAGCGGGCGATTTCGATGGCGCGCTTTTCGGCGGAGCGTTCGATTTTTTGGAGACGCTTGGGATTGGACATCGAGCTGACGTGCCAAATGTCATTGAGGATGGTGCGGGCGTCGCCGATGAGCAGAGCGGAAAGCTCGCGATAGTAGTTCCAAGCGCGGGCGATGGCTTGTTCGTAGATTTCGCGGCATTGCTGGTTGAAGTAGAGATCGACGGGAGGAACGTAGGCTTGCGCGCGGTCGAGGCGAACGTAGCGCTGGCTTTGCTGCTCGGAATTGTAAAAGGGATGCGCGTGGAGGAAGGACCAGACGAATTGGCGGCTGACGTTTTCGAGGCCAAATTCGAAATGGGAGTGCTGGTAGACGGTGTGATGGCCGCTGTAGAAGGTGGCGGCGCCGATGTTGAGGCGCTGCTTCTCGGTGATTTCTTCGGGGCCGATGAGGCGGGGTGCGTAACAGGTCCGGGCCGCGGCAATGGCGGAATCGAAAGGGTGCGCGAAGGCGTTGCGGAGAGTGACGCGCGGCGGGGCGGTTTCGATCAGTTCGCCGGGGCGAGCGCCATCAAACATGCGGGATTGAGTAGCCACGATGGAACTTCATTGTACACGGGCGGGGGAGAGAGGGAAGTTGAAAGTCGAAAGTTAAAAGTTGAAAGAAAAAGGATAACGCAGAGACGCTGAGAGTCGCAGAGCAACGCGGAGAATTCGCGGAAGGACTCGCCTTCAGGGAAAGAGAGAAAAAGAGAGTAAGAGAGATAAAGAAAAAGGGACAGCCAGGAATGGCTGTCCCACAAGAGCTTGCGTGCCCTTACTTCTTGGCGGATTCGACTTTTGCGGCTTCGACCTTGGCAGCAGCGTCGGCGTACTTCTTGGTGAAGCGCTCGACGCGGCCGGCGGTGTCAATCAGCTTCTGCTTGCCGGTGAAGAAGGGATGGCAGCTTGAGCAGATTTCGACATTCAGCTTGTCGCCCTTGATGGTCGAACGAGTCGTGAAATTGTGGCCGCAGGCGCAGTGCACCGTTACGGTGTGATAGTCGGGGTGAATACCGGGTTTCATGAGGCTCCATTCTGTCGCGTCCGGTCTGCACGGCACCCCGACAAGGTCAGGGGACTACAGCCGCGTCGCTAGGTCGCGAGGCAATTCTTAATCATACGCGAAGTGTCAAGTTCCGCCAAATGGAACAGGGAATGCTACTCCTCCGGAAAATGCCAGCGAGTTACGGATTCAGTGAAATTTTCGGCGTGCTCGTCCTGGCCAAAAGCGATTTGCGGTTTGACGCGGAAGATGCATCCGCCGGAAGACATGAGAAGAGGTTCTACGTCTCCACCGTATTTGCGGTTATAAACTTGTGCGATTTGCTCCCAGACGGAACGATCTTTAATTTTCTCAGCGATGCCTTCGAGGATTACGGCCTCGTCAGCTTTTTCGGTGCCGATCACGCAGTGAGGGTCGGCGGCGATGTTCTTGGCCTTGCGCGTACGCGGCCCGGTGCTGAACCAGAACGCGTCTTGCCACCAGACGCCCCAAACAAGCATGAGATGCGGCCGGCTCCCGGGGCGCGAGGTGGCGATCCAATAGTTGTGGGACTTTTCGAGGCGCTCGAGGGCCCATGGCCAGGACTTAAGGCCAGTTGTTGCATCAGAAGGATTCTGCAGGGCGTCGGGCCAGTAAGCTCGGCTCACCTTGGGTTCGAACATCGGGCCTCCTTTCGGAGCACGGAAATGCGGCGAAATTGTATCAGGGCTGGAGGGATGTAGCTGAGAAGTTCTGGGTCATTTTTTTGGTAACGGGCCGAGGCTGTGGCGGGATTTGCAGAGATGCTCAGGAAACGAAGGCGCAGCCGACACGGAAACCACCCTGACTGGTCAGTTGTTTCCACACAGGCTTGAGGTTCACGCGAACGGGCGGAAGAATAGGGACGTGTAAGACTGCCAGAAGATTCTCCGGAAGATCTTCGGCTGAATCCAGTTCCATGGCGACACCGCCAAAGCCAAGATCGAGGACGCGGGCGCGGCGGACACCTTGGTCGCCAAGAACAGCGTAGGCATTGGTACCGGTCATGGATACGCGCTCGGCCTTGCGCTGGACGGCGAAGACGCGCGAAGGGGCAGCGGTGAGGTCCGCGGAGATCGCCGCGGAGGTTGCAGAGGCAGCCGCAGCGATGGTTGTTTCGGTTTTATCTGGTGCGCGCTTGGTTTCGATCGAAATCGGCGGTGGTGCGGGGGCAGCGCGCTGTGGAGCGGGAGCGGCCGGCGCGTCTGGAGCAGACGGGGTCTCGGTGCGCGAGGAACCGTTGCCACTTTTGCTGTGGTTCGCTTGTTTTAGGCGATAGAGGCGCTCATCGGCGATGCGAATCAGCTGATCAGCCTGTTCAGCATCTTGGGGGAAAATCGCAACGCCGTGATCCATGCCCACGGTGACAGAAAGCTGCAGCGGTTGGAGCATCTCGGCAAATACCGTTTCGACGCGGCGGCACAAGGCGAGGGCCTGCGGGGAATCGGTTTGCGGGAGGAGTAAGGCGAATTCATCGCCGCCGATACGGAAAGCGGAGTCGGAAGTGCGCAAGGCTTTCTTCAAGGTAGCCGCAGCAGCGCGCAATACGTCATCACCGCGCGGATGGCCGTGCTGGTCATTTACTTCCTTGAAGCGGTGCAGGTCAAGGGTAACCAATCCAAGAGGCTGGCCATAGCGCCGAGCGCGATTGAGTTCTTTTTCAAATGATTCAGCGAAGAGCCGGCGGTTATGGAGCCCGGTCAAGGGATCGGTCACGGCATTGAGTTCGAGTCTCTTCAGCTCGTCATACTCGATGAGGATGGGAACACGAAGAAGACCGGAGGACGAAAGGACATCCGTGAGTGCCGTTTTCAGAGAAACCTGACGACCGACGAGATCAGTGAGCTCGCGGCGGCGCGCGAGCATCTCATCCCAAATTTGTACACTTTGGGTTTCGCGCAGATCGAGGTGAGCGATCGCACGAAAATATCGCTGGAGAAACTGGCCGCGCGCAGGCAAATCGAGACTCTCGAGCGTGTCTGCCAACAGCTCGAAATAGGAATCCTCAATCGGCAAACGCAGGGGCGCAGGGGCGCCGGGGCTGGGCATATCCGGTATAGACCTAACCTCTGCCTATCCCCGCGGGGTTTGGGGAAAGCGAATCAAGCTTTCTGTATTTATGTGGAGCAAGCAAGAGTCCATTCGTACTAGACCCGGGCGAGTCCACTTGGGAATCTTACCTCCCGAAGGGCGCGCGTATCCTATTATAAAAGCGGCATATAGGGTACGAAAAAGTGTAACGCACGTGAAAGAGGGAGCGCTAGGTAACAAAACGACCCGGAGGGAAAGTAGGCGAGGCAAGAAATTGCCGAGATTTACTCAAGTGGACGGAGGAACTCCAAACCAAACAGACGCATCTGACCCGCCGACTCTTGCCGCAATACCCTGGCGATGATCGGCGGAGTCTCGCTAGGAACAAGGCTGGAGGAGGCGGCCGCTGGGGCGGGGATGGTCAAGTGGACGATCTGCTCAGGCCGAAGAATATGCACTGAAGTAATGCAGGCGCCAGTGGAACTGATATTGAGAGTCTTGGTGAGCTCGATGAATTCTGCGCCGGACACATCAGCGGCTCTCAGGAAGACGGGCACCTGCAAGCGGATACGCGGGGAGCGTCGGGTTGACGATATTTCCACGAGCTGGCTCTTCTTGAGTATGTCGATTTCCAAGTTCTCCCTCTGTCTTAGTACCAATGAACTAGTACGGACGTATGCATCTGGAATGCCAGAGGATACAATCGAGAGCTTCAATAAATTGCTTATTATGAGCTGATTGTGGGTGTATGGGGGAGAAACAGCTCCTCAGGATGAGCACATTGCTCTGGATATGCACTTCCTTTCCTCAAATGTGCAAATGAAACGTCTTTACCATTGACTCTTCGAGGTCCCTCTGTAACGATGCCACCGAGGGAAAATTTTTACCACTCATACGAGGGGCGGAATGAGCTGATGGCAGGACGGATTACTACGCCTCCCATGTCGGAAGAGGGGAACCGAGCGGTTCTTCCTCTTGGCTTCATCAGGGGTTTGCTGGACATGATAGAGCAACCACTGATCGTGGCTGAGCGAAGCGGGAATTTACTATTCGTAAATACGCGCGCGAGAAAATGCATGGAATCCCGCGGATACACGGCAATCCAGGGTTTGAATCTGTTTGGAGATCTTCTGCATGTGGAACCACGGAGGATCTTCGACAAGATCGAAAAGGGCGAACACGAGGTGCATCTGCAGATACAGCGAGGGGAAGCGAAATTCACAGTGCGAGTCCAGTGGATGCGCGAGCCGGACTGGCTGGTGGTGGAGATTGAGAACAAATCGGAGGCGAAGCCGGTGGCGGATCCTGCGACGCAGCTCACCGTACAAGAGCTACTGCAGGAACGCGAGATTACTTACCGGAATCTCCTGGCCGCCTATCTGAAATTGCAAGAAGTGAACCGGCAGAAGACGGTGTTCCTGGCGTCAGCGGCCCACGAGTTGAAAACGCCACTGGCGGTGATCAAGGGTTACTACGATCTTCTGCTGGCCGGTTCGCTGGGCCGATTGACGGACAAGCAGCAGGACATTCTTGAAGAATCGAAGGACAGTTGCGAACGGCTGGTGCGTCTAGTGTCCATGTTCCTGAACTACTCGGCGCTAGAGAGCGGGAAACTGGTGCTGCAACTTCGCGAGAACGATTTGCGAGATTGTCTCGATGAGCTGTCGAAACGCTGGACGGAAGCGTTTCAACGCAAAGGCGTCAAGCTGGATGCGAGCTTTGACCCATCAATTCCGACATTCCGATTCGATTATCAGAAGGTGCAGCAGGTGGCGGCGAATTTGCTTGATAACGCTTTGAAGCATACTCCGAGCGGGGGCAGCGTCACGCTGCGTGCCGTGCCGCATTTCTGGGAACGGCGGGTGGAGGCCATGGCGCCGGTGGACGAACGGCGCAGGTTTCGGTTGCCGCGCCCGAACAGCGTAGAAGTAAGCGTAACGGACTCGGGACCCGGGATCGCAGCGGAGCATCATCAAGAAATTTTTGAGGATTTTGTGCGGGTGGACAGGAACACATCTGGAATGGGGTTGGGACTGGCCATCGCCAAGCGGCTCATCCAGGCGCATCGCGGAAAAGTCTGGGTGGAGAGCGAGTCGCGAACGGGAAGCAGATTTACATTTTTATTGCCGATGGATCAGGGCTAAAGCGCGCGAATTCTTGTGATTGAAAGGGAAAAATCAATGGCCGTGAAAGAGAAAGTCCTCGTCGTGGATGACGAGCCCAGCATTCGAAAATACCTGCAGACGCTGCTGGAAGTCGACGGGTTCGATGTGGAAACCGTCAGTTCAGGAAGAGATGCGCTCGAGAGAGTGAACCAGGGAGAGCGTCCCGACTTCATCATCCTGGATGTGCTGATGCCGGAGATGAACGGCCTCGATACGTTGAAGGAACTGATGCAGGTGGACCGCAGCCTCAACGTCATCATGCTTTCGTGCTCGAACGAGGTAGGCACAGTCGTCGAAGCCATTCGAATTGGGGCGCACGATTATCTGACCAAACCTTTCGAGAAAACGGAGCTGGACGCGGCCATGCTGAAGTCGCGGCAGAAGAAGCAGCTGACCACGGAGAATCAGGCGCTGCGCGATTACTGCGACCAGGTGACCGAGG
>WNFA01015574.1_pt1 | contig 10152 bp, 12 predicted proteins | sample 5400481 | NCBI WGS metagenome assembly WNFA01 (sample SAMN13153340, study PRJNA577476) | soil metagenome | isolation source: 120 cm saprolite under Douglas fir tree site 2 hole 1 replicate 2 | place: USA:California | collected 2015-04-18 | reverse complement strand
GTGGTGGCGGCCGCGCTCGACGGACCGCCTCCGGTCACGGTGCGCCCGATCGGCGACGCCCACGCGCGCTCGCTCGCCGTCGACGCAGCGCTGGCGCAACGGCTGCGCTTGGCGGAGGCGTGCGCCGTGGTCGACGAGGGCCCCGGGTTGTCGGGAAGCTCGTTCGCCGCGGTGGCGCGTGCGCACGACGCCGGCCGGCGCGTCCACTTCTTCCCCAGCCACGGCGCCGGACCCGGGCCGCTGGCGGACGAGGCGACCCGCGCGCTCTGGGACCAGGCGCGTCTCCATTTGTGCGAGTTCGAAACGAAGGACCACACCGGCTCGTTCACCGGCGCCCTGCCGGTCATCGGCGTCGTGCTGCTGGTGGCCGCCATCCTGCCCATCGTCACGCGGCCGCCGTGCGAGGCTCCGGGAACGCGCGGCATCCTGGCCCGGCCGGCGCGGGTCCGGTGAGCGGCGCGCCCCTCAGGGCGGGAGGTTCTGCTCCTTCTGGGGCGCCGGAACGATGGAGGGCGAGCCGTCCGGCGGCGGCGCGGTGGCCGGGACGATCTGGGGAACGGCGGGCGTCTTGGTCTTCACCAGCGTCTCTACGCTCGTCGGGCCGCCGCTCACGCATTTGTTGCCGCTGAACGTCTGCTCGCAGTGCTCGTTCTGGGCGCACTCGCCCCTGCACGGTAGCGGCTCGCAGAGCCCCTTGGCGGGATTGCAGGTGGTCCCGGCGGTGCAGATGGCGATGCAACCGCCCGCCGCGCGCTCGACCGCCGCGGCGCCGATCGCGAGGGCGCTCGTGGTGGCGGCGCCCGCGATGGTGTTCGGGCTGCCCGTCTTGCAGGCGGCCACCAGGGCCACGGCGAACAGCGCGCGTCGGAGAGACATGGGGGACCTCCCCTCGCTCCCTGTGTAACGCGTCAACGGTCGCTTTGCACCTCGCTGCTCTGCACGACCTCGACCCCGCCGTTTCTCGCCTCGTCGAGCGCGCGCGCCACGTCCCCGGCGCGCAGCTCGACGCCGCGGCTGCCGTCCTGGACCAGGAAGGTGCGGAAGCCCAGCCGGACCGCATCCAGGGCGGTGAACTTCACGCAGTAGTCCGTGGCCAGGCCCAGCACGTACACGTCTGTCGCACCCCGTCCCCGGAGGTAGTCCCCCAGGCCCGTCGATTTCCGGTGCCCGTTGTCGAAGAACCCGCTGTAGCTGTCGATGGCGGGATCGGTGCCCTTGCGGACGATGGCCTCGACGCGGTTCATCTCCAGGCCCGGAGCGAACGCCGCCCCCGTCGTCCCTTGCACGCAGTGGTCGGGCCAGAGCACCTGCGGCAGCCCGGCCAGCTCGGCGAGCTCACCCGGCTTCCGTCCCGGACGCGCGGAGGCGAAGCTGCCGTGCCCCGGCGGGTGCCAGTCCTGCGTGGCAACCACCAGGCCGAAGCGCGGCTGCAGCCGGTTGGCGACCGGCACCACCTCGTTCCCACGAGGGACGCCCAGGGCTCCGCCCGGCAGGAAGTCGTTCTGGATGTCGACCAGGATCAGCGCCCGCATGGGCTGTCTCGTATCAACGCGCGCCGACCGGCGCCAGCAGCACCACCGAGTACCCCACGGCGGTCTCGCGGGTCGGGTTCGCGTACGAGTGGCGCTGGTCCGCCCGGAACGAGATCACGTCTCCGGGCTCCAGCAGCCACTCCTGCCCGGAGACGACCAGCGCGATCCGGCCGGACTCGCAGGTCAGGTACTCGCGCGTTCCGGGCGTGTGCGGAATGCCGGTGAGGCGCGCCAGCGGGGCGAACTCCATCCGGCCGATCTCGCTGCCGGGGATCGGGTCCGGCAGGAGCTGGCGGATCAGCACCTGGCCCCGCGCGCGCACCGGCAACGAGCCGCGCGGGTAGAAGCGCGAGGCCGCGCGCGGCGCGGCGAGCAGCTCCTCCAGCGTTACTTGTAGCGCGCCGGCCACCCGGTGCAGGACGGCCAGGGTCGGGTTGGCGCTGCCCGATTCCAGGTTCGACCAGGTGGCGCGGGGCAGGCCTGAGATGCGCGCCATCTGCTGCTGCGTGAATCCGCGGGCGCCGCGCAGCTGCTTGACGTTTGCGGCCAGATTCCCGGCCAGGGAGTCCATGCCAGCAGAGTAGCCTTCCGCCAATCCATTGTCACCGCCGACAACGCAGCAGCAGGGCGCGGCATCCAATCCGCGTCGATGGAGGTGCGGGATGGACCTGAGAGGAAGAGGCGCGCTGATCACCGGTGGGAGCAAGGGGCTGGGCGCGGCGCTCGCGGAGGAGCTGGCCCGCGCCGGCGCGCGCGTCGCGATCGTCGCCCGCGGCGCGGACGAGCTGGAGCGAGTGGCGGCGCGGATCCGCGCGGCAGGTTTCGACGCGCACGCTGTGCCGGGCGACGTGGGCGACAAGCGGGCGGTGCACGGCATCGCGGGAGCGGCGGCCGCGCTGGTCGGGCCCATCGAGGTGCTGGTGCACGGCGCGAGCACGCTGGGGCCGACTCCCTTGCGGCTGCTCCTCGACACCGAATGCGAGGACCTGGAAGCCGTCCTGCAGACCAACCTGGTCGGACCGTTCCGCCTGACGAAGATCGTGGCCGGGGCGATGGCGTTGCGAGGGTCCGGCGTGGTGGTGCACGTCAGCTCGGACGCCGCGGTGGCGGCCTACCCGCGCTGGGGCGCCTATTCGGTCTCCAAGGCGGCGCTGGATCATCTGAATCGTCTGTGGGCAGCGGAGCTGGCGTTGACCGGAGTGCGGTTCCTGTCGGTCGATCCGGGGGAGATGGACACCGAGATGCACGCGGCGGCGATGCCGGAAGCCGATCGGCAAGGGCTGGCCCGGCCGGAGCAGGTGGCGGGGCGGATCGCGCGCCTGATCGCGGACTCCGGGCGAATCGAGAACGGAGCGCGACTCGTGACGGGGGCGACCCCATGATGCCGGCTCGCTGGCCGCGGGAGGACCCGCTCGCCGAGAGGCTGCTCCACGTCGACCGGTCCGCCGGCACGCTCCGGGACTCGCGCATCGCCGATCTGCCCCGGCTCCTTCGTCCCGGCGACCTGCTGGTCGTGAACGACGCCGCCACCCTGCCGGCGTCCCTGCAGGGCCGCGCGCCGGGCGGAGCGCCGGTCGAGGCGCGACTCATGGCCGAGTTGTCCGGAGGCGCGTTCCGCGCGGTGCTCTTTGGCCCGGGCGACTGGCGGACGCCGACCGAGCACCGCGCGCCGCCGGCGGCGTTGCGCGAGGGGGAGCGGCTCTCGTTCGACGAGCTGTCGGCGACCGTCGAGCGCGTCTCGCCCATCTCGCCGCGCCTGGTCGAGCTGCGATTCGACCGGCCCCGCGACGCGCTCTGGCCCCTGCTCTACCGCCTCGGCCGCCCGGTCCAGTACTCGTATGCCAGCGCGCCGCTGGAGGCCTGGCACGTGCAAGTCCCGTACGCCTCGCAGCCCCGGGCGGCTGAGATGCCCTCCGCGGGGCGGCCGCTGCGCTGGGAGGTCCTGCTCGGGCTGCGGCAACGAGGAGTCCACCTCGCCTCCGTGACGCACGCCGCGGGGCTCTCCTCCACCGGCGACCCGGCGCTCGACGCCGCGCTGCCCTTGCCCGAGCGATTCGAGGTTTCGCTGGCCACCGCCGAGGCGGTCGCACGCGCGCGCGAGGGCCGCGGACGGGTGGTCGCGGTGGGCACCACCGTCGTGCGGGCGCTGGAGGGAGCCGCCCTGCAGCACGGCGGCCGTCTGGTGGCGTCGGCAGGTGAAACCGATCTGGTGGTCGGTCCCGGGTACCGCCCGAGCGTGGTGGACGGCCTCCTCACCGGCGTGCACGAACCGGCGGCCAGCCACTACGCGCTGCTGCACGCCTTCGCTCCCGCCGAGCTGCTCGCCCGCGCCCATGCGCATTCGGAACGGAAGGGCTACCTGTCGCACGAGTTCGGCGACTCGTGGTTGCTGCTATAAACGGCCCATGCTGGCCGCGACCGCGGCGATCGCGCTAGTCGCCGCCGTATTCGGCGGCGCTACGCTTTTCCATGGCGCGGCCATCATGGACATTCTAGGAGTCGCCGCACCCATGCACGGACGCCACGGCAATCCCGAGGACCTGGACTCCTACGTCGCGAAGATGGAGGACCCGTCCCGCGCGGAATGGCAGAAGCCGGACCAGGTGGTGCGGGCGCTCGGGCTGCGCCCCGGGCAGATCGCCTGCGACATCGGCGCCGGCCCGGGCTACTTCACCTTTCCCGTCGCCCGGGCGGTGGCCCAGGCCGGCCACGTCTACGCCGTCGACGTCGAGCCGCGCATCCTCGAGGCGCTGCGGAAACGGCTGCGGAAGACCAGCCTGCGCAACGTGACCCCGGTGCTCGCGCTCGAGGACGACCCGCTGCTCCCCGCCGGCGGATGCGATCTGATCCTGGTGGTCGACACGTACCACCACTTCCCCGACGGGCCGGCGTACCTGCGCCGCCTGGCACGCTCGCTGCGCCCCGGCGGCCGGTTGGTGAACATCGATTTCCACAAGCGCGAGCTTCCCGTCGGCCCGCCGCCCGAGCACAAGCTGACCCGCGAGGAGTTCCTGGCCCAGGCGCACTCGGCCGGGCTCGCGCTCGTCGAGGAGCACACCTTCCTTCCGTACCAGTACTTCCTGGTGCTCGAGCCTCTCGGGAACTAACCTGACTCGGGCTGGACATCGGGGCATGGCGAATCCAGAGGAAATCCTGATCGACGCGATCGCGGAAACGGCACGGCCGATGGCGGGCTCGGTGAACGACTTCGATCCCATCCTCGAGGTCGCCGGAAACGCCCGCGTCGTGCTCATCGGCGAGGCCTCGCACGGCACTGACGAGTTCTACGAGCGGCGCGCCGAACTGACCAAGCGGCTCATCGTGGAGAAGGGCTTCCGCGGCGTCGCCGCCGAGGCGGACTTCCCCGACGCCTGGCGCGTCAACCGCTTCGTGCGCGGCACCGGCAACGACGCCGAGGCGGTGGAGGCGCTGTCCGACTTCAAGCGCTTCCCCTCCTGGATGTGGCGCAACGCCGACGTGCTCGATTTCGTCGGCTGGCTGCGCGAGCACAACGACCGCATCGGGGATCCGTCCGCGAGGGTCGGCTTCTACGGCCTCGACCTCTACAGCCTGCACACCTCGATCGCCGCCGTCCTCGACTACCTCGACAAGGTGGATCCGGAGGCGGCCAAGCGCGCCCGGTACAGGTACGCCTGCTTCGAGCACTTCGGCGAGGACCCGCAGACCTACGGATACGCGACCTCCTTCGGCCTCTGCCGGACTGCGAGCGGGAGGTCGTCAACCAGCTGGTCGAGATGCAGCGCCGCCGCGAGGAGCTGGCGGCCCGCGGCGGCGGCGACGACGAAGAGCTCTTCGCGGCCGAGCAGAACGCGCGCGTGGTCAAGGACGCGGAGGAATACTACCGGTCGATGTTCGAGGGACGGGTCTCGTCCTGGAACCTGCGGGACACGCACATGGCGGAGACGCTCGACGCGCTGCTCGCGCACCTCGACCGGAAGGGCGGCCGCTCCAAGATGGTCGTCTGGGCGCACAACTCGCACGTGGGCGATGCGCGCGCCACGCAGATGGGCGAGGCCGGCGAGATCAACATCGGGCAGCTCGCTCGCGACAGGTACCCCGGGCAAGCGCTGCTGGTTGGCTTCAGCACGTACACCGGGACGGTCACCGCCGCATCCGAGTGGGGCGCGCCCGCGGAGCGGAAGCGGGTCCGTCCAGCGCTGCGGGACAGCTACGAGGCCTTGTTCCACCGCACGGGCGCGCCGAGCTTCCTGCTGAACCTCAGGGACCTCGGCGAAGCCGCGGGCGGGCTGCGCGAGCCGCGCCTGGAGCGGGCGATCGGGGTGATCTACCTGCCGCAGACCGAGCGCGTGAGCCACTATTTCCAGTCGCGCCTGCCCTCGCAGTTCGACGTGCTGATGCACTTCGACGAGACCCGGGCGGTCGAGCCGCTGGAACGGACCGCGGGATGGGTCCGGGGCGAGCTGCCGGAGACTTATCCGACCGGGATGTGAGCCTTCAGCGTCCGGCCGTTTCCCGCCCGGCAGCGCGCTCAATCTCGACTACGACGTTCCGGGTACGTCCTTGGCCGCAACGCGCGTGCCGCGTTCGGCCCGCTCGAACCGGACCTCCACCTCGGTGACCTCGCCCGGCGCGAAGTTGCGCGCCCGCCACTCGAAGACGAGCCGTTCGCCCGGCTCCCAGACCAGGACCCGGCCGATCTCGAGGTCGCCGCCGCCCTGCGCCTCGACCAGCCGCCCGCCCCGGCCGCCCTCGAAGCGCAGCGCCCCGTTGCCGGACCGGTAGCGCAGGCCGCGCTTCCACCAGGCGTCGATCTCCCGCGTGAACACCTCGAACGCCTCGGCCGGGTCGACCTCCACCACCGTGGTGACGCGCGCGAATTCCGGCTTCATCCCCGCCTCGGCTTGCGCGTGCGCTCCGCGTGCGCCTTGAAGGCGTCGAGCTGCTCGCCCCAGAACGCCTCCACCTCGTCGAGCCACCCGCGCAGGGCCGCGAATTGCTCGGGACGGAGGCGGTAGACGCGCACGCGCGCGTCGTGCTCCAGGCTGTCCTCCTCGACGAGGCTGGTGCGGCGCAGCACGCGCAGGTGCCCCAGCGGTGCCCCTCGGGATCGACGGCCCGGTAGAAGCGGGTGCCGTGCTCGTTCTTCGGCTCGCCGACGACGGTGGCGCCGGCTTCGCGGGCGCGCGCGAAATGCGCGTCCACGTCGTCGACGAAGCAGTACACCTGGCCGTGCACCGCGGGCAGGCGGAGCGGGCTCTCCCCGAACCCCTCGTATGCGGAGGCGAGCATCACCACGTTGTCCTGGTAGCCCAGCTCCGCATGTCCGATGCGCCCGTCGGGCATCGGGTAGCGGAAGCGCTCCTCGAAGCCGAACGCCTTGCAAAGGAACCCGATGGCGGCGGGCGCGTCCGCGTAGGTCAGGTACGGGATGATCCGCTGCATCCCCTGGGGCGGATTCCTGGGCATGGCGGCTCAACCCTTTTTCTTCGGACCGCTCACGCGCTGGGCGAACCACCAGCGGTGGCCCTCGGGGTCCTCCGCTTCGTACCCGCGGTCGGTCCACCACTCCTCGCCGTAATCGGTCGTCTTGGGTTCGGTGACGACCTTCGCACCGGCGGCGCGCGCCCGGGCGCAGTGCGCCTCGACATCGTCCACGTAGAGGAAGAGGCTCTGGGTGTTCGCGCCGCCGATCGACCGCGGGCTCCGCCAGTGCGCCGTGCGCGAAGCGGAGGCGACCATGACCACGGCGCCGCCGAACACCAGCTCGGAGTGGACGATCCCTCCGTCGCTTCCGTCCACCTTGAGGCGGGTCTCGAATCCGAACGCGCGGCACAGCCAGTCGATGGCGGCGGCGGCGTCGCCGTAGAAGATCGCGGAAGAAAGGCGGGGCCAGCCGGCAGGCGGGTCTTGCATGGGGAGCTCCGGAATGGTTGACGCGTACGCGGACTAGTTAAGCGTACGGTGAACTATTGTCAACCCCCCGGAGCTCCTCCTGCACGGGGGCTACCCGCCCTTCCGCAGCCAGCCGTAACGGGTGTTGCTGGGAACGCCGCCCATCGCCAGGTACTCCCGCCTCATCCGGGAAAGCCTGTCCTCCATCACGAATCCGGGGAACTCCATCGTGCGCTTCAGCGAGGTCGGAATCAGCGGCTCGAAGTTGACCGGCACCGGATGGTACCCGCTGTGCGCGGAGTCGTTCCGGCGGTCCTCGCCCATGTCGCACCCGTCGGGGAGGTTGGTGAGCCGGCCGTCCACGTTGCGGATCCCGTACAGGCGCGCGTTGTTCAGCCCGAGGATCTTGCGCTTGGCGGTCTCGGTCAGCTGCGGATAACCGAACTGCGCGCGAGTGCCGCCGCCGGCGGAGGCGGGGAACACGTCGGGGATCTGGAAGCGCCAGAGCGCCTCGATCTGCCACTGCGGCGAGCCGTACCAGACCGAGTCGGAGCCGAAGACGATCCGATCCTCACCGAAGAACTTCAGCCCCTGCCCCAGGATGTGCGCGCACACGCTCGGGAAGGTGACCACCGACGACGCGAACGTCGTCCCGAGCTCGGAGTACACGTTGGGCAGATTCGCCGACTCTTGCAGGAACTGGGTCGTCCAGATGATGTCCGGAACGCCGTTCCGGAGCCTGCCCGATTTCACGTCGGTGAGGGCATTGAGCATCCAGAAGCCCGGCCGGATGCAGGAGTGGTAGATGAGGAAGTTGAGGTCCTTCCAGTCTTTCGCCGCGATCGGGATGTCGACCGGGCGGCCCAGCGGAATGCTCGCGTCGGCGGTCACGTTCGCGTTGGTCGACAACCCCTTGTGGATACAGATGTTGCGAAGGCCTGGGTGCGTCTTGCGGATGTCGTCGTACCTGCCCGAGGTGATCAGCTCGAACATCGGATAGGCGACCTTCTGATCGTTGAGCGTCCAGCGGGCCATCAGCGAGTTGGGATCGTTGTCCAGCTTGGCGTTGTTCGCCGACGTGTAGCCCTTCCATGAATCGGGCTTCAGGTTCTCGATCTGCCAGGCGTGGTAGTCCTTGGTGAAGGCGGGATCGACGTAGCCGCTCGGCCCCGGGTAGAGCTGCCCGTGCGCCAGCATCCTCAGCGAGCCCGCGATCTCGTTGACCCAGTCGCGCACGGCGACCGTCTGCGCCGAGGTGAGGAGCTCACCGGACTGGCTCTCGGTGATGTTCTTCGGCGCCCGGTTGCCTCCGATGTCCGGGATGGCCGCCGCGGTGTTGTTGCTCAAGACGCCGATGGTCACCTGGCTGTGCAGGTACACGTCGGTCATGAACTGCGCGAGCTGGAAGGTCTCGGCCGTGTTTGGAAGATCGTGCACCAAGGGGTTCCAGGGCTGGTTCGAGACCCCCAGCTCGTTGGGAAGGCCGCCGCTCAGATTGGGAACGATCCCACCCGCGATGGCGCGGAGCCCCTGACCCGACTGGAGCAGGCTCGAACGAACCGTGTGGAGCTGGTCGTCGAGCACGAACAAGTCGGCGGGCGGGGCGTTCTTCGCGTGCGCTTCCTTCTCGAACATCTCCTCCTTGCTGACTTTGAAGAACTCCGCGCCGTGCGCCTCGTTCATGGCGAGGAACGATGCGGCGATTCCGCCCGAGCTGGCGAGGAACTGGCGACGGCTGACGCCGAGCTTCTTGGAAACCGTCGCGGCGTACTCCTTGATGCGCGCCTCGACCTCCTTCTGTTTGGCGGTCTGCGGGTTCGGCAAATACTCGCCGTTCGAGACCATCTGCGTGGGGACCGGCGAACGCAGGTCGTCGGCTTCATCTGCCCGCTCGAGGCCTTCCAGCTGATCTTCGGAGAACCAGGAATCCTCTTCCCGGGAACCGGGAATCTTCTTCGGCATTGGTTGCTCCCTCCTGTTCGAGACCCGGCCGCGATATGGCCCGGCCGAAATCGAAGTCAATGCGCGGTCGGTCAGGTGGACCGCTCGACTGCGCTCGCGAATGCTTGCAAAAACGAGCCATCGCTGACTTCTGGTCCGGCGTCGCCGAAGAAGTTTTCTCTCCGGCTACGGCTACGACTTCGGTCGCAGAATCGGTCTCGTGCTCTGCGGCGCGATCGCCGCCGCGGCTTGCGGCAGCGGCGGCGATCGCGGTGTTCGCAGTGCAGCCCTACTTGTGGTCGTCCTCGATCATCTGGTCCGGGTCGTGCCACCAGAACTTCGCGTCCCGGCCGTGCTTCGGCGCCGACAGCGTGGAGGCGGCCGCCGCGCGCGACGCGGCGAACGGCGCCTCGAGCTCGCCCACCGTGTACGCGCGGCCGTTCTTCATCACCAGCGCGACGTTGGCGAGGTCCTTGATGCGCGCCAGCGGGTCTCCGTTCACGATCACCAGATCGGCCAGCTTGCCGGACTCCAACGTGCCCAGGTCGTCCAGCACCCCGAACGCCTTGGCCGGCAGGAGCGTGGCGGTCTGCAGCACGCTCCAGTTCGGGCGGCCGCCGAACTTCTCCTGCGCGCGCCGGTTGAGATGCAGCGCGGTCGCCACGTTGTCGAGCGGCGAGTCCGTGCCCGCCAGCGCGATGCCGCCCTTGTTGATGATCGCCGAGATGGTCGCCTCTTCCTTGGCCAGGCTGTCGAGGCTCACTGTCTGGTCCGTCGCCACCGCGCTGGTCCTCTTGCCGACCCG
>WNFA01012540.1_pt1 | contig 10153 bp, 14 predicted proteins | sample 5400481 | NCBI WGS metagenome assembly WNFA01 (sample SAMN13153340, study PRJNA577476) | soil metagenome | isolation source: 120 cm saprolite under Douglas fir tree site 2 hole 1 replicate 2 | place: USA:California | collected 2015-04-18 | reverse complement strand
CCGGCTGCCCGCCACCAGGATAACGGCATGGTTGATATCCCGCATCGTCGCCGGAATGCCGGCCAGTGCGGCAGCCGCAAGTCCCGACGTAATGCCTGGTATGATCCTGAATCGAACACCGGCGCGCGTCAGCGCCAAAGCTTCCTCTCCGCCACGCCCGAATACAAAGGGGTCGCCGCCTTTCAGCCGTAGAACGCGTCGCTGCATCCTGGCGCGTTCGATCAGAAGCTCATTGATGTCGCCCTGCTCAGACGAAGGCCTGCCTCCGCGCTTTCCTGCAAAGATCAGCGTTGCCTGATTGCCCGCAAGTTGCAGGATACGTGGATCAACCAGAGCATCGTGAACGATGTCATCAGCCACTCTTAGTGCGTAGAGTGTATGCAGTGTCAAAAGCCCGGGGTCGCCCGGGCCGGCACCTGCAAGCCAGACCTCGCCCGGTGGGAAGTCCGGGAAATCAGAAAGGTTGTCGGCGAGAAGCTTCGCGTCAATCACGAATCTCTCCCCCGGAACCGCCGCTGATATGCGCTGTCGTAAAGAGCGCTTTCGCGAAACTCCCGCGCTGCCAGCACCTCGCCAACGAGAATAAGCGCGGTACGATCGATGCTGGTCTTTTGAACTTCGCCGACGATGGTGCCGAGTGTGTCGCGGATGATCTGCTCGTCAGGCCAACTTGCGCGAAACACCACCGCAACCGGGCACGCCTCGCCATAAGCGGGGATCAATTCCGCAACGGTTTTGCCGGTACGCCCGGCGTGACCGTGTACGGGATATTGAGCGCGTCGAGACGCCGCAACTGTTCGCCAAGCGCGCTCCAGATCGACAGGTCGCCGGAATGCAGCCGCGCGACATCCTGACCTGCATCGGTTGCTCGCACGATCGCCACGATGATCTCGTCGAGCGACATCGGCGCCGTATCGATGATGCGTGCGCCGGCCGGGCAATGGCCGAGCAAAGTTTTTGGCACGAGAGAGCCGGCATAAAGGCAGACCGGGCAACCCGCAATGAGATCGCGTCCGCGCACCGTGATAAGATCGGGTGCGCCAGGTCCGGCTCCTATGAAGTGAACAGTCACGCGCCCTCGCCGATTGCGATCGCGCAGGTTACCTTGTTGGCCGCAACGCGCGCGCCGAGCAGCCGGGCATTGTGCCCCGCCGCCACAAGCGCCGATGCTTCCGCAATCGACGGAACGCCCTTGATCGCCTGGACGCGCAATGAGCGGGTCATGACCCGATCGGCGACCCGGCCCAGATCCGCAACCGGACATCGGACCAGCGGCAGCGACAGACGCCGGGCCGCGTTCGCAATCCCCTGCTCATCGGCTTTCGAGGTTTCCGTCGCGATCGCACTGAGGTCCTCATGCGCAATGCCAAAGTTCGAGAGCGCCGCGAAAATCAAGCTTACGACGTCTTCGGACGGCGTTCCGTGTCCGCACCCGATGCCCGCAACGATCATGGCTTCCTCACTCGCCATTGCGTGACCGGCATTGCCGGCCGCCAACCCGTCATGGTGCCCACTCTATCGGCTCTTGCGACCTGCAGTCGAATGAGATCGCCGCCAAACTGGCGAAAATAGTCGGCCAGTCGCGCCTCGGTCTCGAGCGACACCGCATTTGCAACCAGACGACCGCCAGGTTTCAGCGCCGACCACACCGCGTCGAACACGCCATCATCAAGCATTCCGCCACCGACAAAGATCGCATCCGGTCTCGCCAGTCCTGCCAGTGCCTCCGGCGCGCGGCCTTGCACAATCTCAAGCTCCGGCACGCCAAGGGCAGCGGCATTGCGGGCGGCGCGGCCGGCGCGGTCCTCGCGCTCCTCGACGCCGATGGCTCTCAAAGAGGGATGCCGCAGCAGCCACTCGATCGCGACCGAGCCCGCGCCGAGCCCGATATCCCAGAGCAGTTGACCATGCTGCGGCTGCAGCGACGACAGTGTCACTGCACGAATTTCCCGCTTTGTCAGTTGGCCATCATGCTCAAAGAAGGCGTCGTCGAGGCCGGGGACCATGGCAATGATCGCTGCGTCCGGCTCCGCGATGACCTCGATGGCGATCGTATTGAGCGGATCGATTTCGCCGATGTCGAAATTCGACGCTGTCGTATGACGTATGCGCTCGCGCGCGCCGCCCATCGCCTCAAGCACCGTTATGCGAGACAGACCCATGCGATGCGACTGGAGAACTTCGGCAAGCTTGCCCGGCGTCGCGCTGTCCCACGAAAGCGCTAGAATCCGCGCGCCGGGTTGCAGCCGCCGGATAATGCCTTGAAGGGGGCGACCGTGCAGCGTCACCAGCGAAATGTCCTGCAGCGGCCAGCCCATCCTGGCAGCCGCAAGGCTGAAGGCGGACGGTTGCGGCAGGCACACGAACTCTTCGGCCGGGACAAAGTCTGCAATCTGCTTGCCGACGCCAAAATGGAAGGGATCGCCGCTCGCCAGCACCGCGACGGAGTGACCCCGACAGCGCTTGATCTCGGCGAACGCGTCACCCATGGGGCTCGGCCAGGCAAGACGCCGGCCTCGTATAAGATCCTTCGCCAGTTCCAGATGGCGCGCGCCACCCACGACCAGCTCTGCCGAACCGATCAGCCTGCGGGCAACGGAGGAAAGCCCTTCCACCCCGTCCTCACCGATCCCAATGATGGACAGCCAACGCTGCCCCGTGCAAATTGCTGGCTCAGCAATCATGGAACCCTCGATGCGCGTTCTCATCCTCGGAGGTACGATAGAGGCCTCGGAGCTGGCGCATCTGCTTGCGGACGACCGCCGCTTCGAAGTGACGCTCTCGCTTGCTGGGCGCACTTCGAATCCCAGGATGCAACCCGTTCCAGTGCCGGCAACTTGCGATCCCGCTGGCCTCGATCACGCGCCCCGTATGGCAGCCTCAACCGGGCGATCGATGGCTGACGGTCGCAAGCACCGAGGCTGCCGCCGACGCGCTTGGGCCGGAGTCGCGCCGGGTTTTTCTCAGTCTCGGTCGCACCGAGCTTGGCGCCTTCGCAACGAGACCTCATCATCATTATGTCGCGCGCACGGTCGACCCGCCCAAAGATATCGCGCTGCCGCCACATATCCGGTTGTTGCTTGACCGAGGCCCCTTCGACAGGCGAGCCGAGACGGCACTCTTCAGGCAAGAGAAGATCGATGTGCTTGTTTCCAAGAACTCTGGGGGAGCTGCGACCTATGCGAAGATCGAAGCCACCCGCGAGCTTGGGATTCCGGTCGTGATGATTACGCGTCCGCATAAACCGTGCGGACAGGCCGTACAAAATGCCGAGGCTGCCGTCACCTGGCTCGAACAGCGGTTCGCTCATCGCGCAACCTCCTGTTCCGCACGCGGCGTATAGATCCAGGGCCGAAGTCCCTTTCGCGGGATCAGCCGCGTGGCCGCGGCGCCAATGATGACAAGCGTGCGCATGTCGGCAAGCGCCGGATCCGCCTCCGCCAGGGTCGTTACGATGACACTTGCTTCCGACGTCGCAACTTTCCTGACAAAGAGCACAATGGTCAGAGGCGACTTGATCGCTTTCAAAAGATCGAATGCCTGCCCAAGCTGATGGGGCCGGGCTTTTGAAGCAGGGTTGTAAAGCGAAATGACGAAGTCGCCTTCGGCAGCAGCCCGCAGGCGCCGTTCGATCGTTTCCCAGGACTTCAGATTGTCCGACAGCGAAACCGCACAGAAATCCGCCCCGAGGGGAGCACCGACTTCCGCCGCGGCTGCCAGCATCGCGGTAATGCCGGGCTCGACCCGAATATCGAGTTCTCGCCATTCGGGATTGCCGTCCTCAACAGCTTCAAAGATGGCCGCCGCCATGGCGAACACGCCGGGATCGCCACCTGAGACCACGGCGACCTTTCCGCCCTCAGCAGCGAGTGTAAGCGCCTGACGCGCGCGGTCGATCTCGACACGATTGCCCGAAGCATGCCGGCGTTGACCGGGAATGATCTCTTCAATTCGATCGAGATAGGGTCCGTATCCGACGAGATCCGTTGCGGCGTGGAGAACCTTCGCGGCGGCTGGCGTCAACAGGTCTGATGATCCCGGCCCAAGACCGACCACGACGAGCGAGCCGCTCACAGTCGTCTCCCCTGGCCGGGAATCAGCACCATCGAAAAATAAGGACCGCCGGCGTCAGGCGACTCCGACAACGGCATGATCTGCTCGCCTTGCATGGTGCCGCGCTGAACATAAATCGCGCGCGCGAGCATGCCGGCCGCGGTAACGGCGCGGCGGACTTTTGCCAGGTTCTTGCCGACCTTCATGATCACAGCGGCATCGGTTTCAGTGAGGCGGCGAATCAATTGCTCTTCGCCCAAGGTCCCCGGCAGAACCGATAGGATGTCGTTTCCCCAGGTGATCGGCGCATTGGCGCGCGTCCAGCAGCCTGACATCCCCGTGACGCCGGGCACGACCTCAAGCGGAAAAATTGCTTCGAGACGTCGCCAGATGTGCATGAACGAGCCATAGAAAAACGGATCACCCTCAGCCAGAAGCCCCACGGACTTGCCTTGCCGGAGCAGCGCCGACAGCGTCTCGACGCTTTCCTCATAGAACCGGCTTATCTGCTCCTGGTATGAAGGATCTTCGGGAGGGATCTCGTTTGTTACAGGATATTCGAGCCGGAGTTCATGGCGGTGCGGCGCGATCAGGGGATCGACGATGCCCCGCGCATTTCCCTGCAGGCCGCGCTTGGCGAAAAAAGCGATCACGTCGACATCGCGCACTAATGCTGCAGCCCGCAGCGTCAGATAGCTGATATCGCCGGGCCCGACGCCGATGCCGTAGAGTGTTCCGCCACGGGCAGTTCCACCGATATCGTCAAAACTGGTCATTCGCGCTCACTCGCCAGCGCGTTGACCGCCGCAACAGCCATGGCGCTACCGCCCCTGCGACCGCGGACAACGAGGAATGGAACACGGCTCTGCACCGCAAGGGCGTGCTTGGATTCGGCAGCCCCGACAAAACCGACGGGAACGCCGATGACGGCGGCGGGAAGCGGCGCGCCGTCATCGATCATTTCGAGCAACCGGAAGAGCGCAGTCGGCGCATTGCCGATGGCGACGACGGCGCCTGCAAGATGCGGCCGCCAACGCTCCAGCGCTGCGGCCGAGCGGGTATTTCCAACCTCGGTTGCGAGTTGCGCTACGGTCGGATCGTCGAGGGTGCAGATGACATCGATGTTCTTGGGCAATCTGCTGCGGGTGATGCCGTGGGCGACCATCTTCGCATCACAGAGCACCGGCGCGCCGCGCTGTAATGCTTCGGATGCGCGCGCGGCAAATGTCGGAGACATCAAAATGTCGTCGGCGATATCGACCATGCCGCAGGCGTGGATGATCCTGACGGCGACCCTCTCCTCGTTCTGCTCGAAACGGGAGAGATTGGCCTCGGCGCGGATGATCGCAAACGAGTTGCGATAGATCTCGGCGCCATCCCGAATGTAGGAGCGCAATTCAGTCATGCCTGCCGCCTCGGTCCACATTGAAGATTTTGCCGGGATCGGCGGCAAGATCGGAGAAGGAAAAGTGGCGCGCGGGATGATCCTGCGCCGTTCCGTTGCGCACAATGCCATAGCGACCCCCAGCGCCGACAAGCACGAGATCGCTCGTCCCCGATTTCGCACACCCCTTGGCACAGCCGGAGACGTGGATGGTCCCAGTGAAGCCAAACCGCGGCAGCAGTCCCGCCAGCCGGCGTCCATCGCCACGCGTATCGAGAGAGGTCGACTGACAGCCGGGGGCACCCGGGCAAGCTTCGATCTGAAGCAGGGGATCGCCGGGACCAATGATCAAGCCGACGCTTGCCGCAGCCACGAGGATGCTTTGCCCGGACTGCTCGCTGGGTACCTCGGCATAGAGCGCGCGCCAGGGCGAAAGCCTGATCTCCTTGACACCATGGGCCGCCATCGCGTCAGCGAGCATCCGGAACTGATCGGCTTCGACGCGTCCAAAGGGCGCTGCGGTTCCTACCGCGAGCCGGCCGGTGCCCAGCTCTATCAAGCCGGCGCGCTTAATCAATGGCGCATCGGCATTGAGGGGATTCTCGCGGAGCGCATCGAGCCGCGGCCCGATCGCAGATCGAATAGACGCAAGGCCTGCACGTGAGAGGTCGCGCATACGTTGCCGCTTTTCACGCGACGCCGCGCCGATGAAGGCAAGGCCTGTTTCGATGGCGGCGGCCGCCGCGGCACCAGGAGAGATTGAACCAAACCACTCCACCCCGACCCGCGTTTCGAGGCCGACCGCAACCGCAGAGTCCGGACCATCTGCAATCGCGGCAAGACGAACATCGCCGCGCTGTTCCGCAAGACCCAAAATACCGCCGCCATCGACGATGAAGCCAAATTTGGTCGGCAATGCCCAGAGAGATTTTTCGGAAGCGAGCAATCGTGCAAGTTCTCCACCGATGCTTCTGACATCAAGCACTTCGGCAGGATCGATCCCGGCGAGAGGATTGATCATCACGTTGCGCACGGCCTCACCGTCTGGACTGTCGTCGAGCAGGCCAAGTCGGGCGATTACCTCGTGCAGTTGCGGCAGAGTTGCTTCGCTAACACCGCGGATCTGCAGATTGGCCCGCCGCGTCAAATCGATGTGGCCGTTGCCGAAGCGGCGCGCCGCGTCGGCGAGGATAGCCAATTCGTCGAGGCCAAACGTTGCGGATCGCGGGCGCACGCGCACGATCCATCCGTCGCCGCTCAGCATCGGTCGCAAAGCGCCGGGGCACCAGCCCCTCACCTCTATCGCTGCCGAACGATTCACGTTGCCCTTCGCATCAGGTAGCTATCCATGATCCATCCATTGACGCGCCTTGCGTCCGTCCTGACCCGTTCGATTTCACCTGCGACGTCCTTCAGCTTGCCGGACACCAGGATTTCATCGGGCATGCCGACATAAGCGCCCCAATAAATGTCGATATCCTGATCCGCGAACCGCTTGTAGGTGTCGCCGCTATCGAGCATCACGACGACGCTATCGGCGTTATCAGGAAAGCCTTCCGCCATCTTCCGTCCCGTGGTGATTTCGATCGACTGACCGATCCGGTTGAGCGTTGTCTTGTGCTTGGCGGCGAGCGCCTGGACACTGCTGATGCCGGGAATGACTTCGTAGTCGAGTTGGTGGCGACCGCTGTTCGCGAGCATTTCGATGATACGGATCGTACTGTCGTAGAGTGTCGGGTCGCCCCACACCAGGAACGCGCCGCATTCGCCGTCTGCCATCTCCTCCGAGATCAGGCGCTCGAACAAGGCCTGCTTGTCGCGATTGAGGTCATCGACGGTTGAGAGATAGTCTTCCGTATCGCGCGCCCATTCCGGACTGGTCGCGTCAACGAACCGATGGTCATTGCCCCTGATATAGCGCCGGCAGATCTCCTTGCGAAGCTCGATCAACTTCGTCTTGCTGGGTCCCTTGTCCAGGATGAAGAAGACGTCGGTCCGATTGAGGGCGTCCACGGCCTGCATGGTGACATAGCCGGGGTCTCCGGCCCCGATGCCAATAATGAGTATCTTCTTCATCACACGGTACTCCGAAGCACGGCATATCCACGGCGTTCCGACGTCACCGTCCCAGGCCCGGCCCAATTGCAGAAACGTGCAGGCTTATTCTCAAGGCGCACGCAAAACGTGACGCCGGATCACCATGATTGCCTGGATTTGACACGATAGCGCTCGACGGCGAAAAAACACCCGTCAGCGCGGTTGCTGCTACATCCTGCCCTCGCCCTTAGCGGCAGATGGACCAGCTACTCCTGCGACATCGAGGCACCCCGCCTGACGCGTTCGCGCATGACCATGACCGGCAGCAGGTTTCCTGGCTCGCGGGTTGTCGCCTCGGACCACCTTCCCAGGGAGCTTTCGAATCCCCAGTGGTATGTATGGTCGTCAGCTATCCGCCTACAGTTGCGGGGGCAGCCGCGGAATTGCCTGCCGGAGCAGACGTACCGCATTCCCTTGGATAGCCCTTGCGGGCACCACCGGTCGCAAACGTGGCACCTGACCGTGATCGCGTCAACAGCTCTATCGAGCGGGAGACATCCGTAGGGACAGCGCTTGCGCGGTGACAGCGAAAACCTGTTTTGGCGTGCTGTGCTGTCCTTGCTAGACTGCGATCGCCGACAAGCCGGCAGTGCAGACGATCAACCGATGCCTCACAGCAAGACGCCGACGTGGCGAGACGATATCGACGCGCTGGCATTCCAGCCAGCCGATCACCAGGGCACCTGCGTGGTGCATCGTCGCGCGTTCCGGACGCTGTTGCGCGCGACACCGTCGCCGCGACAATGCGTGGACTTCTACCACACCCATCAGGACGCGTTTCAGGCGGCAGCCCGCGCCAAAATGGTTCGCGCTGATGTTGCGGAGACCGCGAACTTTCACCTCACCAGCCGGGATGTGACCCGGCAGTTGAAAAATTAGGGTCGCGCCGGCCCTCGTTTTCGGCTAAACACGGTCATCTTCCATGAGGATCGACATGCAACAGGCCCAGACCGCCCATCTGCCCGCTATCGCCACCGATTCGAGCGTGGTCGTTCAAGCCGTGCTGGCGATGGCCCTTGGCCTTTTCATTGTCGGCGTAGTCGGCTTTTCGCACATCAGCGCCGTTCATAACGCCGCTCACGATGTCCGCCATGCCAATGCGTTTCCCTGTCACTGACGACAGATGCCGGTTTTCAGATCTATTGTATTTTCGGCCGCGCTGGCCGGGCTGATTGTCGGCGCGATGATTTCGGTCGCGCAATTCTTCGGGACGGTCCCGCTGATCCAGAAGAGCGAAGTTTACGAACGCAAGGCGGCGGCCGAGGCTCCTCCCGCTGCGCATGGGCACGCTGGCGCCGCCTACGATCACGGTAAGGCCCATAGCCATGATAGCGAATGGGAGCCCGAAGATGGGTTTCAGCGCAACGCCTTCACGGTCGCGGCCAATATTCTGACTGCGATCGGCTTCGCGCTACTGCTCACAGGGGTCTATGCGATCCGGGGCCGGCCGGTGACATGGCGGGAAGGCCTGCTGTGGGGGCTCGGCGGCTTTGTGGTGTTTACTGCGGCGCCCGGCCTCGGCCTGCCGCCAGAATTGCCGGGCATGCCGGTGGCCGAGCTGGCGGCGCGGCAGACCTGGTGGATCGCCACGGCTGCTGCAACAGCCATTGGGCTTTGCCTGCTGGCCTTCCGCTCCGCAGCATGGGCTGCGGTACTTGGCCTCGGTCTGATCGCGCTACCGCATCTGATCGGCGCGCCCCTTTCGCCGGAATCCCACAGCGAGGTTCCTGCCGCGCTGTCGCACAGGTTCATCGTAGTGGTAACGCTCACTAGCCTGCTGTTCTGGGCTTTGCTCGGCGTCTCCACCAGCGTTGCGTTCGGACGTATCTCGCGACCGTAAGCATAGAGATTGACAATGTGGGAGCACACGCCGGCGTTCCCCTGGCATCCTCTCGGCCATTTTGTTTAGCGCCACCACGCTGCTGTCGAAAATACTCTTCGGCAGCAGCGATCCGCAGCTGCTGGTCGGTCCACTTTATCCGAGTGCCCGGCATCGGATTGGCCATCATGCAAGGCGCGCGCGCTGCTATTAAAATTCACGCACCGGAGGCGCCGTTGCGCCGGGCTGACATCCCCTGGCTGGCGGCTGTGATCCTGTTTCAGCGGCATCCTCGGACCGTTGCTGTTGATGCTCGGGCTTTACCACACCGATGCGGCGTCCAGCTCGCTGCTGCTCAGGCGGCTCTTATCGAAAACAAGCCCTGATTTGATTTTCCCGTCCTCGATTATTCTGCGTGCGACAGGAGGTGAACGATGTGCCTCACTCTGTCTAACTTCCGGTATTCATCGGAAATCTTGTATTCTTCCCACTCTGGCAATAAGTTCTTACCCTTTGATCTCGCTGTCTCAGTGTCACTAAGACGCTCCGCCATCGAGCGGCTCCGCCGGCTAGACAATCGTCACGTACCGAAAACACTCGCCGAATTCAGATCAGCCTTCAGCCCTGACGTGTCGGAATAGCGTCAGAATGGAAATCCATGATTTCGAAACTAAGCTATTGAAATTGCTTTGGAGCGGGTGAAGGGAATCGAACCCTCGTATTCAGCTTGGAAGTCTCCGGAATTTCGCAATGTTTTCAATAGCGGTTCCGACATTTTGCAGCTTTTTGGACGATTGAGA
>WNFA01006026.1_pt1 | contig 10155 bp, 8 predicted proteins | sample 5400481 | NCBI WGS metagenome assembly WNFA01 (sample SAMN13153340, study PRJNA577476) | soil metagenome | isolation source: 120 cm saprolite under Douglas fir tree site 2 hole 1 replicate 2 | place: USA:California | collected 2015-04-18 | reverse complement strand
GCGTTCTCGCCACACGCGAATCTGGGATACGTCTACCGGAGCGGGAGCTCGCAGAACAACGCGGTGCTCGCCACCGTCGGGTTCGACCACCTGATGGCGCCGTGGGCTACCATGGCAGTCGACCTGGTCTCGGAGCTGCAAGTCGGAGAGAGCAAGCTCCGGCTGCCGGGCCCAGTGACCTACGACCTCCCCTTCCGGCGGACGATCAACGTCACGAATCTCCCGAACGAGCGCGATGACCTCATCAACGGGTCGTTCGGCTTCAAGTTCACGACGCGCGCGGGCGTCACGCTGGTGGCCAACACCCTGGTGCCGCTGAACCGCGGGGGGCTGCGGCCCAACATCCTCTGGACCGCCGGGGTCGAGTACAACTTCTAGGAGCGGCTAGCGGATCGTGGTGAGCCGCCACCCGACGGAGTCCACGACCAAGATCGCCCGGAACGTCACGGGGCGCCGCTCGGCGCGACCCGTGGTCGCGTTGTCGTACTCGTAGACTCCGCTCACAATCGTTTCGGCCGTGAGGCCCGAGAGACGCACGGCCGTGACCGTCAGGCCGGCCTTGAGATTTCTTACTGATTGGAAGAAGTCCTGCCAGCTCTGTTGCTGGGGTGACGTGAGGCCCGGATACGCACGCCGCACCTGGCCCACGTCGCGCGATTCCAGCGCGCGCGCGTAGTCGTCGATCACCTTCTGGATGTCCGGTCGCGGGTCGACGGGAGCGGGTGCCACCGCGGGTGCAGGCGGCGGCTCCGCGGCGCGCCGCGCCTCCGTGTCGCGCGTCGCCCGCGCCCGCGACTGGCGCTCCGCTTCCGCCCAGAGGGACGCGGCGGTGGCGAGCTGGACCATCGCCTCGGGCCACCGGCGTTGGGCCGAGAGCGATTCCGCTCCCCTGAACACCGTGTCCCCCCGCGCCAACTCGGCGGGCGTGGCCCCGGCGTCGATCGCACGGTTCATCGCGTTGAGCGCGCGCGCTCGGAGTGACCGCACCACACTGTCCTCGCGCAGGGCAACCGGCGGGTGCGCCGCAGATTCGGCCCCTGCAGCGGGTGAGCGGGCGAGCACCCGCGCGCGCGACGGCGGCTTCGGGACGCGGGTGGGAGCCGGGACGGGGGCGCCACGCCCCGACGTGGTATCCGTGGGAACAGCGGGTGGCGGGGCCTGGCTCACGCGCACCGTGTCGCGGGGCGGCGGTGGCGCCGACACGGTCGGCGTCAGCCACGCCCGCCACGGCGCCAGCCACCAGAGCGCCGCGACGATCGCCACCCCGGCGAGACCTCCGAGCCCCCACCAGCGTCGCGAGCCAGCCCGGGCGGGAGGGAGCGCGACGCTCGCCGCGTGCGTCTGCGGCTTCGACAGCACCAGCGGGCTCGTGGGCGTCTTGAGCTCAGCCATCAACGCCGAACCGGCACCCGCCTTCGCCAGCGTGATCATCTCGCCGCGGACGGGATCGTCGTGCCGCAGCGAGGGCCGACCGCACACGGCCACGATATCGTCCATGCTGGGCCAGCGGCGCGCGGGATCCTTTTCCAGCATCCGCATGACGCCGGCGCTCAGGTTGGGCGGACAATCCGGGCGCAGCTCGGCCACCGGACGCGGGCGCTCATTGAAGTGGGCGTACATCACCGCCATGGTCGACTCGCCCAGGAACGGCAGCCGCCCCGTCAGCATTTCGTACGCGACCACTCCGAGTGAATACTGGTCAGAAGCGCCGGTGACGTCGCGGGTCGCACATTGTTCGGGGCTCATGTACGTCGGCGTGCCCACCGTCACGCCGGTCATCGTGAGCCCTTCCGCCTGAACCACTTTGGCGATCCCGAAGTCCGTGACCACGGCCCGCCCGTCCTCGTCCAGCATGATGTTCGCGGACTTGATGTCGCGGTGGATGACGCCGTGGCGATGGGCATAGCCGAGCGCGTCGCCCACTTGGGCGAGGATCGTCTGTACCATGGGGATGGGAAGCGTGCCGACGTCGCGGATCACCGTGTCGAGAGCCCGTCCCTGGACGTACTTCATGACGAAGTACAGGACGTGCTCGCTTTCCTTGACGGCGTAGATGGGAATGATGTGGGGATGGCTCAGCGCCGCGGCCGTGCGCGCCTCCCGTTTGAAGCGCTCGACCATGCCCTCCCCCATGAGCAGGAGCGCGGGCGCCAGCACCTTGATCGCCACCTTGCGGTCGAGGGCGAGATCGTGGGCGAGGTACACCGTGGCCATCCCCCCACGCCCCAGCTCGGCGAGCACCTCGTATTCGCCGAGCGTGGCTTTACGCAAGGCATCGAGCTGGGCGGTGTGGTGGGGGGACGGGCGGCGCGGCGGCGGCGCGACGGCAGCGCTGGCCCCGACCGTGGTCACCGGGACGCTGGTGCCGCAGCGGAGGCAGAAGTACGCCCCCGGCGCCAGGGAGGTACCGCAGCGCGCGCAGTAGGACTGTGTCTCGGGAGCCATCAACCGGGGCCTGTCGAGCGGTCCCCTAAATAACACATGGGCACCCGGCGGGCAAACTCGTTGTCGCGAAGGCGGTTTCCGGACCTAGCCGAACACGGGGGTCAAGGGTGGGTCGCCTTTCAGGACGGCCTGGACGTTGGCGACCGCGACGGTCGCCATCTGGCGGCGGGTCTCGAGCGTCGCGCTGCCGATGTGCGGCAACAGCACGGTGCGCGGGGCCGCCCGCAGGCGGGCGTGGACCGCGGGCTCCTCCACATAGACGTCGAGCCCTGCCCCACCCAGCCGACCTGCTTCGAGCGCCTGCGCGAGTGCTTCCTCTCGGATCAGGTCACCGCGCGCCGTGTTGATCAGAATGGCGCCCGGTTTCATCTGTCGCAACGTATCGGCGTTGATGACACCCTTGGTCTCCGGCACCGACGGCACATGGAGCGACACGACATCGCTCTCTTTGAGGAGCCTCGAGAACTCGACGCGCACCGCACCGCACTCCCGTTCGAAGTCGGGCCGCGGATTGCGGGCCGTGTAGAGAATCCGCATCCCGAACGGGACCGCACGACGCCCCACTGCCTGACCGATCCGCCCGGCGCCGAACAGACCGAGGGTACGGCCACGCAGCTCGATCCCGAGCAGCAGCTCGGGATGCCACCCGGTCCACGACCCGCTCTTCACCAGCTGGGTACCGGGCACCACATGGCGGGCGCAGGCGAGGATCAGCGCCCAGGCGAGATCGGCGGTCGCGTCGGTGAGGACGTCGGGAGTGTTCGTGACCGTGACGCGGCGCATCTCGGCGGCCACGACGTCCACGTTGTCGTGCCCCACGGCGCAGTTCGCCACGATCTTCAGCTTGGGAAGGCGCTTGAGGTCGCTGCCACCCACCCATCGCGACAAGAGCGGTACGAGCGCGACGTAGTCGCCCGACGGAGTCGGCTGCTCCGTCGGGAGCCAGGTGACATCGAGGCCGGCCAGCTGGTCGGGCTCGAGCAGCCGTTCGAGCTCGGCGGCGATGAGGACGCGGTGACCCACTACCTCCTCATCTGCGCCCGACGGATCGAATCGTCCACGGCGAGCGCCCGTGCGGGGTTCCACTTGTAATAGAGCTGGAGACACGACCCCGCCTGCATCTTGCGCTGCCTGGTACAGGTCGCGACTTGCTGCCGGTGGTTCGCCGCGTCGTGGCGCCACAGCGAATCCTCGGTGGCCATGGCGCGGGCTTCCGCCCAGCCGTAGCCCATGAGGCAGCGCGTCACGTCACCCGACGGGTCCTTGGCGCAGTCAGCGATTTCCTTCTTGTGCCGCGCCGCCTCGGCGCGCCATGTCGAGTCGGCGTGAAGTTGCGCGATCGAGTCCTGCTCCTGTTGGTACGTGGTAGCCGCGGTGACCGCCGCCGCTTGATTCCACTTGTACTGCAGCACCAAACACTGTGCCGCACCCTTCGCGTCCATGGTGATCCTGCTGCACTCACGCACTTCGGCGGCCTTCTTGGCCGCCGACTTGAAGCAGCCGAGGGTGGATGCCGTGACCGCGGCGGCGAACCAAGCCTTCGTCCAGCGCATCGGGAACCTCCAAGTGCAGGCTATTGGAACGGGCGGGCGCTTCCCGGAAAGATCACGGACAGGGTGGGATTCGAACCCACGGTGCCCTTGCGGGCACACCGGTTTTCGAGACCGGCCGTTTCAACCGCTCACGCACCTGTCCCTACGGCGAGACGCTCAAGACGTCGCGACGCCAAGTGGATCCGAGGATGAGTCGAGGGGTGAGGAGGGGCCTATACCCTCAGCCCTCAGATCCACTCAACGTCTCGGCGCTTCAGCGCCTTTGTTAGGCAGCGGATAGGGTGGGATTCGAACCCACGAAACGGTTACCCGTTTACACGCTCTCCAGGCGTGTGCCTTCAGCCGCTCGGCCACCTATCCCGAAGTACTCGACGCACAGACGCGTAGTAAATACAAAGACCGTGCCGGTTTCGCTACGGGCACGGGCGCCACGAAACCCCCACCCCTCCCGCGCGTATACTTGAAGTCTCCCGGAGCGACCCTTGAAGAGGAGCGACGGATGAACACGCTGCCGAAGAAACGCGAGCCAGGCGAAGCGCCCGAGGTCAACGCCATCCCCACCTGGCGGGACCTGGCGGACCGGTTCCGCAACCTGATGAAGGACTTCCTCAAGGAAGGCAAGGAGCTGGAGCGCGAGCTCGAGCCCAAGCTGCTCCCTGCCCTGAAGCGCCTGAAGCTCGAGATCGAGAAGCTCATCGGCAAACTCGAGCAGCGAGCAAAGTGACCGGAGCGTCGAACGGCCAGGGGCGGGCCTGACCGTTCGACGTTTCACATCGACGAGACCTTACTTGCCGCCAAACCGCACTCCGGCGGTGATCGGGATGAAGGACGTCTTCGCCGCCTGGAACGACTTCGCGACGTCAACGTAGCGCGACTCGAAGAACACGGCGGCGCTACCAACGCCGATGCTCAGCCCTGCCCCGACGTTCCAAGTGAATTTGGTCTCGGACGAGTCGGCGGTGACCCCGCCAGACGTCACCGCGAGCTTGACGTTGTAGACACCCAGGCCGCCGAGCAGGTACCCCGCCAGGCCGCCCGATGACGCCTTGAAGTGGTACGTCACGTCGGCGGTTCCTCCAAGGAGTTTGATCTTGGCGGTGGTCGGTGCACCCAAGGCGGCCGAGACATCGGCGTTGAACTTATCGTTGCTGCTGTTCTCGCCGTAGCTAAAATCCACCCGAAACCCGACCGGGCTTTTCCGCGGCTGCACGTCGACCAGGGCCAGCCCCTGCCATCCCGCCTTGAAGCCGTCGCCGTTGGCGTCCGCGTGGAAGTCGCCGAGGGGGACGGTCAGACTTCCACCGACGCCGAACTGAACGCGCGCCCCCTGTGCCGCAGCCGTGCTGGCGGCGAAGAGGGAAGCGAGGACCAAGCCGCACGCCGCTCTCGTTCCGCTTGACATAGGCACCTCCTGAGTGGGCCCAAGAAATGGGAGATCGTGCCGTGGGCGTTTCCCACCGTAACGTGCCGAGATGAGACGCGCTAGGGTGTTTTTGCGGCAGCGTAGGGTGGGTTTGCGGCAGCTAGTCGGCGTGATAGGCACCTGTGGGGACTGCGAGACTCGCCCCGACGCCGAACCGCGCCCGAGTGCCCTGACCCACGGCGGTGGCCGTGGCGACGAGGGACGTGAGGATCAGCCCGCACGCGCCTCGCGTTGCGCGCGACATAGTCACCTCCTGGGTCGGGCCCATCTAGAGGGGCTCGAACCGCGCCGTGAAGTGCCGCAGCCACGGCGCCTGGTCGACGATGCGATAGCCCCGCAGCCGGTCCTTGCGCCGGGCCACCTCGGCGATCACCTCGGCCACGTAGTCGATGTGACTCTGGGTGTAGGTGCGCCGCGGCACGGCGAGGCGTACCAGCTCCAACGGGGCCGCGATTTCGCTGCCGTCGGGCTGCCGTTTCCCGAACATCACGGAGCCGATCTCGACACCCCGCACTCCACCGGCGCGATACAGCTCCACGGCCACCGCCTGCGCGGGATACTGCGCCGGGGGCACGTGCGGCAGCAGCGTTCGCGCGTCCAAATACACCGCGTGCCCCCCCGGGGGCTGCACCACCGGGACGCCCGCTTGCTCGGCCTTCTCCGCCAGATACGCGATCGAGCGCAGCCGGTACTTGAGGTAGTCTTCGTCCAGGACCTCATCCAACCCAGTCGCCACCGCTTCCAGGTCGTAGCCCGCGAGCCCGCCGTAGGTCGGGAACCCCTCCGTGAGGATGAGCAGGTTGCGACACTCCCGCGCCACGTCGGGATCGTGCATCGCGAGAAACCCGCCGATATTCGCGAGCCCGTCCTTCTTGGCAGACATGGTACAGCCATCGGCGAGTGCGAACATCTCCCGCGCGATCTCGCGCGGCGCCTTCCCGGCGTAGCCCTCCTCGCGGAGCTTGATGAAATAGGCGTTCTCGGCGAAGCGGCACGCGTCCAGGTAGAGCGGGATTGCGTGCCGATCACATACCGCCCGCACGGCCTTCAAGTTCGCGAGACTCACGGGCTGTCCGCCCCCCGAGTTGTTGGTCACCGTGACCATCACGAGGGGAATCCGCTCCCGGCCCACTGCGGTGATCGTGGCCTCGAGCGCTGCGACGTCCATGTTGCCCTTGAACGGGTGCTTGGCCGCGGGAATCCGACCTTCCGGGATGACCAGGTCGCGCGCCTCGGCGCCGCAGTACTCGATGTTCGCCCGGGTCGTGTCGAAATGCGTGTTGTTGGGAACGACGTGACCGCGCTTGACCACCGTCGAGAAGAGAATCCGCTCGGCCGCCCGCCCCTGGTGCGTCGGGATCACCTCTTCGAGTCCCGTGATCGCGCGCACGACGTCCTGGAACCGGTAAAAGGAGCGGCTGCCCGCGTAGGATTCGTCCCCATCCATCATCGCGGCCCACTGACGCGAGGACATGGCGCCGGTCCCGGAATCGGTGAGCAGGTCGATGAGCACCTCGTCGCCGTGCAAGCCGAACAGGTTGTATCCGACACGCTGCAGGGCGGCCTCGCGCTGCTCCGGCGTCGTGTGCTGGATCGCTTGTGTGGAGTGGATGCGGAAGGGCTCTATGATGGTACGAAAGGACATGGCGGTAATGTTACCGCCTTGGTTCGAAGAACGCCCGCAGCAGGGCGCCACACTCCTCCTCCTCCACCCCTCCGATCACCTCTACCCGATGATTCAAGCCGGGGTGCCGCAGGACGTCCCCGAGACTCCCCGCCATCCCCGCCTTCGGGTCGTACGCTCCGAAGACGACACGCCCGACTTTGGCGAGGACGATCGCGCCCGCGCATTGCGCGCACGGCTCGAGCGTCACGTACAGCGTGCAGTCGCTGAGTCGATCGGTTTGCAGCAGGGAGAGCGCTCGCTGCACGGCCAAGAGCTCGGCGTGCGCCGTCGGATCGCGCCGGCCGACGGTCTCGTTGTGGGCCCGCACGACCATCGTGCCGTCCCGAAGCACGGCGGCGCCCACCGGAACCTCTCCAGTGGACGCCGCGCGACGCGCTTCTTCCAGCGCAACCTCCATGCCGGACGAGTCGGCGGGGGAAAGGGGGCGGGGCCGCTTCCCGCTTCCCGCTTCCTGCCTCCCGGCATTACGCACGCGCCGGCTCGACCGCCGCCCCGGCAGGAGTCCGCTCGAACGTCAGATGGTTGCCGTCCTTCGCCCGGTCTACCCGTACCGTGTCGCCTTCCGTGTACTGCCCTTCCAGTACGGCCATGGCGAGCGGGTTCTGCAGCAGGCGCTGGATGGCCCGCTTCAACGGCCGCGCCCCGTAGACGGGGTCGTAGCCCTCCGCCACGATCAGCTGCTTCGCGCCGGGCGTCACCTCGAGGCGGAGCTTGCGCTCGGCCACGAGTCGTTCCACCCGCTTGATCTGAAGATCCACGATCTTCGCGATATCCTGGCTCGAGAGCGGCCGGAAGATGATCACGTCGTCCACCCGGTTCAGGAACTCGGGCCGGAACGTCTGGCGCAGGAGCTCGAGCACCTTGGTTTCCACCTGCTCCCAGTTCTCCGTGCCCGTCTCGAGGATGTACTGCGACCCGATGTTCGAGGTCATGATCAGCACGGTGTTCCGGAAATCGACGGTGCGACCCTGCGAGTCGGTGAGCCGGCCATCGTCGAGGATCTGGAGCAGTACGTTGAAGACGTCGGGGTGCGCCTTCTCGATCTCGTCGAACAGCACCACCGAGTAGGGGCGCCGGCGGATCGCCTCCGTCAGCTGGCCGCCCTCCTCATAGCCCACGTAGCCGGGAGGCGCGCCGATCATGCGTGCGACGGCGTGCTTCTCCATGTACTCCGACATGTCGAGTCGCACCAGCGCCTTTTCGTCATCGAACAGGAATTCGGCAAGCGCGCGGGCGGTCTCCGTCTTCCCCACCCCGGTGGGGCCGAGGAAGATGAACGAGCCGGTCGGCCGGTTCGGATCCTGCAGCCCGGCGCGGGCCCGCCGCACCGCGTTGGCGACGGCGGCGAGCGCCTCCGGTTGCCCGACCACCCGCCGTTCCAGCTCCGCCTCGAGCCGCGTGAGCCGCTCGCGCTCCGACTCGAGCATCTTCGTCACGGGGATCCCCGTCCACTTGGCGACGATCTCGGCGATGTCTTCGGCGTCGACTTCCTCTTTCAGGTACTTGCCCTTCTTCTGGATCTGGGCCAGGCGCTTTTCCGCCTCGGCGATCTCCCGCTCGAGCGCGGGAATCCGGCCGTAGCTGATCTCGGCAGCCTTCTGCAAGTCGCCGCGACGGGTCGCCTGTTCAGCCTCGGCGCGGAGCTGTTCCAGCTGCGCCTTCTTCGCCTGCAGTCCCGTAATCGCGTCCTTTTCCGCCTGCCACTGGGCCTTCATCACTTTGGAGCGGTCGCGCAGCTCGGCGAGCTCCTGCTCGACCTTGGCCCGCCGCTCCTTCGAGGCCTTGTCTTTCTCCTTGGCGAGCGCCGCCAGCTCGATCTCGTGCTGCACGATCTTCCGCTCCACCTCGTCGATCTCCTGCGGCAGCGAGTCGATCTCGATCCGCAGGCGGCTCGCCGCCTCGTCCACCAGGTCGATCGCCTTGTCGGGGAGGAAACGGTCGCCGATGTAGCGATGCGACAGGGTCGCCGCGGCCACCAGCGCGTTGTCCGTGATGCGTACGCCGTGGTGAACCTCGTAGCGCTCCTTGAGACCGCGCAGAATGGCGATCGTGTCCTCGACCGACGGCTCGCCCACGTACACGGGCTGGAAACGCCGCTCGAGCGCGGGGTCCTTCTCGATGCGCTTGCGGTACTCGTCGAGGGTCGTGGCACCCACCACGTGCAGCTCGCCGCGCGCGAGGGCGGGCTTCAGCATGTTGGAGGCATCCATGGCGCCTTCCGCGGCGCCGGCGCCCACCAAGGTGTGCAGCTCGTCGATGAAGAGGATGTACTTCCCTTCCGCGCTCGTGATCTCCTTGAGCACGGCCTTGAGCCGCTCTTCGAACTCGCCACGATACTTAGTGCCGGCGATCAGCGTGCCGAGATCGAGGGCGACGAGATGCTTATTGCGCAGCGACTCGGGGACATCCCCGTTCACGATGCGCTGGGCGAGACCCTCCACGATCGCCGTCTTGCCGACGCCCGGTTCGCCGATCAGGACGGGATTGTTCTTGGTGCGCCGCGACAACACCTGCATCACGCGGCGAATCTCCTCGTCCCGTCCGATGACGGGGTCGATCTTGCCCTTGCGCGCCAGCTCGGTGAGGTCGCGGGTGAAACGCTCGAGCGCCTGATATTTCTGCTCAGGCTCCTGGTCGGTCACCCGGTGGGTGCCGCGCACGCCCTGGAGCGCCGCCATGAGCACTTCGCGATCCATGCCCGCGGCGGAGAGCAGCTGCTTCGCCGTGGTGCCCTTCTCTTCCAGCAAGGCGAGCAGGATATGCTCGGTCGACACGTACGCGTCACCCAGCGCCTTGGCCTCCTCGTCGGCGCGATCCAGGATCCGCGACACCTCGCGCGACAGCGTGGGCTCGGCCGTCGTGCCCCCCCCCGACTGCCTCGGGAAGCGGTCGATCTCGCGCTCCGTCTCGGAGCTGAGCTGGGTGACGTTGAGCCCCGCCTTCTGAAGCAGGGGCACGACGATGCCATCGTCCTGCGACAGGAGAGCGAGAAAAAGATGGGCGTCGTTGATGACAGGATTGCCGCGCGCGCGGGCCAGTGCGCTGGC
>WNFA01007969.1_pt1 | contig 10160 bp, 9 predicted proteins | sample 5400481 | NCBI WGS metagenome assembly WNFA01 (sample SAMN13153340, study PRJNA577476) | soil metagenome | isolation source: 120 cm saprolite under Douglas fir tree site 2 hole 1 replicate 2 | place: USA:California | collected 2015-04-18 | reverse complement strand
TCGGCGAGATGATCATTCTCCCCGTCGGCGCCGCATTGGTGCTGGTTTGGGCGCGGTTGTCTCGGACGCCCTGGCGAGAGATCGGATATGTGCGGCCCAGGAGCTGGATCCTTATTGTGGCCGGCGGGATCGCATTCGGCATCGCATTCAAATTTCTGATGAAGGCGATCGTGATGCCGCTTCTTGGCGCGCCTGAGATCAACCGCGCGTACCATTTTTTGGCAGCGAACTCGGGTCCAGCTTCCGAAGCTGTTCGCGAGCAACGCTGCCGGTCAGCGGCAGGAAATGCGCATCCCGCTGGACCAGGTCTTGACCTTCGCGGCTCAAGACGTACCGCAAGAACTCCCTCACCTTGGGATCAATCGGTTTCCCCGGTTCGCGCCGGATGTACCAGTATTCTTCGCCATGCAATGGATACGACCGGTTCCGCACGGTCTCGATCGTGAGCTCGACGTAGGGTCCGCCCTCCTTTTCCGCGAGCGCGAGGATCTTCGTCTGCGGCGTTTGGTTCTGGATTCCGCTGTACGCGATGCCGTAGGGATCATTGCTGAGATCTTTCATCAGCTCACCTGCCGCGGTCGCGAGCGAGCCATCAGCTCTCTTGTAATTCGAGTATTCGTGAAGGTTCTCGTTCCACTTGTCGCCGCCGTGAAAGATCAGCCGCTCGAGGTGGAGCTGCTGGTGATATTTTAGGTTTAGGCCATAAACGTGGATTGGTTTGTTGCCCCACTCACCCGTGAAACCGAGTTGACCCCAAGTCCGGATGTTTTCCTCCGGACCCCTGCGCCGCTCCGGAATCCAAGTCAGCCCTTCGTAACCGCCGTCGCGCTGAGCGCCGAAGATACCGTCGAGCTGCTTGAACGATATCTTGGTCAGCGGATTGTCTTTATGAACGAAAATCCCTAGCGCATTCGCCCAACCGGGTACGTCATAGGAGCCAGTGACCATGACGAGCTCGACCGGTTGATCGTCGAAATATCGCTGAAAATTGAGGAGCTCGTCGAAGGTAATGTGACGGCTCGCCCCGATGTCAGCGACACCGGTGACGAGCGCAGGGACCGCGGCCAGCGCGCTTTTGAGATGGTATTCAATCTTGACGCGAGGGTGATACTTGCGAAAGCCGTCCTCCCAATACTTGCCGAGGTTGCAGTCCGCGAGGTAGTTGAGGCCCCAAATCCGGATCGTACCCGAGACGCGCTGCTGAAGCTTGTACTCGGGAATGTCACCGCTGGGCATAGCGTGGCTTGCTTCCCCGCTCTTGAACCATCCGATTGCGGGCCCGCTGTACCTCGATGTCCTTGCGACTCTCTTCGCCCTGCGCGAGCGCGGAGTAGGGGGCTAAACCGAGCGCGAGGGTGAAGCTCGCGATACGAAACATGCGTTGAAGAGCGGCGCAGACAAGGTCGGCTGCAATCTTCATGCTCTGTTCCCGAACGAATATTCCGGTTGACCGTTGGCACAGTATCGACCGCACCTGAAGCGAATCTGAATCAAAGCTGAATGATTTATCTATGTCGCACGAGGCGCTTCGGTCGGCTTAAGCCCCAACAGCGCGCCGAGCGCGCACAGGCCCGAGATCGCGCCGGATACGCCGAGTGTCAACGCGGGCGAGAAGCGCAGCAGCGATGCACCCGCCCCCGCGCCAGCGAACATCATCACAATCGTAAAGACGCGCCTCAGCCATCCTGAATTCGTGCCCCCAGCTAGGGACGAATCCGCCGCCAGCCCGGTGATCGTCATCGTCAGCACCGTGGTAGTGAGGTCGCGCACCGCGAGTTTTCGCACGAACGAGTTTCGCAGGCCCATCGCAACTCCGGTCAGGCCAATTACCGCATACAAGCAGGCCGCGTCCTTAGAAAGGTCGCCCGGAATTGCACTGACGGCGGTCGCGGCGAACAACAGTCCTGCCTCAATCGCAAACGCAACGCTGATCCAGAAGCGCCTGCGCCCAGCACTCAGTCGCGCCGTCATCTGGCCTCCGATCATCGCTCCGATCAGAAACGCCCCGAGTGCCGCTCCGGATCGTCCGATCGAGAGCCCGGGCGCTCCTGCCACGGCGAATCCGAGAAACACGACATTGCCGGTCATGTTCGCGGTGAAGACGTGTCCAAGGGCAAGGTAGCTCGCGGCGTCGACAAACCCCGTGACGATGGTGAGGGCAAGAAGCAGGACCACCAGCGTGCGCTCTTCTGGAGGAGAGGTTGCGGTCATGCTCCCTCCAATACGCCGTCCATGCCGGCGGGTCTTCAAATAGCGCGCGAGCGCCCCCAGGGTTTGTTACGGATCTTGTGGCAGGCCCGGCAGGCCACCAATTCCGTAACAAAGCTCTGCACAACAGACGACTGTTTGAAGCCAGGCCGCCACGCCAATGCCGATCGCACCGTGAACTCCGGGAGACCGGCTTTGGCGCAGCGAATTAACTAGCTACCGGAGCATGTCTTCTGTTCGGCCTCCCAGATGAATCTCTGAGATCTACTCTGCCTCTTCGAACTTGTCCTGGTCCGCGCCTTGGTGCGTGAGCACGTCGCTGTCCCGAGCCGTTTGGACGAAGATCTCTGCGTCCTCCTGGAGCAGCACGCCGTCGTGCACCAGCTCGCGAGTGGCCTGCCGCACGGCTCGGACGAACCCGCGGTGCGTCCGGTATCGCTCCTCGAGCGACAGGCGCGGGTCACCGTGCGCCTCTCGCTCGGCCTGAGTCTCGTAGAACGGAACGTATTGCCCGCTCAGTCCGCACAGGTTCGGCGATCGGAAACCGGGCGCGCGCAGAGCCCAACCGGTGTTGGTTCCGAGGGGCGCTCGGATATCGACGGTTCGGATGCCAGCGATGTCCAATCCATCTTGATCCGGTTTGGGAACGAACATCAGGTAGCTCGCCCCGATCAACGGCGGCAATGTTGTCAGCCGCCCGCCCACCGAGCTGAATTCCGGTCCATAGTCGAGCACCTCGGCCCGGTTCACGACGGTCGGGAACTCGACGTCCGGAATGGGCGGAAATGCGCCGCGCGCCTGATCCAGAGTGACCAGTGTGCCGTCTTCGAGCCGAGGATAATTGCTCGGCGGCGGCTCGATCCCCTGATCCGCCCAAGCATCAAGGGCCATCAACAACGCTCGGAAAGTCGGATTGGTGCCTCCCGAATTGGTGGCCTTGCGGCACAGTCCAGTCAAGCCCGGCGGGCTGAACAGTCCCACGCCGCCGCCATGCGCGAAGCTGCTATGGAAGTAGAGGCGGACATTTTCCGGAGGCGTCACCGGGTTGCCCATGCCGTCCGCTACCTCGAGCGATCCCTTCATATTCCAGAACTCGTTCGCGCTGATCGTTTGAAAGACGAGAGGGTCAGTCGCCGGACGCTTCAAGATACCGTCGCGGATTCCGGTAATCGGGTCGGTCGTGATTCCGAACGTGAGCGGAGCGACGCTGGTAGAAAGAAAGTCGTGGCGGTCGTCCTGCCGCGAGTAGGTGTTCGGGTCCGCAAACTCGACGTTGGCAAAGAGGCGATGGGTGCCGGGAATGGTGATGTGAACGGCATCGAAGACTTTCTGGCGGCCTTCATCCTCGTTGAAGCCCAGGTATAGAAACTCGCGCAGGTACATGCCGGTCGACGAGGCGCCGAATCCGTAGGAACGAAGGATGCCGACGAAGTTGGGCCTCAGAGCCAGCGGATTGGAGTTGCCTACATCGTCATGGGTCTGGTTCCGCAAGAAAGAGCCGATGTCGCGGGTGACGGCATAGGCCAACCCCATCACCATCGGGTTTTTGGCCGGGTAGATCAGCTCATAGAGTTTGTCGGCTTGAAAGCGGTCGAAGAGGCAGATGTCGGTGGTGGTTGGTTGGAGGGTGTCGGGGCCGCCGGGGCAGGTGCCGAATGCCCAGCGCGAAGAAGCAATCGGTATCTTGACGCCGTCGACTGTGTCCCGGACGGTTAACGTGGAGTGGGAGGTGTCCGAATCCGACGTCTCATAAGAGACGAACGCGGGATTGCCCTCTAAGGTAAGAGTGAAAGTCCCGGCTTGGGGAATCGTGCGGTCGGTGTACTCGATCCGGACGTTCGCGACGATCGGACTTCCATCCGGCTGAGTGGCAACCGGGAATCTGGGGAAAAGCCGATCATTGCCCTCCGCGACGTCGCCCTGCCAGCCGGCATCGACGATCGTGTAACCGAGGCGGAGTTGAAGCCCATCGCCGTTGTAAAACAGGGGATTGTTGGTACTCGGGAGCAGAGCAGCGGGCGGATGGCTGAGCAGCCCCGACTTGTTCCCGCGGTTGTTGATTGCGTAATAGATCTTGTGGTTCGAGCGCAGCATGTCGACCGGTTTGAGGATGAAGAATGGAGCGCTGAACTCCACTAGCCCTCGCTCGTTGGTCGGCGCCCTGTCGAGGTTGACGATCACCGTGTTGAGCGGATCTCGCGGGTTCACTTCCATGTACGCGGTGCCGTCCAATCGCTCGTAAGGACCCGACAAGCCCCACGAGCTCCCATTGTTGAAGAGCCGACGCTGCTCGACCACAAACCGAACCACTCGCGCCTCGGTCGCGGAAGGCAGCGCGGTAGCCAAGAAGAAGCCGATCATCAGGAAGACAGAACTCCGACTGACGTGAGCTGGCGTCACGTCTCTCTTTGCTGCCTGCATGATGTTCCCCCGTTTCTGTGCGAACCCCAGTCGATCAAGGCGAACCGTCGCGTTGTTTCGTCGGTCGCCTCAACTCCGCCAGTACGCTCCGGGTGGTCGGCTGTCAACGAAGGAATGTGCCGACTGAGGTCCATCCAAAATTTGCGCTGGTGATACCGCCCGCCCATCGATTGCGTTTCTCCAAGTAACAGGGCGTTGAAAGCCCAATTCTAAGAAGGAGTGACCCTATGTTGAGAAGCACAAGAATGAACAAGACATCCATCCACGTAAGTGCCGTTGTCTTTGCACTCAGTGCGACCATGGCAAGTTCCACATTTGGTCAGGAGCCAGACCCGACCGATGCGGCCAGCGTCGCGCTGATCGAAACTGTGGCGAATTCGTTGGGAGTCCTGGTTGATACGTTCGGGTGTAACACCCAGGCTTTAATCAATTACAACGGTCGGATAACGCCAGGGGAAGGATGGACGGTGCAGGTCCAGGGGCTGTGGGGAGATACAATACTGGGGCTGAATTACTTCTCGAGATCCGCTGACGGCTTCTACTATGACATCGGGGGCGGCGGGTTTTTCGGCAGCTTGCCTTGGCTGGTCGATTCGGCTCAGGCCAACTTTTCTGACTCTCCACCGTTCGTACGCCAGATTGGGCTTGGGGACGCGCGAGTTCTATTCGCCGGCAACAATCCGGATTGGCACTGGTGGAAGAGATTTGCGCGATTGCCCGACGGAAGAGTGATTGACTGGGGCGCTTTTGTGATCACGAGAGATGGAAGACCCCGAATGACCTACGTGCAGAGGTCGTATGCGGTGCCCCGCGTTCCCGGTCAGCCGAGTCCGCATGCCATCTACGCGACCGGCGACTCCCAGACAACCTGCGGGTTCCTTGTGCAGGGGACCACCACGGAAGATCCTTCTGGTTCTGATATTTCCGGCGCGGTGACCTTGGGCGTTCAGGGGCGCCAATCACCCTGCCCTGGTGGGGTTTATTCGCGAATCGTGGGGACGACCACCGAGTGTCCCAACCATCGGCTCATTTGGGTCAATACCCACGAGTGGTATTGCCCTCCTGACTACCATACCGAAACGTCAGTGGAGAGAGTCGCAACCGATACCCCGTGCTGAACCCTGTTGTCTCGAGGAAGGACAGCTGAAGCCCCGGAGTTGCTGGCGAGAGCCACAGCCCCGGGGCCTTCGCGTTTCCACGGGTCTCGTCTCGAACCGGCGCAGAATCCTATACCGCCTGCACTACTCCATGATCATCGCAGTGATTGCTATGCGAATGGTGTAGATGGCCGCCGACGAGATAATCGGTGTGATCGCCGTGCGGAACTGCCTCATGTCCGCAGCTCGAGCTGTGGGTGTGGCCTTGTTTGTGTTCGCCACAGCTGTGCGCCGGTGTGCACTGCGCCGGATGGGTCGCATCGACACTGATGCTGCACTCGTCGACGTGATCACCGTGAACGTGATGCAGGTGGCCGTCGTGCAGATAGTCGCTGTGGTCTCCGTGCTGAATGCTCTTATGTCCGCAACCGGACTGATGAACATGCTTGTGTGAAGCGTGGGTTTTATGGTCCGCCATGAGTCTCTCCTTCCCAAATTCAATTTAGTCGGCCTTCTCCCTAAACGCACACTTAGTTCAATCCGCATGCTCCGTTGCTCGCGCTGCGTCGCGCGCGGCAGCACAATCCGCAAGATCTGCGCTCGCGTCGCTGCAGAGGGCGCAGAATGCGCGCGAACTCGAACGGATCGGATTTGGTATGCGGGATTGTCACGCTTGCTGCAGTTCGCCCGAAAAGCTGGTCGCCAAACACGGTGGACGCGTTGGCCTGAGCGAACCGTGGGCGAATTTCGTTCGCGGCGGACGCGGCGGTACGAAAATTACCACAGTTCGGCGAAGACTCGGTCGCGCGGTGCTGGAGAGCGCGACGGGTCGGCAAGGTGTCCGCCGAAAAGTGTCCTCGGTCCACGTCCAGCGATGCTAGGGTGCTTCGGGGTCTTTCGACCGATGAGAACATTTCGCTGGTTCGTATTCGCGTCGCTGCTCACGGGCACTGCGTTTGGCCAGCCGCCGCGGTCAATCGCTGGGCAACTCGTCGAGATACCAAGCGGCAATCTGCGCCTCAAAGCGTTCCGCTGGAAGCCCACCGGCAAGGGTCCATTCGCTGCGGTTCTGTTCAACCATGGATCTGGCGGCCCGGATGCCGCGCACACAGCCGGAATGCCGATTACCGAAGCAGCCGAGAGGCCGCTCCGCTCTTTGTCAATCACGGGTACGCTTTTCTCTATCTTTTTCGCCGCGGTCACGGTCCTTCAGCGGGCCAGGGACCCTTCATCCAAGATGTTTTGCAGCGCGAAGAGGCTGCGAGGGGCAAAGAAGCGCGCCAACACCTGCAATTCGATTTGGTGACCACCGATCACCTCCAAGATGTGCTCGCGGCGCTGTCGTTTTTGAAAGCTGTGCCCGGAATTGATTCTCACCGGATCGCTGTCGCGGGACATTCGTTTGGCGGCCAACTCACGCTCCTCGCCGCCGAACGGGATAGGACAGTTCGCGCTGCGGTTGCCTTCGGTGCTGCCGCCGCTTCGTGGAATCGTTCGACCGAACTGCGCGAGCGACTGCTGACTGCCGTCCGAAAGGCAACGGCTCCGATTATGTTGGTCCAGGCCGAGAACGATTACAGCACAGCTCCAAGCCGCGCTCTGGGCGAGGAGCTCAAGCGGCTCAATAAGCCGCATCTCGTGAAGATCTACCGGCCCGTGGGCCAAAGCTTGGACGATGGCCACAACCTCTTGTACAAGGCCATCCCGCAATGGGAAGACGACGTCTTCAAATTCCTCAATCAACACGTCACGCGTTGAGCGGCAGCTCGACCGAGCGCTGGCCATTTCGCTGCCCATTTGCCCCACTGTGTGAAGCAGCAGAACAAACGGCAGAACAATTTTCTGTTAGCAGAAGATTGTTCTGCTGATCGTTCTGCTATTTGTTCTGCTGATGCCCGGCCGAGACGCCTTGCGGCACACTCCATGCATTTCGGATCAAACAGTTGCCAGCGTAAAGACCGCTTTTTGAATAAGTTGGTGCGACCGAGCGTCCAGCCAGATCGCGGATGCGGACGCTCGACCGGGCTCGTACCTCCTTGACGTGGCAGCCGCGAGGCCGGAATCACCCGGCCCTTTCACGGAGGTACTACGATGGAGCAAGTAGCCGTTATCCCATTGACGCAGCAGGAGGCTGATCCCAAACCGTCGTTCACACTGGAGCAGGCACGAGAACAGATTCGCTCTCTAATGCGTGAGGCAGAATCGAACGCATGGGAGATAGGTGACCTGCTCAACAGAATTGAGAAAAGCGGGATTGCGCGAAGCAAAGGGTACGGGAAGACCAGAAGCTGGCTAGAGGCCGAGGTCCCGGAGGTGCAGGGCAAGACGACCACGCTCTATCGCTACGCCAACGTGGCAAGTCATTACACAAAGGAGCAGGTTCAATTGTGGGGAATCGCCAGGCTCGAATACCTCATGGTCCACGATCAAGAAACCGCCCGGCACCCGGTTCCCGGAAACCCTGCGCAACGAGAGGTTGAGCTCGTTCAAGAGGATGGCTCGAAGGTGGTGAAGAAGTTTTGCGATTGCACCTCGAACGAGTTGCGCTCCTCGAATCAACGTCGGAAGAAGACAAAGGGCGAGCCGAGCGCGGCTGCTGTTACGGACGCCCCTGATGCCGCGAATCCGGAGACTTACTCGCCTTGGCAGGCGTTGGCGATGCTTGGACTGGGAATCGTCATTACTCCGCTCGCCGAGCTCTTGCCCTCGCCAGTCAGCTTGTGGATCGCCCTCGTCGGATTCTGCCTCTTCTTCGCGGGCCTTGGCATGTTGATCCATCATTGGCGTGCGATTTGGAAACGCTTCCTCTCTGCCGTGAAGGAAGGAAGAGGGATCCCGTTCTTAAGAGAGACACTGGCAAACGTTCGCCAAGGCGCTCAGAAGCTCGCGGCAGCGATTCACTCCGGCGTCAAGACCAATCCGCCGACCCACTCCGAAAAATCGCCGCCTCCCACCGAGAAGAAGCAGAGTTGGAATCAAATCCTGATTCCCCGCATCTAGGTACGCCGTATGGCCGCAATTCGAATTGAGGACCGGATGCTTGCGCAGCGCCCCGCCTTGGGTGTCGCCGCGGCGCTCCTCTACATCTTCCTTTGGGCTTCGGCGTTTGTCCCAAGCCGCGTTCTCGCTCGCGGAGCGCCCCCGATCTCCATCCTTTCCCTGCGATTCTTGGTCGCCGGAGGGCTCCTGCTCGTCGGGGCGAAGCTCGCGCGGCTGACGATCCCCCGGGATGCAAAGACCTGGCTGTGGGTTTTGGCGGTCGGGATCGGCGGTAACGCCCTTTACCTTGGGCTGACCTATGTCGCGCTGAGGCAGATGTCCGCGGGAATGGGCTCGATTATCGCTAGCACCAACCCTCTGATTATGGCGCTGGTTGCGCCCTTCCTTCTGCGCGAACCGCTCACGGGGCGAAAGCTGATTGGCCTCCTTCTAGGATTTGGTGGCGTCGTATTGACGATGCACGCTCGAGCTGGCTCTGGAGCTGCGCGGCTGCAGGACGTGCTGCTTGCGCTCACCGGCGTGGTTTCATTCGTCGCCTCGAACATCCTGTTCAAGCGCATGCGCGAGCGACCACACCCAGTGGTCCTGAACGGTGCGCAGCTCACTGGTGCAGGCCTTGCAATGATTCCCGCCGCATTGCTGCTCGAGGGTGTGCCTCACATCGATTGGACAGGTCCGCTGATCGCCAGCCTGGGGTACTTGGTGTTGATCCTCAGCGTCGGCGCTTCGATGCTCTGGTTCTGGATCCTCCAGCATGGCGAGGCAAGTAGAGTGAGCGCCTATTTCTTCCTCACGCCCGTGGTTGGGCTCCTTTCGGGCGCGCTCCTTCTCAATGAGCCACTGCGAGGCTTGGACGGCGTAGGCCTCGGCGTCATTGCGCTGGGGCTATGGCTCGTGAGTCGATCCTGAGCGTCGGATCATTCCTTGTCTCCGGTATGCAAACACGAAATCTCTGATGGCACCGTTCGAGCCACTCACCGGCCTCAGGCGCGCGAAATTGGAAAATCTCGTTCAGGAGTACGAGGACAAGTTGCTCGAACAAAAGGAGCGCCTCTGAGGTAGCGTGAAGGCCTATGAAGCCCACGCCTGACCTCGCCTCGCGCCGTACCGCTTTTCGCCAGCTACACCAGAGCGGCTGCTTCGTTCTGCCCAACCCGTGGGACGTCGGCACAGCCCGCTACCTCCGTCATCTCGGGTTCAAAGCCTTGGCCACGACCAGCTCGGGCTTCGCCTTCACTCGCGGCTTGCCTGATGCCGATTGGGCAGTGCCGCGCGATTTGGCGCTCGCCCACATTGCCGAAATAGTCGCCGCGACCGAGCTGCCGGTGAACGCAGACTTCGAGTCGGGCTACGCGCACGAGCCACGCGCGGTCGGCGAAAACGTCCGGCTTTGCGTCGAGACCGGAGTCGCTGGGCTTTCCATCGAAGATGCGA
>WNFA01006016.1_pt1 | contig 10166 bp, 10 predicted proteins | sample 5400481 | NCBI WGS metagenome assembly WNFA01 (sample SAMN13153340, study PRJNA577476) | soil metagenome | isolation source: 120 cm saprolite under Douglas fir tree site 2 hole 1 replicate 2 | place: USA:California | collected 2015-04-18 | reverse complement strand
AATTTGGCGGAAGGAGGCTACTCAGCTTCACCCAGACGATGGCCTATGCCACCAGCGGGCGGCATCGGCGGAGTTGCGGGATTGAGATCCATGACAGTGCCCACACATGCCTGCAACAAACGTCTCCAGCCGAGGCGACGCTCTAGCCACTGAGCGACCACAGTATTGCGCTCTACGTGAATACTCAGTTGCTCGGGCGTAAGCCGCCACCACATACTCTCAGTGCGTCGAACGGGTCCGCCCTCTGAATCAAGCGTGCGAACTTCAACATTTCCGTCTTCAATGCGGTATTCCTTCGCCGGAAAACCATCGCCAGATTCGAGGCGCAGCCGCATGCTTCCTAACGACATGGTCTTGCCGCTCCATTCCCGGCCAGAATCTACGAATCGCATCAAACCGACTCGCTGGCAATACGGAAAAATCCTGATATTTGACTGAGGGATGATGTATCCCGAATAGGAAATATGTATGTTTGAAACTATGTAATTGAAAACTATGTATTTGAAACAAAGAGAGTCTTGGCAGGAACCGAGTGGGTGAAAGGGAGAATAGCGAAAGCTCAGCTCCCCTGCGCGGCCAAGGACCTTCCCCGAAGTGCCGACATTGGGAGACCCGGCGGCTGACCAAGTTGTCTGGGCCAGGAATGAATGATGGAGATCCAGTGAGAGCCGGATGTCCCCGTCTCTACGATGAAGTACAGGCATCCCTTGAAGACCGGCAGGCATCTTGAGAGGCCGCGACGCCATGCGGTGTCGGGGACGGTCCAAGATTATCTGAGGTTGGTTGATCAAGCGGTAGTTGGTGGGGGTCGAGTGGCGGAAGCTCAAGGGAGGAAGTGACTTATGGCTGTGCTAGTGAGCAGAGAGCATGAGACGGCGAGGCTGCCAAATGTCAAAGAGAGTCTGGATCACGAGTACAAAGCACAAGCTGAAACCAAGCAGTTGCTGGCGGATCTGAAAGACAAGGAAGCAGTCGCCCGGGAGATGATCGCGATTCTCAGGGGAGTACGGGGCCGCGATGCCCGGTACGACCGGAAAGCAGCGCTGAAAGTGCTCGAGAAAGTCAAACAGAGACGTGCCCTCACGGAGCAGAGCCTGCGTCGCAGCCAGAACCGACTGAGGGGCTTGGAGGCGCAGTCGGCCAACGTCAACCATGCCGCCATCAAGAAAGCTCAGGACCTTCGCATGAATGCTCGCCGTATTTACGTCAATCCTCCTCCGTCCACCGAGTTGCTGCCTATGACAGCCGAAATCCATAGGACAGCAACTCGTGTTGCGGGACGTCCATCGGAGGGAATTTCAACTGCTCGTTTGCGCCGAGTTGGGGTAGCAATTTCAAGTGAAAATCTATTGTCTCTTGGCTGATACCAAGCCCTAATAGGACTGCTCGCGCCTCGTTTTCGGACGAGTACTCCTGCACGGGATTCGAGTCGTGTTGAGGCTTCGCCACTCGGATCTCAACTCTATCGTTCGCCAGACGACTCACGCTTACTATTACGAGCATACAAGAATAACCGGCAGTTAGAGGCCTCCGGTAGGGCTAGGGATGGTTGCAAAATAATCAAGGTCCGGACACAACCGCAAGAGAACGACGGCATCTGAGTGTCCGCGACCTTGGTCGTGAGCCGAGATCGTCTGTATCGGAGGTCTGACTCACGCCAAGGTCGCGCCATATGGCAAAGAATATCTTAATCGTCGATGACAACGCTTTTATTCGTCAGGGGATCTCTGAGCTATTCAAAGGCGAAGTAGACTTTGAAGTCTGCGGAGAAGCAAAGAACGGGAAAGAGGCGATTGCCAAGGCTCGGGAATTGCACCCTGATTTGATTGTGCTGGACCTTTCAATGCCCGTAATGAATGGTCTCGACGCGGCCCGCGAGCTGAAACGATTGATGCCTACGATACCGCTGATCATGTACAGCGCGTTCGGTGACAGGTTCGTGGAGCAGCAAGCCCGTCTGGTAGGCATTTCCGAACTGGTTTCGAAATCACAACCTGCCACTATTTTGGTCAGCAAAGCCCGAAGTCTGCTTTATCGCACCGCCGCGTGACTACTTCTTTTCCCAATCGGGGAATCCTAGATTCTCCCTCTTAAGAACGCGAAGGGCTGTCAGAGCATCTTCAATGGCTTGCCGTTCCGCATGATGGTCAGAGCTTTGCGATATCGCCTGAAGCCGATTAAAAATCGCGGTCTCTGAAGCTGCAACCCGCTCCAGGAGCTTTTCGCGGTCAAGCTCCACAAGCGCGGCTTGGTACTCATTCTGCCAGTCGGGGTAAGGGATTTTGGGAGATGGCGGATCTGTGGTTGCCATAATGCGGCCTCCTGCACAATCAGCCTTTCATCCGCTTGCACAAGAAACCGTCACCGTGAGGCGCGGCGGAAAGATGTGAATAGACCTCTAGAGTTTATCACGGGCTCGTATGCCGCGTCCTGCTTGGCTTTTCTCTCCTCCGGCAGGGGTTGTCCAGCCCACATTCCGCAATCCGTTGTCAGGCTGAGTGCTCTTCATATACTTCCGTGCCATCCCGGATCAGGTCACCATCGGCGAGGATGTTACCCTCCAGCGTGCGCAGACCCAGAAAACCGTGGACCCAGCCCCCTGTGTCGGCGAACGGTTACCCGGAACGCATACTAGAAGATGGCAGAGCCCGGCGAACCTCTTGAGTGGACAGCTGCTGCTAGACTTACTGCAACGCGGAGTGTCGCGGGAAGACGCCCTTCAGGGAGAACGAGACCAGGCCAGACCGATTGCAAGAAAAGCTCCTGCCCACACGCGGACGCGTGCCCGCTTCCGGCGAAGGTGAATCTCATGCTTACAGTAGCCTTGCCTAGAATCTCTTCCATGGTTTTTATTGCATCCTGTTTGCTGTTTGGGCAGCCCCAGTCCACAACTGCGGGGTCGCCGCCGCAAACGAATGCGCCGGCACAACCACAACCGACGAATCCAAACGCACGGACTCCCACCCATGAGGCCGTGCAACAGCCTACGACCAAGCCGCAGGTAAGTGCGGCTGGCCCGCAGCCCAAAGTTCCCCAGACTCCGAAGGAGGTGGCGTGGCAGATCCTCGACACCGCTTGCACAGGAGACAAAACAAGCGATCGTGCCACCGCGATTCGAGTCTTGGGTCTGATGCCGAACAACGCCAGAGCGCTAAAACTGGCGGAAAAAGCGCTAAAGGACGATAGACCGGAGGTGAGGTCGGCGGCCGCAGCAGCGCTGGGCGACATGAAGTCGAGGGCCAGTATCCCGAAGTTGAGAGCGGCGTTGGACGACGACGATCCCTTGGTTGCCCTGGCAGCCGCCCACTCCCTTGAACTGATGCATGACGATTCTGCCTACGAGGTCTACTACGAAGTCCTGACTGGCCAGCGAAAAGCTAGCAGAGGTCTGATCGCTTCCCAAACATCCATTCTGAAGGATCCGAAGAAAGTGGCGCAACTCGGTTTTGAGGAGGGCATTGGCTTCATTCCGTTCGCCGGTATTGGATGGGGCGCTGTTAAGGCGATCACGAAGGACGACTCGTCCCCAGTTCGCGCGGCAGCCGCCCAGGTACTGGCCAGGGATCCCGATCCAGCTGCCACGAAGGCGCTGGCCGATGCGGTCGGCGATAAGAGTTGGCTGGTGCGCGCAGCAGCACTGGAGGCTCTTGCCAAACGGGGAGACCCCTCGGTGCTCGATACAGTGCGGATGTACGTCTCCGATGAAAAAGACGCGGTAAGGTACACCGCCGCAGCCGCAGTCCTGCGGCTCATGGCGATCAAGGAAAAGAAGGGGAGAAAGTAACTGCAGTGAAGATTGCGGGAGGTGCACCCGGGATCTCTAAGGCTTCGCCAAGCAAAGCCCCACAACAAAGGCCAGATGGCAGTCTCGGGTCAGCCGCCTAGGCGCGGACCTGGCATTCCGAATTACGATTGAGGTCTTGCCTTCCATCAGCTGATCCAAGGTCCCGAACAGACCAGGCCACCACCGTCATTTCCATTTTCCGTAACTTTCCAAAGCCACACGGGGCAATATCGACGTCGTTGTCAGCCTGTTCTAAGCTGGACTTGTCTCGGATCTGGCCTACCCGTGTTAATCGGGCTGGCCATTTCCCAGTTGGAGAGAGATAAATGTCCGAACAAAATAACGAAGAACTCAACCATGATCGCCGCCGTTTTCTTGGCACGGCGGCCATGAGTATTGCTGCCGCCCAGTTCGGCATGATGGGTTCTGCGAAAGCAAAGTCCAGACAGTCCAGCAAGACAGGTGAGTTGGCTTCTCTCGGCATCGCGACCGAGTGGCTCAATTCGCAGCCGTTGACGGCGGCCGGCCTGCGCGGAAAAGTCGTGCTCGTCGATTTCTGGACCTATAGCTGTATCAATTGGCTGCGAACCCTTCCCTATGTCCGTGCGTGGGCCGCGAAATACAAGGATCAAGGATTGGTGGTGATCGGCGTGCACTCGCCTGAGTTCGAATTTGAGAAAAACGTCGATAACGTTCGCCGCGCCGCCAAGGACATGAGGGTCGATTATCCGATCGCGATCGATAACGACCATGCAATATGGCGTGCTTTCAAGAACGAATATTGGCCTGCCCTCTATTTCGTCGATGCGCAAGGGCATATTCGACATCATGAATTCGGCGAGGGCGAATACGAACAGTCGGAAAAGATTATTCAACAATTGCTGGGTGAGGCCGGCATCGGCGGCATCGGTCATGAACTGGTTTCTGTCGATGCCCGTGGCGCCGAGGCTGCCGCCGATTGGGGCAGCTTGCAGTCCCCGGAAAACTATGTCGGCTATGCGCGCACCGAAAACTTTGCGTCTCCCGGCGGTGCAGTATTGGACAAGCGTCACCTCTATGCTGCCCCCGCGCGGTTGGGACTCAATCATTGGGCCCTTTCGGGTGATTGGACAGTGGAGAAACAGGCCACTGTGCTGAACGAGGCCAATGGGCGGATCGCGTACCGCTTTCATGCCCGTGATCTTCATTTGGTCATGGGACCGGCAGCGCAAGGAAAGTCCGTGCGATTTCGCGTGCTCCTCGATGGACAGCCGCCGGGCGCTGCTCACGGAATCGACGTAGACGGCCAAGGTAACGGCACGGCTGCCGAACAGCGACTGTATCAGCTGATCCGGCAACCGAAGCCCATCGCTGATCGACAGTTCGAGATCGAGTTTCTCGATTCGGGCGTAGAGGCTTTTGCGTTCACGTTCGGCTGATCGAAGGCCGAGCCGATTCGTCGGTTGATTTTGCGAAGTCAGTCGGCGCGGGTGCACTTGTATCTAGTGGCAACTACTCGAAGGGCGGCCCAGCGCCAGTAACGGATGGCGGGATCGGAAGGTTGGGCAGCAGTTCGCTCGCGCCAGCTCAAATCGCGAGGCGTGCGGACGGTTGATCTTATCCTGCAGGGTGAGGCATGGAAATCTGGTGCGGCCTAGGGAACGATCACAGCCGCGCCATCGATCGCGTCACTTTTTACTGCGGCCAGAGCTTCGTTGGCCTGATCGAGGTTGAAGACCGTTACCTTGGGCCGAAGGCCAATTTCAGCCGCAAGTTGGAGAAAGTCCCGCGCATCGGAGCGGGTCATATTGGCCACGCTGCGGATCTGACGCTCCCCCCAAAGCAGGCGGTCATAGTCAAATTCGGGAAACCGGTCCAGGTGAATCGCGTTAATCGCGACCACCCCACCTTTTCGCAAACTGCCGAGAGCGGCCACAACTACGTCGCCGCTGGGCGCAAAAGTCACGGCGCGGTCCAATTCGGCCGGCGGCTGGTCCGTTTCATTTCCGACCCAGGTTGCGCCGAGCGATTCCGCCAGTCGCCGATGAGAGGCGCCGCGGGTTGAGACATATACTTCACACTTCCACGCCCGCAGAACTGCGATGGCTAGATGGGCTGAGGCCCCGAAACCGAAGAGTCCGACGCGCTCTCCCTGCTCCACCCCTGCAACTCGAAGACTACGAAAACCGATGATGCCGGCACACAAGAGAGGGGCAGCATGCAAGGGATCAAGCGTTTCAGGAAGGGGGAAAACAAAGTCAGTCCGAGCCAGGGCGTACTCGGCATATCCGCCATCAATCGAGTAGCCCGTAAAGGTGGCGGAATCGCAGAGATTCTCAAGATTGTGTTGGCAGTACCAGCACGTCCCGTCAACGCCACCAATCCAGGAGACTCCAACCCGCGTCCCCAAAGGAAGCTCCGGTGTCGCGCCTTCGATGATCTGACCTACGATCTGGTGGCCAGGAATCAGTTTTTCGCTTAGGCGTGGAAGCTCGCCTTCCACGATATGCAGGTCGGTTCGGCAGACGCCGCAGGCGAGCACTCGCAGAAGAACCTGCCCGGGCCTGGCTGAAGGTCGTGGCACTTGCTCAATCCGAAGAGGGTGCTTGGAAATGTTCTCTGGTGAGGTCAGGGTGGCGGCCTTCATGTGAGGTCCTCCGCGCGAGGTCTCGCAATTGGCTATTCTAGATCGCCTCGGGATCACATCCGCCAGAGTCCCGCCTTCATTCTTCCTGGTATTTTTCCTGTTCGATCATGCCCGTGACCTCTAGCAACTCGCCCGCAACGTCGTGACCCTCCTGCATAACAATCGAACAGGGCCGAACCGGCAGGCTGTGTAGTCTCTCAAGAAAGTCACCGATATAAAGATCGGGCAGGTAACTACTCACCAAGAGTATGTCGACTTTCTGGGATTTCAGACGCTCCAGCGCTTCCAGTCCGCTCCAGGTGGTGATCGGGTCATACCCCGCACGCTGTACCACTACTTCAAGTTTGCCGGATTCTTGTTCATCGTTGTCGACGATAAGGATCCGTTTATTTTGCGATTCTGCCGCCATAAACAAACTCCTTCCCAATGTCAGGATGACGCAATGGCGTATGGAAATCGGTGACGCGAGTCACCGTTCGTTGTGATCCGGTAGGCCCTGACCCGCGCGTCTGTGCTCGAATTCGGTGCAGGAGGCCGTGATTTCGCGCTGCTTGCGCAAGCTGCGGCCCTGGAGTCGCGGTCGGACACGAGCCGAATTTTTCTTAGCCGGGCTTCCCGCCAGGCCTAACCCGGCCATTTCCAGTTGCGAATCTCTTCTTTATCGATGCCTTCGGCGTGGGCATAGGCGACGCTCTCGATGATCTGTCCTTTCAGCCATTCCTTGACGTGAGCGCCTATGGTGCGCAGGCGCGGAACCCGGTCAATGACATCGATAGCCAGGTTAAAGCGATCGACCTGGTTGAGGATGGCAAGCTCCAGCGGGGTGTTGATATTGCCCTTTTCCTTGTATCCCCGCACATGAATGTTGTCATGGTTCCTGCGCCGATAGCTGAGCTTGTGGATGAGTGAGCTGTAAGAGTGGAAGTTGAAAATCACCGGTTTGTCCACGGTGAAAAGCGAATCAAAATCGCGGTCGGAAAGGCCGTGCGGATGTTCGGTCTCCGGCATAAGGCGGAAGAGATCGATGACGTTGACGAAGCGAATCTTCAGGTCGGCGAAGTGCGCCCTTAGGATCTCGACCGCAGCGAGCGACTCCATGGTGGCGATGTCGCCGGCACAGGCCATTACCACGTCGGGTTCGTCGCAATCGTCTGTCGAAGCCCAGTCCCAGATACCAATGCCCTTGGTACAGTGCTTTACCGCGTCTTCCATGTTCAGGTATTGAAGATGCTCCTGCTTGTCCGCGACGATGACGTTGACGTAGTCGCGTGAGCGCAGGCAGTGATCCGCCACGCTAAGCAGGCAGTTGGCGTCCGGCGGCAAATAGATGCGGACCACATCGGCGCTCTTGTTTGTGACTACGTCAAGAAATCCAGGATCCTGATGGGTAAAGCCATTGTGATCCTGTCGCCAGACCAGAGAGGTGATCAGGAGATTGATGGACGGTACCGGTGCGCGCCAGTCAAGTTCGTTCTTCGATTTCTCCAGCCATTTGGCGTGCTGGTTGAACATCGAATCGATCACATGCACGAAGGCTTCGTAAGTGGAGAAGAAACCGTGGCGTCCCGTGAGAACGTAACCTTCGAACCAGCCTTCGAGGGTGTGCTCGCTGAGCATCTCCATGACCCGCCCGGACACGTCGAGCTCGCCGCCGTCGGCGTCTTCCGGCTTGTATTCGGCAAGCCAGGTCTTCTTGGAAGCGGCATAGATTGCCGTCAGCCGGTTTGAGGCGGTCTCGTCCGGGCCGAAGACCCGGAAGCTGCGCATGTTACGGCGCATCACCTCGGCCAGATAGTGAGCCAGAACGTCGGTCGGCGGAGCATAGAGCGCACCCGGAGCCTCCACTTTGACAGCATAGTCGCGGAAGTCCGGCAGCTCGAGCTCCTTGCGAAGCAGGCCACCGTTGGCATGCGGATTTGCCGAGATGCGGCGCGTGCCGGAGGGCGCCAGTTCCTGTAACTCTGGAACCAGGGTTCCGTTGGAGTCGAAGAGCTCTTCGGGCTTGTAGCTGCGCAGCCAGTCTTCGACGATCTTCAGACTGCCGCTATTCGTAACCGGATCGAGCACTGGAACCTGATGGGCCCGCCAAAAGTTTTCGACCTTGTGTCCCTCGACCTCTTTTGGTCCGGTCCATCCTTTGGGCGAACGAAGTACGATCATGGGCCAACACGGACGCGTGGTGTCGCCGGTGGAGCGCGCGCGTTGTTGGAGCGAACGAATCTCGTTGATGCACAGCTCCAAACAGGCAGCCATGTCCTGGTGCATCCTGGTTGGGTCCTCGCCTTCGACGAAGTGGGGTCTGTAGCCGTATCCGGTAAGCAGCGCCTCCAATTCGCTATGCGGAATGCGTGCCAGGATTGTGGGATTCGCGATCTTGTAGCCATTGAGGTGCAGTACCGGCAGGACGGCTCCATCGCGAATCGGATTCAGGAACTTGTTGGAATGCCAAGAAGTCGCAAGCGGGCCAGTCTCGGCCTCGCCGTCTCCGACCATGACGGTGACGATTAGATCGGGATTGTCGAACGCGGCTCCGTACGCGTGTGAAATGGAGTATCCCAGTTCACCGCCTTCGTGGATCGAACCGGGGGTCTCGGGGGTGCAGTGCGAACCGATTCCTCCGGGAAACGAGAACTGCCGGAAAAATTTGAGCATGCCCGCTTCATCGCGGCTCTTGTCCGGATAAATCTCGGAGTAATGGCCTTCCAGATAGCAGTTGGCCAGCGTGGCCGGCGCGCCGTGACCTGGGCCAGAGACATAGATGACGTTCAAGTCGTATTTCTTAATGAGACGGTTCAGATGCACCCAAAGGAAGGATTGGCCAGGATCTGAGCCCCAATGACCAAGCAGTCTACGCTTGATGTGCTCCGGCTTCAGCGGTTCGCGGAGCAAGGGATTTGCACGAAGATAGATCATTCCCGCCGACAGGTAATTGCAAGCCCGCCAATAGGCATTGATCTTCCTCAGCTCTTCGACAGACAGAGGTGTTGAGACTTCAGGTCCGCTCGCCATTGGGTTCTCCGAATCAATAGTGTGGCCCGCCGGCTTCGGGCAGGCGATGTTATCCGTACAGACTAAACGCTTCGCTCCCGGAAGAAAAACATTGGTTGGCTTTCTGACCTGTTTGTCCTCGAGTGCTGATGGTGAGATGGTTCTCCGCGGAACGTTCCCTATCTCTATGCGCTCGCGTGATGACAATTCAAAGCAGGCTTTACTTGGCCGTCGGCCGGAGTCCTTCGTAACACTGCCAAACTTGGTGAGGCTGATCACAAACCGGGGTGACAGAGGACACGGCGTTGATACCAGAAAGGCGTGATCCTAAGTCCAGAAATCTTAAGGAGGTATTTATGAATACCCTACAGGTATCAAGTCACGCCGGGATTTCCTTGAAAAACATACTTCTTGCCACGGATTTTTCCGAAGCCTCCGAAGCGGCTCTGCCATACGCCGCAGCGACCAGCCGTCGCTATGGCAGCCAATTGCACGTAGTCCACGTGCTGTCGCCGGCAAGTTACATAGTTCCTTTCGCGCCTGAATCACCGGTGACCGTAGAGTCCATGCACGACGCCGCGCGCGCTGACGCCCAACAACGCAATCTGTTCGTACAAAGACCGAGGGTATTATCTATTGCCTACACAAAAATGTAGTGCTAAAACTACGCATCCGGGGTTGTCGCAAATCCTGGTCGCATTCATTCTTGTGGGAGGAAGAAATCATGGCGACACGCCCCCCGCTGCCTCCATTTACTCACGAAACCAC
>WNFA01022914.1_pt1 | contig 10170 bp, 8 predicted proteins | sample 5400481 | NCBI WGS metagenome assembly WNFA01 (sample SAMN13153340, study PRJNA577476) | soil metagenome | isolation source: 120 cm saprolite under Douglas fir tree site 2 hole 1 replicate 2 | place: USA:California | collected 2015-04-18 | reverse complement strand
ATTCAGGCGCTGCGCCACGCCAAACCAACCCGTCCCCAACCCTTCGAAGCCCTGCTTTGCGAACCCTATGATTCTACTGCGTTCCACCCGAAACTGCTGGAGCGGCAAACGATGCGAGTATGGGTTGCACCCGGTCACGAATGTTCGCCAGTCGGCAGCTTTCCGCCAACTCCAAGACTTTACTCTCTTCCTCCGAGAAGGTCCGACCAGAGCGGCACAGACGCTCGGACCTCACAATCGCCTGCAGGCTCTCTATGGAGTCCTGCAGTTGGTCGTTTACCAGAATATAGTTGTATTTGTCATAATTCTCAATCTCACGAGTGGCCGTGACCAACCGGCGCTGAATAACCTCCTCGGTGTCCTCACTGCGTTTACGCAGGCGCCATTCCAGAGTCTTCCGGTCAGGTGGCAGAATAAAGATGCTGATGGCGTCAGGCAATCGCTGCTTGACTTGGCGTGCTCCCTGGACGTCAATGTCGAGAAGCAGATCATGGCCCTTTTGTTGCGACTCGCGCAGGAAGCGGCGGGCAGTGCCGTACAGATGACCGAAGACTTCTGCATACTCGAGGAATTCATCATCGCGAATCATTTGCTGGAACTCAGCGCGAGAAACAAAAAAGTATTGCTTGCCGTTCTGTTCGCTACGGCGTGCAGGGCGCGTGGTATACGAGATGGAAAAGTCCAGGTTGCGAACCATTTTTAGCAGTTCGCTGACCAGCGTGGATTTGCCGGACCCGGAAGGGGCCGAAATGATGTAAACCAGTGGCTTGTGAGCTGGGGGCATCATTCCAGGTTCTGTACCTGCTCGCGCGATTTTTCGATTTCCGCCTTCATGGCCAGCCCCGCTTCAGTAATGTTCAGCGCTTCGCCGGCAAGGCCAGAGATTTTCGAGAGCAGAGTATTAGCTTCGCGGTTCATTTCCTGCAACAGGAAGTCGAGCTTCTTGCCAACTTCTCCACCCTGATCAAGCAAGCCGAGAAAATGCTGGACATGAGTCTCCAGGCGGACGATTTCTTCCTGAATGTCGCTGCGATCTACAAGCAGGGCAGCCTCCTGCAGCGCGCGATCCTTGTCCGCGCTGGTGCCTAGCAACTCTTGAATTCGAGACTGAAGGCGTTCCACGTAGGTTTGTAGTACCGCACGGCGGTGTTGCTGAACACTCTTCGCGGCTTCTGCCAGGTGGTCCATGCGCTCGCGCAGTTCGCGTTCAATGCTCCTGCCTTCCTCCTCCCGCATTTGATTGAGCCGCGCCAGTGCCTCGTCAACTTTGGCCATAACCGCAGCCTCTAGTACTCCATCGGCAGAGTCATCGGCGCAATCCAACGCGCCTGACATGCGCAATATGGCGTTGAGATCGGGGTCTGCCACGAGGCCAAATTCAGCCGCGGCCGATCGGAAAGCGGCGATGTACCCTCCCACCAGGTCGCGGTTCAGAGCCAAGGGTTCGCCGGTGGCGCGCTCGAGGCTTAGCGAAACTTCGATGTGCCCGCGAGCGATTTTTTCCTTCAGTACTCGGCGCAGTTGCATCTCCAGGGAATCGGTGCCCGAAGGCAGGCGGAAGTGCAGGTCGAGAAAACGGTGATTGACGGACTTCAGGGAGAGAGAAAACCCGAGCCGGCCGTTGCTGGGTTGCAGACTGGGGGACTGCTGTGAGGCTCTTCCACCAGCCTCGCTGCGCATCTCCGCCTTGACCTGGGCAAAACCCGTCATGGAGCGAATCGGCATAGTCTACTATTCCGTCAAATTCCCAGCTTCCACTGGCACCTTCGACATTTCCGATTGCAGAGATGATCAGCCGCAGCTACCCTATTCCTCTATGTGCAAGCGGTATCGGAGAGCCGCATTCCTCGCACATCAAACCTGCGCCACCCCTGCTCTCGGCGATTCCGCGAGAGCAAACTGCAACTCGTAGAGGCGGCGATACGTGCCCAGCCTTGTCATCAACTCTTCGTGCGCGCCGACGTCAGCGATCGCGCCGTTTTGGATGACAACAATACGGTCGGCGCGGCGAACGGTTGACAGCCGGTGGGCGATCACAAAGACCGTGCGGCCGCTCATCAGATTGTGCAGCGCGGTTTGCACCAGCGCTTCCGATTCGCTGTCGAGCGCGGATGTAGCTTCGTCGAGAATTAGAATGGGCGCATTCTTCAACAGCGCCCGTGCGATAGCAATCCGCTGACGTTCTCCACCCGACAGGCGAACCCCTCGCTCACCGATCACGGTATCGTAACCCGCCGGAAGCGTACGGATGAAATCCTGAGCCAGAGCAGCGTGAGCGGCGGCTTCGACCTCCTTCAACGGAACCTGCGGTTGACCGTAGGCGATGTTGTTGCGAACCGTGTCGTTGAAGAGCACGGTGTCCTGGGTGACGATACCAATTTGTGAGCGCAACGACGCCAGGGTTAGGTCGCGCACGTCGTTGCCGTCGATCAGCAGGCGGCCCTCGGTAACGTCGAAGAAACGCGGGATGAGATGCACGAGCGTGCTCTTCCCCGCCCCGCTCGAGCCCACGACAGCGAGCACCTCGCCGTGACGGACCACCAAATTAATGTCGTGCAGAACTTCCCGGGCATCGTCGCCGTCGCATGCATAAGTAAACGAAACGTGGTCGAAGCGCACAGCCTCGGAAAACTTTCGCAGCGTTTTTGCGCGCGGCTTTTCCCGCACGTCGTCTTCGAGATCCATGAACTTGAAGATCTCAGAGGAGGCACCCAGCGCCTGCTGGAAATTGTTGTTGAAGAGCGCAAACTTGCGGACGGGGTTGTACAGGCTGAATACCGCGGCGATGAACGCCACAAAAGCGCCCGGCGTGAGCACGCTGTGGGCGATTTGATTGCGCCCTACCAGCAAAAGAAGAGCGATAGCGAGGGCGCCGAATATATCCATCAGCGGAGACGAGATTGCTGTGGCTGCGACGGAGCGCAAGTTGGCCCGGAAAAGCCGCCGCGCGGCCTGACGAAAACGGTTGATCTCCCAGTTTTCGCTGCTGAAGGCTTTTACCATGCGGTTGCCGGTAATGGTTTCGTGCAGAATGTTCTGAATCTCGGCCAGTTTGTCCTGTCCACGCCGGGTTGTGTGGCGCACGCGATGGCCAATTTTTCTCGAGGAATAAACGATCACCGGAACGAACAGCAACAGAATCCACGCCAGCTTGCGTCCTATCACGATAACCACCCCAGCAGTAAACAGAAACGTAAAGAACTGCTGCAGAAATTCGGCCAGCACCGTGGACATTGCATACTGCACGCGCTCAATATCGTTGACGATGGTCGAGAGCAGCGTCCCCGTCGTGTGCTTCTGAAAAAATGCGGCACTACGTCGCATGATCGTGTTGTAAAGGTCATCGCGCAGGTCAGTGATCATGCCGAAACCAGCATGATTCACCAGATAGGTCCCCGCATAATCAAAAATGCCCTTCAGTACTACCGACGCTACAAGGGCAAAGGCCACGATAGTCCATGCATTCGTGAAATGGGATGGCACAAATGGTTGGAGCAGAATGGCTTTTTGCGAACCCGGAATGGTGAAGAGCTGAATGTTCTTGGATCCGGTGGAAGGATTTAGAACGCGATCCATGACCGGCCCGATCAGCAACAGACGGAAGGCGTCGAACAGGCCCACGAAGGCCATCAACAGCACAGACGAAACAATTTGCCACCAGTAGGGGAGCGCGTAGCGGATCAGACGGGTTAGCTGGCGCATGGGGCTCCCACGAGTGGCAGGCCGCAAACGCTTGGCGCCGGTAGCGTAGGCATGGCGTGCAATGCACCATTTTACTTGACTTTCAGCCGGTGAGTATGGCGTTTGAGTTTCCCGCAGTGTCCGTCCCATCCATCTCCTTCCAATCCCGGATAGGAGTTACTTCGGACTGTCGCGGTGCACGACCTTGACGCGGTATCCCGCCTGCCGCAGGTGCTTGCCTACCTCTTCCGCGATCATTACCGAGCGATGCTGACCACCGGTGCAGCCGAAGCCAATCGTCAGATAGCTCTTGCCTTCGTTGATGTAGTGGGGCAGCAGGTAAACCAGCAGTTCGGAGATGCGCTGTATGAATTCTTTGGTCTGGGGAAACGAGCGAATGTATTTGGCCACCCGCGGATGCCGTCCGGTGAGCGGGCGGAACTCGGGCACAAAATGTGGATTGGGCAGGAAGCGGACGTCGAAGACCAGATCTGCGTCCTCGGGGACACCGTGGCGAAAGCCGAAGCTTACGCTCGAAACCAGAATAGCTTTCTCTGAGGATTTCTCCCGGAAACGCTCGGTGATGTGTGCGCGGAGTTCGTGGACATTAAATTTAGAAGTGTCGATCACGAAGTCGGCCAAAGAGCGGATGTCGCCCAGATGACGGCGTTCGGCTCGGATCGCGGACTTCACGGGAGCATCGGTACCGAGCGGATGGGGACGGCGAGTTTCGCTGAAGCGGCGGACAAGTACCGCGTCGGAGGCCTCCAGATAAACCACCTTAGTCGGGATCATCCGCCGGACCGATTTGAGGATTCCGGGAAGCTGTTCGAGCTGGGAACCCTCGCGTACGTCCACCACAAGTGCCGTGCGCCGAATCTCAGCCGATTGCACTGCCAGTTCCGCGAAGCGCGGGATAAGCTCCACTGGAAGATCGTCGACGCAGTAGTAGCCGATGTCCTCAAAGGCTTTGAGCACAGAAGCCTTGCCCGACCCGCTCATGCCGGTGATGATGACCAGTTCGGCGGACTGTTGCCGCTGGCGATGCGGACGAGTCGCTCTCTCTCGTTTGTTTCCGCTCGTGGACACCAGGCCCTCGCGCTTCCCACTGTGGCTCTTCAGACGGCCGGGATTCCTGTGCGGTACCATTTCGACGATAGTAGCATTGAAGGCTTCCCCGAGGCGCACGCACGTTGGATACTCGGTTTGCAGCTCGTGGTCGGCTCACACATTTGTGTCAGAGCTGGTTGGGCAGGTAAGCTATGGCGCGATGAAGAAATTTGAGGAACTCACGGAACGGGAAGTGCTGGCTCTGGCCATTTCACTCGAAGAAGAAGACGAGCGTGTGTACGCTGATTTTGCTGAAGGATTGCGGCAGGACTATCCCGCTTCGGCAGCCATGTTTGAAGGCATGCGCGAGGAGGAATCAGGCCATCGGCGGCGGCTGATCGAACTGTACCGGCAGAAGTTCATCGATGCCGTGCGCAAAGAGGCCAGCACGCTCGAAGTCGAAACCCGCCTCTTCTACGAAAAGGCTGCGGCTCGCACCCAGGACGCGAGCATCCGCCAGCTTCTTGACGACCTGGCGACCGAAGAACGCGAACACGAAAACCGTGCGCAGGAACTGGACAAGCAAAAACTTCCAGCCGGCGTTAAAGACGAGGAGGAAAAAGCTCAGCGGCGTTTGTTCGTATTGCAGATCGTACAACCGGGACTCGCAGGATTGATGGATGGCTCGGTCTCGACGCTCGCTCCTGTGTTCGCGGCAGCGTTCGCGACCAAGAACAGTTGGGACGCCTTTCTGGTGGGCCTTGCGGCTTCCGCGGGCGCGGGCATTAGCATGGGATTTGCCGAAGCGCTTTCTGATGACGGCAGTCTGACCGGGCGCGGACATCCGTGGGTGCGGGGCGTGATTTGTGGGGCGATGACGGCGCTTGGCGGCATTGGTCACACTCTGCCATTTTTGCTTCGCGATTTCCGTGTGGCTCTATGGGCTGCCGGTGCCGTCGTGGTGGCGGAGCTGGGCGTGATCACCTGGATTCGTCGGCGTTATATGGATACACCGTGGTTTTCGGCCGCGATGCAGGTAGGACTGGGTGGAGCACTGGTGTTTCTGGCCGGAGTGCTGATCGGCAAATACGCGTAAACCTGATGCTTGAGCAAGAGACGTAGCCAGCTACGTCTCTAGGGATGCTTCGTCGCTGTTGCCTATCCATACGCCATCTTCCTCAGGGCTGCGTGTCTAATGGGTGCTTGCTCTTCTCGTAGAATTCGTTCTGCAGTTTCAGGCTGACGTCATCAGCCTTCACGGCGCGAATGGCCTTGACGACCGAATCAATCCACCATTTCATTTGATATTCGCCCAACTCTTTCCTCGCGGCGGAGCCTTCGCCGGAATAATGGTTGGGAAAACGCGCGTACCACCAGATTCCGGTGTAGAGACCTTCGGGAAGGTTCTGACGGTGCTGGTCGGCACCGGACTCGTTCGCGGCACGATCGAGGTGAACAGTATCGGGACGCGAAATCATCATATTTGAGGTTTCACTTTCGCCGGCGTGCATATCGATCTTGGTCTTCTTCGCTGGTCCGCCGGATGAAGGCGTGCGTTCCTCGAAAATGTACACCACATAGTCATGCGGCTTATCGAGCTGCGTCTGAGCAAAGAATGGCAGCAAGCTGTCATTGCCTCCGTGGCCATTCACGATGATGACTTTCTTGCAGCCGTTGCGCGCCATTTCATCCGTAGTCTCTTGCAGAAGCGCTAATTGCATTTCGCGGCTGTAGGCGACGGTTCCGGGCTCGTGCTTGGCTTCGGCAATCTGTCCGAAATAATATTCAGGGAAAACAACTGCGTACTCCTGCTCGGCACCGTGCAGCGCGGAGTAGCGCACGTCCAGCAGATCGGTTCCGAGCGGCAGATGCGGGCCATGCTTTTCAAGGATGCCGAATGGCAGCAAGCAGGTCGCTTGCGATCGGTGAATGCCTTCGCGAAAATCGGCGGCGGTGAGTTCTTCCCAATGGACTGAGAGCTTCGCCGGCGGCGCGGCGGTTTGCGCTCTGGCCTGATGCGACCCAGTCACCATCTTGCAGAGAACAGCCAAGAGCAGGATCAAAGACATCGTGGAGCGCGTACGCGTCATCATCGCGGCATTCCCCCGGCGGCGAATTCTAGCACGTAGAATGCGCCCATTAAAACGTATCACTCGGCGCTGAGAGAACGGCACCCAGGCAGTCCGCGCGAGATTCCCTTCGGCTGCGCTCAGGGTCACGCCCACGAAGCGCCTCAACCTGTGGATCTCTGCCCGAAATAAAGTTTTGGGCGAGAGTGGTTGTGGGACAGATCTGCTTGTTGCGACCTAACTTTTGTGCACCCACCCCCTTTGTGCCTCTGAATCCAGCGCTGGACGCGGGTTTCACAAAGGTGCGTGGCAAAATCTAGATTTTCAAATCACCTAGAGGTCAAAATCCAGAAACAAAAGACTTGGAGGCACGCCCGTGAGGCGGTTTGCCCCGCTTTCGCCTAGGCGTTCATCAGCGATTTCAAGTCGCGAGCCAAGCTTAGATGTCACATCAGGCGGTGGAAAACGCAGCCGGCGTTAGGCATTCCTTTGCAAAATGCCGCCTACAGCAGCCCTGTGCAGCGTCATCACTTCGGTCGTGCCTCAGCTTCGGCCAGCCATCCCCGGCGTAGCCTTTCGTACGGGATGCTGGTTAGGTAGGGTTTGATATCGAGAATGGGTGTCCCATCCAACATATCGATGCCGCGAACCTGGAGCTCGATACCTTCGCGGCGACGCAGCTCGACGGTGGTCAGGCCAATGGGGTTCGGACGTCGCGGAGATCGGGTCGCAAACACGCCATGCGGCCGATTGTCAGAGGGCGGTGTGCCTAGCAATTCGAAGCCATGGGAGCGATCGAATTCCCAGATGACGACGAGATGCGAGAAGCCCTCGATGTCAGTGAGTCCGGCCTCAAACTCGGGCAGGATCTTGAGCACACCATCGGCCTCGTGTTTAGCGCCAAGACCCTTGGGAACTTCGCTTGCGTCCTTGTACGGACTACTCACAAATCCAATCGGCTGCGAGGTAAACATGCGGGATGAGGCCTCCAGTTTCCATATTAACGTCCATCCTGACTCCCGAGGGTGCCCGGTTCAAGCTCCCGCTTGGGCGGGGATTTGTCGCTACCTGAACGGTGAAGGCCAAGCAGCGGGGATCGGATCGTAGTAGTCAGCGCAAAAGCGGGAGTGACGAGGGAAATCCCTTCGGTGAGTACTCACACGCGCGCGCCCAAACAAAGCTTGGACGGGCACCTCTAGAGTAGATGAGCAAGCGCTGCGCCACCCAAATCAAGCGCGAGACTGGGCTACGGCGCTTCGATCAGCTCCATTTTGCCGTCGCGGGTGCGGTGCAGGATCATCACTTTTCCTTTGGGATCGCGAAAGACGAAGACGTCGCGGTCGCGGAAGTGGGCTTCTTTGATGGCCTCCTCGAGGGTCATGGGACGCATGGCCACGGCCTCGTCGGATCGCACCAAGTGCACCTCGGTCGTCTTCGCTACCGCGGGAAATCTGTGCACCACCACCGGTACAGAAGTCTTCTGCGTGAGGCCGACGCTGGCTTGAAGATCTTCCTGCTGGCTCGCGTCGCCGTTCCACTTTTTAACTTCTTTGGTTTTGCGCGCGGAACGCTTCCTAGTTTCCCAGCGGGTTTTGTATTTCACCGCCTGAGTTTCCAGATGGTCGAGCGCCTGGTTGACGGCAGCTTGCATGTCTCCGGCTTGCGCGAGGCCGACCAGCGGGCCGTTTCGCGGACTGATGGTGATCTCCGCTTTGTGGCGGTGCTTCTCGACTGCGAGGATCACCTTGGTTTCAAACTTGTCGCCCAGAATTCTGCGGATTTTCGTGAGGCCAATTTCTACTTCTTTGCGGATGGCGGGGGTCACTTCGTAGTGCCTGCCGGTGTATTCCACATTCATGAGCGCCCCTCCTCAATTCGTAGCCAAGCAAATTGGGCAGTGCATTTTAAGGAATCGAGCCAAGCGGCTCGCCCTGCTCCTTCGCCCGCAAAGGCGGCGGCCTCAGGATGACAACCCTTCATTTTTTTACCCGCCTCTGATGCGTGCTCGGGATGCGCATGTCTTCCCGATATTTGGCCACCGTGCGGCGCGTAACCTGAATTCCCTGGGATTGCAGGATGCGCGTAATCTGCTCGTCGGTAAGGGGCCGCGAAGTGTCCTCTTCGTCGATAAGTTTTTTGACTCGGCGTTTGAGGATGAGCAAGGAAGTGTTTCCGCCTTCCGGTCCCTGAACACTCTCGCTGAAGAAATACCGTAGTTCGAACACGCCTTGCGGGGTGTGGACGTATTTGTTGGCAACTGCACGGCTGACCGTAGAAGGATGCACACCGATCTCTTCGGCCACTTCTTTGATCATCATGGGCTTCAGATAATCGATTCCCTTTTCCAGGAAATCCCCCTGCCGCATGACGATGGAGTAGCAGACTTTAGTGATGGTCTGTTTCCGCTGCTCGATGTTCTTGATCAGCTGGATGGCGCTTTTGTAGCGCTCTTTGACGTAGTCCCGGGTATTTTTGTCGTTGCCCTCGCGCGTAATCAGGCGCTTGTAGGCCGGATTAAGGCGCAGTTGCGGGAGATCTTCGTCGTTCATCAGCACCAGCCATTCGTCGCCGTGCTTGACGAATGCAACGTCAGGCTCGATGAGCCGGGCCTGAACCTTGTTGTAGCGCAGGCCAGGCCGGGGATCGAGAGTACGAATGTAGTCCAGTGCTTGCTGAACGGTTTCGACCGGACGGCCAATCGTCTTGGCGATTTCTTTGTGCTGTTTGTTCTGCAGAGCTCGCAGGTGCTGATCGACGATGGCAATGGCGTCTTCGAGAACCTGCGCCGTCCCGTTTCCGTTTTTCTCGCCGTTTTTGTGCAGCGCAAGCTGGTGCTGGTGGTAGCGCAGCTGGGAGAGCAGGCATTCGCGCAGATCGCGGCAGCCTACGCCGGGGGGATCCAACTGCCGAACAACGGCAAGCGCAGCCGCCAGGTCGGACGGCGTGAACTTCGGCTGGTAAACCGGAGGCTTGGAAGATGGAGCTGGAGTGGTCGCGGCCGCCGCCGCCGGAGCAGGAGCTGCTGCCATGCTGGACGATGTGGGGCTTGCCTCGAGAAGTGCTGAGGGGTCATAGGTGCGCGCCTTTGCCGTTTCCCATGGCGCACTAGGCATCGTTTCGGCGAGCCCTGTTATTTCGCTTGTAACCGAATCTCCGTTCGCGCCGAGAACCTGGGATTTTTCAGTCTCCAGAGTGCTCAACGCCGGCGCGGAACCGTCCCCCGATGTCATGGTTGAGCCGGCATCTTCGCCATCGGACTTGACTTCGGCCAAACCCAAGGCCTGGGCTTCGCTGACGATACTCTGGGTCGTCAGCGCATCGGCTTCGGGCGGAGCGGGCGGAGCGACGCCGAGTAGTTCATCATCGCTGG
>WNFA01006014.1_pt1 | contig 10170 bp, 7 predicted proteins | sample 5400481 | NCBI WGS metagenome assembly WNFA01 (sample SAMN13153340, study PRJNA577476) | soil metagenome | isolation source: 120 cm saprolite under Douglas fir tree site 2 hole 1 replicate 2 | place: USA:California | collected 2015-04-18 | reverse complement strand
TCAGCGGCGGTACGAGGAAACCGCTTCTCCCTTTCAATGGACCTTCACTCGCAAAGATCTGGCTACTCTCCTGGCGAAAATCGAAAACAAGCGGTTCGCTCCCGCGGCCTGACGCCCTTCCAATACGTCACCGTAATTCCGAACGAGAGCACTTAGGTACAACGTTGCCTTCTTGAAGAACGACGCGGCAGGCATGGCGCAACAGCTGGCTTGGGCTACGGGCAAGCGGGGAGTGGAAGACGTGTTCCTGGCCGCCGAAGCTGATACGGCCGCCTATTCCGGGCAGCTAGGGAAGGCCCGCGACCTTTCTCGCCGCGCAGTGGCCTCGGCCCAACATGCGGAGGAGATAGAGACGGCAGAGGGCTATGAAGCCTCAGCCGCCATACGGGAAACCCTGTTCGGCTATCCAGCTGAGGCCCGGAAGCGGGCCACTTCGGCGCTCAAACTTTCCAAAGGCCGGGATGTGGAATACCAAGTGGCTTTGGCGCTGGCCTTGATAGGTGATGCGCCGCGGGTGCAGGCCTTGGCTAATGATTTGAGCAAACAGTTTCCAGAAGATACGGTCGTCCAGTTCAGAGAGCTGCCAACTCTGCACGCGCTGCTTGCTCTGAACCGCAACGAGCCTTTGAAGGCCATCGAGGCTCTTCAGCCGGCCACCCCCTACGAATTGGGAATCATGGCAATGGGTGCTGGCCTGTATACCGTTTATGTGCGCGGTGAAGCCTATCTGGCAGCGCGTGAAGGCGGCCAAGCCGCAGGCGAGTTCCAGAAAATCACCGACCGTCGCAGCATTGGGTTGAATCCCGTCGGCGCTCTTGCTCATCTCGGCCTCGCCCGCGCCTATGCCATACAAGGTGACACCGCGAAGGCGAAGGCGGCATATCAGGATTTCCTCACACTCTGGAAGGACGCTGACACGGATATACCCATCCTCATCGCTGCGAAGTCTGAGTACGCAAAATTGAAATAGGCCCTTTCGTTGACTTGGCTTTGGGCGCGAACTAACATGCGTCGCAAAGAGTCGCGTTCCATCCATGATTGGCCAAACCATCTCGCACTACCGCATCCTTGAAAAGCTCGGGGGCGGCGGCATGGGCGTTGTCTATAAGGCTGAGGACACCAAACTGCACCGCTTCGTTGCCTTGAAGTTCCTTCCTGATGGGTTCGCGCCAGACTCGCAGGCTCTGAGCCGCTTCAACCGTGAGGCACAGGCCGCCTCTGCTCTCAACCATCCCAACATTTGCACCATCCATGAAATCGGCGAGCAAGACGGCAAGCAATTCATTGCGATGGAGTTTCTCGACGGGCAGACGTTGAAGCACCGCATTTCCGGCAAGCCGCTCCCGTTCGACGAGACGCTGGAAATTGCGATTCAAATTGCCGATGCGCTGAGGGCAGCACACGCCCAAGGCATAGTCCATCGAGACATCAAGCCAGCAAACCTTTTTGTGACCAAGCAGGGCAACGCCAAAGTCCTCGATTTCGGTTTAGCGAAAGTGGTCTCTGCGGGTACGAGCATCGGTGTTTCAGCTATGCCAACCGCTGCCACTGAAGAATTTCTTACAAGCCCCGGCGCAGCAGTGGGCACGTTGGCGTATATGTCGCCGGAGCAGGCAAGGGGCGAAGAACTAGATGCGCGGACGGACTTGTTTTCGTTTGGCGCGGTTCTGTATGAAATGGCAACAGGACGGATGGCTTTTCCGGGTAACAGTGCAGCGGTCATCCATGATGGGATTCTAAACCGTACACCTGTTCCGGTGTCGCAGGCTAACAAAGGACTCCCACCAAAGCTGGACGAAATCATCGGGAAGGCGCTGGAGAAAGACCATAAGCTGCGCTACCAGAATGCTGCGGACATTCGTGCGGATTTTCAACGGTTGAAACGCGACACTGAGTCGGCGCGATTGCCAACCGCTCGGAAAGCTGAAGCCGCTATTCCTGTCGGAAGACACTGGAAGGTGATTCTTCCGGCGGCCTTCATGGTATTGGTGCTGGCCGCAGGCAGTTACTTTTACCTGCACCGCACGCCAAAACTCACTGACAAGGACACCATCGTCCTTGCTGATTTCACGAACACGACGGGCGATGCGGTCTTCGACGATACGCTCAAGCAGGCCCTGGCCGTGGACCTGGGGCAGTCGCCCTTCCTGAACATCCTTTCAGAGGAGAAAGTTCGCGAGACGCTGCGGCAGATGACACGCTCGCCGAATGGCCGATTGACACAAGACCTGGCGCGCGAGGTGTGCCAGCGTGGTGGCAGCAAAGCCTACCTGGCAGGCTCGATTGCGGCGCTGGGAACGCAGTATGTGATTGGTTTGGAGGCCCTGAACTGCGCGAGCGGGGACGTGCTGGCACGCGAACAGGTGACGGCTGCGGGCAAGGAGCAAGTTCTCTCGACGCTGGGGCAGGCCGCAGCGAAGCTTCGCAACGAGGTAGGCGAATCGCTCAACTCGGTACAGGAGTTCGACGTCCCGCTAGAGCAGGCCACGACGAATTCGCTGGAAGCACTCAAGGCCTACACCCTGGGTCGAAAAACCTACCGCGAAAAGGGAGACGCCGAAGCCATTCCATTCAACAAGCGCGCCATCGAACTCGACCCCAACTTTGCCCTCGCGTATGATTCTCTGGGACTTAATTACTATAATCTGAATCAGCCCAGCTTGGGCGCTGAGTATCTGAGGAAAGCCTTCGACCTGCGCGACCACGTCACCGAACGCGAGAAGTTCCACGTCACCGCGCACTACTACGACCCAGCCACTGGCGAGCTGGAAAAAGCGAATCAGACGTACAAACTGTGGATACAAGTTTATCCGCGCGATTTTGTGGCTTACAGCAATCTGGGCACTACCTACATGATTCTGGGGCAATATGAGAAGGCTGCCACCGAAACCCGTGAAGCGCTTCGCCTGGAGCCGAACAACGTCGTGAGTTATGAGAATCTCGGCCAGATTTACCTGGCCCTGAACCGATTCGACGAAGCAAGGACCACAACCGAAGAAGCGCTGGGGCGCAAGCTGGAAGGTATTCCGCTGCACCTGAACTTGTATGCCCTGGCCTTCTTCCAGGGCAACGTGGCAGCCATGAAACGGCAGGAGGATTGGGCTGTCGGAAAACCAGGTGCGGAAGACCAGATGCTTTCGCTTGAATCCGATACCGAAGCCTGGTCTGGGAGACTGGGGAAAGCCCGTGAGCTATCTCGGCAAGCTGTCGAAAGCGCTCGCCGCAGCGATGAAAAAGAGCCCGCTGCGCTTTGGCAAACGAACGCGGCGATACGCGCAGCGCTGTTCGGCAACGCGGAGGCGGCCCGCCAGAACGCTGCCGCGGCAGTAGCGCTCGCGCCAGGGAACCACGATGCCGAGGCACAGTCGGCGCTGGCCTATGCTTTGGCAGGCGATGCAGCGCACGCCCAGTCACTTACGGATGACCTCGCCAAGCGCTTCCCGCAGCATACTGTAGTGCAATCGGTTTGGGTACCTACCGTCCGCGCCCAGATAGAAACGGGCCGCAAGAATTTTGCCCAGAGTATCGAGCTTCTTCAGAGGGCAGTACCCTATGACTTGGGCATGCCAAGTGGGAGCGCTATTAACTCCTGTTTGTATCCTGTGTACGTCCGCGCCGAGGCTTACCTGAGCGCGCAACAAGGCCAGCTCGCCGCCGCCGAATTCCAGAAAATCCTCGACCATCGCGGCCTGGTCTGGAATTGTGCGACAGGCGCACTCGCGCATCTCGGACTCGCACGCGCCTATGCCATACAGGGCGACAACGTGAAAGCCCGCGCCGCCTACCAGGATTTCCTCACGCTATGGAAAGACGCCGACCCTGACATCCCTATCATCATTGCTGCCAAAGCGGAGTACGCGAAGCTGAAATAATTCTGGTGGTGAGAATTGTGACGCCGGTGTGACAGAGACACCCTCCTTCTAGAAGTATCTTGGCATCCAGAATCGAATGGCTGCTGCGCGTTGACTTGCCTGCCTAAAGCGGTGCAACATCCATTTTAAGGGATGAGACTTGACCGGCATCGCCCAGACACTGGAAGCAATTACCGACCACGCGCGTTCCCTTCAGGAGGTCCGAAAGGAGGACCTGCGCTCTGGCGACCGTGTGATGGTTACGACGAGGAATTCTCTCTATACGCTCTGGGCGCTTAGCTTGCACCGTGTGCCCTTCGACCGAGAGCCAGTGTGCAATGATTGTGCAATGTCCTCCCTTTCGAAAGAGTGAGGCAGAATCACGAAGGACTTTGTTTTCAGTTGTGAAGGATTGGGGTGGGAGACGGGGCTTGAACCCGCGACATTCGGTGCCACAGACCGACGCTCTACCAGCTGAGCTACTCCCACCACTGACTGACAACAAACATCTTACGCTACTTTTTGGCCTGCGCAAAAGGGGGTCAATGGGTCAACCACGTCAATTGTATCGCCAATCAGAGAGGGAATTGAGGCCAAGACACGCGGGCCGTACTGGGGACGAAGATGCCTGGGTGCTGTTTTGTCCGCTTGACATCATGTCTTATAGAGCATATCTTATATGTTATGGCCTGGCCCGTAGACTTCTATAAGGACGCCGGCGGCACTGCGCCTGTAGAGATATTCCTGGATGGACTAACAGCGAAGCAGCGCGCCAAGCTCGTTGCATTGATTAAGATGCTGAAGGACTACGGCATTGCGTTACCCTTTCCTTATTCGTCGCAAGTCAAAGGGCGACTAAGGGAGCTGAGAACGCAGCTTGGAAAGACACGGCTGCGTATTCTGTACTTCGCGGATGAGAATCAAGAATTCCAGCTATTGCATGGAGTGGTCAAAGATACACAGAAGTTGGAGCAGTCCGACATTGAAACAGGTGAGAACAGGATGGCCGACCATAACCAACGGCTGAGGAAGAAATCAAAGAAGAAGGGAGAATAAAGGAAACTATGAATCGCCTGGATCGCTACATTGAACGGCAAATGCAAGCCCCCGAGATGCGCGACCTGATTGAAAAGGAAATCGCGGGCCTTCAGGTAGGCATTATGATTGCCCGGCTGCGAGAAGCGCTAAAAATGAATCAGACGCAGCTTGCTGCACGAGCGGGAATGAACGCCTCGAAAATATCGAAGATTGAGAGTTCGCCAAAAAACGTGACCCTTAATACTTTGACCCGGATTGCCCGTGCGCTCAACAGAAGGGTTAAGATCGACTTCGTTCGCGTAAGTGGACGGAGTGTAGCGGTTGCACACAAGCGGGAGACTGTTGGCCACAAGCGCCGCGTCGCCCTCACTCGTTAGGATTTCAGTCTTAACAACAATTGGCGCGGCTCTCGGCAAAACGGGGGCCGCGTTTTATTTTCCGCACTTATCCTCCATGAATCCATCGCACCAGCACATTTTTTCCCGGATCACTATGCGGCTGAGGTCCCGTGACGCGGGCGCCTGCTCTCTTGTCGTTCCTTCGTTCCTTTTCCGTTCGAGCCGATCCTGCCGTATTATCATCTATATAAATCCATCGTCGAACTGGCGGCGGCAGGACCCGAGCCCCGCACCGGCGAATCGCCTTGCGCGATTTGCAAAGGACCGAACACATGAAACGCGCGCTCATCACCGGCATCACCGGACAAGATGGCTCCTACCTTGCCGAGTTGCTGCTTTCGAAAGGCTACGAGGTCCACGGAATCATCCGCCGCGCCAGCACTTTCAACACTTCGCGCATCGATCACATTTATCAGGATTCCAATCAGCCGGGAACGAAACTGTTCCTGCACCACGGCGACTTGGCCAGCACGGAATGGATTCTGAACTTGATTTACAGTCTTGCGCCGGACGAGCTTTACCATCTCGCGGCGCAGAGCCACGTCAAAGTCAGCTTTGATATTCCCGAATACACCGGCGACGTTACCGGCCTCGGCACCATGCGGCTTCTTGAAGCGATCCGCCGCAGCGGCGCGAAGACCCGTTTTTACCAGGCCTCGAGTTCGGAAATGTTTGGCTCCGCTCCCCCGCCGCAAAGCGAAGCTACAGCGTTTCAGCCGCGCAGCCCCTACGCCGCCGCAAAAGTCTACGCGCACTGGATGACGCGGATTTACCGCGAGGGCTATCATCTCTACGCCGCCAACGGCATTTTGTTCAATCACGAGAGCCCGCGGCGCGGCGAAACTTTCGTGACGCGTAAGGTTACTCGCGGTGTCGCCGCGATTCTTGCCGGCCGGCAAGATACTCTCTATCTCGGCAATCTGGACGCGCGGCGCGACTGGGGCTATGCCCCCGAATACGTGGAAGCCATGTGGCAGATTCTGCAGCAGGATGCCGCCGATGATTTCGTCATTGGCACCGGCGAAACGCATTCGGTGCGCGAATTTGTCGAAGCCTCGTTCGCCTATGCAGGCTTGGACTCGCAGAAGCACGTCAAGATGTCCGAACGATACCTGCGGCCTCTGGAAGTGGACGTGCTCATCGCCGATGCGAGCAAAGCCCGCACGAAACTTGGCTGGCAATCGAAGATCGGATTCCGCGATCTGGTGGCCATCATGGTGGATGCGGACGTCGAAGCGGCGGGACTCACGCCACGCGGAGATGGCAAGGCGATTCTGGAAAAGAAAATCGGCCACTGGAACCGGTGGCAAAATTCCGTGACGCGCATGGTGCAAGCCGTCAGCGGTCAGGCTTCGCAGTAGCAAGAGGGACAGAATGAGCTTTTGGAATAGCAAGCGCGTCGTGGTGAGCGGAGGCAGCGGCTTCCTGGGATCGTTCGTGGTGGAGAAGCTGCGCGCGGCCGGATGCCGGGAAATTACGATTCCGCGCAGCAGTGAATACGACCTGCGCGAAAAGCCGGAAGCGCTGCGGCTCTTCAAGGAGGCGCGTCCGGACATTTTCATTCATCTGGCAGCGGTGGTCGGCGGTATCGGCGCCAACCGCGCCAATCCCGGACGCTTTTTCTACGAAAATGCAGCGATGGGACTGCACACCATCGAGGCTGCGCGCATCGTAGGAATTGAAAAGTTTGTTTGCGCTGGCACGATCTGCTCCTATCCCAAATTCACGCCCGTGCCGTTTCGAGAAGAGAATTTCTGGGACGGCTATCCGGAAGAAACCAACGCGCCGTACGGCCTCGCGAAAAAAATGCTGCTCGTGCAGTTGCAGGCCTACCGGCAGCAGTACGGGATGAACGGCATCTACCTCACGCCAGTGAATCTTTATGGCCCGCGCGATAATTTCGATATGGAAACTTCCCATGTAATTCCCGCGCTGATTCGCAAATGCTGGGAAGCGAAGCAGGCGCGCGCCGCCGAAGTCCTTGCCTGGGGAACGGGAAGCGTCACGCGCGAATTTCTTTACGTCGAGGATGCCGCGGAAGCCATCGTCCAGGCCGCGGAGAAATATACAAAACCAGATCTCGTGAATCTCGGCTCCGGAGAAGAAATCAGCATTCGTCGCCTGCTGGAACAAATCCGTTCGCTGGTTGGGTACCAAGGCGCCATTCGTTGGGACGCCACGAAACCCGACGGCCAGCCGCGCCGCTGCCTGGATACCTCGCGCGCGCTTGCTGAATTTGGCTGGCGCGCGAAAACTACTTTGCGCGATGGACTGCGCGAAACGATTCGCTGGTTCGAAAGCAACGCAAAACTTGCCATGCGCGCTTGAAAATTCCGTCCTTGAAGATCATTTCCCCGGTAAGCCAAATTCCTGCGAGAGCTCGAGCGTTCTCAAAGATTATGCTTTCTCGCTGGGCTCCGCCCGTTGCAAGCTGGAAACCTCGGCTTCAACGTACGTCTCCACACTCCCCCTGCCTTGCTAGACTAACTCTCAGGAATTGCGTCCCCGCGCATGAGCCCCCATCAAACGGATCGGCACCATTTCGAACGGCAGATCGTTTATGCGCGCCCCATTTTCGTCTTGCTTGCACTCCTGGCCATGCTCGAGCAGCGTCCTCCCAAGGAGACGCATCGCGCCGTCTCTTTTCTCATCGCTTACCTGATCGTTGCGCTAGTCGTTACGCAGCTCGAGCGCCTGCTCCGCAAACGCGGTTGGCACCTGCCTCTGGCCTTCGATCTTCTGGCACTCGGGTTTTTCATGTACATCAGTCCCTCGACGGTTCCTGTCTGGTTTCCGTACATGTTTCTGTGTTACGCCGCGGGTATCCGCTGGGGCTTCAGTCTCACAATGCCGCTTGCGGGCGCGCTTTCACTCGTTCTGGTGCTGCTTACCGCCGTCAAAGGTGGAATTCACTGGATGCAGGTATTCGCCTGGCTCGGCATCACTGTCGGCACCTTCGCCGGCGGAGCGGGTCTGGCGTTTCTGGGCGACATCAACCGACGCTTCGCCGCGCAGATTGATTTTTTTTCGCGCATCAGCTCCACGATGCAGGTGGATCAGGGCCTCGCGGAATCGCTCCGCCTTTTCCTCGATGAACTCGCCATCAGTTTTGGCGTGGAAGAGGGTCTGTTGCTTTACCGCGACACGGATCTCGAACGCATTTTCCTATGGCGACTAAAATCCGGCGAGAGCGAGCGGCTCGTCCCAGAGAGTATGCCTCTTTCGCGGACGGACGGCTTTCTGCTCGACGATTTGGACGCCACCATTTGCTGGAATTCGCTCGTTGGACAGGGTTCCGGCTTCGGCTGGGACCGTCGGGACGCCCGCCCGCTCAAGTCGCTCCCCCGGCTGCCCGGCCCAGCCCAGCAGGAATTCAAGGTGCGCTCATTCATGACGGTCACGTTCGAACAGGGGGGGCAGGCGACGGGCCGTCTGTTCCTGATTAACGGCCGCAAGCCGTTCCAAAAAGAGGACTTAGCCTGGCTTGAGCGCATTGCCATGCACATCGGACCGGCCCTCGAGAACATCTTTCTTTTGAGGCACTTACGCGCACGTGCCATCGAGGCCGAGCGCAGCCGCATTGCCCGCGACCTTCACGATGGAATTCTCCAAACCCTTCTCAGCATCGAAATTCAATTGGACGTCCTCCGCCGTCGCGTCCCTGCCACGCCCGACCAGGCAGTTGCGGGGTTAACTACCCTTCAGCAAACCGTCAAGAACGAGGGGGCCGAGCTCCGCCAGATTGTTACAGATCTACGCCCCTTGCGCGTGCAGAGCGCCGATTTGGTGGATTTGATGCGCGGTTTTGCTGAGCGTTATCGGAACGAATCGACGATTGCGCTGGATTTGCTTATCGATTCGGCGCAGTTGCGCGCTCCCGACCGCGTCTGCCGCGAGGTTTTTCAGATTTACCGTGAAGCACTCAACAACATAAAAAAGCATGCGAAGGCTTCCCATGTCGTGGTAAAACTGTCGCAGGACGATAGCCGCCTAGTACTCGTAGTAGACGACAACGGTGAAGGGTTCAGTTTTGCCGGCAGGTTCACCGCCGATGAGTTGGATCGTCTCCGGCTGGGTCCCATTTCCATCAAGGAGCGCACGCGAACCGTGGGCGGGGTTCTGACGGTGGAGTCGAACCCGGGGCATGGAGCGCGTCTGACAATCGAAGTCCCGCTCGGTTGACGGGTTTCAGGGTTTGTCTTACAAGCCCTGACATAACGGGTTTCAGGGTTTGTACTTACAAACCCCGACATAACGGGTTTCAGGGTTTGTACTTACAAACCCTGACATGAAAATGGCCAAAACGACGAAACAGCAGATACGGGTACTACTAGCCGATGACCACGCGATCTTTCGCGATGGCCTTCGGAAACTTCTTGATTCCGACGAAGACATCACCATCGTCGGCGAAGCGCAGAATGGGGCGGAGTGCATCAAGATGCTCGCGAAGCTCAAGCCCGATATTTTGTTGCTCGATCTGCGCATGCCGGATAAAGATGGGCTCGCGGTGCTCGAGGAAGTCAATTTTGATACGCTGCCGACGCGCGTCGTGGTTCTGACCGCTGCGGAAGACGATCGCGACGTGGTCCGTGCGATGCGGCTCGGGGCGCGCGGCGTGGTGCTGAAGCAATCCGCGACCGATTTGCTGGTGAAGAGTATTCATCGCGTGCACGCCGGAGAAATCTGGCTCGACAATCGCATGACCGCGGAAGTCATGAAAGCGTTTTCGAAGTCCGCGGAATCCGGGCCGCGCCGCGAAAAGCCGCTGCTCAGCGACCGCGAAAAGGAAATTGTGCAGCTCGTCGCGCAGGGATTCCGCAACAAGGAAATCGGGGAAAAACTTTTCATCTCCGAGCAAACCGTCAAGAATCATCTCCACAATA
>WNFA01006012.1_pt1 | contig 10171 bp, 6 predicted proteins | sample 5400481 | NCBI WGS metagenome assembly WNFA01 (sample SAMN13153340, study PRJNA577476) | soil metagenome | isolation source: 120 cm saprolite under Douglas fir tree site 2 hole 1 replicate 2 | place: USA:California | collected 2015-04-18 | reverse complement strand
GGTCATGCGAGCGCTACAAATAGGGGAATGGTCGGCGGCAGGACAAGAGCGGCGGGCGCCGCCACGCTGGCGGGGGGCTGTGGCGCGGTGTAAGCTAGCCCCCACATCCCGTGCCCGATCTGCTCGACTCCCTTCGTGAAGCTCTCGCCGACCGCTACGCGGTCGAGCGTGAGCTCGGTCGGGGGGGCATGGCGACGGTGTTCCTCGCACAGGACCTGAAGCACCATCGGTCGGTGGCGATCAAGGTGCTCCACGCGGAGCTCACAGCGGAGCTCGGCGCCGAGCGGTTCCTGCGCGAGATCGAGATCGCCGCGCGGCTGCAGCACCCCCACATCCTGCCCCTGTACGACTCCGGCGCGGCAGCTGGCTTCCTCTATTACGTCATGCCGTATGTCGAAGGGGAATCGCTGCGCGACCGCCTGACGCGCGAGAAGCAGCTTCCCCAGGACGACGCGCTCCGCATCGCTACCGAGGTGGCGGGGGCGCTGGCATACGCACACAGCCACGGCGTCGTGCACCGCGATATCAAGCCCGAGAACATCATGCTGTCGGGCGGTACGGCCGTAGTGGCGGACTTCGGCATCGCGCACGCCGTCCGCGCCGCGGGAGATGAGCACCACCTTACTCAGACGGGCACCATCATCGGCACGCCCGCATACATGAGCCCCGAGCAGTCCGCGGGCGCGAGTGAGATCGACGGCCGCAGCGACGAATACGGCCTGGCGTGCGTCGTGTACGAGATGCTGGTGGGCGAGCCGCCGTTCACGGGGCCCACCGCCCAGGCGATCATCGCGCGCCACTCGCTGGACATGGTCTCGCCGCCGTCGATCGTGCGAGAGACCATCCCGGACGCCGTGGAGGAGGCGATCCTGCGGGCGCTCTCCAAAGTCCCGGCCGACCGCTATGCGACCACCGCGCTGTTCGCCGAGGCACTGAGCCGGCCGTCGCGGGCCACGGGGGCGCGCCGCCATGCTGCGCTCGCGCCTGTCGCGCGGCGCCCGCGGCCGGCGGTGATCGGTGCCGTCGCCGCCGGACTCCTTGTAGTGGCCGTCGTCGCCTGGGCGACGCGATCGCGCTGGTGGAGAAACGACCGCGCGGTCGCGGGCGGCCTCGACCCACGGCACATCGCGGTGCTGTACTTCGAGGATCTCACTCCCAAGAAAGGTCTCGGCTATCTCGCCGACGGGCTGACCGAGGCTCTCATCGCCGACCTGAAGCGGGTGTCCGGGCTCGACGTGATCTCCAAGAATGGCGTCGCGCTGTATCGCAATCTCGAGCTGCCGCCCGACAGCATCGCCCGCGCCCTGGCCGTCGGCACGCTCGTCCGGGGCAGCGTCGAAGAGGCGGGCGACCGCTACCGGCTCTCCGTACGGCTGATCGACGGATCGAGCGGCGCGGACTTCCGCCGGGCCAGCTTCCAGGTGTCGAAGGGTAATCTCCTCGATATCCGCGACAGCCTCACGGCCGACGTCGCCGACTTCCTGCGCCAGCGCCTCGGTGAAGAAGTCCGGCTGCGCCAGGAGGAAGCCGGCCCTCGCAGCCCGGAAGCCTGGGCGCTCGTCCAGGAGGCGGAGAAAGCTCAGAAGGACGCTAGCGCCCGCGCCGCCGCGGACGCGGGGGCGGCGGCCCAACTGTACACCCACGCGGATTCATTACTTGCAGCTGCGGAGCAAGCCGACGGGCAGTGGGTCGAGCCAATCGTGCAGCGCGCGCGGGCCGCATATCTGCGGGCGCGGCTGGAGCGCGAGCCTCGAGCGATGGACAAGGTCTTGCAGGAAGGCCTACGCCACGCCGAGCGTGCGGTGCAGAAGGCGCCCCAGAACGCCGACGCGCTCGAGATCCGCGGGACGATCCGCTTCTGGCGCTACGCGCGAGGGCTCGAGCCCGATGCCGTGGCGGCGGACCGGCTGCTGGCAGCGGCGAGGGGGGACTTGGAAGGGGCAACTCGTTTGAATCCAGCGCAAGTTGGCGCTTGGAACGTGCTGTCAATTCTCTACTATCAGACGCGCGACCCGGTTGAAGCGAACCGCGCGGCCCGAAGCGCCTACGAGGGGGACGCCTACCTAGCGGCGGCGGACGCGATTCTGTTCCGGCTGTTCGTCACCTCGTACGATCTCGAACTGTTCCTCCCCGCTATCGACTGGTGCGAGAGAGGTCACCGCCGCTTTCCTACGAACCCCCAGCTCGTCGAGTGCCAGTTGATGCTGATGACCTCCAAGGCCGTGGATCCCGACGTGGACCGCGCCTGGCGGCTCGCGGACGAGGTCGTGCGACTCACGCCCGAGCGTAATCGTGAACGCAGGCGTCAATACCAGCGAATCTGGGTCGCCGCGGTACTGGCGCGCGCCGGGCTGGCCGACAGTGCACGTCACGTGGTCGAGGGCTCAAAAGGGGACCCGGAAATCGAGCGGGACCTGCTTGGGTACCAGGCGATGGTGTACACCATGCTCGGCAACAAAGACAAGGCGTTACAGCTGCTCGATCGGTATCTCGTCGCCAACCCGGCACACCGCGAGGGGTTCCGCAAGAACCTGCACTGGTGGTGGCGCGGCCTACAGGATGACCCGAGATTCGACGCCCTCATCGGAGCTCGGTAGCGCTGTTCCGGGTGTGGCAGTCATGCAACACTGAGGTTACGGCGGCCAGGCGGTGTCCGCCCCGGGGCTGATGACCAGCCTGCGAAGCCAGCCGCTCGTTTTGGTTCGGATCTTGCCTGTTCTTTGCGGCAATCGGAAGTCGGCCTGCGCGTCCTGGCCCAACACAGGAGCCCCCGTTATGAAGCGCTTAGCTTTGGCCGCCCTTGGCACCGCCGTGATTGCCCTTGGATGTCGCGACCAGCAGCCCCTGCAGCCACCGGCCCCCGGCGGTCCGGCGGCGATGATCGTGGACGGTGCGCACAACGGGAATCCAGACTTCTTCTTCCTGCCACCCTTGGTGCCTGATCCCAGTACCGACCCGAACTTCGATCCCGGGAAATTCAATCCCAAGCTCTCGCCCACAGTCGAAGTCTGTGTGCTGACGGGCGACCCTCGTGTGATAACGACGCCGCCGACGCCGCCGGTCGCCTGCGACCCCAGCGCCTCGCTTGTGTTCGGGCCCTCTCCCATGGCCCTCGATTTGACGAACGAGCAGTACCGGCTCAACTGGGATACCAAGTCGCCGGCTCCGCTCGACGCGAGCAAGTTCTTCCGCATGATCGTGCGCGGCGCAGCTCGGGGGACGCCCCTCGGTGCTCTGGACGTCGATCCCGTCGATCAGGGAGTGAAGAACCTGAAGACGGGCGATGTCGTGGTATTCCAGGATGGCCGGACACTGCCGATTAAGGTGCGCATCGAGCAAAACGCATTCGGGTCGACCAATCAGGATCACGTGGAGCAGGTGGTGCCGAATCACATCACGACCCCGTTCTTTGACGTGACGACGAGCACTGGCTTCGCGGGAGCGCGGTTCTTCGACGGTTGGCTGCCGGCTGGGTTCGATCAAGTGGTCGTGATCATTGAGCGGATCCCGGTGAGCGATGCGACGACGCCCACGAGCTGCCTGCGTAGCGGCGACTCCGAACTCGAGGGCTGCTATCGGTTCCGAACCGACCCCGATCTGCACGGCCTCGGCCCAGACGGCACGGACCTGCGGTTCCGGGTGAACGTCATCGCAGGCGTGTGCTTCGAGATCCCCGGCGTCGCGGGAACCCCGCTGGCGCCGCCGTACGCGTTGAACCGGCGGGAGGAGGCTGCAGGCGTACCCACGGGAGCGATCGTCACCCTGGACGATGTGCCGGCGCCATTCTTGAGCTGCGGCACCTTCACGCGCACGCCGCCTCCGTCGGTGCTCGGCGTCATCAAGTCTGGCCAGTTGTGGGACCTGCCGGGCGCTGCCTGGCATGCCCTCGTTCGCGGAGTCGTGCGCGTTGTGAAGCCGCGCGCGCTGTATGCGGTCGATTTTGGGGCGGGAGGCAGCACCGACGGCTTCAGCCGTTTCGGCTGGCTGCGGACCGCGACCATGACGAAGGCGGCGAGCACAGACAATCAGACGGGCGCCATCAACGCCGCGCTGCCCACCGATCCGCAGGTGTGCTTGACCTTCACACATGACGCCAAGTCTCAACCGCTCGCGAACGAGCCGGTGACGTTCACCGTCGCGACGGGCGGCGGAACAGTGGGCGGCGGGACCAGCGCGATTGTCAACACAGGGACCAACGGGTGCGCCCACGCCTCGTGGGTGCTGGGAGCGTCTACGGCCGTGGGCGGGAATACGTTGAGCGTCAGGGCGCTTGCGGCCGGCAGTCCCCAAACGTTCACGGCCACCGGCATCACTGGGATCGACCTTGTCAGCGTTGTTCTCAGCTCGACGACGCTGACCATCGAGGGTCCCGGCGACCCATATACAGCAACTGTCGTGAACGGCACCGGCAGTGCGCTCTCGACAGTCGTGTTGCAGGCGTGGATCGATCAGGGTACAGCTTCCCGGGCCGCAGGGGGACTCCAAGTCGTGTGTGGCGCGGGCATCGGCACCCTGCCGCCGGGGTCGTGTGGATTCAGCTTCTCTGCGTTCGCGTCGAATGCGCCCCCGATCGCCGGCACGGGAACTCTGGTTCCAGGAAGTGCGACGGCGCGCTTCGAGCTCAAGCAAGGCGAGACAGTGCTGGACGTTGTCAGAGTCCCGGTGACGTTGGTTGCGGCTGTACCGATCCCCGGAGACTGATGCCGTATCAGCGGCGGGCATTGCAGAGACCCGATCGAGAGAGAAAGGCGGCTCCCTGGAGCCGCCTTTCTCTTGTGCGCGTTAACGTCAATGATCTCCTTTGCCCGCGCCTCGGTCGCGGCTACCTTCCCCGTTGTGCGTCCCTCCACCCTCGGCATCATCGGCCTCGGCGCGATCGGCGGCTCGCTCGCCCTCCAGGCGAAGCGGGCCGGCATCGCCACGGTCCTCGGCTGGTCGCCCGAGCCCGCGGAGCGGGTGACCGCGGCGCGCCAGGGCGCGCTCGACGACGCGCCAGCCCGAGCGGCGGACGTGGCGCGCGCGGTCGAGCTGCTCGTGCTGGCGGCGCCACCGGCCGCCAACCTCGAGCTGCTCGGCAGCCTCAAGCCACACGTCGGTGCGGGCGCGCTGATCACCGATGTCGGCTCGGTAAAGCGGGCGATCGTCGCCAGGGCGGACGCCCTGGGGCTCGGAGGCCGCTTCGCCGGCGGCCACCCCCTGGCCGGCACGCAGGCGCACGGATTCGCCGCCGCGCGGGTCGATCTGTTCAAGGGCGCGACCGTGTACATCACCGCCACGCGCGACGGGGACGGCGCGGCCCGCGAGGTCTCGCACTTTTGGGAGAGCGTGCTGAACGCTCATCCGGTGCGCATCGACGCGGCCCAGCACGACCACCAGCTCGCGCTCACGAGCCATCTGCCGCAGGCGATGGCATCGCTGCTCGCGAACGTCTTCGCCCTGGCCGCGCCCCCGGGCGCGACGTTCGGGCCTGGTGCGCGCGATACCACCCGCCTCGCCTCGAGCGAGCCGGGGCTCTGGTCCGAGATCCTGCTCATGAACCGGGACGAAATACTGCCGGTGCTCCGCGCCCTCGAGGAGCCATTGGGCGAGCTCGAGCGCGCCCTCGAGACGGGGAACGCCCCGGCCCTGACCGCGTGGCTCAGCCGCGCGGCCCGGTGGCGCCGGCAGGCGGAGGCGTGAAGGTACGAGGCGTCGTCCGGCCGCCGGGCGACAAGAGCATCTCACACCGCGCCGTGATGCTGGCGGGGCTCGCTCGCGGCACGAGCCAGCTCGAAGGCCTGCTGACCGGCGCCGACGTCAAGAGCACCGCACGAGTCCTGCGGCAGCTGGGAGCGGACATCTCGTCCATTCGCGACGGCGCAACCGTGACGGTCCAGGCGTCCCGCATCTCGCAACCGGCGTCTCGCCTCAACTGCGGGAATTCCGGCACGACGGCGCGGCTCATGCTCGGCATCCTCGCGGGTCAGCGCTTCGCGGCGACGCTCACAGGAGACGGCTCATTGCGCCGCCGCCCAATGCGGCGGGTCACGGAGCCGCTGCGCGCGATGGGGGCGGAAATTCAGGAACGGAGCGGAGACGCGCTGCCACTCACCATCCGGGGCGGCCGGCTCCGCCCGCTTACTTACACGACGCCAGTCGCGAGTGCGCAGATCAAGAGCGCCCTGCTCTTCGCGGGACTCACAGGGAAGGTGGCGGTCACGATTCGCGAGCCGTATCGCTCACGCGATCACACCGAGCGGCTGCTCGTGCACCTCGGATTGGGGCTGCACGAGCGCCAGGGAGCGATCGTATACGAGCCATCCGGTCGCCCCGACGTTCCCCCGTTCCGCCTTTCTATCCCGGGCGACGCCTCGTCGGCGGCGTTCCTGGTCGCTGCCGCCGTGCTCGCCGAAGGCGGCGAGCTGGTGATCGAGAATGTCGGTGTCAACCCGACCCGCACAGGATTCCTGGTGGTCCTCGGGCGCATGGGCGCGCGGGTGGAGCGGGTGAACCTGCGGGACGAGGGCGGCGAGCCGGTGGCCGATCTCGTGGCTCGCCCGGCGGCGCTGCGCGGGACGGAAGTGAGCGCGGCGGAGGTGCCGACGCTGGTGGACGAGGTGCCCGTGCTCGCCGTCCTGGCGAGCCGGGCCGCCGTCGGGAGCGAGACGGTGTTCCGCGAGGTGGGCGAGCTCCGGGTGAAGGAAAGCAACCGGCTCGAGCTCATCGCGGCCAACCTGCGGGCGGTGGGCGCGGAGGCGGAGGCGCGCGGCAACGACCTGTTCGTGTGCGGCACGAAGCGACCCCCGCGCGGCCGGATCGACACGGCGCGCGATCATCGCTTGGCCATGGCGTTCGCGGTGCTCGGGACCGTGCCGGGGGCCGACGTCCGGCTGTCGGAACGGCGCTCGGTCGCCATCAGTTATCCCCGGTTCTTCCACGACCTGCGGAGCATTCAGGAGACGTGACCCTCCGAGTGATCGCGATCGACGGCCCGGCCGCCTCAGGAAAGAGCTCGACGGCGTCGCTGGTCGCACGCCGGCTGGGATGGGCGCACCTGGACTCGGGGGCGCTGTACCGGGCGATCACGCTGGCGGTGCTCGACAACATCGGGGAGCTGTGGGCTGGGAGCGGTTCCCTCTGGTCCGCCCAGCAGATCGTAGCGCTCGCGGAAGGCTTACCGGTGCGGCTGGTGCTCGTGGGCCACGTGTTCCGCCCTGAGGTGGCGGGCGTGGACGTAGCCCAGGCGATCCGTTCTGAGCGGGTCACGCAACGGGTCTCCGAGGTCGCCGCCATCCCCGAGGTGCGCCACTGGGTGAATGTCCAGCAGCGGGAGGCGGTGCAGGCCCATGCTCGGGGCGTGGTGGTGGATGGGCGTGACATCGGGACGGTGGTGTTCCCGGACGCCCCGTTGAAGGTGTTTCTCACGGCGAGTCCTGAGGAGCGGGCCAGACGCCGGTTGGCGGAGCGTCGGGGTGGCGGAGCGGGGGGTGGGGGTGGGGGGGGCGACGAGCTGCGACGGGAGGCCGAGGTGCTGGCGGCGCGAGACCGCGCCGATTCCACCCGGGTGGTTGCGCCGCTCAAGGCCGCCGCCGACGCGGTGCTGCTGGACACGACGCGGCTCTCACTCGAGCAGCAGGTGCAGGCGGTCGTGACGCTGGCGCGGGAGCGGCTGCCCGACTAGGTTTGGCGTCTTGTGTTCTGGAGTCCGGGGGATGTCCCCACGGGCCCATGGTCCAAACCCGCAACCGAACCGGTGTCCTGAATGCTGGTAGATACGGAAAACCTTCCAGAGTCGAAGTCCGAAACGCCCGCTCCCACTCACTCCCACCTCCGCGTCCGCTCCGACCTGCACGAGGAGTATTCGTCGGACGAAATCGCGAAGATGACGGAGCTGTACGAGGGAACGCTCTCCAACATAGAAGAAGGCGAGATCGTCAAGTCGAAGGTGCTGCGCGTGACCGACACCGCCGTCATTCTCGACGTCGGGTTCAAGTCGGAAGGCGCCGTGCCGATCGACGAGTTCAAGGACGCGCGCTCTCTCAAGGAAGGGGACGAGGTCGAGGTTTTCCTCGAGCATCTCGAGGATCAGGAAGGTGCGGTGGTCCTCTCGAAGAAGAAGGCCGACTTCATGCGGGTCTGGGAGCGGATCCGCGAAGCCCACGAGAAGGACGAGGCGGTCACGGGCACGCTCGTGAAAAAGATCAAGGGCGGAGTGGTGGTGGACCTGATGGGGGTGGACGCGTTCCTCCCCGGCAGCCAGATCGCGCTCCGGCGTGTGCCCAACATCGACGAGCTGCTGGGACAGAGCTTCGAATTCAAGATCATCAAGCTGAACAAGCGGCGCCGCAACATCGTGGTGAGCCGCCGCGTGCTGCTCGAAGCCGAGCGCAAGACCAAGCGCGACGTCCTCATGAAGGAGCTGCAGGTCGGCCAGACGCGGAAGGGCATCGTCAAAAACATCACCGACTTCGGCGCCTTCATCGACCTCGGAGGCGTGGACGGCCTGCTCCACATCACCGACATGAGCTACGGCCGCGTGTCGCACCCGTCCGAGATGGTCCACATCGGGCAGGAGGTCGAAGTCAAAGTCCTCGACATCGACTGGGAGCGCGAGCGCATCAGCCTCGGCCTGAAGCAGCTGCAGCCGTACCCCTGGAAGAACGTCGCCGCCAAGTACCCGGTGGGCACGCGGGTGCAGGGCAAAGTGGTGTCGATCACGAACTATGGAGCGTTCGTCGAGCTCGAGCCGGGGATCGAGGGGCTGGTCCATATCTCCGAGATGAGCTGGACGCGCAACGTGCGGCACCCCTCGAAGATCGTGTCGATCGGCGAGACGATCGAAGCGGTGGTGCTGAAGGTGGACGAGACCGAAGAGAAGGTCTCGCTCGGCATGAAGCAGACCGAGGAAGACCCCTGGATGGCGCTGCCGCAGAAGTACCCCGTCGGCATGCGGATCAAGGGGAAAGTGCGCAACCTCACCTCGTTCGGCGCGTTCGTGGAGATCGAGCCCGGCATCGACGGCCTGATCCACATCTCCGACATGTCGTGGACCAAGCGGGTGCAGCATCCCTCCGAAGTGGTGAAGAAGGGCGACGAGGTCGAGGTGCTGATCCTGAACGTGGACGCCGAGAACAAACGGATTTCGCTCGGCCTGAAGCAAGCGCAGGAGGATCCGTGGTTGCGCATCGGTGAGACCTACCCGGTCGGCACGGAGTTGCGGGGTCGGGTGCTGCGGCTCATGGACAAGGGCGTGGTGGTGGACCTGGGAAGCGACATCGAAGGGTTCGTCCCCATGTCCCAGCTCGGGATTCCCGACATTCAGAATCCCGGGGACGCGGTGAAAGAGGGGCAGGCGGTCGAGCTCAAGGTGTTGGAGGTGGATCCGATTCACCATCGGATCGTGCTCGCGGCCACCGGCTGGCCTAAGGACGACATACAGGAAGTAGCAAAGCAAGACGGCCAGGCAGACGGCTAGAGGGCTAGACGGCTAGCGGGTTGTAGGAGTGGGGGGGTCAGGGAGGCGCTTTCCTGGCCCCTCAATGCTGGAATCCGCTAGCCGTCTCGACGTCTAGCCGTCTAGATTTTCCTCTCATGACCATGCGCGAGAAACTAGAACTGCTACAGCAGAAGCGCGCCGAGTCCGCCCTCGGCGGCGGCGCCGAGCGAATCGCGGCGCAGCACGAGAAGGGCAAGATGACCGCTCGGGAACGGCTCGACGTCCTGCTGGACGCCGGGACGTTCGTGGAGCTGGACCGGTTCGTCACGCACCGCTCGACCGACTTCGGGCTCGCGGACGAGAAGTACCTGGGTGACGGCGTGGTCACGGGTTACGGGCGGATCGACGGGCGGCTGGTATACGTATTCTCGCAGGACTTTACGGTGTTCGGCGGCTCGCTCTCCGAAACGCACGCCGAGAAAATCTGCAAAGTGATGGACCTGGCGCTCAAGAACGGCGCGCCCGTGATCGGCCTGAACGATTCGGGCGGGGCGCGCATCCAGGAAGGCGTCGCCTCCCTCGGGGGTTACGCCGACATCTTCCTGCGCAACACGCTCGCCTCGGGTGTGGTACCCCAGATCAGCGCGATCCTGGGCCCGTGCGCCGGCGGAGCGGTATACAGCCCGGCCATCACCGACTTCGTGTTCATGGTGCGAGGCATCTCGTACATGTTCGTCACGGGGCCGAGCGTGGTGA
>WNFA01006011.1_pt1 | contig 10172 bp, 9 predicted proteins | sample 5400481 | NCBI WGS metagenome assembly WNFA01 (sample SAMN13153340, study PRJNA577476) | soil metagenome | isolation source: 120 cm saprolite under Douglas fir tree site 2 hole 1 replicate 2 | place: USA:California | collected 2015-04-18 | reverse complement strand
ATCTCGCCATCCACATCCACGAGCCCGCCCGGCAACGCGCCCGCGACCTAGCCAACACTCCCGCCTTCGCGCACTCGCAACGGGAAAGAAGAAAGGTGGAGGCGCTCTTCGCGGAACTCAAGAATCAGATCGGACTCCGTCGCTTGCGCTTGCGCAGGATGAAGTTTGTTCGCGAGCAGTTCTTCCTAGCGGCGGCTGCGCAGAACATCAAACGACTCGTCCGCTTCCTCAGCCAAGTGCCAAGGTCCCCGCTCACCGTGACAACTTAGTTTCCAGCCCTCGCAAGAAACTCTTCCTCACTGCGGTACTCACATCCCACCAACTTCCGCTCCCGAACAGCCCTTTTTCAACAGCCACTCCCCATTACACCAGCAACCCCGGCGATTTGGAGCGCCTTTACAGCCCGAGCATTCATCGACTCATCGACGGCGGAGCTCTGTAGGGGATATCCAGCCCGCCCTTACTTACTAGAAAGCACAAACTGGTTCCCATCGGCGTCCTTAAAAATGGACGACGTTCCCCACGCTTCCTTCTTCGGCTCTTGTGCAAATTCCACTCCCTTGGACTTCAGCATCTTGGCGGTAGCAAACACGTCATCTGTCCAGAACGCGAGCGGTTGAAATCCGCCGATCCGATCTGCAAATCCGTCCGGGGTGAACAGAACGATTTGCGATTCAGCGCCTGGGATACTCAGTTCGATCCAGCGCTGCGCTCCGAACGGCTGGTCGGTCATTACGCGGAAGCCCAGTTTTTCGGTGTAGAACTTCAAGGCGCGATCCTGATCGCGAGTCGGAACACAAGCAAATTTGATACCACGAATCATTTTCAGTCTCCTTCAAGACGAGTGAAGTAAGAGCAGTGAAGTCGTCTGAGAATAGAAAAGCGCGTCGCGAGATGCAATCAGCTATTTAATGCTATATTGTCAGTCGGTATAGCATGATTGCGTTCGATGGTTGCGTTCGATGATTGCGATAGACGACTACGTAATTGACGTCCTGATGCGCGACCTCGTCGGCCATGACCGCCGCGTCGTAAGCTTCCTGGTCTATCTGTGGTTTACCGGGGAGCAGGGAAAAGAGCAGGGAAAAGAGCAGCGAAAAGCACATGTCGTTGAGGCCAGCTATCGGCAGATTGCCGAATCCATCGGAGTGTCGAAGAGTTCGGCGCAGGCGGCGGTCGGCTGGCTTATCAGAAGAAAGCTTCTGGCTTCCACCAAGAAAACTGTTACAGCCACACCTCGCTACAAAGTGCTGACTCCATGGCGGGACTACGAAGGCCGCAGCCGCAGCCAACCGTAACAAAGAACTCAGGGGCCGGGTGTGGGACCGGCCCCCGTCCTCCGAGACTCACCTCGTCAAAACGGCGGCGTAAGCCCCGTATAGTCGCCCACGGCTTTGGCGTCGTAGGGCGAGTTGAGTCCTCCGTCGGCAACGTTCTCGGCGTTGTAGCCGAGGGAATCAAGTTTGCCCCAGGTATGCACGATGTGCTTGGCGTGGTTCACCTCGATCACCCGGTGGCTGTATTGATCGCTGATCAGGGTGTGACCGTGCCTCATGCGCACGGCGCGCGTGGGCAATGGGCCGGTGCCTCTCGGCAGGTTGCAGTCTGCACCGTGACAGGTGAAGTACTCCCAAACCACGTTCGAATCTCGATCAATCTCGACGATACGGGAGTGATTCGAATCCGTGATCAGCGTGTGGCCGTTCTTCAGCCGGCTGGCAAAAGCGACACCACTCACCGGATCGTTGATCGTCGGGTCGCCGCTGCCGTATTGCCAGACAATGTCGCCGCCAAGCGGGGGCGTGGGCTTGACCTCGAACGCGCGATTGTTATTCTCGTCGCAGATCAGAACGTTACCGTTCTCCAAAAGCTCGGCGCAGTTCGGGTTGTTGAGCTGATTGGCGCCGTTGCCGGAGACACCCGTGGTGCCATATTGCCAGACGATTCCATTGGTTGCGACGTCGACCTCAATGATTCGCTGGTTCGCCTGATCGGTGATCAGTACGTGGCGATTGGGAAGCCAGGTGTTTTGTACGGGAGTGTTCAGTTGATTGGGACCACTGCCACCGGGACCAAACGTCCCATATTGCCAAACAATGTTTCCCGCGTGGTCGACCAATATCACGCGGTTGTCGGGGCAGCCGCTGGGATTGGTGCAGTTGGGCGCTTCGGGCTGACCGCCCGGGGTTCCGGTGCCAGCCATTAATGTAAACTCTCCGACGCGCTGCACATCATTGACGCCGATGATGGACGCAGGAGAGAAATCGGCCGGGCCCAGGCCAAAGTGCCAGACAATGTTGCCCCGATGGTCGACTTCAATCACACGATTGTTGAATTGGTCGGCAATCAGGTAATGGTCCGCTGCCGCGGCGGGGACGGTGCATGCCAGCACAACCGCGACCAGCGCCGCGGAAAAAATGATCTTGATGGGAAGTTTCATGACAACCCTCCAGCGAGAGATAGGCCGTTCGGTCCGGAGAAGTGAGCCTGGAAGACCGAGTCCAGAAAACCACGGCCAGCAATCACGAAAATTTAGACCGGGCATCTGCCTGAGTTGTCAAAAAATTGTCAAAGAACTGTCACTTTCTTGTCAAAAGCTCGGCAAACTTTTGCGCACCTTGGTGCCCTTGGCGGTCGGAGAGGTTACAGCTTATGCTGAAAGCAGACTGAAAGGCTCAGGTTCAATTTGCAAATGATCTCGCTTCGTCTCTACACGCTTGTGCTGGGCGCGATTGGCCTGGCCCTCGCCAGCTATGCCCTGCTGCGTCGCAAACCCAAGACCGCGGATGACGTCGAGCGCGAACGCCGCGCCTGGCTGAATACGGTCGGGCGCATCACGGACGGCACGGTGATTGATGTTCAGGAAATCGCGGTAGACACGAACCGCCCCGCTACCATGCTGATTTACCAGTACGACGTAGCCGGGGTTTCCTACGAGGCCTCGCAGGACGTCACCTATCTTCGGCAATGGATCAACCTACATTCCTGCCGCCTCGGCCTGCCGACGTCAGTCCGTTACGATGCTCGCAACCCCGGAAATTCCATGGTGATTGCCGAAGGCTGGATGGGGTTAAGGCAGTAAGCAAGTTTGCTAATAATGGAGAGCCGGGCGTCCCCGCCCGGCCACGATGCTTTCAAAGCAATCGGAGAACCAACCTAATCAGAGTTTCCCCCACCGCGGCCAGAACCATGTAGAGAACTTGTGCCGTCGCCAGCCCGATCCAGATGCGCTGCCGAATTCGCGAGCGCCGCAAGTCGCGCAGCAGGTCGGCGGCGGTGGGTTCCGCGACCAGAGCTTCCCGCTTTTCTGCCGGCAATGCCACCGGTTGCAGATAAGCTGGCCTCAAAATATCAGGCGGCTTCGGCTTGTCGGGATAAAAGACCTTGGGCGTGTCCACGACTTCCGACCACAACGGCAGCAGGATCCATGATTTCGGAATGATGTCCAGAATCGGCTTGGAAGTCAGATTGAGAGCCGGCATGGTTTCCGGCGAGACGCGATCGGCCAAATTCCGCAGCAGCGAGCCCCACCAGAAATGGCTGAGTTGATCGGTGATGAGTTCACCGACATCGACGGGCCGCGATTCAAGTTCCAGCGGCGGCAGTGTTTCCGGCGAGATCACGTCTCCGATGTTGGTGAACACGGTGCGAAACCAGGGCAGGCGCAGACGCTCCCCGAGCAGCAGGCCGACGTTCACCGGCCGTGAAGTGAGTTGGAGCGGCGGTAGCTTCTCCGGCGCGAAGGTATCGCGCAGATTGCCGACCAGCGACCTCCAGAGGGGCTGCGTCAGGCTCGCCGGCGGGAGCAAATCCAGCGAAATGTCCGACTCTGTGGCCGTGGACTGCGGGTCGGGATACCAGGCTTCGGCGGCGTTTGAGCGGTAAGACATAAGAATTAAGATTACTCCAGCGTGGCTCCTTCAGCGTTATCCCCAGCAGCCCACCATCGATATTAGATGCCGTAGCGAGCGTTGTCACGCGTCTTTACGCAGCTTTACGAACTGCGGAAATCGGCTCTTCGATGCCCGGGCCGTAAGGGGAGACGGGCAAGCTCCGTAAGCACTAACTTAAGAATTACTTCCGGCTTGCCCGTCATTGGACCGGAATCGGGCTGGAGCGCTTTGGCGGAGAGCGCGAAAAAGATCGGAATAGCAACGTCGCGAGCAGGCGAGATGGGTGTACATTCAGCTGGTTGCTCACAATCAACGCCGGGGGGTATTCCCATGCCGTGGCCATTCGTGCGCAAGTCGTCGGCAGTTCTCGCCTCAGACGTAACCGGATCCTCATGCTCGCCAAGCACGCGGTTCGCCTTCAGGCTGTTTCGTGAGCTCGTGGTTGGAGACGACACAAATGTGTTTTTCTCGCCGTCGAGTGTGATGTTGTGTCTGGCGATGGTCTACGAAGTTGCGTCCGGAAAAACTCGCCAAGCCATGGCGCAGGCCCTCGAAATTGCAGGCCTTGACCCCATCGATACAAATCTCACAATCGTCGGGCTGAGAGCCCTGTTCCACGGGCGCGAGCATTTGGAGGTCCTGGGCGCGAACTCGCTCTGGTGCAGCGACCGTGTACAGGTGCGCCCGGAATGCGCTGCCAAACTTCGGGACATCTACGACGCGGAGCTGACCACTCTCGACTTTGCAGCTCCCGATGCGGTTCCGAGGATCAACGCGTGGGTCAACGAGAAAACGAAAAGCAAGATCAGCCATATCCTGGACGGGCTTTCCCCGCTGGCTGCTATGGTCGCGGTGAACGCTATTTATTTCAAGGGACGCTGGGCCATTCCTTTTGACCGGGAGTTGACTCGTGATGGGCTGTTTACCGGCTCGACCGGACAAAAGAAACAACTTCCGATGATGCGCCAATCGGGCATGTACTCGTACTACGAAGATGACGAGTCACAAGCGATAGCTCTTTGCTACGAAGGTGACATGGCCATGTATGTCATCCTGCCAGCGGCTGGTACCAACGCCCGGCAGTTTCAACAGAGCTTGAGTTCGGGTGCGTGGGAGTCGCGGCTTGCGCGGTTCGAGAAGGTTGAAGGCACGATCCAGATACCGCGATTCAAGCTCGACTACCGTGCCCAACTGGAACGGGCGTTGAAGATTTTGGGGATGGAGCGCGCTTTCGACCCCAACCAAGCTGAGTTCGATGGCGTCCGCGCCGGGCAGCTTCCGGTCTGGATCGACCAGGTTTTCCATCGTGCCGTCGCGGAGGTGAACGAAGAGGGTACGGAAGCTGCGGCAGCTACTATGTTCTCGGCGTGCCTTGGTTCGTCAGCAAGCAAGCGCCCGCCGCGTCACTTCGAAATGATCATTGATCGCCCGTTCTTCGTTGCGATCCGCGATGAAACCACAGGGACAATTCTGTTTATGGGATGGGTCGGAGATCCAGGGCGCATGGCGCAGTCATGACGCTCTCGCTTTTCCTCACACGCACTACGCTGGCTTAAGTTAGCGCATATGAGGAGCAAGCCCCTCTCTACAGGTCCCTTCCCCCGAACGCTTGCCTCGTTAGTACATGGACTTTGATGCCGTTGAGAACCACCCTTGCGCTCAAGCACAATCACAAGGCTGATCCCCCAATTCCCCGCGAATGAAAAAACGGGCCGGAAACCGTGACCGGAAATCCGAAAGGGAGAATCTGGATTGAGCGACCACGCACAGGCAGCAGCCAAAGCTTACCAGAGGCGTTTCTCCCGCCATCGTTTCGACGTGCGCATTCAGGTATCGGTGTTTCGCGAGGGCCTGACGACTACATGCTGGGGCCGTACCAGTTTTCTCGGCCAGGATGGCATCGGGGCTACCCTCAGCGGTGAGTTGCAAGCGGGCGAAGTTGTTTCCGTGGAGTTTCCCATCCCGCTACCGCCTCACGTCATGAAGTTGCGAGCCGTGGTGCGTTATAGCAAAGGCTTAAGCTGCGGATTCGAATTTCTGGTTATGACCGGCGAGCAGAAGCTGATGCTGCACCAGGTCTGCGTAGTGCTGGCGAACGCTTCCTGAATTTCCAAGTTTTGGCCCAAAATCTTCATTACTGCGGTAACTAACGGCGGATAACCCAGCCCGCTTACCATCGCACTAGCGTTAGTGCATTCTGGGAAAGGACTGTATGGGGGAGAAAATCGTCGTGCCACCGGTCTTCCCCCACAACTCCGGTCCGCTCCCGCCTCCTTCGCCCACGAACGGCAATGCCGCCGAAGTCCCCCTCACCGTCGAGAAGGCCTACCTCGAACAGATCATCGAGAACGCGCCGGAAGCGATCAGTATTGTCGATCAGGAGCTACGCATTCTGCGTATCAACGGGGAGTTCACCCGCCTGTTCGGCTTTAACGCGGATGAGGTTGCAGGAAAACGGCTCGATCTGCTCATCGTGCCGCCCGATCGCTACGCGGAAACCGCGTGGATCGGCGAGTGCATCAAGACTGAAAGCAAACTTTCGCTGGAGACCCGGCGCCAGCGCAAAGACGGCTCACTGGTCGAGGTGCTGCTCTCTACCTCACCCGTAATTCTGAACGGCAAGAGAGTTGGTGCGTACGCCTCCTATCGCGACATCACCGAGCAGAAGCGCGCCGAGGAGTTGAATGCGGCCTTGTACGCCATCGCGGCGCGCAGCCAGTCGGCCGAAGATCTTCAGCAGTTTTTCGCCGCCATTCACAACATCGTCGGTCAGTTGATGAATGCGCGCAACTTCTACATTTCCCTCTACGATCCGCAGTCTCAGTTGTTGAGCTTTCCCTACTTCGTCGACGAACAGGACCCCACGCCCATCCCCAAGCCTCTGGGCCGCGGTCTGACGGAATACGTCCTGCGATCCGGTGAGCCGCTGTTGGCGACACCGGCAGTCTTTGAAGAACTGGTGCGGCGCGGCGAAGTGGAATTGATTGGCGCTTCGTCGTTGGACTGGCTGGGCGTTCCCCTGAAGAGCGGCACGACCTGCATTGGAGCCCTCGTCGTCCAGAGCTACAACGAAAACGCCCGCTTCGGAGAGCGCGACCGCGAGATTCTGAAATTTGTTTCGCAGCAGTTGGCCGCGGCCATCGAGCACAAGCGTTATGAAGAAGCGCTTCGCCGCTCCGAAGCCCGTTCCCGCTCTCTGATCTTGAGCGCAGCCTTCGGTATCTGCCGCTGTACGCTCGGCGGAAGATTCCTCGACGTGAATCCGGCGCTCATCACCATGCTCGGCCATGGTTCGGTCGAAGATCTTCTCAAGCTGGATGTGAGGCACGAAGTCTTCGTCAATCCCAAGGAGTTGGACCGGCTGGCCGGGGACTATCGCTACGCCGGAGGTCTGAATGGCGTGGAAGTTCAGTGGAAACGGAAAGACGGACGCGTCATCATCGTGCGGCTCAGTGGTTGCGCCGCTAGTAGCACCGACGAACCCGGAGAAGTGGTATTGGAACTGATCGCCGAAGATATCACTGACCGGCGCCAACTCGAAGAGCAACTTCGCCAGGCGCAGAAAATGGATGCTGTCGGCCGCCTCGCCGGCGGTGTCGCCCACGACTTCAACAACCTGCTGATGGTGATTAACGGATACACCGAGGTGTTGCTGGAGCAGTTGGATAAAAGCAGCCCCATGCACCATAAGGTCCAGTCCATCCAACAGGCCGCCGACCGTGCTGCTACCCTCACCCGCCAGTTACTGGCATTCAGCCGCAAGCAGCTCCTCGAACTCAAGGTGATCGACGTCAACACGGTCATCGGTGACATGGAGCGCCTGCTGCGGCCCTTGATCGGCGAAAACATCGAATTGGTCACGCGGCTCTCCACTCAAACCGGACACACCCGCGCCGACGCCGGCCAGCTCGAGCAGGTCATCATGAATCTGGTCGTCAACGCCAAAGATGCCATGCCCGAAGGCGGCAAGCTCACCGTGCAGAGCTCCGACGTGACCGTGCGCCAAGACTTTAGCGAACACCGTTTTATCCAGACCGGACGCTATGCCGTGATCTCGGTTGCCGATACCGGCCACGGCATGGACGCAGAGACTCAATCCCGCATCTTCGAGCCGTTCTTTACCACCAAGGAAAAGGGAAAGGGCACCGGCCTCGGCCTCTCGACCGTCTACGGCATCGTCAAGCAGAGCAGCGGATACGTGTTTGCCGAAAGCGAACTCGGAGCAGGCACAACCTTCTACGTTTACCTGCCTCGCGTGGAAGAATCCGCCGAAGAGCTGAGCCCGGTCAAGAGTCAGCAGAGCGAAGCAGGCGGATGCGAAACCGTCTTGCTGGTGGAAGACGAGGAATCCGTGCGCGAACTGGTGCGTGTAACCCTCGCCTCTCGTGGCTACCAGGTCCTCGAAGCCGAAAATGGCGAGTCCGGCCTGCGCATCGCCGAGTCCTTCAAAGAACACATCGATATCCTTATCACCGACGTCGTCATGCCCGGCATCGGCGGCCGCGAACTGGCCAGGAAGCTGCTCTTGCTGCGTCCCGGCATCAGCGTGCTCTATCTTTCCGGCTACACGGAAGATGCCGTCGTCACCCGGGGCGCGCTCGGCCCCAGAACCGCGTTCCTGCAGAAACCCTTCACCCTGCAGAATCTCGCCAAGAAAGTCCGCGAAGTCCTTCTCTCCCGATCTGACTCAGCATCCGCCCCCGCATCCATGGCGAAATCCGCTTCGAATTAGTGGAGCGCCGGGCTTAAGTTGTTCTGTTCCATGACATTCTTTACAGTTGTTATCACAACATCCTTTACACTGCCGCGCGAGCGGAGCGAGTGCGGCAGTGTAAAGCGTCCGCCGGGGAGCGGGCGAGATGGCATGGCGAACGATGGCGGTACGCGACCAACGCGTGGAGTTTGTCGTACGGGCCCAACAGGGACAGGAAAAACTGAGCCGGTTGTGTGTCGAGTTTGGCATCTCTCGACCGACGGGGTATGTCTGGCTGAAGCGCTATCGCGAACAGGGAGTGACCGGGATCGAGGAGCACAGCCGTCGTCCCCGGCATTCGCCGCGCCAGACCGCCCCGCCGGTTGAGGAGCGCATTGCCCAGTTGCGGCGACAACGGCCCGACTGGGGAGCACGCAAATTACGGCAACTGCTCCGCGCCGAAGGCATCGTCTTACCGGTGATCACCGTGCATCGCGTGTTGCTGCGCCACGGACTGGTGCGCCCCGACGACCGCCGCTCGCCGGCCTGGCAACGTTTCGAACGCGCCGCGCCGAATCAACTCTGGCAGATGGACTTCAAGAGTCCGAAGGGGTGCCAACAGCCAGTCGGGCCACTGTCGGTGATCGATGATCACAGCCGTTACGTGATCGCGCTGGAAAAAACCGGAACCACGCGCACCGAAGCCGTGCAGGAACGGCTGGAGCAAGCCTTCCTCACCTATGGCGTGCCGGAGGCCATGCTGATGGATCACGGCACGCCCTGGTGGAACGCGCAGGCACCCAGCGGCTGGACGAAGTTACAGGTGTGGCTGATGAAGCAAGGCATCGAATGTCTTTTTAGCGGCATTCGGCACCCCCAGACCCAAGGTAAGGTCGAACGCTTCCATCTCGCGCTGGAGATGGCACGGCGACGGCGCCTGAGGGAGAACGAGATGAATCAGGAATGGCTGGATCAGTTCCGCTATGAGTACAACTATCTCCGCCCCCATGAGGCGCTGGACATGCAGACTCCCTCCACCCGCTGGGTTCCGAGCCCGCGCCGCTACGACCCGAATCCGCCGCTGTGGTGCTATCCGGAGGGCGCGGAAGTCAAACAACTGGGATCGCAGGGCCAACTGAAACTGGACGGACAACGGTGGGAAATCAGTAAAGCACTGGCACGGGAACGCGTGCGCCTGGTCCGCATCACCGATCGTATCCTGGTTTACTATTGCAACTCTTTGCTGAAGGAGATCGATGTTCTTGCCCAACGCCTCTGCACCGTGCAGCGCTGGACTCAAACAAACTGTAAAGGATGTCCTGATAACGCATCGTTAAAGATGTCATGAGACTGGACAGCTTAAGTGGAGCGCCGGGCGTCCTCGCCCGGCCACCACGCTGCTGGACAAGCGACACGCGCCCAGCCGCCCGCAGTTGCAACTTTTCCACCGCTCCGGAGTCCTATACTAAAGTCTGGGGTGAGCAATGTTGATCGGCAAACCGGCTGCGATTCCATCTTCTGAAATTACTCCCAAAACGACCTATCTGAACCGGCGCAACTTCCTCGCCGGCACAGCTATCGCCGGA
>WNFA01006679.1_pt1 | contig 10174 bp, 6 predicted proteins | sample 5400481 | NCBI WGS metagenome assembly WNFA01 (sample SAMN13153340, study PRJNA577476) | soil metagenome | isolation source: 120 cm saprolite under Douglas fir tree site 2 hole 1 replicate 2 | place: USA:California | collected 2015-04-18 | reverse complement strand
ACCGTGTTTCATAATCTCCCTGATCGTGGCTGGGCTTTCAGTAAAGCGATTGGCATAGCTTTACTGGCCTTTTGTATCTGGCTGCCCCTGATGTATTTCCATGTACTCCCCTTCAGCCAGCTGTTTATCGCAGGAATACTCCTCGTCATACTGGCTTTCAGCCTGCTAGGCTTCGCACGCACACGCCAGGCTATCTTGAAGCTCGTGCGCGTCAACTTCATCTACATCGTGGCCAGCGAGATTGTGTTCCTGGGCATGGTCTTCCTGCTGGGTTGGATACGCTCATATGTGCCGGACATACACTCCTTCGAGATGTTCATGGATGAAGGCTTTATCGCCGCTATCATGCGCAGCCCGCATTTCCCCCCCAATGATATGTGGCTTTCCGGCTACCCAATCAACTACTACTACTATGCGCACTTTACAATAGCGGCGCTGGCAAAACTGCTCGGGCAATCGCCTTCCATCGCCTTCAATACAGGTATCTGCATCTTCTATGGCCTGACCGCCATAAATCTTTTCGGGGTCACCTGCAACATCGTCTCCTGGGCACGGCACCAGCGGGCAAAAGCAAGCTCTGCCGGCACTAGCGCCGCGCCACCTGATACCGTCTACCCGTCACTATTCAAGGCCATCCCCTATGGACTGCTGACCATGTTGATGGGCCAGGTGCTGGGCAACCTTGCTGCCACACAACAGTGGTGGCGCGATCACGGCGATTGGTCGACATTCGATTGGTTCTGGCAGCCGACACGGGTGATCGATAAGACCATCAACGAATTTCCCGCTTTCAGCTTCTTACTCTCCTGCTTTCATGCGCACGTCCTGGCCCTGGCCTTCACCATTCTAGCCATAGGCCTGGCCCTGAACCTCTTTCTGGAACGCGACGGCAAGGGCATCTGGGTCTACGGGCGTGGCTGGCGCCTGCCGCTCACCCTGGGAACAACAGCATTGATTCTCGGTGGCCTCTTCACCATGAATGGTTGGGATTTTCCCACCTATCTCGGCCTCACCATCGTGTGTATCGCGCTGCAGCAGTGGCTGGCTCACCAATCGCGCCTCAGTGTAGAACTGGCCCTGAATGTATTCATTGCGATAGCCAACGTCTCTGCCCTCTCGTTCCTCCTGTATGTACCGTTCTACATCAGCTTCATTTCACCCGCGCAGGGCCTGGGCATCGTAAATCCGGCAGACCGCTCTCCACTGGGTAACGAAGTGCTCATCTATGGCATGTTTGCGTTTGTCTTCCTCTCGTTATTGTTGGCCAGCGCCTCAAAACGCCGCCTCGCGCTGGGCCCTACCTACGGAACACCAGACTCATCCGCCGCATCTCCTCCTATCAACAATTGGCGCAAACGCCTGGGTATCGTGTCACTCTTGCTCGTTATAGTGGTTGAGCTAATTGCATTCGTCTCGTTACGTAACAGCGCTACCCTGGTAGTAGCGGGCATCATCACCATGCTGGGTATAGCGGCAGTGTTCTACCAGTTGCGTGATCGCCCGCGCGCCTTTACCCTGCTGCTGGGCACGGTAGCCTTTGCGCTCGTGGCAGGCTGCGAAGTCTTCTTTTTGCGAGATGTTTTTGCGGGCAACTTCCCGCGTATGAATACTGTGTTCAAGTTCTACTTCCAGGCGTGGGCGCTGCTGTCTATCAGCTCTGGAGCAGGAGTGTATTTTATCCTGGAGAGCTTCCGCCCTGCTGCCATGCTATCCAGGATACAGCATCGTATACAGCTCGACGTTGGCAGCGAACTCGTTGAAGAAGAAATTGAGTCCGGACGTGCGCCCCGTGGGCAGTATCCATTGCCGCGCCTCTTAGGAGCAGTCTGGAGCGTGGCATTGTTGGCATTGTTGCTGGCAGGCGCGGTATATCCGCTGGTAGGCACCTATGCGCGCGCCGACCACTACGCGCACCGCACCAATAGCCTGGATGGGTTGGCCTACCTGCAAACATGCCACCCCCTGTATTGCGATTACGATAGCCACGGTGATTATGCAGCCATCCTCTGGCTCAACAGTCATGTCAGCGGTGATCCTATCATCGTAGAGGCTGTTGGCCCGGACTATAGCAGTTATGGTCGAATCTCGACATTCACGGGTTTACCCACTCCTATGGGCTGGGTAGGCCACGAATACCAGTGGCGTGTCAATTGGCTCAATAAAGACTATAATAGTATTGATTTCAGCCGCCGCGCCGGGGATATCGATAGCATCTACACCGATCAACATCCCGCTGTGGTTCTGGCCCTGATGGCTCGTTACCACGCGCAATACCTGTACGTTGGTCTTTTAGAGCGAGAAAAATATCCAACGGCAAATTTACAACGCTTCGGCGCATTCATGCAGGTCGTTTATTCCGCCGATGGCGTTATGATATATGTCAGGGACCCTGTCCCGTGAACGGGACGGGCTTGTACACTGTTCGGCGTGGTAGCCGAGGCTGTTGCAAGCTTCACCTGACCAGGCTGAGTGCTTGAGCACAGGAGATCGGGCCAGCGGACGCAGTCCTGTGCAGTGAGAGCTACTATGATACTAGGGAGTGGTCAAGCACCTACCCGTGGAATGCTGCCCCAGTTCCCGGCTCTAGGAGTGCTCCTTTAACCAGTGGCGGAGGGTAGCCGCAGTGAGGAGGACATGTCCCGCCTGGTATCCTTGCCGAGGGGACCGCTGTACCTGGCGCAAGCCAGTGTCTTACGGTTTGGGCATTCCGTTTCAAAATGCCCTCCCGCAAGGGATATTCCGCCTGCGGGCGGCGTTCTTTCCTCTCATCCCTGAGATAGGAATGAGTACCCAGAACGCAGTTTCTATGGTCAGGTAAAGATTTTAAGGAGAGTCCTTGTGAAAAGCTACAAAACCAAGCCACTCTTTACAGATAAGCAAATAGAGGATCAGGGGGTTACGCCTGGCGAAAGCGATCCTGGTGATCGCGCGCCCGCTGGACAGACTGCGGATGTGAACATAGCTACTTCTGACACAGAAAATGAAGTTTTCCCGCTTGAAGACGAGATCGAGGCAAACGATGCCGGGCCTGACTCTTACGAAGAAACACAATCCGCCGGGCAGCCCGGGCGTCGCCGCTTCCTGACACCTCCACCCACGCGTGAGCAACTGCTGTATGGAGCTTCTTTCTGGGGTATAATCCTGCTTGGCGCCATCTTGCGTTTCTGGGGGCTTGGAGATAAACCACTGCATCACGATGAGAGCTTGCACGCCTACTTTTCCTTGCAGCTCATGCACAATCTGGAGCACTGGGCCACCTGCTTTAACCCGCCGCCGGGATACGCCTGCTACCAGTACGATCCCCTGCTGCATGGACCGTTTCAATTTCATATCATCGCCCTTGTATACAAAATTTCCCAGTGGTTGGGTGTGTATGACAATGGCGTAAATACCTTTACCTTGCGTATCCCCGCTGCCGTCCTGGGTACAGTGATCGTCGGTCTGCCCTACTTCCTGCGCGACTACCTGGGCAAATACGGCGCGTTGATCGCCTCGTTCCTCCTCGCCGTCTCGCCAAGCATGGTCTACTTCTCGCGCTTCGCACGTGAAGATATCTATTTTGCCTGTTTCACCCTGCTGATGGTCGTTGCTGTTGCGCGTTACGTACGTGATCGTAAGATGCGCTGGCTCGTCCTCGCCGCGGCAGCCTTCGCGCTCGCCTATGCCACAAAGGAGGCGACGTTTTTAGCGATTGCAATCTTTGGCAGCTTCATGGGCGGCTTGATCGCCTGGGAACTTGGATCGCGCTGGCGGCTGCCCTGGAAATCAAATACGGACCTGCCAGCCAGCACCTTGCTTCCCCGCACTGCTGCGCCGCTTTTCCTGCTGGTCTACTTTGTAATCGCCGGACTGGCGGCCAAATTCCTGTTTGCCTGGATGAAGTCCACCTCGATCTACATCACCAATCACCAGAAGCTCAGTGACATATACGTGCAGGGGCTGAAGGATAAAATGGTGATGATCGTGCCGTACCTGGGTATCATCCTGGGCGTCTTTGTACTCAGTATCCTCATCCGTGAGATGCTTGGTAAACTCCCGCCCCAGAGAAGGCGCGGGCTGGCAGCATACATCGACCCCAAAAAACAGCCCCTGCTCGACACCATCCTGACCATGCCCTGGACGCACTGGTTCTTCGCCGTGCTATGCGCGTGGACCATTTTCCTGGTCTTGTTTACGGTGCTCTTCACCAACATTCGCGGCGGCATCGGTGATGGTATCTGGTCGGGCATCTATTACTGGCTGGAACAGCAGCAGGTAGCGCGCGGCGGTCAGCCGTGGTACTACTACCTCATGCTCATTCCATTGTACGAGCAGATCGGCGTTGTATTCGGGCTGGTTGGCCTGGTGCGCTGTCTCGTGCGGCCGACTCGCTTCCGCCTCTTCATCGCCTACTGGTTCGTGGGCAATGTCGCCATCTATTCCTGGGCCGCCGAGAAAATGCCCTGGCTGGTGATCCACATGACAATGCCCATGATGCTGCTGGCTGCCGTTGGCCTGGAGCCTATCGTGGTGACGCTGGTCAACCTGGTCAAGCATCGCCTCGCCTCGCGTGCCCTGGTGAAAGAAGCAAATGATGCGGCTAACGGTCATAACGGTCAGCCTGTGTCGCCTCCCTTGCCTCGCCCCCGCAAGGTCGGCGCCTTCGCGGGTAGCACGGCTCTCGTCGGAGCCCTGCTGGCGCTATTGTTGCTGCTGCCAACGCTGCACAATATGTATGAAGTAGCCTACGTACATCCCGCCGATGGCCCCCATGAGATGATGGTCTATGTCCAGACGACGACCGATGTCAACATTGTCATGCAGAAGATCGATGCGCTCGACCAGGTATACTATGGTGGAAAGCACCTGCTGCCCATCGGTGTGATGAACGACGCCGTCTGGCCTTTCGTCTGGTACCTGCGCGATTACAGCAATGTTTGTCTCTACTACTCCGATTCCAATACATGCCCGTGGTTAGGGAAAACGATACCCGTCATCATTTCAGGTGGAGACAACCTGCTCAACGCTGAAAACGAATATGGCACCGGCAAAGCTAGCAAATACCTGTATCACCAGTACCACATGCGTACCTGGTGGGATGAAGGCTACAAGCCGCCCCCCTGTATCCCAAGCAAACAGGATGATTGTTCTGGTGAACCGTCGTATGGTGGAGTTGGCCCCTTGCTGTGGCTCAGCTATGGCGATAACCCACCTCCAGGCGCGAAGTTCAACCCTGGCCTTGCCGCCCAGCACGTCTGGCAGTGGTGGTGGGAGCGCCGCCCCATCGGCAGCCCCGGCGGCTCGTACGACATGGCTCTGTTCGTCCGTACTGACCTGGGCATGCAGCCATAGGAACAGCCTTATCATTCTGTATGGCTTATCAACTTCGTAACAGCCCCTCTCACGAGGTTGGTAAATCATACATCCGTAGGGGCGGGGGTGGTGTTGGGTCGGGTGGGGGCCTTTATGGCCGCCCGCGTAGCCCTCGTCCCCTGAACGGGCGTTATGGAGCACGAGCGTGTGCAGAGTCCTTGAATACCACACTTCCCGCACTCGAGCATCGCCAATACGACCCCCAAAAACATTGACAGCTCCACCTGCCAGAATATATACTACGTTCAACGTAATAACGTCACGCGATATAACGTCGATCGTAGTCATCCCTTGGAGGTGAAAAATATGGGTACGCCCAACCTCGGTCGCTTTTCCGATCCATCAATCCTCATCTTGGCCAGCCTGGCCGGGGGCACAAAGCATGGCTATGCCATCATGGAGGACATCGAAACCTTCGCCGGCATGCGTCCTGGCCCTGGAACTCTCTACGGAGCCATTGCCCGCCTGGAAGAGTACGGCCTGATCGAGCCGCTCCCCTCAGAAGAACGCAGGCGCCCGTATCGTTTGACCGCTACCGGCATCACCTTCCTGCGCGAACAGCTCTCAAGCTTAGAAACCTTCGCCGCTATGGGCTTGCGGAGGCTGGCAAGCATATGAGCATAGAAAAATACTTGCTGCGTCTCTACCCGCGTATCTGGCGTGCCCGCTACGAAGAAGAGCTTCTCGCGGTGCTTGAATCATGCCCGCTTTCATTCCCTGATACTATCGACATGTTCTTAGGCGCTCTTGATGCTCACCTTCACCCGTATCTTGGAGCAAGAGGAATGCCATTGCAAGAAAGGATCATACATATGCTTCGCACGCTGCGTCGATCACTGATTGCCCTTTTCTGTGCCTATATTGGCTTTGTCCTGGCTGGAATGGCGTTCCAGAAACTCACGGAATACGAAGACTTTGTTGCCGCAGCCCGGGCGCATAGTCTCGTAGGCATCTCATTCACGCTTATCGTGATTGGTTCTGTCCTTGCCTTGCTCGCCATCCTCGTCGGCGGCCTCCCCATCGCCTTCGCCGTTGTCAAAGACGCACTCGCGACGAAGCGTATAGGTCGCCTGCTGCTGCTGGCCGTTCCCCTCCTCGCCTTTGCTGCCTTGTTAGGAACAATTCAGGTGCTGGGCCACACATTTGCGAGTCAGCTCCCCAAGGCTGTCGGTGCGACGATCTTCTTTGGCACCATTCTAGCTCTAGCAGTCGTCAGCACTGCTTCTGTGTGCATCGCTGTTACTCGCAGCAAAATTTCTGACGACCTGCTGCGCTTTGCCATTTTTCCTTCCGCTATTGCTGCAGTCTCTATGCTATGCATGCTCCTGGCGACGATCCTCTGGGGCCTGAGCTTACAGAGCGCCGTCCCGCAACTCTTCGCCGGCAATGATGGCATCATGGGGTCCAGCACATCAGCAACATGGCTCGGCATTATTGCGGCGATGACGATTTCGACCGCCGCCTCCACCGTCTCCCTCATACGCGGCATAGCGGCCCGTTCCGTCCAATATAGCATCGAATGAGCCTCTCTCCCTGACACATTTGCACAAGGGCGTAGCCGCGCGATTTATCGCGCCGGGGTGGAGGGAGGCATCAGGCGCAAGGTCCGTCCACAGCAGCGAGCGTCATGAATGGAGCGGCTACGCCCTCATCTGGCAGGACAAAAAGTGTCAGGGGGAGAGGGCAGGTATCCCGATTGAGCGAGGGACGGCCCCTTGCGTGGCAAGAGAGCCTGGGGGCTCTCAGCCATGGCTGATTGCACCCTATCTTGCATTCGCCAACAAAGACATAGTAGGAGCGACTTTGGTGACACTTCTGGGTTGCCTGGAATTCGCGCGGCGCGATATCTTATAAAGCACTCCCACACCTGAAAGCCTCAGGAATGCAGCAGTACGATCTTCCCCAGGGTCCCGCCCGATGCCAGCAGGCGATGCGCCTCTGCTGCCTGCTCCACCGGCAATATGTGTGCAATCACAGGTGCAACGGCTTTCTGCGCGATCAGCTCCAGTATGTGCCGCTCATTTTGCGTTGAAGTGCGGAGCATGCCTCCCCCAGTGACCGTCACTCGCCGCAGTCGCCACGCCTGTGTATCAACCGTGGCCTGCTGACCTCCCAGGTTGCCGATCAGCACGATGCGCGCATCTTCTTTACAGGCATCGAAACTGGCCTGTAAAGTTGTACTCACCAGCTCGATCACCAGGTCAACGCCCCCTGCATCCCGCACCACCTGACCCACCTTCTGCTCCCGGTGATTGATCACCAGGTCGGCTCCTAGCCGCTGCAGCTCCTTCGCCTTCTCGCTATTGCTCGCGGTCGTGACAACCCAGCAGCCTGCATGTTTAGCAAACTGGATGCCGATCGACCCCACGCCGCTCGCGCCTGCCCAGATCAACACCCGCTCACCCGCCTGCAGGTGCCCAAGATCGAATAAGGCTCCCCAGGCCGTCGACGAGGTCAGACCGGCTGCCACAGCCTCCTCGAACGCCACCCCGTCGGGGATGCGTACCAGGATGGCTGCTGGCGCTGCTATTTTGCTGGCGTAGCCGCCACCCCCTTTGGCTGCCAGTGCAAGCGTCGTCATCACGCGCTCGCCCGCGTGGAATCCCGCGCCATCCCTCTCCACCACACCTGCTGCCTCCAACCCCGGAGTAAATGGTAGCTTACCAACCGGCCTGCTGCCATCGCGTTGAAATAAATCCAGCCGGTTCACCGTCGTCGCCTTGACCTGGACCAGCACATCTGAGGGGCCAGGAATGGGATCGGGCACCTCATAAACCTGTAGAACCTCGGGACCGCCATATTGCGCAAACTGTACAGCTTTCATGTACGCTTCCTTCTGCTGAGATTAAATGCCAAAAGAGTCTTCTTCCCATGATAGCACATATGGGCGGCATTACGGGACCATATTGTAATCTGAACAGAAAAATTTATCGCATGGTTCACAGGCGGGAAGGAGAGCGAGTAGTGTCCCTCTTCAGGGGAAGCGCAACTTGCAAGGTTGACCCTTTGCCCACTTCGGTGTCAACAGTGATCGTCCCCCCATGACGCTCTACGATTTCGGAGGAAATGTACAGGCCCATCCCCAGTCCTGGAAATGCTTTCGTGCTCGGATCGTGAGCACGATAGAAGCGATCGAAGATCTTGCCCTTATGCTCGCGAGGGATACCGATCCCATAATCGCGCACACTAACCGTCACGGTCTCATCGGATAAAGTCACGTCAATATCCACCGCGTCTGCTCCAGGTGAATATTTGATCGCATTACTGACCAGGTTGGTGAAGACCTGTCCGAGCCGGTTTTTATCCCCGATCAGCAGTGCATGCGCTGCGCCATCCACGTGAATGGTATGCGTTGGGCTGGTCTGCTGCATGACTTCTGCAAGGTCGTGGAGAAGCTTGCTAAGATCAACTGTTTCTTGTGCATACTCGAGCCCGCCCGCCTGGATTTTGGAGACGTCCAGGAATGCTGCCACCAGTTCCGTTAATGTGTTGACCTGTGCCTCCATCTTCTCAAGAGCCGCAGCAGAATCGTGGCTGCCTTGTTTTTCAAATTTCCTTTTGAGCAACTGGGTCTGCAGCTTCAGCGAGGTGAGCGGCGTCCTGAGTTCATGACTGGCCATGCCGATAAAGTCATCTTTGCGCTGTTCCAGTTCCTTGCGGGCGGAATTATCCAGCACAAAGGCAATATGTTGGGGTGGGTCGCGCTGTAATTCGACGACGCCAATCAGAATAGAGAGGCGACTGCCATCTTTACATATGCAAGCTACTTCAAAAGGCATCACCTGCTGGTGTGCTGCCAGCTCCTGAAGGGCTTGCTCAGTGAGCGGTACATCCTCCGGAGGGGTCATCGTGAACCGGTTCATTCTTCTCTTGTGCAGATCCTCTCGTGTATACCCGGTCATGTGAAGAAATGCATCATTGGCTTCAACAATATCGTCCCCCTCTGCGACAAGGATTCCAATAATATTGGAGTCCATGAGTTTGCGTGCGCGTTCCTGGCTGTGTCGCAAGGCTTCCTCGATGCGTTTCTGGTCATCGATGTCAGTGCAGGTGCCAAACAGTTTGACAAATGTGCCATGCTCATCACGCACAGGTATGCCGCGTGCTAAGAACCAGCGATACTTGACGCCGGGCAGCCAGAGTACGTTCATAATCATCGGGGTGCAGGAACTGAAGCCAGCTGGCGCCGAGCATCTGCTCGGGAGTGGTATTTGTATAGTCATACATGCGTTGATTCATGTACTCGGCATCGCCGTCCGGCCGCGTCAACCACACAAGCTGCGGCACGGTTTCTGCAAGCGCGCGAAAGTACTCTTCCCTTGCTTTCAGCGTCTGCTCGGTGCCTTTCTGGTCGTCAATGTCTGTGCAGGTTCCGACCCACAGCAGGATCGCGCCACGATTATCTCGCTGAGCCACCCCACGGTTCACATGCCAGCGGTAGACACCATCGTTTCTTCGGAGACGCTCTTCGAGCTGAAGGTCTTCTCCTGAGGCAAAAGCGTGCTGCATAACATGCCGGTGGTCCTCCCAATCGTCAGGATGCAGAAGCGGTTGCCATCCCCCCTCTTTAAGCGCCTCCGATGTGCAGTCGGTGTAGTCACACCATTGTTTGTTAAAGTGAAAGCCAGTTCCTTGTACATCTGCTGCCCATACCTTTTGCGGTATCGCATCGATAATCAACAGGAGTGTGTGTTCATCCAATGCAAGTGATGCGCTCTGTCGAGGGGCAAAAGGCCCGTACATGCGTCACGTATCCAATCTAGTTTCAGCAGGTATCGTACTACGTCATAATATACCGCAAAAAATATGAAATTCCTATAGC
>WNFA01025099.1_pt1 | contig 10178 bp, 9 predicted proteins | sample 5400481 | NCBI WGS metagenome assembly WNFA01 (sample SAMN13153340, study PRJNA577476) | soil metagenome | isolation source: 120 cm saprolite under Douglas fir tree site 2 hole 1 replicate 2 | place: USA:California | collected 2015-04-18 | reverse complement strand
CTTGCTGCCCGGCGTGCGCGAGCCCGAAGGACCGTTCGGCGAATTCCCGCAATATTACGGCGAGCGCGCCGACCGGCACGTGATGGAGATCGACGCGGTCACGCACCGCAAGGACGCGATCTTCCACACCATCGTCGGCGGCGGTCTCGAGCACCTGTTGCTGGGCGCGATCCCGCGCGAAGCGACCCTGCTGGCGCACTTGCAGCGGTCCTTTCCCAACGTTCGCGACGTGCATCTCTCCCGCGGCGGCGCATGCCGCTATCACCTCTATGTCCAGATTCGCAAGCGCCAGGAGGGCGAGGCCAAGAACATCATGCTCGGCGCCTTTGCCGGGCACTACGACGTGAAGCACGTGATCGTCGTGGACGAGGATGTCGACATCCATAATGCCGCCGAGGTCGAATGGGCGGTGGCGACCCGTTTCCAGGCCGACCGCGATCTCGTGGTCGTGCCGGAGAGCCAGGGTTCGAAGCTCGATCCCTCGACCCGCGACGGGGTCGGCGCCAAGATGGGACTCGACGCGACCAAGCCGCTCGCCGCGGCCGAAATGACGTTCAAGCGCATTCGCGTTCCGGGCGAGGAGACCGTCGACGTCGCGGCGCTGCTTGCCAGCACCGGCCGCATGGATTGGCGCGAGGCGGTGAAGCGCTGACTACGCCAGCTCGCTCAACGGAAAGCGCGCCACATCGCGCAGCAGGGCGATGAAGCCGTCGGCCTGATGCTCTGCGGTGAGACGACCTTTCTCCGCGGTGGCCGCCGACGCGTCGCCCACGGCTCCGTCGGGATTGATGTCCTGCGCAATCCATCCGAAGCCGTGCTGGTCCGCCGGGCGCAGATGCTTGTAGCCCTTCTCCATCTCGGCGGCCTTCGACGGGAACAGCTTCGCCTTGGTCATGTCGACGAGGTCGGGCCGGAAATGAAGCATCAACGAGGTCTCGATGTCGCCGGCGTGAATGCCATGGCTCACGTCGAAGGCGGAATAGAGACCTGAAGGCAGACCGAAGCGGTGCCACTGTATCGCGACGGCCAGCATGCCGAGCCGTACGCGCAAATCGCGCGTTACGATGCCGACCACATCGGTATTGCCGCCGTGCGAATTGGCAATCACCATCTTGCGCAAGCCGGCGCGGTGCACGCCTTCGCCGATCTCGAACCAGCTGCGAATGAGATTGTCGGCCGAATGGGTGATGGTGCCGCCGGAGCGCAGATGCTCATCGGACTTTCCGATCATCTGGGTGGGAAGGAACAGCACGCGCAGATCGCCGGGCAGGCGCGCCAGCACGGTCTTGATCAGGCCCTCGGCGATCGCGGTATCGGTCATGACCGGAAGATGCGGGCCATGCTGCTCGGTCGCGGCGACCGGCAGGATCGCGACCGTGGCGTTGGGGTCGAGCCCGGCAAATTCGCTCGACTTGAGCTCCGCCCAGAACCGCTTGGCCATCATGAGTCCTTCAGTACCGGTCGGCGTGGCGGCCGGTGCCTTGGCGCCGCGCGGATGGTATAGCAAAAGTCCTGGTCGTCATTGTACAGCGCATTCCGGCCAGATCGTATCAGCGCATGCCCAAGGGTCAGTCCTCTCCACGCGGGGGGCGGCTGTCTTCAAGCGGAAAGAAACATGCTCTAGCATGCTGGGGTTGCCGCCCCCATGGCGGGACGAGGCGAGCATGAGTGCGGTGCGCTTCCTGTTGAACGGAACGCCATGCAGCGAGGATGGCGCCCCGCCGAGCATGACGGTGCTCGACTGGCTTCGCACCCGCGCGCATCTCACCGGAACCAAGGAAGGTTGCGCGGAGGGCGATTGCGGCGCCTGCACCATCGTCCTCGGTCGACGCGTCGACGGATCGTTGCAGCTCCGCGCGGTGAATTCCTGCCTGATGATGCTGCCGCAGATCGACAATTGCGCGGTTCTCACGGTCGAGGGTTTGGCGGGCCCGGACGGGGCGCTCCATCCGGTGCAACAGGCGCTCGTCGATGCCGACGCCACCCAGTGCGGCTTCTGCACGCCGGGCTTCGTGATGGCGATGTTCGCCTTCCACCACGGCGGCGAGCCGGCCGACACCGCGATCGTGCATGAAGCGCTCGCCGGCAACCTCTGCCGCTGCACCGGTTACCGGCCGATCGCGGCGGCTTGCCGGCGCGTTGCGCACGGACCGGCCGATCGCTTCGTTGCCGAATTGCCCGCGCTCGCTGATGCTTTGTCGGCGCTGCCGGTAGGCGTGGACTACCATTACGGCGCACAGACGTTTCTCGCGCCGCGGTCGCTCGCCGCCCTCTTTGCCGCGATGGCGCAGGTTCCGGACGCAATCCTGCTCGCGGGCGGCACCGATCTCGGGCTGCGCGTCAGCAAGGACCGCGAGGCGCTGCCGCTCGTGATCTCGCTCGAGGCCGTTGACGAGTTGCGGCGGATCACGCCGGCGGCCGACGCGATCGAGATCGGCGGCGCGGTCACGTACACCGATGCTTTGCCCTATCTCGATCGGCACTTTCCATCCTTCGGCGCCCTCGTCCGCCGCATCGGTTCGCGGCAAATTCGCAATCTCGGAACGATTGCCGGCAATCTGGCGACGGCTTCCCCGATCGGGGACACCATTCCCTGCCTGATCGCGCTCGACGCCACGGTCACGCTCGCCTCGCGCACGGGGCAGCGCGTGCTGCCGGTGGAATCATTCGTCACCGGCTATCGCAAGAGCGCGCTCGCGGCGGGCGAGGTCATCGCCGCGATCCGCATTCCCTTGCTCGCCGCGGGCCAGGACTTTGCGGCCTACAAAGTTTGCAAACGCTTCGACCAGGATATCTCGACCGTGGTCGCCGCCTTCCGGCTCGAGCGGCGCGGCGGGAAGGTCGCAGAGCTGCGGGCGGCCTTTGGGGGCTTGGCGGCGCGCGCGATGCGGGCGCGCAGCCTCGAAGGCCCGGTGAAGGGCCGGCCATGGGCGCCGGCCTGGCTCGCCGACATCGATGCCTTGCTGGCGCGCGACTTCACGCCGATCGCGGACCACCGCGGCGGAGCGGCTTATCGCTTGCGCGCGGCGGCGGGCCTGTTGCGCCGCTTCCAGCTCGAAACGTCTTTGGCAGAGCCCATGCGGGTGGAGGCGCTATGAGCGACGTCACGGCACGAATTCGCGGTGCGGTCCACGCTGCGGTGGGCCACGACAGCGCCGTCGCCCATGTCACCGGCGCGGCGCGCTACCTCGATGATGTTCCGATCGTATCAGGAACGCTGGAAGCGGCCCTGGTGCTGAGTCCGCATGCGCATGCCCGTATCCGCCGCATCGATCTCTCCGCCGCCCTCGCCGCCCCGGGCGTGCTCGCCGCGATCACCGCCGCCGACATTCCCGGCAAGAACGACATCGCGCCGATGCGCAGCGATGAGCCGGCATTGGCCGCGGACGTGGTCGAATACGACGGGCAGCCGGTGGCGGCGATTGCGGCGACGACGCTCGATCGCGCGCGCGCGGCGGCAAAGCTCGCCGCGATTGACTACGAGCCGCTCGCCCCGGTGCTGACGATCGAAGAAGCGATGGCGCGCGAGAGTTACGTTTCGCCGCCGCAAATCATGGTTCGCGGGGAGGTCGAGGAAGCGCTCGCGCGCGCGCCGCACCGCCTTGCCGGCGAATTGCGCTGCGGCGGTCAGGATCATTTCTATCTCGAAGGGCAGATCGCGCTCGCGACCCCGGGCGAGGCTTCCGACATGCATGTGTGGAGCTCGACCCAGCACCCGACCGAAGTTCAGCGCGGCGTCGCACATCTTCTCGGCCTGCCCTTCAACGCCGTCACGGTCGAGGTGCGGCGGATGGGCGGCGCGTTCGGCGGCAAGGAGAGTCAGGCGACCATCATCGCCGGCATCGCCGCCGTGCTCGCCTGGAAGGCACGGCGGCCGGTGAAATTGCGACTGCCGCGCGATGACGACATGCGCGCCACCGGCAAGCGCCATCCGTTCTTGATTCGCTACGAAGTCGGCTTCGACGCCGACGGCCATATCCTCGCGCTCGACCTCACGCTCGCCGCCGACGGCGGCAACGTGGCCGACCATACGCCGGCCGTGCTGACGCGCGCGCTGTGCCACGCCGACAATTGCTACTTTCTTCCCAACGTCCGCTTCCGCGGCCTGCCGTGCAAGACCAACACCGTGTCGAATACCGCGTTCCGGGGCTATGGCGGGCCGCAGGGCATGCTTGCGATCGAGACGGTCATCGAGGCTATCGCGCGTCGACTCGGCTTCCCCGTTCATACCGTACGGCGGCGAAACTTCTACGGCATCGGCCGCAACGACGTCACTCCTTACGGCATGACGGTCGAGGACAACATCATCGAGCGTGTCGTCGACGAGCTCGACCGCAGCGTCGACCTCGCCGCCTGGCGGCGCGACATCGTGAATTTCAATGCGCTCAGCCCGGTGGTGAAAAAAGGCCTTGCCACCATGCCGGTCAAATTCGGCATCTCGTTCAACCGCCCGGCGCTCAACCAGGCGGGCGCGCTCGTTCACGTTTATACCGACGGCAGCGTGGTGCTCAACCACGGCGGCACCGAGATGGGGCAGGGGCTGTTCATCAAGGTGGCGCAGGTGGTCGCTGAGGTGTTTGAGATCGACGTCGATCACATCCGGGTGTCCGCGACCAGCACGGCGAAGGTGCCGAACACGTCGCCCACGGCCGCATCCTCGGGCTCCGATCTCAACGGCATGGCCGCGCTTCATGCCTGTCAGCAGATCAAGGCGCGGATGACTATCGTTGTCGGCGGCGGGCTTCTACCGCACGCCCGAGATTCACTGGGATTTCGCCACCAATACGGGGCGGCCGTTCTACTACTTCGTCTACGGCGCGGCCGCCGCCGAGGTCGCGATCGATACGCTGACCGGCGAATCACGCGTGCTGCGCGCCGAGCTCGTCCAGGATTGCGGTCGCTCGCTCAATCCGGCGATCGACCTCGGCCAGATCGAGGGGGCATTCGTCCAGGGCATGGGCTGGCTCACGACCGAGGAATTGTGGTGGGACGGCGAAGGCCGCCTGCGGACCCATGGCCCATCGACCTACAAAATTCCCGGCAGCCGCGACGTGCCGCCGATCTTCAATACGCGGATGCTCGAGGATGCGCCGAACCGCGCCGCGACGATCTTCCGCTCCAAGGCGATCGGCGAGCCGCCGCTGATGCTGGCGATCTCCGTGTGGCTCGCCATAAGGGACGCCATCGCGAGCCTCGCCGACCATCGGCTGGCGCCTCGTCTCGACGCGCCGGCCACGCCGGAACGGGTGCTGGCCGCGATCGAGGACATGCGAGCACGCACGAAGCGCTAGCAGGCAAAAACCAACGCGTTCTGTTGCTGCCGGCCGATTCCCTCCATCCGCCACATTCGGCCTTATACACGCTGCTGCGTCGGCGGTCGCCGTCAGTGAGCGTTGTTTTACCATGCAGCCGATCATTTCGGTCTCAAACGTTTCGAAGACTTACGCCTCCGGCTTGCGGGCTCTGGAGCGCGTCAACCTCGATATTCGCCGTGGCGAGATTTTTGCGCTGCTGGGCCCGAACGGCGCCGGCAAGACGACGCTGATCAGCATCATTTGCGGAATCGTGACCTTGACCGAAGGCACGGTCTCGGTCGCCGGTCACGACATCGGCAGAGATTACCGCGTGACTCGATCGATGATCGGTCTCGTCCCGCAGGAGCTGACGACCGACGCGTTCGAAACGGTCTGGGCAACGGTGTCCTTCAGCCGCGGACTGTTCGGCAAACCGCGCAATCCCGACTACATCGCAAAGGTGCTCAAGGAGCTGTCCCTGTGGGACCGCAAGGACAGCAAGATCATGACGCTGTCCGGCGGAATGAAACGCCGGGTGCTGATCGCCAAGGCGCTCTCGCACGAGCCGCAGATCCTCTTCCTCGACGAACCGACGGCCGGCGTCGACGTCGAACTGCGCAAGGACATGTGGGACATCGTGCGTGCTCTGCGCGCCGAGGGCGTGACCATCATCCTGACCACGCACTATATCGAAGAGGCCGAAGAAATGGCCGATCGCATCGGCGTGATGCACAGGGGGAAAATCATTCTGGTCGAGGACAAGGTCGAGCTGATGCGCAAGCTCGGCAAGAAGCAATTGACGCTGCATCTGCAAAAGCGGCTCGACGCTTTGCCGGACGCGCTCGCCGCGCATCGGCTCACGCTCGCGGCCGGCGGCAGCGAAATCATCTACACCTACGACACGCAAGGCGAGCGCACCGGCATCACCGCCTTGCTCAAGGATCTCAATCTCGCGGGCATCCGGTTCCGCGACCTGCACACGACGCAAAGCTCGTTGGAAGACATCTTCGTCGACTTGGTGAGGCAACGGCGATGAATCTCAGGGGCGTGCGAGCAATCTACCTCTTCGAGATGGCGCGCACCGGACGCACGCTGCTGCAGAGCATCGTGGCCCCGCGGCTCGCGCATCACCGAAATCGAGGGCGTCGCTTACGGCGCTTTCATCGTGCCCGGACTGATCATGCTGATGCTGCTGACCCAGAGCGTCATGAACGCGTCCTTCGGCATCTACTTTCCCAGGTTCACGGGAACGATCTACGAAATCCTGTCGGCGCCGATTTCCTATCTCGAGATCGTCATCGGATATGTGGGGGCCGCCGCCACCAAATCCATCATCCTCGGGCTGGTCGTGCTGGCAACGTCAGGGCTGCTGATCCCGCTGCGGATCGCCCACCCGGTGTGGATGATTGCATTCCTCGTGCTGACCGCCGTGAGCTTCAGCCTGTTCGGCTTCATCCTCGGGCTCTGGGCCGACGGATTCGAAAAGCTGCAAGTCGTGCCGCTCTTGATCATCACGCCGCTGACCTTTCTTGGCGGCACGTTTTATTCCATCAACGTGTTGCCTCCGGTTTGGCAGACGGTCGCCTTGTGCAATCCAGTGGTCTATCTCATCAGCGGCTTCCGCTGGAGCTTCTTTGAGACCGCCGACGTGAGCGTAGCCTTGAGCTTGGCGATGACGGTCCTCTTCCTCGCCGTCTGCCTGGCGATCGTGTGGTTGACCTTCAAGACCGGCTATCGACTGAAGAAGTAGTCGCGGCGGCTCGAGCGAACCGAGCGGCACGCTCAGGCGGCCGCGCTCATGGACGAGCGGAAGGCCCAACCCGTGAAATAGGCCTCGACATAGGCGAACACGGCGTACATCACGATGCCCTCGACCGCGAGGCCGAGCAGGCACGCGAAGACGAGCGGCATCTGGAAGTTCGATCCGGCCTGCACCATCAGATGACCGAGCCCGGAATTGGCGCCGATGGTCTCGGACATCACGGCGCCGACGAAGGCGAGCGTGATGGCGACTTTGAGGGAACCGAACAGATAGGGCTGGGTGCGTGGAATCCCGACTTTGAGCATGATGTCGAGCTTCTTGGCACCGAGCGCGCGCAGCACGTCCTCGAGCTCCGGCTCCATGCTCGCGAGCCCGGTCGCCACGTTCACCACGATCGGAAAGAACGAGATCAGAAAGGCGGTGAGCACCGCGGGCACGATGCCGATGCCGAACCAGATGATCAGGATCGGCACCACTGCCACCTTGGGGATCGAGTTGAAGCCGATCATCACGGGATAGAGGCCGCGATAGATCGTGCGCGACCAGCCCACGATGATGCCGAGCACGATGCCGAAGGCGACGGCAAGGGCAAAACCGGCAAGCGTCGTCCACAGCGTGACGAAGGCGTTCTTGGCGAGCGGCAGCCAGTACTGGCCGACGGCTTGAAATATCTGCGACGGCGCGGGGAGCACGAAGGTGTCGACCTTGAAAATGCGGCAGACGAGCTCCCAGAGCACGAAAATGCCGAGGGTGAACAGCCAGGGCGACAGTTTTTCCAACGTGGAGCTCATGGCTTGCGCACCTCCGCGATTTTGGCCCGCAGCTCGTGTACGATGGCGGTGAAATGCGGCTCGAAGCAGATGTCGAGGTCGCGCGGGCGCGGCAAATCGACCGTCTTGGTCATGACGATGTGTCCGGGTCGCGCGCTCATGACATGAATGTTGTCGGCGAGGAACGCCGCCTCGCGCAGGTCATGCGTGACCAGGATCACGGTGAACCCGAGCTTCTGCCACAAGTCGCGCAGCACGCACCACAATTCCTCGCGCGTGAAGGCGTCGAGCGCGGCGAACGGCTCGTCGAGCATCAACAGCGCCGGCTGATGGATCAGTGCGCGGCAGAGCGAGACGCGCTGTTGCATGCCGCCGGAGAGCTCCCAAGGAAAACGCTGGGAGAAGCCGTCGAGCCCGACGGTCTTGAGCAGTGCCTCGGCCTCGTCGCGGTAGTGTTGCCTCTCGCGTCGGAACTTGCGGCGGTGCGGCTCGACGATCTCGAGCGGCAGGAGCACGTTGTCGATGACCTTGCGCCAGGGCAGGAGATTCGGGTTCTGGAACGCCATGCCGGCGATCTTGACCGGCCCGCGTACCCTATCGCCGAAAATGACGATGTCCCCGGAATCGGGGGGCACCAGCCCGGTCACGATCTTCATCAACGACGACTTGCCGCAGCCCGAGGGCCCCACCACCGCGGCGAATTCGCCACGGGGGACGTTGAGGCTCGTGTCCCTCAAGGCGAGAACGCCGCCGCCGGCGCTGCGGTAGGTCAGCGTGACGTGATTGATATCAACGGAGCCGGTCATGGATGCCATCGGACGGCCCCTATGTCCCGGTTACTCGGCAACGAGGAACGTCGTGTAACGGTGCGCCGCAGGCCCGGGACCATTCCGCCCGTGGCGATCCCGAATCAACGATGGCAATACCGCGTGACGCTGCGCCGCGTCCCGGATGCCTCACAATCTCCGCTCGGCCGCGGGCGGTAGATATTGGCTGGTGAAGATGTCCTCCGCCGTCGGCCGGTTCTTGAACTCGTAGGTCAGCCCGATCTGGTCGATCGATTTGGCGAGCCGCGCCATGTCGACGCCGCCGAAGCCGTTGGCCTTCACCCACGGCGTTACAAAATTGTCGCGCAGCGACATTTTCAGCCGATCAAGCTCGATCTTTGGATCGGCGGTCTCGTTCCGCGCCATCACCGATTTGATCGCCGTATCGGGGTCCTTGATGGTATCGAGCACGCCCTTGATGGTGGCGCGCACAAAGCCGGCGACCACCTTCGGATTGGCCTTGGCGTAGTCCGGATTGACGATGATGGCGTTGCCGTAGAGCACGAGGCCGTAGTCCGCCATCAGCATGATCTTGATGTCGTCGGGTTTAATCCCTTTTTGCAGCAGGTTGTAATACATAGAAAACGAAAAGCCGGTGATGGCGTCGACCTTGCCCTCGGCGAGCATCGGTTCGCGCACCGGGAAGCCCACGTTCTCGATCTTGACCTTGGACTCGTCGATGCCGTTTTCCTTCACGAACGCCTTCCATTGCGCGAAGGCGCCGTCGGCAGCCGGGGCGCCGAGCACCCGGCCTTCGAGGTCCTTCGGCTTGGCGATGCCGGTCTTGGCGGTGGTGCCGACGGCGAATGCCGGCTTGTCGTACATCATCAACACAGCCTGGACTCTCTTGTCCGGGTTCTGGTCCCGGAACTTGACCAGCGAGTTGATGTCGAAGAAGCCGATCGGATAGGTGCCGGCGGCGACGCGGGCGATGCCGGCGACGGAGCCGGGACCTGAGTCGACGGTGACGTTGAGGCCTTCGGCCTTGTAGTAGCCTTTGTCGATGGCGACGAAGTAGGGGGCCGCCGGGCCCTCGAACTTCCAGTCGAGGGCGAACTTCACATCGGTCTGCGCGCAAACGGGGCTTGCCGTCAGTGCGGCCGCCGCCGCTCCCGCGAGCATGCCGAAAAGCTTGATCCTGTCCATGTTCGACGCTCCCTGTGAGGCCGGTCGACCGGCGCGCGCTATGCGTTGCTCAGCAATCGCCATGCCAGCCCGGGGGCTTGCGTGGACGGACGGCAACGCGCCACTCATGCCGCAAGACTAGGCATTTTGCCCGGTCTTGCCTATTCCCAAGTCAGCCCTGTGCGAATCGTCAGCTGCCGCGATAGGTGCAATAGTTCCACGGCGTCACCAGCAGCGGCACGTGGTAATGGCCTTCCGGCTCCGCGACCGCGAATCTGACCGGCACGACGTCGAGAAACGGCGGCTCGTCCTGCCGCGCGCCCACGCCCGCGAAGTAGTCGGCAACGTGGAAGCGCAATTCGTAACGGCCGATCGGCAACGGCCGCCCGGCGATCAGCGG
>WNFA01010696.1_pt1 | contig 10178 bp, 9 predicted proteins | sample 5400481 | NCBI WGS metagenome assembly WNFA01 (sample SAMN13153340, study PRJNA577476) | soil metagenome | isolation source: 120 cm saprolite under Douglas fir tree site 2 hole 1 replicate 2 | place: USA:California | collected 2015-04-18 | reverse complement strand
CGATCAGCGGCTTCCGGGCTTTCAAGAGCAGCTCAAATTACACATCACCGGTTGCCCCAATAGCTGCGGGCAGCACTGGATCGCGGACATCGGGATCGAGGGTAAGAAGTTGAAGGTGGATGGGCGAATGGTGGACGCCTACTACTTCTGCGTGGGTGGCAGCGTCGGCGAGTTCGCATCAATTGCGCGCCCGGTCGGGTATCGCTGCGCGGCTTCGGAAGTTCCTGACGCCATCGAGCGCTTGTTGCGGGAATTCAACGAGCGGCGTGATCCGGGCGAGAACCTGCGCCGTTTTTTTGCGCGGCATTCGAACGAGCAAATCCGCGGATGGCTGGCTGGGGAATTTGTCGCTCCCGTGGAACGCGATGCCGCGGCTGGTCCGGTGCCGCTGGGAGTGGAAGGCTAGATGAGCTTGCTGCCCATTTTCGTGAAGGTGCGGGATCGGCTGGTTGTGGTTGTTGGCGGCGGAGTTGTGGTGGAAGGGAAGATTGAGGGCCTTTTTGCGGCCGAGGCCCGCGTTCGCGTTATCGCGCCGCGGGTGACACCCGCGATCGCCCAATGGATCGCGCAGGGAAGAATGGAATGGCGGGCAAAGACGTTTGCCCCCGCGGACCTCGACGGCGCGTATCTCGTGATTGCCGCCACTTCTGCGCCCGGCGTCAACGGAGCTGTTTTCGGCGAGGCTGACGCGCGAGGAATTCTGTGCAATGCCGTGGACGACATCGAGCGCTGCCATTTTTATTATGGGTCTGTTGTGCAGCGCGGCGACCTGCAGATTGCTATTTCGACAAATGGCAAGAGCCCAGCGCTCGCGCAGCGGTTACGACTCCAGCTCGAAAAGCAATTTGGCCCCGAGTACGAGCTGTGGCTGGAGTGGCTGGGTGCCGCGCGAGAACTGCTGCGTTCGGGTGATGGCAGCGCGGATTCCAATAAAGCTCGGCTGCACCATCTCGCGAGCCGGCCGATGTTCGAGCGTTTCCTCCAGGAAACGCGTCGCCGACGCTCGGGGTAGGGAGCCGCGTGATGGGCAAAGTTTATTTGGTGGGCGCGGGCCCTGGCGATCCGGAGCTTCTCACAGTGAAAGCGGCGCGACTGCTCGCGCGCGCGGAGATTGTGTTTCACGATTCGCTCGTTAGCGCCGAGGTGCTGCGGCTGATTGTTCGCGACGCGGAAGTGATCGACGTCGGGAAGCGCTGCGGGCGAAAGTTGCTGACGCAGGAAGAAATCAATTCGCTGCTCGTGGCTGCGGCCACGAAGCATGAGGTTGTTATTCGGCTCAAAGGTGGAGACCCGCTCATCTTCGGACGCGCGGGCGAAGAAATCGAAGCTCTGCGCGACGCGGGCGTTGACTTGGAGATCGTGCCCGGAATTACCGCCGCGCTTGGCGCCGCCGCTGCTGCGGGGATTTCGCTCACGGATCGCCGCGCCGCCTCGCAAGTGGTGATCTGCACCTTTTCGCGCGGCACGGAAGGCGCCGCGATGGACTGGGGCGCCATCACCAGCACCACGACGCTGGCTCTCTATATGCCGGGGCCTGATTACGCGGAAGTCGCGCACCGGCTGCGCGACGGTGGGCTGCCCGGTGATTTGCCTTGCGCGATTGTGTCCAACGCTACCGGACCGCGGCAACAGATCCGGAGGACTACGATCGCAGAGTTGGTGCATCAGGAGAAGCTCCCTGCGCCCGCGCTGATGATCGTTGGCCGGGTAGCGGCGCAGCGGGTCCAGGAAATCAGCAAGGCGTTTTGGCGCAGCGACGCGAAGGCATATGAGGCACACCGTCCCGCAGTGAGCTGAGAACCTAAGGCGAGAATGATGAGGACGAATGCGGTATCACTCTGCGCACCAATTTTCGCGAGATGCGCAAGGAAGGCCTGCGGCCGTTTGCCGTGGGTGCGATTGGGGAAGTAGTGATTGCGGTCTTCACGTTAGTTCTGGTTGCGGGTGCAGGGAGACTTTTTGGTTTCTAGTTAGCGCGACGCTGCTGTACGCCTTTAAGCGCGCCAAGAATCAGATTGTAAGCGGCGTGGCGGGAGAGCCCATTCATGTCGTGGTCTCCATAGGGCGTAGATGCTACGCCGAACGCCGCAACCTTTTCATACTGAAACATTTCCGTCAAGGCGGCAGCGAGTTCAATGCTAGTAGGCCCGCCCGGCACGGTGAGCGGATGGCCGGCCACTTCGCGCGGATCGAGTGCGTCCATGTCGACGTGAATATAGATGAGGTCGGTAGCTTCGGAAAGGCGCTTCATTTCTCGATGGAGGTCTGCGGATCGCGTGCGAACATCTTCCAAAGAGAGCTGCTGAATTTCCGAGCGGTCCAGAAGCTCCTGCTCGAGCGGGTCGGTGTCGCGAACGCAAATCTCAACGATATGGCGGCCAGGCACTGCCGGTTCTAAGCCCGTCTTTAGCCGCATGCGCGTGAGGCACAATCCGCTGGCGATAGCGACCGGCATTCCACCCAGCATACCGCTCAAAGTCGTCTCGGGAGAAGCCGCTCAGCATACCGAGGATGGAACTGCAGTTCGCGAGAAGGCCCACCGGGAAGCTGCCACCTCTGCGTTCGTCGGAAACTAGCTTGGCGAGGTCGCCGTTCGCGAGCGCCAGGCGGTTCCAAGCGCCGTAGGCTTTGTCTTCTTCTGAAGTTAAGCTGACGGCGGAAACCTGCTTGGCCTTGAAGCCACGCTCTTCGAGAAGTTTCTGGATGCCTCCCTGCTGCAGGTAATCGGGCCCGCCGGAGAGTTCGGGTGTATTGCGCTCGCCCACGTAGGGCATCCTGACGAGCGCTACGCTGACCGAATTTGTGCTGCCGCCGGGCGCTTGTATGAAACACGTAGCGGGAAGCAACGCCAGTGGTGCAAGCGTCGCGATCCAACGCTTCATGACAGTCCCAAGACAGTTACCAATTCCTTCACCGAGCCGGCGGACTTTTGCAATGCCGTATTTTCCTCCGCAGTCAGCTTGATTTGAATAATCTCTTCGACGCCCTTCGCCCCCAATTTCACCGGAACGCCAACAAACAATCCCTTGATCCCGTACTCTCCATTGAGATAAACCGCGCACGGTAAAATTTTCTTCTTGTCCTTCAGGATGGCTTCCACCATTTCGACGGCAGCCGCCGAAGGCGCGTAGTATGCCGAACCCGTTTTGAGAAGATTCACAATCTCCGCGCCGCCCTTGCGAGTGCGTTCGACGATGGCGTCGATGCGGTCCTTCGGCAGCAAATCGGGCAAAGGAATGCCTGCTACCGTCGAATAGCGGGGCAGCGGAACCATATCGTCGCCATGGCCGCCCAGCACGAACGAATGCACGTTCTCCACACTAACCTTGCATTCCATCGCCACAAACGTGCTCATGCGTGCCGAATCCAGCACGCCGGCCATTCCTAGCACGCGATTCTTCGGGAAGCCGCTCACCTTGAAGGCCGCTTGCGCCATGGCATCCAGCGGATTGGTCACCACGATGATGATGCAGTTCGGGGAGTGCCGCACAATCTGCTCGACGACGGCCTTCACCACCTCATAGTTCGCCTTCAAAAGATCGTCGCGGCTCATTCCCGGCTTGCGGGGAAACCCCGCGGTGATGACCACGACGTCGCTGCCTGCGGTGGCGCTGTAGTCGCCGTTACTGGTGGAAATTCCCGTCGCGCGTGCATCGGTTCTGGTGATAGGCCCGGACTCGATCATGTCCAACGCCTTACCGGCCGGCGGGCCATCCAGGATGTCCGTCAACACGACATCGGCGAGTTCCATGTCCACAATGCGCTGCGCCGTGGTCGACCCCACAAAGCCGCCGCCCACCACCGTGACCTTCTTACGCATCCCGCCAATCTCCTTATGAAACGAATCTAATCGCTACTGCAAGCTACCGCGCGACGGCCTGAGCCGCCATGTTCTCGATAATCGCGGATGCGAACGCCGACGTGCCAACCTTGATCGCTCCTGTCATCAGTCGCTCCAGGTCGTAGGTCACACGCTTTTGCTGAATCGTGCGCGCGATTCCGTCTTCGATGAGCTGCGCCGCTTCCTTCCATCCCAGAAATTCGAACATCATCGCGCCCGAGAGCATCACCGAGCTCGGATTGATGACATCCTTGTCCGCATATTTCGGTGCCGTTCCATGCGTGGCTTCAAACACACCGTATCCGTCGCCAATATTCGAGCCCGGAGCCATCCCTAGCCCGCCGACCTGTGCTGCGCAAGCGTCGGAAAGATAATCGCCGTTCAAGTTCGGTGTGGCCAGGACGCTGTACTCATCCGCGCGCAGCAGCACCTGCTGAAACACGGAGTCTGCGATGCGGTCATTGATCATAAGCTTTTTCTTCCACTGGCCTTTGCCGTGCGTCGAATAGATGGCGTCGATGGTTTGCCTTACTTCGTCATAGATGCCTTTCTTGAAGGCGGACGTGGCCTGCTCCAGCCCCGGCTCGATCATCGCGGCATTCTGCTCGACGCTGAGGCTGGAATTGTTGTCCAGATTATCGAGGATCCAACTCTCACGCTCGGTGACCGTCTGCGCGCGGAACTCCTCGCCCGCCAGCTCATAGCCCCAATCGCGAAACGCGCCTTCTGTAAACTTTTGAATGTTGCCCTTGTGCACCAGGGTTACGCTCTTGCGTGCGTGCGCCAGCGCGTATTTAATGGCGCGCCGAACGAGCCGCTTGGTGCCGAACGGCGAGATTGGCTTGATGCCCACCCCGGAGTCCCCGCGTATCTGCTTCTTGCCATCCTTGAGCATCTCTTTATTGAGGAATTCCAGTAGCTTTTTTGCTTCCGGCGTGCCTGATTTCCACTCGATTCCGATATAAACGTCTTCGGTATTCTCCCGGAAGATCACGATATCCATCTTCTCCGGATGCCGCACAGGGGAGGGAACTCCCTCGTAATAGCGGACTGGCCGCTCGCAGGAGTACAAGTCGAGAAGTTGTCGCAAGGCCACGTTGAGGGAACGAATGCCGCCACCTACCGGCGTGGTCAACGGGCCCTTGATGGCTACGCGGAAGTCGCGAATGGCCTCCACGGTGTCGTTCGGCAGCCATTCCTTAAACAGATTGAAAGCCTTTTCGCCGGCAAACACTTCAAACCAGGCAATGCGCCTCTTCCTGCTGTAGGCGTGCTCTACCGCGGCGTCAAACACGCGCCGCGAAGCCTTCCAGATGTCGCGCCCGGTGCCGTCGCCTTCGATAAAGGGAATGACCGGCGTGTCCGGCACTTGCAATTCGCCGCCGGCGTAACCGATAGCTTTGCCGCCGGCAGGAATGGCCCGCCCGCTGTATGAATTCTTCATAGTGCGTGCCCCTTGCAAATACTGTCGCTGGGTGCAGTGGATGCTCGGCAGAAGCGATCAGATTCCAACGCGAATCAAAGAAGATACCATAAACCAATAAATCCCACGCGTCGCGAGGAGGATCACCAGGGTATACTCGCGGGGCAATCACGTAGCAGCGCCAACCGGAAGGAGAAAGTTCTATGATGATCGATTGGAATGAATACCACAAGGAGATCGGAGCGAGGTTAGGCGAGCTGATGAAGCTCAGCCCGGACACGGTTCGCGGTTATCAAACGCTCAGCGCCGCCAATTCCAAAACGGGCAAGCTCGATGAGAAAACTCGGCAGTTGATCTCGCTCGCGTGCGCGGTGACCACGCGGTGCGACGGCTGCATCGTGGTGCACAGCGAAGCCGCACTGAAGGCTGGCGCCACAAAAGAAGAGATTGCAGAGGCGTTGGGCGTCGCGGTTGCCATGAATGCCGGAGCTGCGCTCATTTATTCCACGCGCGTGCTCGATGCCGTCAGCGTCAAAGCCGCCCAATCCCGCACCGCGTAAGCTCCGTTGTAGTGGCGCTGCAAGCTGCGCCGCTACACGAAAGCGTCTTAGAACAGGTTCCACAAGAACTGGTTGTAGACTTCGTGGTGGAACTGCACCTCGGGCGCTTTGACGACCGTGCCCAACTGCCGCGCGCATCGGTCGGCAGATGCGCGCTTCAGCTCAGCGTATCGCTCCTTCACATCGGCACCGAAGAGTTTCGTCGCCCAATCGGCTTTCTCGAAGTTGTCGATCGCCGTATAAATGTTATCCGGCAAGTAGCGTTGCGCCTCCCGGAGATTCTTGATCTTGGCGGTTTCCCCGTCCAGGCCGGTCTTAAAGATGGAATACATCACCATATAAGGATTGGCATCGGGAGCGACAGCGCGGACCTCGGTACGCATGCTGCGCTCGTTACCGATGGGGATACGCACCATTGCGCCGCGGTCAACCGGCGAAGCCCTCAGCTGGTTTGGCGCCTCGAAATGTGGATCAAGCCGGCGATACGCATTGACGCTGGAGTTGAATATGAGGCAAATATCATTGCCGTGGGTCAGGATGCGGTCCAGGAACTCCCAGCCTAATTTGCTGAGCTTCTCCTCTCCTTTCGGGTCCCAGAAAAGATTCTTGCCGTCCTTACTGACTGAAACGTTGGTGTGCATGCCGCTGCCGTTCACCCCCACGACGGGCTTGGGAAGAAAACATGCTGAGAGCCCCATGTTCGTGGCCACCTGGCGGCACACCAGCTTGTAGAGCTGAATCTGGTCGGCAGCGGCCACCACTTCGCCGTAGCCGTAGTTGATCTCGAATTGTGACGGCGCGACCTCCGGATGATCTTTTTCGTTCTGAAAACCCATGGCGCGTTGCACTTCGGCGGTGGTGTCGATGAACGTGCGCAACGGATCGCCCGGCAGGGAATGGTAGTAACCGCCGGTGTTCACATATTCAAATTTGAGCGTTTCATGGTAGTGCCGTTCGGCGTTGGGCCCCTTGAACAAGAAGCCTTCGATTTCGTTGGCGGCGTTCAGCGTATATCCTTTTTTGTCGTAGAGGTCATCGGCATAGCCCTTCAGGAGTCCGCGAATGTCCGCGGAGTACGGTGTGCCGTCTTTGTCGATGACTTGTCCGAAAAGGAGAATTTTTCCGGAGCCAAACACATCTGCGGGCGCCCAATAGAAAGCGCCCCAATCCATAGCCAGGCGCAAGTCGCTCTCGCGCTGCGCGGTGAAACCGCGGATGGAGGAGCCGTCGAATGTCAAGTTGTCCCAGCTTTTGATCAGGAACTTCTTATCGTAGTCCAGCATGTGCAGGCGGCCTTCCAGGTCGCTGAAGAGCACGGTCACGGCCTTGATGCGCTTCTCGTCGGTCAAATACTTGAGGCGTTCTTCCTGCACTTTGTGTGGGGCGACGCGATCCAGGCGTTGTTTTTTGGCCTTGAGGTTCAGTTCTTCCAGCTCGTCATAGGGCAGCGCCAGAAAATTACGCAGTTCGTTCGACATGAGTCTCCTCAAATGGAATTGAAAACAAATTCGGCGGAAAAACTTTAAGCGGAAAATGCCCAGCCATGTAGCCGCTAGGGTATCGCGCTGCGTTTCCAAGCGTCAAATCGAAAAAACCACCTCATGCAGCAGAAAAACCAATTCGAACAATCACTTTTCTTAAAGCACGTAAACCGCGGCGAGGCCTGCCTCATCGGTGTCGGCGTCCCTTTGGCACCCTCAGTCGTAATACTCCTGCCCCAAGTGCGTGATTAGGTCCTCGCCCATCATCCAGCGCAACGTGTTCTTCAACTTCATCAACTGAATGAACAGATCGTGCTCAGGATACAGATTTGGTGCCGTCATGGGAGACTTGAAGTAAAAGCTGAGCCACTCTTGAATCCCGCGCATACCGGCACGCTGCGCCAAGTCCAAGAATAGAACGAGGTCGAGCACGATCGGCGCCGCCAAAATGGAATCGCGGCACAAAAAGTCCACCTTAATCTGCATGGGGTACCCGAGCCACCCGAAGATGTCGATGTTATCCCACCCCTCTTTGTTGTCGCCGCGCGGTGGATAGTAATTGATGCGGACTTTGTGGTGAATCTTGCCATACAGCATAGGATACAGTTGCGGCTGCAAAATATATTCGAGCGCGCCCAGCTTGGATTCCTCCTTGGTCTTGAAGGACCCCGGATCGTCCAACACTTCGCCGTCGCGATTCCCCAGAATGTTCGTGGAATACCATCCCAGCAAACCAAGCATGCGCGCCTTGAAGCCCGGCGCAAGGATCGTTTTCATCAGCGTTTGGCCAGTCTTGAAGTCTTTGCCGCAAATGGCCACGTTGTGTTCGAGCGCAAGCTGCTGGATGGCCGGGATATCCACGGTCAGGTTAGGCGCGCCGTTTGCAAAGGGCACGCCGCTGGTCACCGAAGCCCAGGCATAGAGCATCGAGGGCGCAATAGCCGGGTGATTCGCCTTCATGGCCTCGACGAATTTCTCCGGCGTGGAGTGCACCTCCTCCGGAGTGATAAATATCTCGGTCGAGCCGCACCAGCAAGTCACCATTCGCGAAACGCGCCTGGCCTTGCGAAAATTCTCGATATCTTCCTTGATTTGCAGTGCCAGGTCGTACTTGCTCTTGCCCCTCTTGACGTGCGTGCCGTCGAGCTTCTTCACGTATTCACGGTCGAAAGCCGCTTTCATGGGAGCGATTTTAGATAGAAACGGTTTGACTTTGTCGAGGTCCTGCGGGCTAAGTACGCCGGCCTTGGAGGCCGCCTGGTAGGCATTGTCTTTGAAAATGTCCCAGCTGCCGAAAACCAAATCCTTCAGGTCGCCCAAGGGAACAAACTTCTTGATCTGCGGCGAGAGGCCTTCCGTGCGTTTCCCCAGTCGGATCGTACCCAGTTGCGTCAAAGAACCAACCGGCTGCGCTTTACCTTTCCGCACAAGTTCGACGCCAGCCATAAACGTGGTGCTGACCGCGCCCATCCCCGGCAACAGTACGCCAAGCCTGCCTTTTGCCGGCGCTATTTTCCCTGGCTTTTCCATTCCGCTCCTTGTTGAGTTCGAATCTGAGTTCACACTCGCCGTGTCGGCTGCATCTTACGGCCAACAAAAAAAGGTCTTAACCTAATTGAGGACGAGGACTAGCGGTTGCTCTCTAATGCTCCGCGATGCTGCGGCAAGCAAGCCAGTAATAATGCGCGAACACCGCCCGTTTTGCAAATGTTTGGGGCCCGCAACCATCGTGGCGTGCGCGCTCTAGCGGGCCGCTGTGCTCCAGTTGTGAGCCGATCGTCCGAACGCTCCACCCGGTGCCAGCGATACTATCTGTTTGTATTGAAAGAGGAATTGCTCTGCTTTAACGAGAGCTGGAGAGGGTGGTTGGAGCGAGAACTATTTCCCAGTTACGGATCAGTCCGGCAAGGTTCAACAGGTCCGCGCCGTCATACTTGAGTTGATCAGACGCCAAGACCTCGAAGATGCGCTTTGCCGTTTGCAAACAGCATCAGAACCGTAGAAACCCACTGGTCCAGAATCATGCTAAAGCTCGATCTGCACTCGGTCAGCGATCTCGTTCGGTATGCCGTCCGGCCTTGACCTGTCCTACCGGTACGCCCGTCCAGATTCTATCTCTATGTAGTATTACGGACGTAATTAACGGTATTGACCGATTATGGGCGCCTCGACAACCATCCCGCTCGCAAAGGAGCCCTTCCCCCTATGCACCGCTTCTTGATCTGTGGCAATCCGAGTTGTCGTTTCGTCCTGGACCTCCAGGGATTTAGAAAACCGCTCCGCCGGTCGCGAGCTGTTCTCAGCGAGTGCCCGGAATGCGGGTCAGGATGGTCGCCCAATTGCCCGTTTTGCATTCAACCGCTAAGCGTGGCATGGCGCGGCCAACTGCCGCACTGCGCGCATTGCCGACGCAGGTTTCACGCGGAGCGTCTTAACTCCGCCGCGTAACATGGCTGGCCGGGCTGCTTCGCCCGGTCAGAGAATTTTGCCATCGCGAGCACTCCAGTGACCGTGTCGCCCGCCGGAACTCGTGGTCGTTCACGTGTGCAGGAATTCTGGATCCCGGCCTACGAAACACTACAAACAAGGCCGCTTCTTCGGTACACTCTGTCCACTTATGTCTCCCCTGTCGCGACGCAGTTTGCTCAAGACGGTAATCTCAGGAGCCACTATGGCTTCGCTTCCATCGTTTTCGTCGTCCCACCAAAGCGCGCCCGTGCGCCGCAAGGGTCAAATCCGCCAGTCTGCCTCGCGTTGGTGTTATCAAAAAATTCCGCTCGAGAGACTCTGCGCGTATGGAGCCGAAATCGGCTTGAAAGCAATCGACCTGCTGAATCCCGACGAATGGGAAGTGCCGCCGCGCTACGGATTGA
>WNFA01020553.1_pt1 | contig 10180 bp, 7 predicted proteins | sample 5400481 | NCBI WGS metagenome assembly WNFA01 (sample SAMN13153340, study PRJNA577476) | soil metagenome | isolation source: 120 cm saprolite under Douglas fir tree site 2 hole 1 replicate 2 | place: USA:California | collected 2015-04-18 | reverse complement strand
GCCGGTCGGCCTCCTCGGCGTCGACCGTGAAATTGAGGTCGTGCGCGCGCGCCTTGCGGGCGAGCTCCAGCACGTTGGGCACCAATTCGGCCTGCACGCGATCGCGCGAGATCGCCTCGAAGCGCGGATGCAGCGCCGAGAGCTTGACCGAGATGCCGGGGCGGTTGGGCAAAGCGGCATTGCCGGCGGTCGCGCCGATCGCATCGATGGCGCGCGCATAGGAGGCGAAATAGCGCTCGGCGTCGGCCGCCGTGCGGGCACCCTCGCCCAGCATGTCGAAGGAATAGCGCAGCGCCCGCTGCGATCCCGCTCGCTCGAGCGCTTCCTCGATGGTCTGGCCGAGCACGAAGTGCGAGCCCAGCAGCCGCATCGCCTGGCGCGTGGCCGCGCGCACGGCGGGAAGGCCGAGGCGCCTGATCAGCGTGTCGAGGATGCCGTCGGGCGTTTCGCCGGGATGGATGATGCGGGCGGTCACCCCGAGCGTCCAGGCCGAAGCGGAAACCAGAAGGGCGTTCGACCTCACCTCGCGCGCGCCCCAGTCGCCGGTTGCAAGCTTGTCCTCGATCAGCCGATCGGCGGTGACGGCATCGGGCACCCGCAGCAGCGCCTCGGCCAGCACCATCAGGGCGAGGCCCTCCTTGGTGGACAACGAATAGGCATGCAGGAAATCCTCGATCCCGCCGAGCCCCCCTGCCCTCGCCCGGATGCCCTCGATCAGGCGGGACGCGCAGGCGTCGATCCGTCGCTCGGCGTCGGGCGGACGAGCGGCCTGCCCGAGGAGGTCGGCCGCGACCGCCCCGTCGGGCGGCGCGTAGCGGGCGGCGAAGACCGGCGCCGCATCCGAGCCGAGGGGAACCTTCGTATCTTGGGTCATGACCGGTTCAGGCATTGGCTCAGGCTCGCCGCCCTCAACCTTAACAGCGGTTCACGTGGCCCCGACCTCAATTCGCGCGGGATTAATTGACGCGCGGGGACAAATGGGGCGCGCGCGGTGTTCGCGATTCTATCAGGGCACAGGCTCGATCGGCGATCTTGTCTTGCGCTTTGCATCGTCATGCTCTTTATCTCACCGTCCCAGCCATGATCGCGGCGGGGCGGTGCGGGGGCCGAAGTAGAAGGACCAGGCATGGGCCGCCGTGACCTCGCGCGCTTGGGTCAGCCGACATTCCTGCTCGCGGCGGCGCTCGCGCTCCTTGCCGCCCGGCCCGCCGCGGCGCAGACCCACGTCAAGTTCTCCCTCGACGGGCGCCTCGAGGGACTGGCTGCGACCTTTTTGCTTCCCCAGGACAAGGGCTACTTCAGGTCGGAAGGGCTCGACGTGACCGTCGACGAGGCGACGACGGTGATCGAGCCGATCACCCGTGTCGCATCCGGCAGCTACGAGATGGCGCTGGCCGACATCAACACGCTCATCAAGTATCGCGACCAGCACCCGGCGGTGCCGATCAGGGCCGTGTTCATGCTCTACAACAAGCCGCCCTTCGCGATCGTGGGGCGCAGGAGCCGCGGCATCACCGAGCCGAAGCAGCTCGAGGGCAAGAAGCTCGGCGCCCCTCCCGCCGGCATCACCTCGAGCGAATGGCCGCTGTTCGCCAAGCTCAACCACATCGACGCCTCGAAGGTGACGATCGAAAACATCGGCATCCCGGTGCGTGCGCCGATGCTCGCCGCCGGCCAAATCGACGCCGCGCTCGGCTATTCGTTCCGCCTCTACGTCGATCTCAAGGACCGCGGCGTGCCGGTCGACGACATCGTGCTGATGCCGATGGCGGACTACGGGCTCAAGCTGTACGGCAACGCGATCATCGTCGATCCGAAATTCGCCGCCGACAAGCCGGAGACCGTCAGGGCGTTTCTGCATGCCTTCCTCAAGGGCCTGAAGGAGACCGTCCGACGACCCGCCGACGCGGTCGAATCGGTCGTCCGACGCGACGATACGGTGAAAAGGGAGGTCGAGCTCGAGCGCCTGCGCATGGCCATCCGCGACAACATCGTCACGCCGGAAGTGCGGGCCAACGGCTATGGCGCCGTCGATCCCGCGCGGCTTGCGGAATCGATCGACCAGCTCGGGCTCACCTTCAGCTTCAAGGCCAAGCCCAAGGCGGAGGACATCTTCGACGCCTCCTTCCTGCCGCCGGCCGCCGAGCGCCGGGCGAATTAGAGCATTTTCAGGAAAAGTGGGAACCGGTTTTCCGTCCGAAAATGCGACCACACTAAGAGACTGGAGTGCATTCAGTTTCCATCGAAACTGAATGCGCTCTAATGCCCTGATCCGCCGGCCCCGGCCGCCGCCAAGTCGACGCCTCCGGCGCGGACCTCAAGCTGCGGGCGCAAGACCGCGGCAATGTCGTTGCCGAGCTCCTCGAGCGCCGCCCGGTTGCCGCCCTCGCGCAGATAAATGCCGCAATAAAGCTCGGGCAGCTCGGGCAGCGGCGCATCCTCCCAGATCGCGAGCGCAGTCTGCAGCACGCGGCTGCGCGGCAGCACCATGACGCCGAGCCCGGCGAGCACCGCCGCCTCCAGGCTGGCGATGCTGCGGGAGGTGAATACGAAGTCGCATTCGCGCCCGACGCGGTGGAGGGCGTTCACCGCGGTGTAGCGGCACGAGCAGTCCTCGCCGAACGAGACGAGCGGCACTGCGGCGTCGGGGTCGAGCCGGGTGGCATCGCCGCGCACCCAGACCGCCTGGTCGACCCACAGATGATGCGCCTCGATCGACGGCTTCGAGGTGGCGATCGCGACGCAAAGATCGAGATCGCCCTGCCGCAACCCGTGCAACATGTTCTCGAGGCTCGCGGCGCGGACCGTGAAGCGGATATCGGGCCAGCGCTTGCGGAATTTCGCCAGGGTCGCCGGAATTTTCACGCCGGCGAAGTCGCCGGGAATGGCGACGCGGAAGGTCTGCTCGATGGGCTCGCCGCCATTGAGCTGCGCGATCTGATCGTTGATCGAGAGCATCCGGCGGGCATGAGCGACGACCATCTCGCCCCGCGACGTCAGGCTCACGCCGGGTGCGCTCTTGTCGAGCAGCTCGTAGCCGAGCAGGAATTGCAGCCGCTTGATTTGCGCGCTGACCGCCGGCTGCGTGACGCCGAGCGCGTGCGCCGCCTTGGTGAAGCTGCGCTGATCGACGACGGACACGAGCGTCCGCAGGAGTTCGGTCGGAATATTGATCATGCCCCTTGCCGTTCTCGCATCCTCGATGGTCCGCCGCCGCGCAGACGCCGCGTCGGCTGCTCGCGCGCGGATCGCCCGGCCGACCCGCGCCGCCCGCAAGCGCGATTGGGAAAATCCGCACGCCCGGAGGTGAATGCTTGTGCCCTACTGCGCCCAAGTCAAGGCCGCAAGCGGGGCGCGACAGGCGCCGTCGGCGGGGCCGGAAGCAGGAGAAATATCGCGCCATTCGCCCCGTTCGCCCGGGGACGCGTCAGGCGCCGGCGTTGCGAGCCGGCCGCGTTACGGTAGAGTAAGGTTCCGGGACCAGCAGCGGGCTCGCGTTTTGCCGAAGTCGGCCGCATGAAATTCCTTCAGCTCTACATCCGCGTGCTCGAGCTGCTCGGGCGCGAAGCCCGCCTGGGCTTCATTCTCGCGATCGCCAATCTGGCGCTCGCCTCGGCGATGTTCGTGGAGCCGATCCTGTTCGGGCGCATCGTCGATACGCTCGCCAATTCCCAGACCCGCGCCTCGCAATTGGCCTGGACCGACCTGACGCTGCTGGTCGGCGCCTGGGTCGGCTTCGGCCTCTTCATCATCGTCTGCAGCACGCTCGTCGCGCTCCACGCCGACCGCCTGGCGCATCGCCAATACCAGGTGGTGCGGACCATGTTCTTCGAGCACGTGCTGCAGCTTCCGCTCACCTATTACACCGGATCGCATTCCGGCCGGCTGGTGAAGGTGATGATGACCGGGACCAATACGCTGTGGGGCTTGTGGCTCTCCTTCTTCCGCGAGCACTTCGCCAGCTTCGTATCGCTTGTCGTGCTGCTGCCGCTGACGCTGGTGATCAATTGGCGCTATGGCCTGCTCATGATCGCGCTCTGCGCCGTGTTCGCGACCCTGATCGCGCTGGTGGTCGCCAGGAGCGAGCAGCTGCAGCGCCAGGTCGAGCGCTACTACACCGACGTGGCCGAGCGCACCACCGACACGCTCGGCAACATCGCGCTGGTGCAGAGCTTCACCCGCATCGAGATGGAAGTCTCCGGCATGCGGAAGATGGGCGACGAGGTGCTGAGCGTGCAGATTCCGGTGCTGTCGTGGTGGGCGGTGACGACGGTGATCACGCGCACGTCGACCACGCTGACCATCCTGTCGATCCTGCTGCTCGGCGTCTGGTTCTACCTGCACGACCTCACCACCGTCGGCGAAATCGTCATGTTCATGAGCTTCGCCACCATCCTGATCGGCAAGCTCGAGCAGGCCGTGCACTTCGCCAATCGGATGGTGATGGACGCGCCGCGGCTCAAGGAATTCTTCGAGGTGCTCGACACCGAGCCGGCGGTGCGCGACCGCTCCGATGCCGTCGAGCCCGGCCGGCTGCGCGGGCTAGTGGAGTTCCGCGACGTCTCGTTTTCCTATGACGGCAAGCGGCCGGCGGTGGCGGATCTCAGCTTCGCTGCACTGCCCGGCGAAACGGTCGCCCTGGTCGGCGCGACCGGCGCCGTGTTCCAGGAGGTGCTGCTGTTCGATCGCTCGATCGCGGAGAACCTGTGCGTCGGCAAGCCCGACGCGACCGAGCAGGAGCTGCGCGCCGCCTGCGAGCGCGCCCAGGTTCTCGACGTCATCGAGCGCCAGCCGCAAGGCTTCGCAACCAGGGCCGGCGAACGGGGACGATTGTTTTCCGGCGGCGAGCGGCAGCGGCTGTCGATTGCGCGGGCGCTGCTCAAGGATCCTCCGATCCTCATTCTCGACGAGGCGACGAGCGCGCTCGATGCGCTCACCGAAGCCAGGGTCCAGGCGGCGCTCGCCGAGGTCATGAAGGGCCGCACCACCTTCGTGATCGCGCACCGGCTCGCCACCATCCGCGGCGCGGGCCGCATCCTTGTTTTCGACGGCGGCCGCGTGGTCGAGACCGGAACCTTCGACGAGCTGATGCGGCTCGGCGGCCGTTTCGCCGAGCTCGCCAAGAGCCAGTTCGCGGCGGTGGAGACGGCGAGGCCGCAGGTCGAGCACGACGCGCCGATCGAAGCGGTCGCCGGCAATCGGTAGCCCGGCGGCAGCGGTGCAGCCCGCGAATTCACCGCCGATCACCCTTCACGGTCCCCTGGCAATCCCGATGCATGAATTCCGGTGGCGCCAAGCTCATCCGCTCGGGACGGTCTTCGTCCTCGCCCTGCTCGTTCGCCTGATCAACCTCGCGCTGCTCGAGGGCGACGCCTCCTTCTTCGCCGAGCAGGACACGTTCGGCTATTGGGCGCTCGGGACCGAGCTGACCAAGCCCGGCGGCTTCTCCTCGACGTTGATGGCGATGACCGACCGCATGCCGCTCTACCCGCTGCTGGTCGCCGGCGTGCAGGCCGCTTTCGGCAACGCGCCGCGGATGGTGGCGCTCGTGCAGGCCGTCATCGATGCCGGAACCTGCGGGCTCATCGCCGCCCTCGGGGCGCTCGTCTCGCCCCGCATCGGATTGATCGCCGGCGTGCTCGCCGCGCTGTCGGCGACGCTGATCGTCTTCAGCACGCAGGTCCTGACCGATACGCTCTTCCTTTTCTTCTTCACGCTGATGCTGCTTGCGGGAGCGCATCTCCCGACGCGCCCGACCGGCGCGCTCGCGGCGCTCGCGGGTTTTGCGGGTGGGCTCGCCGCCGCCACCCGGCCGGCGGTGGCGGTGCTGCTGGCAGCGGGAGCGCCGCTCGTCTTCGCCATCGCGCTCGCGCAACGACGCGGCTTCGTCCGGGCGCTCGCGGCGGCGATATTGTTTTCCCTCGCCGCCGCGCTGCCGATTGCCCCGGTGCTGTTGCGCAACGCCGTCCATTACGAAAGCTCGGGCCTGACCTCGCAGACCGGCGATCATCTCGCGTTCTGGATCGTGCCGCTGGTGACCGAGCGCGCCGACGGCACGCCCTACCGGACGAGCGTCGACCGCATGGCGGCGCTCTACCAGGAGCGGCTGTCCGAGCGCGGCACGGACGGCAATCCCTTCCGCCGCGCGGCGGTGCTGACCGAGCTTGCGCGCGAGCAGATGGCCCGCCTGCCGCTCTCGGCCTATGTCAGGGCCTGGCTCGAAGGCATGGTGGTGAACCTCGGCGCCCCGGCGCTGCTCGCCGACCCGCGCGTGCGCGCGCTGCCCAAGCCGAGCTTCTTCGATACGCCGGGGGCAAGCCTGTGGCAGAAGGCACGCGCCTATCTGCTCGACGATCCCGGCCGTTATCAGCTCGTGCTGGTCGTCGGGCTTCTCGCCACGCTGCCGTTCGTCGTGCTCGAGGCCGCGGGCTTGGTCATGCTGGCGCGCACGCGGCCGTGGGCGGCCCTCTTCGCCGGCGGCGTGCTCGCCTACTTCCTCCTGCTCAACGGGCCGGTGGCGACGGCCAAGTACCGCCTGCCCATGGAGCCCGTGCTGATCGTGCTCGCCGCGATCGCATTGGCGCGGCTGGCCCGGCGAGGCAGCGCGAACGAGGAGACCCCGTAGCCCGGGTGGAGCGGTAGGGTGGGCAAAGGCGCGCGTCTTGCGCGCCGTGCCCACGCGTCTTGGCGGGGCGCGCTTTTGCCCATGCGTCGTGCATGCCCAATGGCGATCTGGCGGCGTCTCTCACGCGTGGGCACGGCGCTGCAATCCTCGGGTCGCGAGAGCCGAGTGTTTGGCCCGCGCCTTTGCCCACCCTACGCGGCACGCCGAATTCAGTTTCACGATGTCAAACAGCCCGGCGAGTGGCGAATAGAACCCTGTCGCCCCTATTCGCTACTCACGCCTTCTCATTCCCGCGACGCGTTGCGCCCGGGGTTTGCGACTTTCCTTCGCCCACCCCGAGGGGTGGCGGAGCGGTGTCCCCGCCGCTGCTTGAAATAGGGCAAATGTTGCCCTATTTTTCTCGTGTTGGGCGGGAGCGCGGATGCCGGAAATCGAGCGGTTTGGCGCCTTCAAGCTGCTGATGTTCTTCCACGACGAGAACCCGCCGCACGTCCATATCAAGGGCGCCGACTTTGCCGCGAAGATTCGAATCTCCGAATGGTGACTTGCTCCCCGGCGATGCGCCGAACGCGACCTTGAGGCAGGCTCGGCGCTGGCTCGAAGAACATCGATCGGAGCTATTGGAGCTGTGGAACGAATTCCAGAGATGATCGACATGGGCGACGACATGGCGCGAGTCTCAAGCGTGCGCGCGGGCGGCGACGGTGTCCTCCGTATTCGCTTTGCCGGAGATCGGCGTGAACGCGAGCTCGATCTGACGGGACTGATGGCTCGCAGCCCGCATTTTGCGCCGCTTGCGAAGGATCCCCGGACGTTCGCCAAGGCGGCGGTCGTCGAGGACGGGCTTGGGGTGGCTTGGCCCGTCCGGACCAAATGGGGACGCCTCGACCTGTCCGCGTCGACGCTCCGGCGGATCGCGGAAGAGCAGCAGCCGATGACCGGCGCGGATTTTGCGCGATGGCGAACGGAGCTGGGATTGTCGCTGACGGAAGCCGCCGAGCTCCTCGGCGTCGGGCGGCGTACCGTCATGGGTTATTCGAAGAAGGCCGAGCTGCCGTCCATCGTCGCCATCGCCTGCCGGGCACTGGCCCGCGACAAGAATCTGTTGGCGGCGCACTACGTGCCGGCGAGGAAACGACCTGCGGCGTGACATCGCCCCCGCTGCACGGTTGGGCCTTCGACCAAGTGCGTTGACGCCCACTCTACGTGCCAAGCATGGGGCGATTACTTGATCCGCTCGAGGATGCTCACGTAGTTGGCGACCGCGGTGCCGCCCATGTTGAAGATGCCGCCGAGCTCGGCGTTCTTCACCTGCATGTCGCCGGCGGCGCCCATGAGCTGCATCGCCGCGAGCGCGTGCATCGACACCCCGGTCGCGCCGATCGGATGGCCCTTGGCCTTGAGCCCGCCGGACGGGTTGACCGGCAGCGGCCCGCCCTTCTCGGTCAGGCCCTCGGCCACGGCGCGCGCGCCCCGGCCCTCCGGCACCAGCCCCATCGCCTCGTACTCGATCAGCTCGGCGATGGTGAAGCAGTCGTGGGTCTCGACGAAGGAAAGATCGGTGAGCGCGAGGCCGGCGCCGGCGAGCGCGCGCGTCCAGGCCTCGCGGCAGCCTTCGAGCTTGAGCACGTCGCGCCGCGACATCGGCAGGAAATCCTGCACGTGCTCGCCGGCGCGGAACGCGACCGCCTTGCCGAGCTTGAGCGCGGTCGCGACGTCGGCAAGGACGAGCGCGGCGGCGCCGTCGGAGACGAGCGAGCAGTCCGTGCGCTTGAGCGGACCGGCGACGCGCGGATTCTTCTCGCTCTCGGTGCGGCAGAACTCGTAGCCGAGGTCCTTGCGAATCTGCGCGAACGGGTTGCCGACGCCGTTCTTGTGGTTCTTGGCGGCGATGCGCGCGAGCGCGTCGGACTGGTCGCCCCAGCGCTGGAAATAGAGGGAAGCGATCTTGCCGAAAATCCCGGCGAAGCCGCCGTCGATGTCGGCCTCCTCGCGCACGTAGGAAGCCTTGAGCAGGTTGCGGCCGATCTCGGCCGCGGGCGTCGTCGTCATCTGCTCGGCACCGACCACCAGCACGATGCGCGCGGCCCCGGCGGCGATCGCCTTGAGGCCCTGGTGCACCGCGGCCGAGCCGGTGGCGCAGGCATTCTCGACCCGGCTCGCGCGCTTGAAGCGCAGATCGGGCGAAGCCTGCAGCACCAGCGAGGCGGTAAAATCCTGCGGCGAGAAGCCGGCGTTGAAATGGCCGAGCACGATCTCGTCGACGTCGCGCGCCTCGACCCCGGCATCGGCCAGCGCCTCACCCGCGACCCGGACGATCAGGCTCTCGACCGTCTCGCCTTCGAGGCGCCCGAACTGCGTGTGCGCCCAGCCCACGATGCAAGCCGTCATGGCCGCCTCCTGTCGCAAGCCTCCGGCGGAGGCTCCTCGGTTGCAGAAGCGATTTCCGACGATTGTGCCGTAAACGCAACACCGGCGCCAAGGCGCCGAATTTTGGACGTTTTCTCCCGACATTAACGGCCGACCCCCGGCCCGGGTGGTCGCTCCGGGGGGTTCTCGCTTTGCCTTTCACCCGCCTTCGGCCTAAACCATGCTTCTCGGCCTCCGGAGCGGTTCCGAGGCCCGCCCAAACGATCGGACCCGAGCCCGTGCTGCTCTCGACGCGTTTCTTCGTCGTCCGAACCTTGATGTGGGCGGCCCTGGCCGGCGCCGCAACCGCCTTGCCCGCGACGCGGGCGGCGGCGGAAGCCCTGCTGGTGATCGAGGCCGAAAGCGGCAAGGTGCTCTACGCCGAGCGCGCGACCCAGCCCTGGTACCCCGCGTCCGTCACCAAGCTGATGACCGCCTACGTCACCTTGCGCGCGGTCAGGGAAGGCCGACTCGCGCTCGACACGCCGCTCACCGTCTCGACCAACGCCGTGGCGCAGGCTCCGGTGAAGATGGGGTTCGGGACGGGAACCCAGGTCACCGTCGACAATGCCCTGAAGATGCTGATGGTGAAGTCGGCGAACGACATCGCGGTGGTGCTCGCGGAAGGCGTCGCCGGCTCGATCGAGAATTTCGCCGAGCTGATGAATCGCAATGCCCAGCGCCTGGGCATGATCCAGACCAGCTTCGTTAATCCGAACGGGCTGCCCGCCGACGACCAGATCACCTCCGCCCGCGACCTCGCCATCCTCGCCCGCGCGCTCATTCGCGAGATGCCGGAATACGATTATTACTGGCACCTGCCCGGCATCCGCATGGGGAAAATGGTGCAGCGGAACTACAACACGCTGATCGGGCGCTACCCCGGCGCCGACGGCATGAAGACCGGCTTCATCTGCGCCTCCGGCTTCAACTTGGTCGCCTCGGCCACGCGCAACGGCCGGCGGATGATCGCCGTGGTGCTCGGCGCTCCGTCCTCGGCGGCGCGCGCCCTGAAAGCCGCGCAGCTGCTCGAGCGCGGCTTCAACAGCAACACCGGCCTCGCCTGGCTGATGCCGACGCTCGGCACGGTCGAATCGCTGCAGCCGGTCAACGCCGAGCCTCCGAACCTGCGCGACGAGATGTGCG
>WNFA01006005.1_pt1 | contig 10180 bp, 7 predicted proteins | sample 5400481 | NCBI WGS metagenome assembly WNFA01 (sample SAMN13153340, study PRJNA577476) | soil metagenome | isolation source: 120 cm saprolite under Douglas fir tree site 2 hole 1 replicate 2 | place: USA:California | collected 2015-04-18 | reverse complement strand
CCCAGCTCGTCAGTCCCATGGGCGGAGTCATCTTCACGCCCGCCGTGGTGATGGATAAATCATTCCGCGGCACCGTTACTCTGAATACACGCTCCTTCTCATTGAGCGTTCCCTTCACGCCCGTGAGCTCCTCGATGCGCTGGGTATCGAGCTTGGAACCGTTGCCGCTCTTCTTTGGCGCAGCTTCCGCCACCGCGCACAGCCCGAGCATCGCTACCATCAGTACAATTCGATTCATCATTGACTTCTCTCCTCTGTTACAGCGGCGTCGCGGTCAGGTCGTCGAAATAAATGACCGAATCCGCTTTGGTCCAGAGGCCGACTCTCCCTGGATCCGGGAAGGTTTTGTCCTTCGCATCGATTATTTTCTTGTTGTCGAAGAAGACCTGGAGGTGGTCGCCTTTGGCTTCCACCGCCAAGTCGTGCCAGATGCCGCCGGCGACCTTGCCATTCCACCCCGCGAATTCTCGCCGGTTCCCTTTCACCACGTGGTAGAGGCGAACGTTGTCCTCGAGCGCGTTGGCGCGGACGACGTAATAATTGTCCGCGTCCTTGAGCCGGAACACGAGTCCGCAACCCTGGTCCACCTTCCCGGAGACAGGCTTGCATTTCACCGACAGGCGCAGGTCCTTCATCTCGGGGCCGGTGAAGGCAACGGGAAAACGATAGTCGGTATTGTCAGTGCTTACTTGCGCGAGGACATTGGGTTTGCTCGGTGCATCGTTTTCAGCACGGACCACCCACTGCCCGTCGGCGCCCTTTCCGGTGCGTCCGAAGGAAAAACCGGTTGGAGGCTTGCCGACCGCATCCGAATCGAAATTCCATGTCTTCGAAGAAGACTTTTCATTCCCACTCTGCGCAAGCACCAGCGAGCTGAGACTCAGCGCGCCGGCACCCAGGATGTTTGTGAGTTTCATTTCACGCTCTCTTTTTCTTGAAGTACTCGTAGAGGCTGTTGAATACGGCCGACCCTTCCGCCAGCCGCTTTTCGTCTTCGGGATTCGCCATCGCAATGCCTGCGACGAGGCGATCCAGTCCCAAGGCGTCCTCGCGGCCGAACTTCCCGTCCTTGAGGTCGATGTCGTGGACAATTTCGGCAATCTGCTTTAGCGCCGGCTCCGAGAGGGCGAATCTCTGCAGCAGCACCTCGAAGGTGCACCGATCGCCTTCGTGGGTGAACTCCGCCTCGAACATGTCGAAGCGAAGCTCGTCGGCCTCAGGGCGATAGCCTTTCCCAGGAACGAATTTGAAGCGCGCATCTTTGTCGATGAAGCGGCGAATGAGCCACGCGCTCGCCATTCGGTCGACGTGAATTCCTTTTCTCGTCACCCAGGTGCGCCGTTGCATTTTTTCCATCGGAGGGCGATGCCCCTCGCCCTCCTCCGAGGTCTGAGTGGCATCCGCTTTCATTCGCTTTTCCAATGTGACGAGCAGCGCTTCGACCGTCTCCCGGCCGCTGGCGGCAAAGAAGTCGATATTCTCGATTTCAGCCAAGCGCTTTCTGAGGCGCGCAATGCTGGACTCCAACTCCTCCTTGCCATCCTCGGTCTTTTTGATGCGCGACAGCATCGATTGCAGCCGGCGCGCCTCGCCCGCAAGCTCGAGATAGTCGGCTTCTCGAGCCGAGTTGAACAAAGCCTCCACCTCAGCATCCGAAAGGCCTTCGACGAACCGGGCCTCACAGACTGACGCCTCACCGCCACCCTCGACGATTTCCCGAACCACCCACTCGAAGTCTTCGTAGGACTGCTCGCTCCGCGGAAGCACATAGACAGAGTTCTTGATTGGCGCTGCCCCGAGGCGCTGCAGCCGCCTGCCAATCTTCACTCGGAAGTAGTTGGGCTTCGGCGGAATCTGGTGGATCAGTAGCAACCATTTCGGCTCACTTCGCGGACGCATTGTCCCAGCCGCGGAATCCGCGTCTAGTCGAGTTTTTCCTTTACTGTTCTCCACTCGTTTCCCTTTACCAGCGTGACCTCGGCCACTGACTGGCTGCCCTCCAGTGATGGCGTGGCGCTCACCGCGCGGTAGCCCTTGCTTGCCTTCAACGCCTGACCGACCGCGGAGCGCAGAGAGGTCTTCGACTTGGTCATCACCTCGTTTTGCGCCTTCGCGGCTGTGAGGTCGTCGCCGCTGGTGATCGGTTGCGTCTTGGCCACTTTGCCGGTTTGATGGTCGACGATTACTTCGAAGAACTTGCCATCCTTGGCCGTATAGACGGAGAGCTGGAGCTTTCCGTCCTCTATCTCGAACTTCGCGGAAATGGGCTTGCCCTCAGCTTCGCTGGCCGAAAGGCCCTTCTCGAGGGACACCTTCACCGTCTTCACGTCCTTCGCGAGCGCTTGCTTTTCGCTCTCTTTGCTTTGTTTTTCCTCGGCAGCGAAAGAAAGAGGCCCGACCAGACTCAGCGTAACCGCAGGAACCAACCAACCGATTCTGTGCATAGCGCACTTCCTCCTATAAGGAACTCAGGCTTAATAGATCAACAGTAGCTGCATGCCAACTCATTCCTTGCAGTTGAATCAACGAAGTTAACGCCTAGTTGGTGCTTCTCAGCACGTCAGGCGTTCCGGTCGCGGTGCCGTCGAACCTGGACGATAAATCCAAGACGCCGCTCTGGAACGAGCGGTGCGTTGAGGTAAGCAAACGTCGTCGCGTCCCGCACCTGGCATCGGGGCCGGTCCCCAGGTAGTGTCGTTCGCGTCCCGGACGTGTCGCAGGCCGCGGGCCGTTTACGCTCGCACCTGCTCCAGGCCCGATGGAGGCAGCCATGACCCGCACTTCGGTTTTCCTCGTCGTTCTTTTTGTCGCTGGATGCGGCAGCGGCGTGAATTCCACTGCCGACGCGCAAAAGGCATACCTCGGCCTCGACGCCTCGGTCGACAAAGCCATCACGCTCGGCTTCAATGGCTTCAATACTGCTACCAGCGCGAACATCTCGCCGCAGTCGACCAGTGGCACCGTGTCGGGCACGATGACCGTTACAGGCCAAGTCGACCAAGGCACCTCGTCGAACAAAGGCATGCGCTTGAACGACTCGCTCACGAACTACTCGGACGACGGAAAGATCACGTACGCGACGAATGCGAGCGCTCTACCATCCCTGACCATCAACCTGCGAAACATCCCGAACGGCACGCTCGACGGCTCCCTCAACGGTGCGTTCACAATGTCTGGCGCCGAGACCGGATCGATCACGCTTGCGTTGACGTTCACCGGAAACATACAAGCAGGGCCGAACAACACGGTCGTGCGCGCGCCGGGGACGACGCACATCACCGGGACCGCGACGTCGCCCTCGGGCACCTACAACGTTGATGTCACGCGTTGAGCGCGGGTAAGCGTTCAGGGGGATCAGCGTAACGTATGGGTTCGATCAGCTCCGGCGATCGATCGCGATCGCCAAGGCTCGACTTGTTGGCGGGGACGCTCAAGCCGGTTGATCAAGACGACGATCAACGAGGTTCAACTCAGCCGTGTTTGAACAAGTAGACGAGCAATCCAAGCTTCAGCTCCCTCCTTCTGCTATCAGCTGGCGCCCCTTCCAGAGCAGGTAGATGGCTGGGTAGACCACGAGCTCCAGCAGCGCCGACGTCACCACGCCCCCGACCATCGGGGCTGCAATGCGTTTCATCACGTCGGCGCCAGTTCCCTGCGACCAGAGGACGGGCAGCAGGCCCGCGAGGATCGTGGTGACGGTCATCAGCTTCGGGCGAATGCGCTTCACTGCGCCGTGGAAAATAGCCTCGCGCGCCTGCTCAGGCGTCTGCGGCTTTAGCTCCTTCCAGGCGAGGTCGAGGTAGAGCAGCATCACGATGCCGGTCTCGGCATCGAGCCCCGCGAGTGCAATGATGCCGACCCACACCGCGACGGACAGGTTGTAGCCGAGCGCCGCGAGCAGCCAGAACGCGCCAATCAGCGAGAACGGCACCGCCAGCATGACGAGGGTCGACTCGACCGCACTGCGCGAGTTGATGAAGAGGAGCAGGAAGATGATCGCCAGCGTCACCGGGACGACGATTGCAAGACGCGCCTTGGCGCGTTCGAGGTAACGGTACTGGCCAGCCCACTCGAGACGGTAGCCGGGCGGGAGCTTCACGCTCGCCTGGACTTCCTTGCGGGCGTCCTGGACGTAGTCCTCGATCGGCCGAGCCGTGTCCGCGAACACGTATGCGAAGAGGCGGCCGCCTTCGTCGCGCAGCATGGAGGGGCCGACGCGTGAGACGAGCTGAGCGAGTTGACCGAGGGGGATTTGTGCGCCGCCAGGCGTCGCGACGAGCACGCGCTGTAGCTCGGGTAGGCTAGACCGGAAGTCACGCGCGTAGCGAATTGTCACTGGGTATCGCTCGCGCCCCTCGATGGTGGTGGTGACGGTTTTACCGCCGATGGCGCTCTCGACGACTTCCTCCACGTCCTCGACATTCAGGCCGTACCGAGCAGCCACAGCGCGGTCCACGTCGAAGTCGAGGTAATGGCCGCCTCCGATGCGCTCGGCAAACGCGCTGCGTGTGCCGGGCACTTTGAGGAGCGCGGTCTCAATCTGTCGGGCAACCTCGTCGATGCCTTGGACGTCGGGCCCGAGCACTTGGATGCCCAGCGGGCTGCGCACACCCGTGGCGAGCATCTCCGTGCGCGTCTGAATGGGCATCCACCAGACGTTGGGCATGCCCGTAAACTGCATCGCATCGTCGAGCTTCTTGACGAGCCCGTCCCAGTCCTCGCCCTTGGGCCATTCGCTGCGAGGCTTCAGCGTTACCACCGTCTCAAACATTTCAAGCGGCGCCGGGTCGGTCGGCGTCGAGAAGCGCCCGGCCTTCCCGAAAACCCGTTCAACCTCTGGGAACCGGCGGAGCACCTGGTCCATGCGCTGGAGGGCGTCTCGCGCGCTCGCATCGCTCATGCCCGGCACGGCCGTCGGCATGTAGAGGAGCGAACCCTCGTTGAGCGGCGGCATGAACTCGCTCCCGAGTCGCGTAGCGACGGGGACGGTGGCAAGCATCAGGAGCCCCGCGCCGATGATCACCGGCCAGCGGTAGCGGAGCGCGAAGCGGCACACCGGTCCGTAGATGCGGTGAAGCGCCCGGCTGACGGGGTTTTCCTCTTCATGCCGGATGCGACCGCGGATGAACAGAGCGGCAATTGCGGGCACGAGTGTGACGGATAGGATGGCCGCGAAGCCCATCGAGAAAGTTTTCGTATAGGCAAGCGGCTTGAACAATCGGCCCTCGGTTCCCTCGAGCGTGAATACCGGCAAAAACGCGACGGTGATGACGAGGAGCGAGAAGAAGATCGGGCGGCCAACCTCTTTGAGAGCCTCCGTCACCACGGTGGCGCGGGGGGCCTTTTTCCCGTCGCGCTCCCAAACCTCGAGGCGCTTGTGCACGTTCTCTACGACGATGATCGCCGCGTCGACCATCGCGCCGATGGCGATGGCGATGCCGCCCAGGCTCATGATGTTCGCGGTGAGCCCCATCTTCGACATCGGCACGAACGACAAGAGGACAGCGATGGGCAGCATCAGCACGGGCACCAGAGTCGACCGTACGTGAAGCAGGAATAGGAGGATGACGAGGCTCACCACCACCATTTCCTCGGCGAGGGTGTGCTTCAACGTTTCGATGCTGGCGCGGATGAGCTGCGAGCGGTCGTAGGTGGTCACCGCTTCCACGCCGTCGGGAAGCGTCGGCTTCACCTCAGCGAGCCGGGCCTTCACCGCGTCAATGACATTGAGGGCGTTCTCGCCATGGCGCATGATGACCACGGCGCCGACCGTCTCTCCTTTACCATCCAAGTCCGCGAGCCCCCGGCGCTGGGCCGGGCCTACTCGCACGCGAGCCACGTCGCGAACGGTGATCGGCGTCCCATTCTCCGAGCCGAGCACCACTTTCTCGAGGTCCGCGGGGCTCTTCGCGTATCCGCGCCCGCGGATGTAGTGCTCCGTCCCGGAGACCTCCAGCACGCGCCCGCCCACGTCGTTGTTCGACCGCTTCACCGCGTCGATCACTTGCATCAGCGAGACGCGAAACTGCTGCAGCCGATTCGGGTCGAGATCTACCTGGTACTCCTTCACAAAGCCGCCAACGCTCGCGACCTCGGCCACGCCGGGCACCGACTGGAGCGCATAGCGGAGGTTCCAGTCCTGGATGGACTGCAGCTCTTGTAGCGAGTGCTTCCCGCTCGTGTCGACCAGCGCGTACTCGAAGACCCAGCCAACGGCGGTTGCATCCGGCCCGAGCGTCGGCGTCACGCCCGGTGGTAGTTTCGATGCGACCGTAGACATGTACTCGAGCACGCGGCTGCGGGCCCAGTAGAGGTCGGTACCGTCCTCGAAGATGACGTTCACGAAGGACATGCCGAACATCGATTGCCCGCGGACCGCGGTGACGTGCGGCGCGCCGACGAGGGTGGTGATGATCGGGTACGTAATCTGGTCTTCGACCAGGTCCGGCGATCGGCCCATCCACTCGGTGAAGAGGGTCACCTGGACATCCGAGAGGTCGGGCACGGCGTCGAGCGGGGTCTGCCGCAGCGAGTAGGCGCCGAAGCCAGCAGCGAAGAGGACGACCGCGATGGTCAGGACGCGGTGGCGCGCGCAAAGCTCGATCACCCGGGCAATCACGGCGCCCTCCAGCGCGGCAGGGCGTCGCGGAGCTTGGCCTCGCTCGACAAGAGGAACGTCGCACCGGTCGCGACACGATCCCCCTTTGCCAGGCCAGACTTCACCTCGTCGTACTCGCCCGCCAGCGAGCCGACCTCTACTTCGACCGGCTCGAGCTTTCCTTCCCCGCGATCGACGAAGGCATAGCGATGCTGTCCAGACATGAGAAGCGCCGAGTCGGGCACGGACAGGCGCACGCCGAGTGGCGCCTCGATCAGCACGTCCGCGAACATGCCGGGTTTGAGGAGCAGCTTCGGATTGGTGAGCTCGAGCCGCGCCTCAAGGGTGCGCGTCTTCTCATCGACGGTGGGTGCGACGAAAGCAACGCGGGCCTCCGATGCCTCTCCACCGAGCGACGGCACGGAGACCTTCGCGGGCTGCCCCAAGGATACGAATGGCACGTCCCGTTCGTAAATGGCCGCCTGGACCCACACGCTTCCGAGATTGCCGATGCGGTAGAGGTTGGTGCCGGGCATCACGTGCGCGCCTTCCACCACCGGCTTCTCGAGCACGATGCCGCTGGCCGGCGCGAAGATAGTGACTCGCCCGTCCGCTTTACCCCGCCGCTCCAACTCGGCGATCTGTTCGCGCGTCAGGCCCCAGTAGGCGAGTCGGCGCTCGGTGGCGCTCACAATTTCTCGCGCCGCGCCCGACTTGCGCGCGGTCAGCAACTCCTCCTCCGCGGCCAGAAGGTCGGGGCTGTAGAGTCGCAGCAGCGGCTGGCCCTCCTTAACGGCCTTCCCAGTCTCACCGAGGAAGAGCTTTTCGATGTAGGCCTCGTATTTGAGCGTCACGTCTGCGAGCTTGCGCTCGTCGACCGCGACGCGGCCGGCAGCGCGCAGGCTAACTGTCAGTGGTCGCTCCTCGACGGTGTCGAAGGTGACGCCGATGAGCTGCTGCCGCTCCAGCGGCACCTCGACGGCCTTGCCGGCAGTCGCGGCCGCCGCGCCTTTGCCTTCGAGGACGAAGCCCTTTCGAGGCGGAGAGACCTTCAACTTGAGCGAGGCATGAGGGTGCCCGGGCGCGTCGATGCCGAGGGTCAGGAACCAGTCGCCCTGCATCAAGAGCGGATACGCGACGGTGTACCGTCCTCCGCCCTCGGCCTTCATCTCTCCGCCGCCCTTCATCTCGGGCATCGCGCCCATCGCAGGCATGTCGTACTCGAACGCGAGCTGGGCGCCGTCGACGGGTTTGCCGCTTTCGTCGCGGATGGAGATGCGCAACCGGTTCTCGCCCGTCGTGGGTGGGTCGGGGTCAATGGCAACTCGAACGTCAAGGTCGCCAGCCTTCACGGCGGTGGGCCTTTGCTTTCGGCAGCTCGCAGCGACGAAGCCAAAGAGCACGAGCGCCAAAACGAGCGCGAGGTTCCTTGTCATGGCTGGTGCCTTTCCCGGACGCCCGATTCCGAAGCATTTGCGAGGCCGAGGTCGATCCCAGCCACTCGCTGCAGCTCTGCGAGGTGCCTCTCGTACATGGCGAGGTGGGTCGCCAGGTCAAGCTCGTGCATGAGCAAGTCTCGCTCGCTGTCCAGCACCATCAGGAAGTTGCCCCTACCCGATGCGTAAGCGGCTGAGGCGCTCGCCAGCGCCTGCCGCGCGACGGGGATGAGTTGGTGATGCAGCTCGACCTGCCGGCGCTCCGCTCTGAGTTCGGCGTAGGCATCAGCCACCTCGGAGACGATCCGGTTCTCGAGGGCTTTGGCGTCGGCTCGCGCTGCCGAAAGCTGGGCGGCGGCGGCCTCGATGCGAGGGCCGATCTTGCTGCCGGCCCAGATGGGCAGGTTCCCCTGTACGCCGACGAAGAGGAAATCCGAGACGCCCCTCATGCGAAAGCTGTGCATCTCGCCGACGAAGACGCTGATGTCCGGGACGCGCTCGGCGCGAGCGAGTCGCAGCTTGGCTTCCGTCTGCGCGACCATTCCCTCGGCGGCCGCGACTTCCGGGCGCTCGCCCAGGGCACGGTCCCGCAGCTGCGCCTCGTCCGGGAGTGCGTCCTCAATGCCCGGTTCCGTCGTCTTACCGAGGGTCGAGCCCGGCCGTCGGTTGAGCAGAGCAACGAGCTTCGCGCTGGCAGCGACGCGCCTCGCGCCGACAGCTTCCTTGTCCGACTGGACCTTCAAGAGCTCGCTCTGGGCGCGCAGCGCCTCCGCCTGCTCGCCCTTGCCGGCGGCAATTCGCCCTGACGCCGCCGCGATGAGCGACCGGAGCGTTCCCTCTATCTCCTCGTCCGCCTCCTGTGTGCGGTCGGCGAGGTACAGGTCGAAGTACGCCTTGGCCACGGCGGCCTCAATGTCGCGAACCTTGCCGAGTGCATTCGCTCGCGCCGCTGTCGCCTCGCCGCTCGCCGCGTCTCGGCGTGCAGCTCGCTTGCCGCCCAGCGAGAGTGGCTGCGAAAGCTGGACCATGATCGGCACGGTCGAGAAGTCAACTGGCCCGTTCCAGAGCTGAACCATCAGCTGTGGATCATCGAGCGCTCCTGCTGGTGCGACCGATGACGCGGCTGCATTGGCTTGGTCGCGGGCCGATTGCAGCTCCGGATTGTTTCTTCTCGCCTCGTCGAGCAGGTCGGCGAGGCGTACCGGGGAAGTTGCGGTTACAAGGACGACGGCAATCCGAAAGTGAAGCATGGAAAATCTCCTGTCCTGCGGGATCTGAAAGAAGGCGCACGGGTACTGCGCGCGCTACGTCATGCGTCGTCGTGGACGCTCAGATCAGGAGAGAGCAGCGCTGCAGGAACAGAGGACGGCCTGGGCCGGACGGGCCGGTCCAGCTCGCTTGCAGCGCCGGGGCAGGGACGGACGATGCGGGCCATGGCGTCGGCATCGGCAGGACGACGAGCTGGATGTCCGCGAGCCGCGCCTGCGGATCCACCTTGACGGCCTCTCGCGTCACCGGAGACCGAACCAGTAGATCGCAGCACGTGCCCGCCATTGCCTGGGCTACTGCCGGGTGCTCGTGCGTGCTCCGCTCGTGCTCGCAACAGCACGCAATGCGCACAACCCCATCGAAACGGCACTGGAAGAGCACCCCGCCAGGACTGGCCAAGCCGAGCGTTGCCGCAATCAGGACAGTTGCGAACGGACGAGACACGAGAACATCTTTCTAAGCCATTCAATACCGGCCGGCAACCCTGGCTTGGCTTTGGCGCGATTCGAATAGTCGATGTCCCTGAAACTTCAACCGCGCCGAAGAAGCTGCGCGTTGATCGCCACGATGACCGTGCTTGCGGACATGAGGACCGCGCCGATCGCGGGCGACAAGAGGACGCCTTGGCTGGCCAGGACTCCCGCCGCGAGCGGGATGGCTACGATGTTGTACCCTGCCGCCCACCAGAGGTTCTGAATCATCTTGCGGTAGCTCGCCCTCGAGAGATCGATGATCCGCGGTACGTCGCGCGGGTCGTTTCGCACCAGCACGATGTCCCCTGCCTCCACCGCCACGTCCGTTCCCGCCCCAATCGCAATTCCGACGTCAGCAGTCACGAGCGCCGGCGCGTCGTTTACCCCATCTCCGACCATGCCAA
>WNFA01026072.1_pt1 | contig 10181 bp, 8 predicted proteins | sample 5400481 | NCBI WGS metagenome assembly WNFA01 (sample SAMN13153340, study PRJNA577476) | soil metagenome | isolation source: 120 cm saprolite under Douglas fir tree site 2 hole 1 replicate 2 | place: USA:California | collected 2015-04-18 | reverse complement strand
CACTGGCTGCCCCGACGCCTCCCGAATTGTCGCTCTGGGCTGAAGAGCCTAACCGACTCATCACTCCACTTCCGAAGTAGACCATAAATACGACTCCGACAACGCCTACAACCACGAGTAGATAGCGCCGGCGTCCTTTGACGGCAAACTCCCAAAGACAAATTCCCGCCGCAATGGTCAGAGAAATCAGCCCAGCCCGTGAGGAGGTTCGAAAGACCGCATAGGTCATGCCCAACATAGCCGCAGCCCACGCTGCTTTTCTTAATCTGCTCCGGCTGCGAAACAAAAAGACCAAACAGAGCGGAAGACTCACCACGATGATAAGCGCCAAGTCATTGGAGTTGCCGAAGGTGCTGCTGTCCCCTACCAACCGTCCCTGAAAGTAGCGGCCCTTCCATACGCTCACCGCCGCGAGCACCGCAACGGATGCAGCCTGGATGAGAATCAAATAACGCAGGCGCAGTACTGTTCTCACCGACAGCACCATCACTAACACAATGACTACCACTTTCGAGAAATCGGACACACCTTGAAACGCGCCTCCCCGCCACACGGGAGAAAATGGGACAGTGAGCCAGAGCTGCCCGCAGAGCAAAATCAGGTAGATCACTTCCGGCGCAAATCTCTGGCGGACTTTTCCTATGGCAAAGGCAAGAGCAATAAACGCCAAAATCCCAACAATTTTTGCCAGCGGCACAGCGCTGAGGCCAGGAATCCAGTCCTCAGGCCGGGCGAGGTAAATCACCATGAAGAACAATAGCCAACCATACGCCGCAGCAAGAGGTTCTTGTCGAGAGATCTGCTTGGGCAACGCGGTCGAACCTGTTGTCATGGCGATGATTGTGTGGGCCATATTAGACGCGTGATAATTTCGAATCGATGGCTACAGTTTTCGGCCTCCGGTAGGCCTCGGGTGGGAACAAATATAGTATTCCCTACCGATGATTGCGCAACCCGGCCTCCACCACATCTTCTTCGCACTCGCTGTTGAGGAAACCGCCGGGCTTTCTCCCCTGCACGGAAATCGGCTCAAGCAGAACGCGAAGGTCTCGAAGCCCACAGCCTTCGAACCAGCGGAACACTTCTTCATATGTATGCTTCGACTGGTATTTCGGAGAATACCAGTCAAAGGTATCCAGGACACGCCAATCCCATTGGGGGTAGAGGGGCAGCGGCAATACGTAGCTGAGCACACCGCTAAGCGTGCGGCCCAAAATTGGAATGTGGCGAAGACCAACATGGACGTAATACAGAACGGCTGCCATCTGACAAAGGCGATACAGCACTCCATTGGGAAGCTTTGTCGTAATGCGCCGGTACGTATCACTCATGCGGTACCACTTGTTGTAGGCGCTGTAGAGCCAGACTGCGATGATGCCGCTTGGCTTGAGCAGCCGGGGTAATCCCTCGAACGCCCTTTGGCAATCCGGTGTGTGATGCAGCACTCCAATGCTGTAGATGTAATCGAAACTTTTCACCGCGAATGGCAATTGAAAGATATTGGCCTGGCAAATCCATACATTATTTCGATCACTCAAATTCTTGGCGGCCATATCTGCTGCTCGACTCAAATCAATACCCACGACCTTCGCGCCCCAACGGCTTGCCACATCGGCAAACCGGCCCATACCGCACCCTACGTCCAACACCCATTTACCTTTGATTTCTTCGGGTGTGAATCCCGTCTTGCGCGGAAAATCCTCCTCGGAGACGGGCGAGCCCGGATGGTCCAGTTGGGTTCGGGCGTGTTTGTTCCATTCGAAGCCGAACGAAGTCGCGTAGTTATCGGAAGAAACAAAACAGGCCACGCCGTCCACAATCGGGTAGTCGACGCCACACTTCTTGCAACAGAAATGCCCTGAGTCCAAACTCAGTTCCCCGGTGCACTCCAGGCAGCGGAGCATGGGAATCAGCTCGGCAAAGTGCGCGGCTGAATCCTTCTGTTCTCGACTTTGCATTTTTACGTGACGTTCCTTTCCTTGTATCGCCGGGTTCGCCGTTTATGCCAATGAAACAGTCACAAAAAAATCGCGACTGATCTTTTGAATTTCAAACTTGCGGCATTTTCTGCCTGCAAAAAGACGCTTCAAGTGGTCGGCCGTATAGAGGAACAGTTTGCAACGGTTCCGGTATCGCCGCTTTCGCTGCCAGGCTAAGATACCCCCATCCGCGGGAAAGCTGAAGAACGCCTTCTCCTTGGTGATAGCCAAGACTTTGTCGATAATCGCTTCAGGCCGCTCGATATAATCCATAAATCCCATCACCACCGCGTAATCGAATTTCCCATCCGATGGGTACGACAAGAAATCACCGAGCAAGAATTGGCAACGATTGCCTACTCCAGCGCGCTCGGCATTTTCCTTTGCGATCTCCACCATGCCAGCCGCAAAATCCAGGCCCAGTGTGCGTTGCGCCCCCATCTTCGCAAGCCGTATCGAGTAATGGCCAGGCCCGCAGCCGATGTCAATTACGCTTCTCCCTTCAATAGGCTGGCACCCACGCAGGGTGTGCTCAAAGCGTAGCCGCATGCTTTTCCGGAAAAGGCGATTGACGGCTCCATTGAGAACTGATTCTTTATTTCCGTAAATCGCGTTGAACCGATTCGAATAGCAATCAAAAAACTCCGCAACTTCTTTCCTCGACATAATCCTCAATCCTTCAGGCAAAAGTAGTTTTCGGCCACGGCACTTTGAAAAGTGATGAAAGAAAAGTCAGAAAGCAGGCGGCGAATCTTGCCCTCCATCGTCGAAAGATTGACATACGACTTGAATCTCCTCGCCAAGCTCATGGACAGCCTCGGGTGAGACGTGTCAATTTCCCTGGGGTGCACGTAGAACACCACCGGTCGGCCTTCGTCGATCACCTTTCCAGCCATGTGTTTAACCACCCAGTACGGAAATAGCCTCAGATACCCGCCTCCGAAAAAACAGACTGGCCGTCCAAGTACGCCTGCCACAGTAATGGGGAATTCAATCAACCCGTTGCTGCCATTGCGCAGCCGGTATGGTGCAAACTGCTCGGTTTTGATTCCGCCGTGTCCTCGCGGACCTGGAAAAACAGACGAATCATAACGATAGCCGGCTTCCATCAGCTTCTCGAAAAACCACGGGGTATCTTTAATGACGGAGAATCCTGGCGAGCGGTATCCCCAAACCGCCGAGCCGCTGACGTGCTCCAATATCTTCTTCGCTTTGGACACATCCTCAAGAAATTGCGCGGGAGTCATGCGGTACACGAGTTCGTGGCGACACCCATGAGAAGCAATTTCGTGGCCTTGCGCCTGCGCCTCGCGCACCAGGTGTGGGAATCGATCGGCTACCCACCCAAGAAAAAAGCAGGTAATCCGGACATCGCTTGCGCGGATGATCTCTAGCAAACGACAGAAATTCTTTTCCACACGCGAAGGGAGTTCACTCCATTCGGAAAACTCAGGAGCCGAAGGCACGTCCAAAATATGAAACCAATCCTCCACATCGATAGAAAAAATACATCTGCCGTTCTTGGTCCCCTCTTTTTGTTCAGGAGTCATGTGATTCCGTTGGGCGAACCTGGGGGTCAATTCACGCGTTCCCATGTACTTTTCTGTTCTCCGAACAAACACTTCCAAAACCCCACCAAAAACGCGATGTGTACGGTCAGCAGGAAATAAGCCAGCAGAGCGAAACGCACTTTCTTCATCCGTTCGCGGAACATATATCCCAGCAGGGCCCACAAGTAGAAGACCATTTGAGCTGCAAATAGCGCCCGGCACAGCGGCGTTCCGAGAAGAGCCGTGTTACTGACCAGCATGCTCACGAGCAGGAAAGGCAACAGCCAACGAAGGAATTTGTGCGAGAAAAAAGCAAATCCGCCAAAGCCGCGTAGTGAACCGAGTTGCAGGGTCTGCAAAGCTCGAAAACTGCCTACTGCCAACCTGGCGCGCCGCGTAAATTCATCCCTCACACTGCCGGCGGAAAACTCGGTGGCCACCGCCTCCGGATCTTCTATTACTCTGTAGCCCAATTTCCGGGCGTTCATCGGTATCAAGAAATCGTCGACCAAATCAACCGCCCGGAGTGGAACAAAACACTTCTTTCGGAGCGCATAAATCGCTCCGCTCGCGTTGACCGTCGCCCCCAATCTCGATTCCATCAACCGCAGAATTTTCTCGAATCTCCAGTAGATTCCTTCCGTCTGCTCAGATTCTTCGCTTCCCAACAATTGCACCGAACCGCATACCGCTCCAATTCTCGGGTCTGAAAAATGGCGCACCAAATTGGAGACCGCGTTCGGCGCGAATAAAGTGCTGGTGTCCGAAAACACCAGAATGTCATGCTTGGCTCGTTCCACGCCGCAATTTAAAGCAGTCGGTTTGCCGCTGCGCCTCGGGAGCACCACGACCTCGACAAAAGGATCGGCAAAAGATTGCAAGAGCTCATTTGTTTGATCGGTGGAACCATCCGATACAAATATGACTTGGAGTTTCTCGACCGGATACACGGTTTGGCGAAGATTGGAAATTTTTCCAGCCAGGTGCTCTTCCTCGTTGTACGCGGGGATGAGGAATGTTATCGCGGGAAGCTCATCGGATTTTACCCGTGACACGCGGCGCTCGCGGCGCCCCATCAGATACTGCATATCGCTGTAGCATTGCGCCAACGCGTAGCAGATGAACAAAATAAGCGGATAAATGAAATACGTGTAACAAACCAGCCCCCGGCCAAGGAGCAAGATTTTCATGGTTTTGAACAGGATGAGCAAGTCCAATCCGATCGATATATTCTTAATGTAATACAGGTCGTAGGCCAGCTTCTCTTTGTTATCCTCAATTGTTGCGTTATAACCGCGGTTGACCTGTGCCCATCCCGTGGCACCCGGTCTGACCACCCAACGCTGGCGATAATAGGGGATTTTCTCTAGGCATTCCTGCTCCTGGTTTGGAACGAAGGGTCGCGGCCCCACTATGTGCATATCGCCTCGAAGAATGTTGAAGAGCTGCGGGAGTTCGTCAATTCGGATTCGTCGTAGCACGCGTCCCACGCGAGTAAATCGGTTGTCGGTTTCCTCCGCAGGTCGATGGTTGCCATCTTCGTCCGCCCCGTCCACCATCGTACGGAACTTGTAAAGGGTAAAAAGCTTGCCGTTTTGTCCCACGCGCTTCTGCCGAAAAATAATTGGACCCGCTGAGTCGCAACGAATGGCCAGCGCTACCAAAACCATCACGGGCAACGTCAACACCAAACTAACAGCACACAACGCCAGCGAAAAGACGCGCTCATAGATCAGCAGCGGACCGGCCACGCGGAACCCCGGCGAAAACAACAACCAACTCAGGCGCAGCGATTCGATGGGCACCTTCCCGGTGACCGCTTCGTACATGTCTGCTCCGTCACGAATACGCACGCCCTGGCTCTTGAGTTGTAGCAGCGCTTCTACCGGTAATTTCCCTCTGCGGTCCGCCATGGCCACGATGACGCAATTCGGCCGTAAGGACTCGACGGAATGCAAAAACTCTTCAATCCGCTCCGAGCCTCCGGCCGGAATCGGTTTCCCATTCCAATCGTCGGCAATAATCTCCCCCACCAGATGGATGCCCAATTCCGAACGTGATTTCAGCTCCGTTTTCAGGGATCTTGCCAATTCACCGTCGCCAAGGATCAATGCGCGTTCCGCGAATTGCGGCAGCGAGTTCAGTTTGAGAAACAAACGTCGCCAGAACAACAGCAGCACCGCAACCAGAACGAAGCCGATCAGGAAAATACCTCGGCCAAGTTCCAAAGGGGGGTAAACATAATACAGAACGGCCAGAAGTATGCATACCGTGCCAAGCACTTGAATCACTCGTGTGATCACTTCGCGGTGATTTGCCAGAATCGAGGAATCGTACAGATCGAAGTAGTACATGCAAATGATAAACATCGCCGCTACCACGGAGATCTTTAGAAACCCCTGCTCGTAATTGAGCATGAGGCTGGCGTCATTCGCGCCCAATCGCGCTATCGTGGCAGCCACGAAGGCGAGAGTGACCAGGCACGCCTCCGAAATCCCCAGAAAAAGAGTGCGCGCGGGAAAGTAGGCATTTAACAACCGGATCAAGCAGCGTCCTCCGAACCGGCTTCTTTGCCGCCGGTCTTTTGGCCGGCATATCGGTCGTAGTGTGTCACGCGGTCGAACTCCGAGGCCTCGTTGAGCACCACCCCGATCAGTTTCGGGTTATCGAGGCTCTCCAGCCCTCTCTTGAGAGACTGTACAGGCGTCACACCCTCTCGAACCACCAGCAGGGTGCCGTCCACCAATCGCGACCACAGGTTGGCATCCACCATCGGCTGCAACGGAGTCGAATCCACGATGATCCAATCAAACCAGCGTGCAAGCTCCAAAAGCGCTTTTGCGAATCGCGCCGATCTCAGGATCTCCGACGGTTGGTCATAAGCCTTCCCGGCACTGAGCAACCACAGCGACATTCCCTTCCATTGCCGGATGAAGCGCGCGATGTCCGCGTCTGGTTCGGACCACCACTGGCTCAATCCCAGCGTTTGGTCCAGCCCGAGCAGCGCTGCCACCGCCGGCTTGTGCAAATCGCCCTCGATTAGCAGCACCTTAGAGGACGTACGTTGCGCCAGTGTTATAGCCAGGTTGCCAGAGGTTAATGTCTTGCCGTCGTTGGTCGCGCCGCTGGTCACTTGCACGGACTTTAGCTCCCGGTCCCTCCGTAGGTTGTCGAGCCGCGTCGCCAAGGCCCGGAATTTCTCCGCCCCCAGACTCATGGGGTCAGTCAGCGCCACCAAACGTGCCGCTGCCGATAGATCAATACTCACAGCGCGGTTCCCGTTCAGCTCCAGCAGTTGCGCCATCCCGCTGCTCAACACTTTTGGCGTGCGGGGTGGTTCCGGCGTAGCTACCGTGGTTTCCGGCACAGCCACCGCGGACTGCCGGTTTTCCATTTCTGATTTGCGCAAGGCGTCGTGTATTCGGCTCACTCTGCTGTCACTCCTGTCGGCTTCTTCGGGCTGGTTGTTCGAAGCTCTGCTCGCAAAATAAACTATTCCAAAAACTCGTCTACATATCTTTCAGCCTTTCAAAAAGGCATAGACGTTGCCGGCCACCATCAACAACACCATGGCTGCCGCTGCGCCAATCTGCAAAAATCGGAACTTCGCGCGGCGACGCTCCTCCCCTGACGAGCTCAAGTGCGGAATGCCTACCAGCACTCGCGCCGGAACCAGACCCTCGAGATCCTTTTCATGACGCACACGCACATCGCTAAGCTCCAGCACGATGGTTAATCCCAGGCCGATGGCAAACCCAGCTGCCAACCCGCCCAGACTCACTAGTAGGTGGTTTGGCGCCGATGGTTTGCTGGGAAAACTTGCCGGATCAATGACCCGGAACTGCTCGCCCTGCTGCCGCTGCGTTAGGCTGGTGGCCAGCTGCGATTGCATCTGTTTCTGCAGCAGAGAGTTGTAATTGGCTTGTGATTCCTCATATCCGCGCGATATGTCCGACAGTTCTTGCTCCGTTTGCGGAGTCCCGTTCAAGCGGGCTTGATACTCGGACAGTTCCGACTGGATTTTCCTCTCCTGCTGGTGGAGACTCTCGATCTCCATTTGGTTCACTTTGAGCTGGCTTCGCATCTGCATCATCGGACTCAGTGCCCCATTCCGCGTCGACGCTGGACGCGATTCGGGGGCTTCTGCCGCCGAGTCCGCCAACTCCTGCTGCTTGGCAGCGATTTCGTCTTCGATCTCTTTTTTCAGCTGTTCCGTCTTGGCGATCTGGTCTTTGAGCGCAATGACATCTGGATAGCTATCTGTGTACTTCGACCGCACATCCGCAAGTTGCACGCGCAGAGTCTTGAGCTCGGCCTCGAGCGCCTCTGGAGGCGTCACTGTCGAGTCTCCGCTCACTAGGCTGTCCTGCACCGACTGATACTGCTGCAAAAGAGACTGCAGATAGAGCTTCTGCTGCTCGGCACTCTCCACAGCGCGCTGCGCAGCCTGCAATTGCGACTGCAAACCCGACATGATCTGGACATTGCTAGCCAGCTGCGTGGGCAGGGATCCGAGGTGCTTCGCCTTGAACGCCCGCATTTTCGCTTCCTGTTCCCCGAGTTTTGCTCGCGCATCGGCCAACTCATTTCCCAGAAATGCGGTCGTGCTCTCCGAAAGCTGCTGCTGGGATTTCAGATTTTCGTCGATAAACAGCGAAGTAAGCTCGCTGTTGACTTGCTGGGCGAGCTCCGGCGACCCCGCCGAATATTGAATCTTGAACGCGGTAAGCTCACCGACCTCACCGTTACGCCCGGGAGCCTGTACCTGTTCAATCTTTATGTCCTTGCGCATGGTTTCCACCGCGTCCGCCGACTGCAGCCGGCCTTCGGATATAGGTTAAACTTGTCTATGGTTGCCTGCAGGCGCGTGCGGCTAAGAATCTGCTGGGTCATGCTTTGCAGACGTTCTTGAAGACTAATGGACACGTTCGGCACTACGTAATGCTCGGGGACTTTCTGCTGCTCTATCAGGATCAGCGCTTCCGACTTGTAGGTGGCCGGCAGCAGCCAACCAACGCCCCACACGATCACCCAGCAAAGGAACAAAGGTAGTAAGATCCACCAACGTCGACGGCGCACGGTAGCCCAGTATTCCCCTATGCTAGTTTGTGCTTGCTCCTCGGCTTCCTGAAACATGTTTACCTTCCCACCGGCTTTGTGAAATTGAAATCCAGCGACACTCCTGCCACGTCATGATTGCCCGAGACCAATACCGCAAGGCCTCCGGTTTGATTTAGTCTCCGGAAAAATAGATTCACGCCTACATTCTTGTAAATCTGACGGCTTAGGTTCAATTGAGCGAAGTACGTGAGCAGTTCGTTTTCCCCGGTTTTTACGGCTAGGAGGCGGTTGTCCGCCGCCGAAAGACCCAAGTTCACGCTCCATTTCGGTGTTAGTTTCCAGCTGAAATTCGCCGAGCCGCCATTCAGTTCGACTGCTCCGATGATGCCGCCTCCGTCGCTGACTGCTCGTGAATAACCCAGGCTCATCGCTCCCCGCGGGCCCCTCAACGTGTACACTCCCCCAGCCGACCAGGACAATGTATTTCGCTTTATCGGGATCTCCACGACCGCAAATAGCAGGTTCAGCGCAACCTGGTTGGACGTCAACGAATACTGCGGCCCTCCGTACAGCCGGATGCTCGAGCTCTGATTGATCTTTATGTCATCTGAAAGGAAAACGGAATGCGTCGTCGTTCGCGCGGATCCGTACTTGAATTGCTGCCATCCATACTGCAGCGACAACTCATTCCGCGGTGTGAACTGGTGCGCCAGGTTCGCTTGGCCGGAAGCTGCCTGAGAGCCGATCAGCGTTGACTGTGCCCCGGTGTTGGTAGTTCCGTTGTAACGTTGCAGGTTAAAACTTCCTCCAACACCTATGGACGTATGCGCACTTAGTTGGTAATTGTATTGCACCTGCGAAAGCGTCGACGTCCGGCGAAAGTTCGGCAGGTACACCGTTTGATTGGGAGCAACGATTGGGCCCGGCGTCGTGGTGAACGGCTGCACGCCAAACTGCTGGAACGGGCTGGTGCTCAAGATGTAGTTTTCTTGCGCGGAAAGAGTACCGTGTTTCGAAACCGCCCAATTGAAATGTCCGCCGAAGTCTTGGCTCAGTTGAACGGGAAACAGGCCGTGCTGGCTGATATCCGTGCCTGGTCCGTAACTCACGCCCCAGTCAATCCGCGACAGAGTTTGCACAAAGGCCAAGCTTGGCGAGATATCGTAACGGATATCTGACCGTGGTTTCGACACGCCGAGTATCGCCTTATCGTCGAAAGTCGCCCCCAACCTCACCGTCGCCGTGAACAGATTCGTTGGGCTTATACCGTCACCCGGCATAGCCGTCGGCATCTGGCCACTCGCCACCATCGGTACATTGGGGCCAGCAAACTGCGCACAGAGCGTGCCTGGCATCAACAAGAACAAGAGGCCCGCGGCAAGTGGTATCAATCTGTGTGTCATCGCGCCATTCTCCATTTACGGAACTACAATCGTATCGCCGGGCCTGAGGGTGACGTTGTTCTGGAGATTTTTGCCCTTAATGGCATCTTTATAATTAAACGGCAGCCTAACTCGGGTGCCATCCGGCATCGGCCGCAACACATAAATCTTCGTTTGCTTGGCAAAGTCTCGGAATCCTCCGGTCGATG
>WNFA01006004.1_pt1 | contig 10181 bp, 7 predicted proteins | sample 5400481 | NCBI WGS metagenome assembly WNFA01 (sample SAMN13153340, study PRJNA577476) | soil metagenome | isolation source: 120 cm saprolite under Douglas fir tree site 2 hole 1 replicate 2 | place: USA:California | collected 2015-04-18 | reverse complement strand
CCCCGCCCAGTCAAATTCGGAATCGTCGTATTCATCAAGGCCGAACACTTCGGCTGGAGGGCCGATGTCGCGCAAGCGAGCACGGATCCTCGGCCCTTGCCGCGTATGCAGTGTGAAATGAAGGTCGAGCAGCGGCCGCAGGAATCGAGGCGCGCGCTCTCCCAGAGATATGGCGAAATACCCAAGCAGGCTGGGCAGGAACCAGTTGCGGAATCCCCTCCGCATAGCGTGGAGGCGGCTCATTCCGAGTCCCAGCTCGAGCGCATTCGCTCCCGCAAACGGCCGGTGATGCCCTTCACGCGAACCCATGCCCATCGGTAGGGCGCCGGCGCGCCCACCCAAACCATCAGTAGAACCAGGGCAACTGCGGACACCGCCCACCACAGGTAGACCCGCGACGTCGCCCCGTAACGGAAGACAAGCATGGAGCCGGCCGGGACCGAGTCGAGTCGCACGAGCATGAAGTCCATCTCCGCGGGTTGAATGGTCACGCTTCGAGAGCCGCCCGGCCAGCGCAGCTCGGCAGACCATCCGGGCGCTATCGACTCCTTGAACAGCACTGAAGTGGGTCCCGAGTTCGGCGACAAGACGAGATGGGCTTCGTCGTCCCCAACCCAGGTCGGATCGATGGGGGACGCCTTCGCAGAAGACCCAGCGGAGGGCTCGAAGAGCCAGGCGAACTGGCTGGTCACGAAAGCGTCCTCGCCGGCCGACTTCGAGACGTCCGAGTGTGAAATCAGGTTCATTCCGGACCACAGCACCCGTCCTCGCCCAACCGACCAGCGCGCAACGACCACACGTCCGCCGACGCTCACCAGCGGGTCGGCACCTTGTCGGACGCCTCCGGCGCTGCTTGCCCCCCAACCGCCACCCTGGTAGGTCAAGGCTCCGAAAGAGGGGTCCTCCGCACCGTTCACGATCACCGCTGCTCGCGGGTCAAGAGCCGCCCACTTCAAACCGCTGACCGGCAGCACCGGGTAGCCGGACGCGTTCCAATCGGGATCGGTGAACTGCCAGCCGGTCTCGACATAGAGCCGCCCACCGTTGCGCGCAAAGTTGTCCAGTCGCTGCCAGGCGGTGCCGGCGTCGTGGTACTGGTAGCCAAGCAACAGCAACGACGAGTAACCGGCAAGCTCACTGTCCGTGTAGTCGTCGACGTAGGGCGAGCGAGCGCGTACGAGCCAGCCCGACTCAAAGGGGATCATTCCGCCAGTCGCTTTCTCGAAGATGTCGTTGTAAGGGCGGGAATTGGTGAGCGGCACCTTCCCTATCACTAGGACTGTGTTGGCTGCGGGCCATTCGGCTGCGAGCCCACTGGGCTGCAGCGGTGCATAGACGAGCGGCTCGGAGTGAACCTTCTGCCACCCCATCGCCACGTAATCCGGCTCCACCGCCGGATTGGCGGCGAGTACCGCCGCATCAGCACCGCTGATGGCAGCCAGCTCCGACTTCGCGATCGTGGTGCCGGTGGCTTCGAGCATCGTGCTCTTCATGTAATCGGACAGCTCGGGCGAGGAGATGTCCTGAAAGTTGTAGATGTAGAACTGGCCTCCGCCCGTGACGTCGTGAAACGCCTTCAACAACTGGCCCGAGTGGGCGTCCAACACGGCCCGCTGCGGTGGAGTGGGGAATAGGACCGCAGCAGGTGGCTTCTGGCAACCGGACAGCAAGCAACCAACCTGCACACTCCGCCATTGGCCGGGATCGAGCACCTGCTCCGCAAACGTCTGATACCGCGCTGAGCAGACGTTGTCATTTGAGCCCGACCTGCAATCTGCCACCGTCTCGGAGATCACCGCATCGTTAGCCACATCCCATGTGGGCGAGTCGATGTCCCTGAGTGCGGCGCAGATCGGCACCTCGCGACGCAGTGAGCGATCAGAGCCCCGGCACGCCGCCTGAAGCTCGAACACGTTGAAAGTGGTTGACAAGGCCGCGCTCTGGCACAGCGAGTTGGTGCCGACGCTCGCGCACGGATCCGGCAGGTGCCTCGCCCAGACATCTCGCGCGCCGGCGAAATTGGCGCCTACGTCGATGCTCGTGATCGCCAGGCCAATCAAGCTCAGCGCCGCACCCACCAGGATGTGGGCGAGTCGAGGCGAATGAAGCCGGCGCATCAGGAAACCGGCCGCCGTCGGCAACGTTGCCATCAATCCGAAACCACCCAAGATGGGGACCGCGAAGTCCACCAACGTCATCCCGGTGCGGTTGTTGAGCAGGGTTGGAATCGGGGTCCGGTAGAGGATTTGATCGAATGACGCCACCGACGTGATGACAAAGCCGATGAATGCCAGCACCAACCAAAGCCGTACGTGTCGGTCCCACACGGCGACCGCTCCTGCCACGGCGGGGACCCATACTGCGGGCACGAAGGACGCCTGGTCCTCGACATGAGTTGCGCGAATCGGCTGCAGCTGCAGCATGCGATCGAAGTCCCAGTGTGGGAAGAGGAGGGGGCTGTATTCCGCCGCTGGGTGGCGAGATGCAATCAGGCCGAGGTAGTCGTTTAGAGGGCCGGCCCAGAACGCAGCCATCGCAAGCCAGCCCAAACCCAATAGAGGCGTTACGACAAAGAGCCAGCGGAGCTGGCGCCGCCATCCGCCCCGCACCGCCACCGTGTAGGCGACGATAGCCGCGAGCGGCGCGCCAACAATGGTGGGCGAAACCAAACCGGTCAACGTGATCAGGAGCAGCGCGGAGAGTCCGCTGAGGCGGTACCGCCAGCCCGACATCCCGGCCTGCCACTCGTCGCAAAACACGTCGATGGCGATGAGCGCCGGCATCACGAGCACGGTGCCCATCTGACTGGCGTAGAAGCCCCAATCGAGCAGGAACGTGTAGACGATCGGGCTGAGCAGGTACAGGATTCCCGCGACGAGACCAACGAGCGGGCGTCCCAACCGCCAGGCGCAGAAGGCGTAGATGCCGATCGCGCACAACGGGTTGATCGCGAACTGGATCACCTGCATGGCGTGATCCAGGCTCAAGCCGTTGAGCTGCGCCAGCGCGACGGTAAGCCAACTCGGCACCAGCGGGTAGCCCTCGCGGTAGGAAACCCCCATGGCATCCCAGCGATACCACCAGTTCAGAACCGGAAATGAATCTGCGACCCAGTGCGCAAGGTGCAGGTGGTAGGCAGTGTCGGATCCGCTGAGGCCGTGCCACAGCACCTGCCAGCGGACGACCCACGCGGCCAGCATGATCAGCACGCCGGCGACGACCAGACGTATCGAACCCACTCCTACGCGCATTGCCGCGTCGACGGTTCCGCTCACAAACGGAGCGACTTCAGCCTTTCTTTCGGCAGGTGAAATGCCCGCAGGCTCCGCGCGTCCACCGGAAAGCACGCGCCTCGTACCACCCGAGCGCGCTGAAGGCGCTCCACGCCAAGCGCATTGGCGCTGCGCCCCAGCCTCGCCGCGTGGTGACGTAGTCCTCCGCCGACGTCGTCATGCCACCTCGCCTCTGGAAGTAGGAGAAGTAAAGGACGTCTATGAGCGAGAACAGATATTGATAGCTCCAGCGGACACGGATTACCGGCAGCGAATGCTCAGTGGCGAGCCCCCGATAGTCGTCCTCGCTTAAGGCCTGGATGTGGCCCGCGTAACGTAGCTTGGCCGTCCAGCGCGTTCCAGCTCCGATCAGGTGATAGATGGTTCGCGGCTGTCCTTCCAGTGGTAGCGCAATGTGGAACAGGCCTCCTGGCGCCAGTACGCGAGCGATCTCGCCCAACGCCTGGCCAGGGTCGATAAGATGCTCGAGTACGTCGAACATCGTTGCCGCGCTGAAATAGCCGTCGTCGTACGGGAGCCGCTCGGCGGGGCCGACCCGGAACTCGACGCCCTGCGCGTCCGTGCTTGCTGAACCGATGGCGTTCCGGCTGAAATCGACCCCGTGTAGTTCCAGTTCCGGGCGCTCACGCTTGATCGCCTTCGCCATGTTTCCGCCTCCGCAGCCAACATCGAGCACCCGACCGGAAGGAACCGCTGCAAGGTCCTCGAGCGCGTAACGCAGCTTCAAACCCTGTATGTGCCACGGACGTGCGAAAACGGGGCTGGTGCCCCATCGCTTCGACTCGTAGTCGAATGACGACGCCGGCACTAGTGAGGTGCCGCTCGTGAGGCCTCCTCGCAGAAGCCGGGAGGCGGCTTCGGCACCTGCGTCCTCCAGATCTCCCAGCCGGCTTGCGGCACGTCACCGATGCGAATGAACCACTGCGGGTTGTCGGCGATGTAGAAGTGGTAGTTCGCGCTATTTGGGGTCACGGCCCACAGCCGTGTACCTGACTTGTCCAGCCAGCACTGCAGCAGCGGCCCGGCGGTGTCTGGGTGGTCGCGGTACGTATAGCCCGCGGGCAAGTAATAGAAGGGATCGTAGAGCTGGCTCACGAGGTGCTTGCCGCTCACGTTCCCATAGCGGGCGAGAGTGTAAGTGAGGTCAGGCCGGTCATCAGGGACGTTGATGGCTCCGCCGGCCACTCCGGGCGTGCCGTTGTAGAGAGCTCCCAGCTGCTGACCCGCGGCCACAGTCTCCTGCCAGGCAACATCGGTCGGCCCGAAAACTGCGCGGATGGGCAGCCACACCACCTGGACCGCAAGAGCCGCCACGATGATCACGATCCAGGCCGTAGGGATCACCCGCCGCCCCAACCAACTCGGCAGGACTTTTAGAAGGAAGAGAACGCCCACCACTGCGGTGAAGTCGTACGAGTAGGCGAACACCCGCGTGATCGGCATCCACCAGGTCCAACTGGCGAGGTAGGAGGTGAAGCCGAGCATCCCTGTCACGAAGACCCACTCGCCGAACCCAAAGGCGAGGTACATGTAACCGTCAGGGCGCTTCCAGAGCGTCAGAGCCAGGCCAACTGCTGCGAGAGCCAGGATCACGCCCAGGTACGGTCGCACCGACGCCTGCGCGGCTGTGATTGAGGTCGCCTCCCAGCGCCCGACCGCGTTGGCAAGGAAGTTCCACCACAGCGGGTAGATCGGGTTGCCGGTGTGGTCGAGAAGGCTCTTCATGTAAGTCAGCATCACGAGCATGAATCCGACCAAAAGTGGCAAAGCCTGGGTGCGCGTCGTACGCCGCAGCAGAGCAGCGACCACCATCCCCAGTGAGAAGATCCATGCCTCCGCGCGCGCCGAGGTGGCGAGGCCGAAGAGGAGCCCTGACCAAAAACCGTGACGCCGGTTCCAGGCCCATATGCCGGCAAGCACCAGCGCCACACCGAGAGGTTCCAGCATCCCGGACGCGTCATTCATGACGCTGGTGGGCAGAGAGATGGTGAAGATCGAGGCCGCGATCGCGACCGGAGTTCCCCAGAAGCGGCGACAGATGTGAAACGTCAGGAGAACGACCACTGAGCCCGCCACCAGGCTGAGCCAGCGCTCGAGCACGATGTCGATCGACCCGGTCACGAAGAACAGCACGTCCATCAGATATGGATGGAGCGGACCCCAGAAATATTCGAGTCCCTTCAAGTCCCAGAGACGCGGCCCGTCAGGTGCGGACAACCCGATTTCTTTCGTCAGATACGCGATCTGCCAGTGATGCCAGACGTCGGCGTACGCGCCTTCGCCCGCGTTCTCAGGACCAGTGACGAAGTAGAGGTAATAGAGACGAGGCAGCGCCGCCGCCACAAGAATCACGAGGCTCCAGTACCACGCCAACGGTGCGGGTTGGCTCACCCCGGCCGTCGCGACCTCTGAAGCGCGGACAGCCTCGAGCCGGTCTTCGTCCTCTTCGTCACCGAGCAACGAGGGCAGGCGTCGCCGGAGTTTCATCATGCTCACGCCTCACCAGCGTCGTCGCGCGGGTGGTCAAGTCGAACCGCTTCGGCCCGCTCTTTGGGCGCGGCGACGGCAGCTGCGGGTCGGATCATGCGCAGACCGAGCAGACCAAGCAGTAGAGCGTTGACGGCGGTGATCGCGTGGTACACGAGGATGGCCCCACCCGCTACGGCGGCCGACAAGCCGAGACCGGCGCCGAGGATGACCGAGCCGGCTATCTCCAGGTTGCCGACGTATCCGGGGCCGGCGGGAGCCGCGTAGGTGAGCAGCAGCGCGGGGTAGGCAGCCATTGCTGATGTCGTGGGTACAGAAACGTTGAGCGCGCGAAACAGCAGGCTGAAAGCGAACATGTCGGTTCCGATCGCCGCAAGCGAAAGGAGTGCCATCTTTGCGGCTAGGCCGGGGTTGGCGATCCCGCTGGTACCGGCCCTGAACGCGAAGGCCTGTCCCGCGATCGCGGTCGCAACGCCTTCGGGCATGATGCGGGTCAGCAGCCTGGTTCGCGCGAGGCGCGGACCGACAACGGCGGTCCCCACCGCCGCTACGAGGAGGGCCGCGGCCACCAGCGCCGTCGCGGCGAGGCCAGTGCCGCCGCCAGTTGCCGTATGAGCAATGGCGGCCCCCACGGCCAGCGCCACCACCACCGCGCCGAGGTCGAAGAACTTGTCAACCAGGATCGTGGCCAACCCGGCGCCCGGGGCAACGCCGTGATTGCGATGCAGCCAGTAGGCCCGTGCCGCATCGCCAGTTCGAAGGGGGATCACGTAGTTGAGCAGTGCTCCGGCCGCTTCCATCCAGTACGCGGCAATCACTCCAACCCGGCGCACCGGGTTTAGCAGCAACGTCCAGCGCCAGGCGCGAAGCAGCGCGCCGCATAGGGCGAGCCCGACCATGACGACGATCGCGATCCAGTTCGCAACGTGCGTCTGCTGGACAATCTGCTGGAGCGGAACCGAGCGCGCCCAGATGGCGAGGAGGAGCAGGCCAAGGGCCGTCTGCAACAGTCCGCGCAGCAGGGCCGACCGCCGGCGCGGACGCGCGGACCGGCCGTGCGAAGTGGCCAGGTGCAGGCAATGGCTCCGGTAACCGAAGCCGTCATTGACCTTCAGCCAACCGGCCCGACCAAGCCTCTCGGCACGCGCCGGATCCTGGACCAGACCGTTGATTGCTTCCGCGAACGCATCTTCATCGAATGGCGCGACGAGCACTCCCGTCACCCCCGATTCGACGGTGGATGTGGGTCCCGCCGCGTTCCAGGCCACAACGGCAACGCCGTGGCCCATGGCCTCGACGATCCCCATCCCATAGTCCTCTTCCGGGGCTGGGTACACGTACACGGCGGCGCCGCCGTACAGGCGCTGAAGCAAACCATCGGGGACGAGGCCGGTGAAGATGACGCGCTCGGCCGCTCCCACGTCTCGGGCTAGACGTTTCATGGTTTCGGTGTAGGGCGTGAAGGCGCCGGTCACAACCAGGTGGGCGGATGGCACCGAGCCAATGGCTCGGATTGCGTATTCGAAATGCTTGACCGCGAAATGGCGGTTGCTGACGAGCACATAGGGCTTGGGGATGACCAGGTCGCCGAACTTCAAGTCACCGACGTAGCGGTCGGCTCGCAGCTCCTCCTGATCAACCGGGTGACTTCCGGCCGGGCAGGGCTCCATCGCACGACCGTAAATGCGCTCCAGCACACCGGCCATGTACGTCCCGTTGGCGAGGACCTCACTGGCCCCGGCGACGCTTACCCGGTCGGTCCAGCGGACAATCGGCCGCAGCGCGCGGGCCAGCAGTGAAAACAGCCGGTAATCGAGGGTGGGGCTTCCGGACTTGAGATCGACCGCCCGCGGGTAGAGCACGCGATTCGGCTGCGCGAGGTATGCGACGTATGGCTTCCCCACGACCACGCTGGCAACCCAGGCGATCCAGAGCGAGGGTTGGTTCGCGGCCAGGACCACCTGGAACCGCCTCAACCGAAGCACGAGCACCGGCGCCAGGAGGCAGCTGAGCAGCACTGCGAGCGCCACTCGGCCCGGGACCCATTGGGGTGGGCGTGGCACAAAAGCATGGACCCTGACCTCATCGATCAGCTCCGGATAGCAAGCCTCGCGATCGACGATGGGCGCAAACAGCTCGACGTCGTGCCCTAGTTGGCGCAAACCGCGCACTTGCTCCAACACCAAGCGCTCCCCGCCGCCGGCGTAGAAGAAACCCAGGTGTATTGCCGCGATCTTCATGCCTAAGTCAAGAAGATGATCGCAATTCCGAGCTCCCTCCACGAGGGGGAGAGGGGAGATGCAACCAAATGCCGGTTGGGCGCATCGAATAGGCAGGAGCGTCCCACGCTCCATAAGAAGGAAGAAGAATGCGACGAACCACCCTGACCCTCGCCCTTATGTTCATTTGTGGCTGCGGCGCCGCCACCGGAAATGGCGGACCGTCCGCCCAGGCCACAGCTAGCCCCGCCGCGGGGACGCCTAGCCCTGTCGCGCTTAGCTGCACCGCCTCTGGCGCCGCATCGCCTTCGTGGCCCGCTCCACCCACAGCCTCCGCCACGACACCCGCCATCGCATCCGCCGTGGCCGATGGCGACACGCTGAAGCTCACCTTTGTATCTGGGACACCTCAGTTCGAGGTCGCCCCGGTTGCCAGCGCTCACTTCATGGTGGATCCCAGCGGCAGGCCCGTAGATCTCGCCGGGACGTCGGGGGTCAGGATCGTGCTCCGCGGCTTCCGCGGTGACACGAGCAACTACAGCGGAGCGGCTCGCCTTACCTCGACGGGCCCGATCCTGCTCGAGACGGGCGCGATCGGAGACTTCGAGGGTGTCGTCCAGTTCGGCGCCGGCGTGAGCAAGCCGGCCTGCGCCAACGTCAGCGCGAGCGGTTCCACACTCACCTTCAAGTTCATCCCGGCACCGTAGCGGCCTAGGACATGATGTCCGCAGTGATGGAGCAGCGGCCGTCGGCCATGCAGCGCGCCACCCAGGGGGACGCCGAGTCCTTCGCGATGCTGCTCGATCCGCTGCTCAATCCCGCGTATAGGCTCGCCGCGGTAATGCTCTCCGACCGTACCGCTGCTGAGGATGCAGTCCAGGAGGCTTCCGTGAAAGCCTGGCGCAACCTGCGCCAGTTGCGCGGCGACGAGAGCTCGCTGCGCGCATGGTTCCTGTCCATCGTCGCCAACGAGTGCCGGATGATCAGGCGCCGGCGATGGTGGTCGGTGGTGAAGCAGGCTGATGTCGAATCCGACCGGCGGACCGATGAGCCGAGCCAAGAGGCGACGACCGATCTTCGCCGAGCCGTCGGCCGCCTGAGCCTCGATGACCGGCTGCCCCTCGTCCTCTATTTCTACCTCGACATGCCGCTCGACGAGGTCGCGCGCACGCTGCGTGTTTCTCCGGCGGCCGCCAAATCGCGCATCTACCGTGCCGCTCGCAAGTTGCGGGCTGATCTAACCCTTGAGGAGGTGTCCTGAAGTGAGCCGCGAAAGCTTCCGCCGCGATATCAGCCGCGAGTTCGACGCGATCAGCGGCTCGCCCAGCCCCGCACTGTCCGCACGCGTTCGCTCAGCGCTAGCGCAGGACAGGCCGGCACCGCAGACCGGACCTTTCTGGATGGCAGGTGTCGCCGCGGCGGTGATTGCGGCCATCGTGGTCGGACTGCTGGTGTTCGCGAGCTTCAACCGGAACCAGTCGAACGAAGGGCCGCCACGCCCGACAACTCCGAGCCCGACGGCCGTCGCGACCCCGACACCGAACGTCACGCCGAGCCCGGCTCAGACGCCGCCGGATACGAGCCTGCCTGTCTTTGTATGCGGCTCAAGCGCGCTCGCGGGGGCGTCCGCGCCGACCGTCGCATTCGTGGACGCGGTCCGGACGGGCACGCACACCGGTTACGACCGCATCACGATCGAATTTCAGAACGGTGAGGCCGCCACGGTCGAGGTGCAACCTCAGGGTTCGGCGAACTTCACCATGGGAGCAAGCGGCCAGCCAGTAACGCTCAAAGGCACTGCGGGCCTGCTCGTCACCATCCGCGGCGCTGACGAGCACACCGCGTACAGCGGACCGACAGACTTCAACACCGGCTACCCGGTGCTGGTCGAAGCGCGCCAGGTGCAGGACTTCGAGGGCATGGTGCAGTGGGGCCTCGGCCTGTCGAAGTCGGCGTGCTATCGCGCCTTCTGGCTGACGAACCCGGCGCGGCTGGTGATCGACGTTCAGAACACTTAGATCATCGTGTAGGCGACATCGGTGTAGGTGTCGTAGCTCTCGGTCGCTCCGGCGTTGCGGACGTTGACCTCAACTGTGTAGTTGCCGGCCTGGGTGTTGAGTGAGTTCCAGGCAAAGGTGGCGCTGCTGCTGTAGTCCTGGAGCATGTGCCAGACGAGGTCCGG
>WNFA01006001.1_pt1 | contig 10183 bp, 9 predicted proteins | sample 5400481 | NCBI WGS metagenome assembly WNFA01 (sample SAMN13153340, study PRJNA577476) | soil metagenome | isolation source: 120 cm saprolite under Douglas fir tree site 2 hole 1 replicate 2 | place: USA:California | collected 2015-04-18 | reverse complement strand
GGAGCTGCGCGAGCGGCTCGTCCGCCTCCTGCCGGACGAGGCCGGGCGGGTGCCGATTCCCACCTTCCATTCGCTCGGACTGGCGATCCTGCGCGAGCACCCCGGCGCCGCCGGCCTCGATCGCGGCTTCCGGATCGCGAGCGAGGCCGAGCGCGCGGCGCTGCTCACCGCGACGCTCGACATCACGCCGTCCAAGGCCGAGCGGGCGCTGCGCGCGATCTCCAAGGCGAAGCGCAGCCTCGGCCCGCCCGCCGACGACGTGAAAGAAATCCTGGCGGCCTATGGCGATGCGCTCGCCGTGCGCGGCCTCGTCGACTTCGACGATCTCATCGCGCTGCCGGTGCGCGCGCTGGCGACCGAGGCCGGCCTCGCCGCGCGCCTGCGCGAGCGCTGGCGCTCGGTCTCGGTCGACGAGTTCCAGGACGTCGACGACCAGCAATATCGCCTGCTGGCGCTGCTCGCGCCGGCCGACCTCTGCGTCATCGGCGATCCCGATCAGGCGATCTACGGTTTCCGCGGCGCCGACGCCTCGTGCTTCGAGCACTTCCGGCGCGATCATCCCGGGGCGACGATCGCGCGCCTCACGCGCAACTACCGCTCGAGCGGCACGATCGTCAGCGCATCGGCGCAGGTGATCGCCGCGCCCGCGCGCGAGCCGACCGCCGAGCTCGCGCAGCGGATCGCGATCCATGCCGCCCCCACCGATCGGGCGGAGGCGGAATCGGTCGTGAAGGCGATCGAGGACATGATCGGCGGCCACAGCTTCTTCTCGATCGACAGCGGCCGCGCCGGCGCCGGCCGCAGCGAGCGGTCGTTCGCCGACTTCGCCGTGCTCTACCGCACCGATGCCCAGTCTGCGCTCATCGCCGAGGCGCTCGAGCGCTCCGGCATCCCCTATCAAAGGCGCTCCCATGCTCCGCTCGCGGACGAGCCGGCGGTGCGCGCGCTGTTGGCCGAGCTTGCGCCGCCCGGTCCGACGCTTGCCGCCGGGGCCGACGAATTGCGCGCGGCGGCGCAACGGTTGAAGGAGCGCGAGAATCCCGCCGCGGTCGACGGCGCGCTGGCGCGGCTTATGGCGCTCGCCGCGGTTTGCGGCAACGACGGCATCCTCGACGCCGCCGCGCTCGCGACCGACGCAGAGTTCTTCGATCCGCGCGCCGACCGCGTGTCGCTGTTGACGCTGCACGCAGCGAAGGGGCTCGAATTCCCGGTCGTCTTCATCGTCGGGCTCGAGGACGGCCTCCTTCCGCTGCATTGGGGCGAGCCCGACGAAGCGGCCTTGGCGGAGGAGCGTCGCCTGTTCTACGTCGGCATGACGCGGGCGAAGGAGCGCCTGGTCCTGAGCCGCGCCGAGCAGCGCCACTGGCGCGGCCGGTTGCGCCGGCTTCCTCCCTCGCCGTTCCTGAGCGACATCGAGCAGCGCCTCGTCGAGCACCAGCGCAGCGCGCTCGCGCGCCGCAAGCGGGAAGACCGCCAGCTCAAGCTGCTGTAGGATTCACCCGCGAGGCTGCAGAGCCGCCGTAGCCCGCATGAGCGTCGGCGAGATGCGAGGCAGGCTCGCGCCGCCGCGCGGCCACCCCCGGATTTCGCTTCGCTTCATCCGGGCTACAGATGCGTCTTATTGCGGGGGCTCGATCGACAACGGCTCCTCGCGCCGACGCGGCTTCGGGCGCGCCGCCGCCGAGCGTCGCGCCGGCGCGGCGGTCGCCCCGGGCTCCGACTGGCCGCCGATCCCGAAGGTCAAGGCCGCAGTCTCCGAATACCAGAACGACGCGCGCTGCCGATTGTCCTGCTCGGCCTCGAGCGTCGCGATTGTCTCGGTCGCCTGCTGCTGCGCCGTCGTGAGCTCGCGGATCTCCTGCTTCAGCGTCGCCACCTCGCGCACGAGGCGGGCGATCTGCTCGTCCGGCGCGGCCGCGGTCCGCGCCGACAACGGCGCCTGCGGACGCTGCCATTCGTCGGCGATCGACCAGGCGAGCGCCAGCACGGTCGCGATCGCGGCGGCGAGCAGCAGACCGACGACAACCCGCAGCCGCAACCGCCGGCGCTGCTGTCCGCGCAGAATCGCTACCGGCTCGCGTCCGAACTCTTCGTCGAACACGTCGAGCCTCGGCATCTCGCCCGCAGCCGCCTCACCCCGCATCGCCGATCCGCCGGCCTCGTTCTCTCCGGTGTCCCCGCATCATGCGCCGATAAGGCCGGTAGCTCAAGCGATTCCAAGGTACCCGATGCTGCCGAATTTTCGCCTTTCATCTCAACCAGTTGGCCTCGCGCGCTCGTGCCCGCCGAGAGCCGTGTTAGATTGCTGACCGAGCAATTGTGACACGATCGGGGGAGGTGCCGCCATGGACGTCGGCTTCATCGGACTCGGCCAGATGGGCTTTCACATGGCGCGACGGCTCACCGAGGCGGGTCACCGCACGGTCGTGTTCGACACCCGGCGCGAGGCGGTCGCGCGCCTCGCCGCGCTCGGCGCCGAGGCCGCGGATTCTCCGCGCGCGGTCGCCGACCGGGTCGAGACCGTGATGGCGAGCCTGCCGACGCCCGAGGTCGTGCTCGCGGTCGCGACCGGTCCCGGCGGCGTCATCGAAGGCTCCCGCATGCGCCGGTTCGTCGACCTCTCGACCACCGGCGCGGTGATGGCGAAGCGCATCTTCGAGCGGCTGGCGGAGAAACGCATCGTGCAGATCGACTGTCCGGTGAGCGGCGGCGTCACCGGAGCGTCGAAGGGGACGCTCGCCTTGATGGTCTCGGGCCCGCGCACGGAGGTCGCCGCGATCGAGCCGCTGCTGCCTGCGATCGGCCGGTTCTTCTTCATCGGCGAGCGGCCGGGCGCCGGACAGACCATGAAGCTCTGCAACAATTTCCTCTCGGCGGCGGCGATGACCGCCACCTCGGAAGCGATGGTTATGGGGGTCAAGGCCGGGCTCGATCCCCGCATCATGCTCGACGTGATCAATTCCGGCACCGGCCGCAACACCGCGACCGAGGACAAGTTCGGGCGCGTGGTGCTGCCGCGCGCCTTCAATCTCGGATTCACCGTGGGCTTGATGACCAAGGACCTCAAGCTCTGCCTCGGCGAGGGCCAGGCGCTGGGCGTGCCGATGCAGGTCGCGGAAGCCGTCACCCGGCTGTTGCAGACCGCCTGCGACGAGAACGGCCCGGAGGCGGACCTCACCACCGTGGTGCAGGCGGTCGAGCGCCGCGCCGGGGTCGAGGTGCGCGCCCCGCGCGCAGCGAGCCCGCCGGGGAAGTAGGTTGGGTCGACCCCGGGCTTGACCCCGGGGGAGACCCAACGCACACGCGCGTCGAAGGGTGTTGGGTCTCGCGCCTTAAGCGCGTTTACGCGCGTCTGCGACGCGCTATGGCGCTCGACCCAACCTACGGATTGAAGCTGCGCGCGCGCTCGGCCGGGACACGAGATGGGTGAGGAAGCGCACATGAGCGACGACGTCCACGAGGTCTATGCCATCCGCTACGGCCACCACCGGCGCAAGGCGGCGGAGAACTTCATCGGCGGCGATCCGCACGACGTGCTGCAGCCGCTCGACTTCTACGTCTGGGCGATCGTCGGAGCGTCGGGCGCCGTCGTCCTCGATACCGGCTTCGACGCCGCCATGGGCGCGAAACGCCAGCGCGAGCTGATCAAGCCGGTCGGCGAAGGGCTCGCCGCGATCGGCGTCGATCCCGGCCGGGTCGAGACCGTCCTCCTCAGCCACATGCATTACGACCACGTCGGCAATTACGACCTGTTTCCGCGCGCGCGCTATCACCTGCAGGACCGCGAGATGGCCTATGCCACCGGCCGCTGCATGTGCCACACCGCGCTGCGGCTGCCGTTCGAGGTCGACGACGTGGTGGCGCTGGTGCGCAAGGTCTTCGCCGGACGCGTCGCCTTCCACGACGGCGAGGACGAGATCGCGCCGGGGATCACCGTCCACCATATCGGCGGCCATTCCAAGGGCCTGCAGAGCGTGCGGGTGAAGACGCGGCGCGGCTACGTCGTGCTGGCGGCGGACGCCGCGCACCTCTACGCTCATCTCGATACCGGGCGCGTCTTTCCCATCACCTACAACGTCGCCGAGGTGGTCGAGGGCTACGCGACGCTGGGGAAGCTCGCGAGCTCGCGCGCGCACGTGGTGCCGGGCCATGATCCGCTCGTGCTCGCGCGCTATCCGGCGGCCAAGCCCGGGCTCGAGGGCTGGGTGGCGCGGCTCGACGCCGAGCCGAAAGAATAGCGAGTGGCGAATAGCGAATAAGCCTGTCTGCTATTCGCTACTCGCCATTCGCCATTCGCGTTACATGATCGCGAGCTCGGCGTTGCGGCGGTCGGTGACCAGCATGCTGCCGGGATAGTGGGTGATGCAGAAGTCGGGCTTCACCGTCGCCACCACCGACTGCGGCGTCACCCCGCAGGCCCAGAACACCGGCAGCTCGTCGGCATGGACCGGCACCGGGTCGCCCCAGTCCGGCCGCATCAGGTCGGCGATGCCGATGAGCTCGGGCTTGCCGATATGGACCGGCGCGCCGTGCACCGCCGGGAAGCGAGTGGTGATCTGGATGGCGCGGATGGCGTCGGCGGGCTTGAGCGGCCGCATCGAGACCACCATCGGGCCGTGGAACGGGCCCGCCGGCACGGTCGCGATCGAGGTGCGATACATCGGCACGGTGGCGTTGCAGGCAATGTGGCGAAGCTCGATGCCGTTCTCGATCAGCGCCTCCTCGAACGAGAACGAGCAGCCGAGCACGAAGGCGACGAGATCGTCGCGCCAATGGGCGCGAACGTCGGAAGGCTCGTCGACGACCTCGCCGCGCACGAAAACCCGGTAGCGCGGCAGGTCGGTGCGGATATCGAGGTCGTCGCCGAGCGTGGGCAGCCGGCAATCGCCCGGCGCGGATGCCGCCAGCAGCGGGCACGGCTTGGGGTTGAGCTGGCAGAAGCGCAGGAAATCGCCGGCCAGGCGCTCGGGCAGGATGGCGAGATTGCCCTGCACGAACCCGGGCGCGATCCCGGCGGTCTGGCCCTTGAATTGGCCGGTGCGGGCGGCGATCCGGGCGTCGCGGCCGGTCCGCGGGACGGCCAAGGGCGGGCGGGAGATCGTGGCAAGGGTCATCGGGCGCCCTCCAAGCGCGGGCGGCGGCATGAAGCCGCGCGCGGGCCTATTTTATCACCGCGCCGGCCGGGGAAAACCGTTGAATATCGGCGCCGGATCGCGTTTGCTAAGGTTCATGCAAGAACCCGGCAACGGGTCGGTCTCACATCGGAGAGGAACGATGGCTGACGAAGGGAAATCTCGGGATCTCGGCGAGGAATTCTGGCGCCGCGGCAAGGTCACGCGCCGCCGGCTGATCGGTTACGGCGCGGCAGGCGCGGGCGCGTTGGGGGCGAGCATGCTGGTGCCCGCGCCCTGGCAGGCCGCGTTCGGCCAGGCCAAGCCCTACAAGATCGGGACGATGCAGCCGCTCTCGGGCGCGGCGGCGGCCGGCGGCAAGACCGCGCTGGTCGGCGTGCAGATGGCGGTCGACCGAATCAACAAATCCGGCGGCATCAACGGCCGGCCGGTCGAGATCGTGGTGGCGGACGACGAGTCGAAACCGGACGTCGGCCGGCGCAAGACCGAGAAGCTTCTGGTCGAGGACAAGGTCGACGTCCATCTCGGCGGTTTCCTCTCCAACATCTGTCTCGCCTGCATGCCGGTGTTCGAGGAATACCAGGTCGTCAACATCATCAGCGTGTGTCTCGACACCACGCTGACCACGACCAAGTGCAACAAGTACAGCTTCCGGCCGTTCGACTACGCGCCGTCCCAGGCGGTGGCGTTCGCGCCTTATCTGGTCGGCAAGCTCGGCAAGAAGTGGCACATCGCATACGCCGACTATTCCTGGGGCCAGTCGACGCGCGACGCCTACGTCCAGGAGATCAAGAAGGCGGGCGGCGAGATCGTCGAGACGACCGGTATCCCGCTTGGCACGGCGGACATGACACCGTTCCTGTCCAAGGTCAGCGGGAGCTTCGACGGCTTGTTCGGCATCTTTTTCGGCAAGGATGGGGTGACGATCGGCAACCAGGCTTTCGATCTCGGCCTCACCAAGAAATACAAGTGGGCCGGCGACGGCGCGATCGCGGAATCGACCAATCTTCCCGCGCTCGGCAACAAGATCGAAGGCTTCGTCGGCATCAACCGCTACATTCCGGTTTTCGATCCGCCGCTCAATACCGAAGCGCACAAGAAGTTCTTCGAGGACGCCAAGGCCCGGCTCTTGAAGATCGATTCCAGCGGTCCGGACCCGGACCGCTACGTGCAGTCGAACTACGAGGCCATGAATGCCCTGAAGATCGGCATGGAGAAGTCGAAGTTCCGCGGCCGCGAGGACACCGACAAGCTGATCGCGGCGCTCGAAGGCCTGGAGATGAAGGAAGGCGACGACTTCCCGCAGGGCGACAAGCTGCTCCGCAAGGAGGATCACCAGGCGTTCCTGCGCCAGTTCATCTTCGAGATCAAAGGCGGCAAGCCCAAGATCCTGCAGGTGGTCGAGAAGGACAAGACGATCTTCCCGCCCGGCTGCAAGTTCGCGTAAGTGCCGGCCGATCTCGCACTTGAAGTGCCCTCGACCGCGGCCGGCCGAGCAGGCGGAGCGGGCTTTGTGCTGCGCACCGAGGGCTTGGCCATTCGCTTCGGCGGCCTGACCGCGCTCAACGGCGTCGACTTCGAAGTGCAGCGCGGCGAAATCCGCGCGATCATCGGACCGAACGGCGCCGGGAAAAGCACCTTCTTCAATTGCCTCACCGGCGTCCTGCGCCCCTCTTCGGGGCGCATTCTGTTCAACGGCGAGGACATCACGGGGCTGCCCCCCAACCGCATCTCGCAGAAGGGCATCGCCCGCTCCTACCAGATCACCAACATCCTGCCCAACGCCACCACGCTGGAGAACGTCCGCATCGCCGCCCAATCGCGTCGCCACGGCTGGAGCATGCTCAAGCACTACAGCGCCTACGTCGACATCATCTACAAGGCCGAAGCGGCGCTCGAGGCCGTCGGCCTGCGCGCCAAGGCGGAGGAGCTCGCCGCCAACCTCTCGCACGGCGAGCAGCGCAACCTCGAGATCGGCATCGCGCTCGCCACCGAGCCGCAGCTGCTGTGCCTCGACGAGCCGACCGCGGGCATGAGCGCGGCCGAGACCCACGACACGATGGCGCTGGTGCGCCGGATCGCCGAGGATCTGACGATCCTGATCGTCGAGCACGACATGCAGGTGGTGATGGAGCTGGCGCAGCGGATAACCGTGCTGCATTACGGGGAGGTGCTGGCCGAAGGCACGCCGGCGGAGATCCAGCGCAATCCCCGGGTGCTCGAGGTCTACCTCAAGACATGAGCGCGGCCGCTCCCAATCGTCTGTCGTCATGCCCGGGCTTGTCCCGGGCATCCACGCCTGTCTCGGTCGCGGGAAAGACGTGGATGGCCGGCACAAGATTTACACTCGGGCCGGCCGGAGGCCGGACCCGGGTGCCGGCCATGACGGAAGATGCTCCAAGTTTGCGCCCATGAGCCCGGACGCGCCCGTCGAGCCCCTGGTCGCCGTCGAGGACCTCCACACCTATTACGGCAAGAGCCACATCCTGCACGGGGTCTCGCTTTGCGTCGGCAAGGGCGAGGTCGTGGGCCTGTTGGGGCGCAACGGCGTCGGCAAGAGCACGACGCTCAAGACCATCATGGGCCTCATTCACCCCGATCGGGGCAAGGTGCTGCTCGACGGCACGCCCATCACCGGCCTGCCGGCGCACAAGCTGGCGCGGCGCGGGATCGGCTATGTCCCCGAGGACCGGCGCATCTTCCGCCTGCTCACGGTGATGGAGAACCTGCGCACCGGTCTCGACCGCCACGGCGTGACCGACGCGCGCAAGCGGGAGCTGCTCGACAAGGTCTTCGCCTTTTTCCCGGTGCTGGCCGAGCGGCGCAACCAGGCCGGCGGCACGCTCTCGGGCGGCGAGCAGCAGATGCTCGCCATCGCCCGGGCGATAATGCTCGAGCCCAGGATCATCCTCCTGGACGAGCCGACCGAGGGACTGATGCCGCGGATGGTCTCGCAGATCCGCGAGATCATCGCTGTGCTCAACCGCGAGGGCGTGGCGATCCTGCTGGTGGAGCAGAACGTGCCGCTCACGCTGGAGGCAAGCCAGCGCGTCTACATCATGGAGAAGGGCGCGGTGCGCCACCACGCCGCCGCCGCCGAGCTCAAGGTCGGCGACGCGGTCATCCACCAATATCTGGGGGTCTAGCATCGTGCTCGAGTTCCTCGACGCCATTCCCTACGATCAGATCCTGATCCAGACGCTGAACGGCATCGTCACCGGCATGATCCTGGCGCTGATCGCCTCCGGGCTCACGCTGATCTTCGGCATCATGGACGTGGTGAACTTCGCCCATGGCGAGCTGTTCATGCTCGGCGCCTATATCGGCGTGGTCGTGCTGGCGACCTCGGGCAGCTTCTGGCTCGCCCTCCTGATCGCCACGCTCGTGGTCGCGCTCCTCGGTGCGGCGCTGCAGATCACGACGTTGCGCCCGCTGCTCGGCCGCGATCCCCTGACCACCATCCTCGCCACCTTCGGCATCTCGCTCGTGCTGCAGAATTACGCGCTCTGGCAATTCGGCCCGGTGGCGCGCAAGATCCAGGAGCCCTTCACCGGCCACTTCACGCTGTTCTATCTCGAATATCCGTTCTACCGGCTGCTGATCGCCGCGCTCTCGGCCGCCATCATCGGCGGCTTCTGGCTGTTCCTCAAGCACGGCACCTTCGGCATCTGGATCCGCGCCACCACCCAGGACCGGGTGATGGCGCAGGCCATGGGCATCCCGGTGCCGTGGGTGCACACCGCGGTGTTCGCCATCGGCGCCGGCATGGCCGCAGCAAGCGGCGTGCTGTTCGGTCCGCTGGTCGGCGTCAACCACGCCATGGGGCTCGACTGGATATTGAAGGCTTTCATCGTGGTGGTCGTCGGCGGCATGGGCAGCCTGGGCGGCTCGATCGCCGCCTCGATCTTCATCAGCCTGCTGGAAGCCTATGCTTCGATCTGGGTGAGCCCGGCGCAAGCGGTGATCGTCTCGTTCGTCGTGCTGATCCTGACCCTGCTGTTCCGGCCCACCGGCCTGTTCGTGCCGACCCCGAAATGATGAAACGCCCCGCCACCGTCTACTGGATCGGGTTCTGCGCGATCGAGGCGCTGCTGATCGTGGCGCCGCTCGTGCTGCCGGAGTTCTGGCGCCGCTTCCTGACCGAGATCCTGATCTGGGGACTGTTGGCGATGTCCTCCGACATCCTGATCGGCTACACCGGCATGGTGTCGTTCGGCCACTCGGCCTTCTTCGGTCTCGGGATGTACGGCGCGGCGGCGGCCCTATTGATGGTCTCGCCGCCCAATCTCTGGCTGGCGATCCTCTACGGGCTCGTCGGCTCAGCCGCGGTCGCCTTGTTCGTGGCCTATTTCTCCACCCGGCTGCGCGACATCTACTTCGCGATCACGACGCTGATCTTTTCGCAGATTTTCTACGTGATCATCTTCACCTGGACCGAGGTGACGGGCGGCGAGAACGGGCTCACCTTCCGCCGGCCGGCGCTCGCCATTCCCGGGCTGTTCTCGGTCCCGTTCGACCCCGAGACGCTGCACTGGTTCGTGCTGGCCGTGGTCACGGCGTCCTACCTGATCCTGCGGCGCATCACCCAGTCGCCGTTCGGCATGGTGCTGCAGTCGATCCGCGAGAACGAGCCGCGCACGCGGGCGATCGGCTATGCGGTCGAGCGCTACAAGATCGTCGCCGTGATGCTGTCGGGATTGTTCGCGGGGCTGTCCGGCGTGCTCTACGCCCTGCAGAACCGCTTCGCCGCGCCCGACTTCGTGTTCTTCATCGTTTCCGGCGATGCGGTGATCTTCAACGTCATGGGCGGGATCGGCAACCTGGTCGGGCCGATTGTCGGCGCCGCCACATTCCTGCTGCTCCGCGAAGGCCTCGGCCGCCTGTTCGGCGACCAGTTTCCCTATCTGATCCCGCTCGGCGTCATCTTTATCGCCATTATCATTTTCATGCCCCAGGGCCTCCTCGGTTTTATGCGGCGCTGGCTCAATAAATAACGGCTGTTCAGGCGCTGGCACGAAGCCCGCCGGATCGACTAACATCGCCGGAGAACC
>WNFA01008349.1_pt1 | contig 10185 bp, 9 predicted proteins | sample 5400481 | NCBI WGS metagenome assembly WNFA01 (sample SAMN13153340, study PRJNA577476) | soil metagenome | isolation source: 120 cm saprolite under Douglas fir tree site 2 hole 1 replicate 2 | place: USA:California | collected 2015-04-18 | reverse complement strand
GGCCCCGGGGCGATGAACCGACCGTAGCGAACGTAACTCTACTCAACCCGAAGGAACTGGTGGTGCGCTGCTCGCGCGGAGCAGTGCTGATCGCGGTGGAAGATGATGTGCGCGTGATACCGGAAGGCACGGCCTATCGCGTCGTGCTGGACCCGGAAGCGGCAGCCCGTTTGGGTGGAGCTCCGACGCCGGCGCCGGCGGCCACTCCGGCGCGTGCGCAGTGGGGCCAGAAGCACCCGACTAAGAGTGGGAAAAGCAATTTTATTTGGTATGCGATTGGATTCACCGCGCTGGTCACTTGGTTTGCTGTCGCTGAGGCGCTGGAAAGTCCGGACCGGCCTTAAAAAGCTCCGAGTGATTGGTTATGGTTGTTAGTTCTGCAAGAATCGTTTTCGAATTCGCTGCTGAATTCTTCGACTCTCCTCAAGCCGTCAAATAATTTCCTTTTCCGTTTTTGGCGGCGCCCCTTCTAAGCCGCAGCGATGACTTCAATTTCTACCAGAGCGTCCTTGGGGAGTCGCGAGACTTGCACGGTAGAACGCGCGGGAGGGGCGGCGGTGAAATAGCGCGCGTAGACTTCGTTCATGGCGGCAAAATCGTTCATGTCCTTGAGGAACACGGTGGTCTTTATGACGTGGTGGAGATTGGCGCCCGCAGCTTCGAGAATGCCTTTGATATTCTCGAAGACGCGCTCGGTTTGCTGGCGGATGTCGGAGCCTGCCATTTCGCCGGTCTTGGGATCGAGCGCGACTTGTCCCGATAGGTAAACAAAACCGTTTGCTTTGATGGCTTGCGAATACGGCCCGATGGGTTTAGGACCGCGATCGGTGTTTACGGCATTTTTCACGGCATGGTCTCCTTTGAGGTGAGGGCGGACGCGGCGGTATTTTCGTAGCGCGCGCGGAAATCTTCAGGAACCCCCGGGTGCTTCATCCAAAGGCGCACGAATTGCGCGACGTTTTGGTGCGTTTCCTGTTCGAAGGCGGCGATGAGATCGTCCAGGTCGAAGCCGCCGCCGCCGCGGGCGTCGAGGAGGTGGCGGAGCGCGGCGCTGAACACCTGTTGACCGTAACGGTCTTGAAGGCCATAAAAAAATAAAAGGCTCTTCGCGCGGAGAACATCGTCCGCCTCCGGCTTGCTCGGCTGGGAATTTGCAGGAATGGCGCGGAGCAATCGACGCACGATTTGCGCGCGAACCTGCGGACCCTCGACGGCTTCGCGGCCGCGCAAGGCCGCGAATCCCGGCAGAGCGGAGAGCGGCGGAGTTTGCTCGAAGAAGCCGGGATTTTGGCCGTAGCCAAGCCAGCTCGCTGCAAGCGACGGAGCCGCGGCGGCAATTTCCGGGGCCCCACTACTAAGGTCAACCATGGCGGTGTCCTGCGAAGCCATTTCGGCGGAAGTTTTTTCGTTCACTTCCAAGATAAGCCGGGAGAAATTAGACGTCGTGCTGGTGAAGCAGCCGGCCACTTCTGGGCATTCGACAATCCAAAGCCGGTGAGAATCTTTGGGAGGTGTCCCGAAAGTGGAGTCGTAGGTTTGAATGGCGCGAACCAAGGCCTCGCTGGTCTGGTGAAGGGCCTCGGGATCTTGTGGGGAGCGCGTCCAGAGATTCACCGCTTCGTGACCGGCCGTGAGCGTTGTGGCGATGTATCGTCCGGCGATAACAAAGGGATAGCCGTCCTTGCGGGTCTGCGGGATGCGCATTGTTCGTTCGCTTGCGTCGCGAGAAATTTTCGCCAATTGTTTGTGTGCCTGGCCGCTGGCGTGAACCAGGAAATCGCCAGGGACCCGCACGATGAGATTCCACGACTTGGGAGGCACGCCGCCAGTGGCGAGAATGCCGCGCTGGGGCAGGAGCTCGGGGCTCCAACCTTGGGCGGGGAGGAAGAATGCGTCGGGAGTGAAACTGAGGGCGGTTTCGCCGGAACCGGGGCGCTGGTATTCGACGGAGAGGCGCAGCGTGTGCTGCGAGGAAACAGTCCAGGGCTGCGGGAAGGTGAGAAGGACATTGCGCGGGTTGTCAGGCGAGGCAGCGAAGATAAGAGAGGTCGTGTCCCAGTGGGCACTGGGATCCGAAAAATGAAAACGCCGGTGGCCCGGGAGACGCAATTCGACGGACGTGAGAGGCTGGTTGCCCGTGTTTTTAAGTTGATAGACGCCTTCGATGCGAATGGCAGGCTGCGGAGCGGGGACAAATTGTACGGTGATTTGCTGTTTGACGATGGAGTATCCGGGGCCCAGCGCGGCCGCACAACCGGCCACGCAATAAGCGGCGCCGGCCAGCAGCAAAGTAAGAGGCAGACGAATTCGGCGGCTCGATGTCAAAGCGCTACGATTGTAGCGAGGGAAATGAATTCCCGCAAAAAAGCTGCGACGTTGCGCGGAGTAAGCTGCGGTAAGCGAGGTCAGCGAGCCCTGCGGCCGCGGACGCGGACGAAGCCGGTGCCCGCATGATTGCGGGCCGCTTCTCGAGCGGTGATTTCGCGGTCGGCCTGGGCGTCGGTCATGCCCGCCTTGATTTTGTCCAAAATCTGCGCTTCGCTAAGGCCAGTATTTTTCAGGCGCGCGATTTGCGGAGTGCCGAGCGTGGATTGTCTTTGAAGACGGCGTTTCAAAACAAACTGCACAAAGCCGTCGGATAAACCGATGAGGCGAAGCGCGACGGCGTCACCGCTGATGGCATCGAGTTGATCGGCGTGGGCAATTTCGAGAATCTGGTCTTCGGAATAGCCCGCGCCGGCGAGATTGGCGGTCGAGTCACCGCTGCTGAAGGGGTGCTTTCTCTCGTGAGCGGCGGCGACCAGGGCTACGCAAGCATCATCGCTCAGCCGCGCTTGCTTGACCTTTACGAGTTGGGCGACCTCGGAATCCGAGGTGTTCAGCGCTTTGAGTTGCTCGAGGCCGCTGGACCACATGCCGGCTTGGTCAAGCGGACGGTAATCCGTCAGCAGATGCTGTTTGCAACCGACCGCGAAAAGGACACAGACACCGAGAAGCAGTGTGCGAGACTTCATGTTTCCATGTTAGCGCGCAGCAAGACAAACGGGTTGGCGTGTGCCGTCGGGGGTACTTGTGCGGAAGGACAGGTGGACGCCGAATCTTGAAAACGCGGTAGATAAGAATTGAAAGCAGCGGCTGAAAAGAAAGGCCTGAAACTCAGACCTGATAGACGCGTTCCACGCCGTACACGCCGGCGACTTTGCGGATATTGGCGACGATGGTCTCGAGCTGGCGGCGATCGGCGATTTCCAGGCTGGCGTCGATGCGCGCATTCGACCGCTCGGGGCGGCTTTCCAGGCTGTGGATGTTCGAACCGGCCCCGCTGATTACGGCGGTAATCTCCGCCAAGAGCCCGGCGCGATCCTTGGCGCGGATCATGAGCTGCACCTGGAAGGTGGCGGCTCCCGCGCCGCCCCATTCGACAGCGATGCGGCGCTCCGTTTGATACAGCAGATTTTGGACGTTCGGACACCCGCGGGTATGGACGGCCACTCCACGTCCGCGAGTGATGTAGCCGATGATGTCGTCCCCGGGAATGGGATTGCAGCACTTCGCGCGATACACGAGAAGATCGTCATAGCCTTTGACGATGAGCGGCGCTTCGCCAAAGCCGAGCATGCGCTTTACGGTTTTGACGAGCGTCGGCTTCGCCTCTTCCGTCGGCAGCTCGGCAGCTTTCGCGGCGTCGCCGAGGACGCGCGTGAGCACCTGGCGCGCCGAATATTTCCCGAAGCCTACCGCCGCGTAGAGATCCTCGATTTTCGAGAGGCCGGAATCCGAGGCCACCCGCAGCAGGTCCTCCTCCGGAATTTTCTTGAGACTGCGGCCGAAATGGCGCGCTTCCTTTTCCAGCAGCCGCTTCCCCATCTCCATGGCTTCTTCGCGTTCTTGCAGATTGATCCAGTGGCGGATCTTGCTGCGCGCGTGCGAGGATTTGGCGAAGCTGAGCCAGTCACGACTGGGCGTGTGGCCTTTCTGCGTCAGGATTTCAACGACGTCGCCGCTGACAATTTCGTGGCGGAGAGAAACCATTTGGCCGTTGACCTTGGCGCCGACGCATTGGTGGCCGACCTCGGTGTGCACGTGATAAGCGAAATCCACGGGCGTGGCGCCACGCGGCAACTCCAGCACGCGCCCTTTGGGCGTGAAAGCGTAAACCTCGACCGGCGCGAGATCGACCTTCAGCGTCGACAGAAATTCGCCGGGCTCTTCCAGTTCTTGCGACCACTCGATCAGTTGGCGCATCCAGGTGATGCGCTGGTCGTCTTCCTGCGCGGGCTTGCCGTCTTTATATTTCCAGTGCGCCGCCACGCCTTCCTCGGCGATGCGGTGCATTTCCTGCGTGCGGATCTGCACTTCAAAGGGCTGGCCGCTGTGAAGCACGCTGGTGTGCAAGGATTGGTACAGATTGGGCCGGGCCATGGCGATGTAATCCTTAAATCGCCCAGGGACAGGCCGCCAGATGTGATGCACCACGCCAAGGGCCGCGTAACAATTCCGCTCGGTATCGGTGACCACGCGAACGGCCAGCAGATCGTAGACCTGCTCGAGGCCGCGCTCCTGGCGCACGATTTTGCGGTGCAAGGAATACAAGCCTTTGACGCGCGCTTCGAGCTCCGCGGGAATGCCATTTTCAACGAGCTTGGAACGGATAGTGCTTTGCACTTCCTCAAGGAATTTTTTGTGAACGGGGGCCTTGTCGCTGACTTCCTTTTGCAGCGCCAAAAACGATTCGGGTTCGAGATAGCGAAACGCAAGGTCCTCCAGTTCGCCGCGAACGATGCCCATGCCCAGCCGATGCGCGATAGGCGCATAGATGTCGAGAGTTTCGCGGGAGATGCGCTGCTGCTTGGAAGGCTCCAGATATTCCAGCGTCCGCATGTTGTGCAGACGGTCGGCGAGCTTGACCAGCACGACGCGAACATCGTTGACCATGGCTAGAAGCATTTTGCGAACGTTTTCCGCCTGGCGCGTCTCCGGAGCCATCATGTTCAGCCGGCCTATTTTGGTGACCCCTTCCACCAGCCGCGCAACTTCGGTACCGAAACGCTCCTCAATGCGGGAGATGGGAAACTCCGTGTCTTCCGTGACGTCGTGAAGAAGCGCCGCAGTCAGCGTGATAGCGTCCAAACGCATGTCGGCGAGGATGTGGGCCACCTCCAGAAGATGAGTGAGATAGGGGTCCCCGGAACTGCGAAGCTGGTCACGGTGGCGCTCCGCAGCGATTTCGTAGGCGCGGCGCACCATCCAGGGATCCTCGGAGGGTCGATTCTTGCGCAGTTTGGCGAGCAGCTCGTCCAGGCAGGCGTCTAGCTCGCGCTCGGTGCGGTCGCGGTGAAAATGGAGGGGTAAATTGCTGGGCGACGGCATAATCTAGTTTACGTCAGAAGAACGGCACGGCGCGAGTGTCGAGGCCGCCTCCGCGAATGGAAAAAGGGCGTCCTCGCGAACGCCCTTTTTGGGCCATCGAAACAGCTTGCGCCTCAGGATGCTGTCTGCGGCTGCTCGGAGCGCTTCTGCTTGATTTCCTTGACCTTGTCGACCAGGTCGTCAGCTTGTTTCAACAACGCCTCGCGCTCTTCCTTGCTCTCCACCATGTCCGCCTTGCGCCGGTAGAGAAGGTTCAGGTAAGCCATGGCGTCGTCGTAATCGGGCCGGAGGGAAATGGCCTTTTGCAGGTCGGCGATTCCTTCGTCGACTAGCGGGCCATATTTGGAAGCATATTGAGAGCGAATAGCCAGTGGCAGCGGGTCGGTATCCCTGACCTGCTTCTTGATGTTGTTCTTGTTGTATTCCATACGCATTTCGCTATTGGCACGAAACGCCAGGGTCCAATCAATGACGCCGATCCAGTAGTAGGGCTCGGGATCGTCGGGCTTCAATTGAATATGCTTCTGATGATAAGTCTTGGATTCCTCAAATTTCTTGGGATCAAAAGGCGTGCCACCCATCAAGAAAAGGATCGAGCCGATTTGGTCGATGGCCGAAAGATTGTTGGGATCTTTCTCCAGAATCTCTTTGAATTCCTGGATGGCCTGGTTCCCGCGATCCTGGTTCTCTTTCGAGGGCGCGCCCGGAATATACAAGCTGGCATAAGCGGTGCCCAGATACAGGCGCGCGTTCAGAAGATCGGGGTCCGCTTCCTTGGCCTTCTGGAAATTTGCGATGGCCGCGTCGGACTGACCGTTCTTAAAGGCATTTACGCCCTTATTAAGCAGGTCGCGAGCCTTCAGCTTGCTGCAGCCGGAAGCTGCAAATGCAAGAACCAGGATGGCGGCGAGCGCGGAAACCCTGCGAGCAGTTACTTGAAGCGATGCATGAGTCATGAAGCGTCCATCCCCACTTGTGCGCGGCCCGGTCTTAGCCGATACCCGCGCTAGAATTCAAATGCGCCTTGCGAGAGGCAGCTAGCTTACGAACGTATATTCAGTAACCCGGGCCCTGGAGAATTCTATTGGCCGGCCTCTAGCTTGGCGGTGATCAGGCCAACTTTATCGATGCCGGAGCCGCGCATGATGTCGATGGCGCGCGCGACTTCGCCAAACAGTACATCGCTATCGCCCTTAACAAAAGCGATTTTCTCGGCGCGGTCCTTGAAAATCTGTTCGATGCGCGGGCCGAGCGCGTCCCAGGTGGAGTCTTCGTTATTGATTTTGACTTTGCCGTTGGTCAGCACCTGGACGACCACCGTCTTGTTCTCCAGCTCCACGTCCTGCTTCTGGTTGGGATTCGGTTGCGGCACCAGGGTGTCCAGTCCCTTGGGCGTGAGCGGGGTGATGACCATGAAAATGATCAGCAGCACCAGCAAAATGTCGATCAGCGGAACGACGTTCATCTCCGCCATCGCACCGCCTTTACTTTCACCTACCTGCATTCCCATTGAGCTTCTCCTGTCGGCCCGCCCCTAGCGAGTATTGCGGGCCGTCGTGCCACGCCGTTGTGGGAAGCGGCGCGGCGGCAAATCCGGCAAAAACCACAGTAAAACGAATGGTTGCTTCGTGCCGACCCCTGCCGCTAGTCCGCTTGCGGCGGAGGAGGCGGAGGCGTAGCCCTCTCGTTGCGCTCGGTTAACAGTCCGACCTGGTCGACGCCTGCCGAACGGATTTCGTCGACCACCGCGACCACATCGCCGTACTTGGCGCGCGCGTCGCTTTTCACATATACGGTCTTGTCCAGACGGTTGGCAATGCGGTCCTTGACCTGCGTGGTGATGTCTTCCTTTTTGATCTGCGTAGTGCGAAGAAAGATGTTACCGTCGCGGGTCACGGCGATCACGATGGAGTCGTCCTTATCGGCATCTTGCATGTCCTTGGCGGTATTGGTCCTGGCCAAGTCCACCGGATGGTCCTTCTGCAACATGGGCGTGACCACCATGAAGATGATCAGCAGCACGAGCATGATATCCGCCATGGGGATGACGTTGGGAGTCGACATCTGACTCCCAATTTGCGGCTTGTATCGTCCGTGTGCTCCCATTTTAGCCATGGTTTACCTACTTCCTTGCCCCGCGACGCAAGATGAAATAATTGATGAGCTCCATCGAGGAGTTGTCCATCTCGACGTCGAAAGCCTCTACTTTATTGGTGAAATAGTTATACGCCCACACCGCGGGGACCGCGACGAGAAGGCCCAGCGCGGTAGTTACCAGCGCTTCCGCGATACCGCCGGCCACCGCCGACAGACCAGTAGCCTTGCTTTGCTCGATGCCCTTGAAGGCGTTCAAGATGCCGACCACAGTGCCAAACAGCCCGACGAACGGCGCAGTGGAGCCGATAGTCGCCAGAGCGGAGAGGCCGCGCTTCATTTCCGCGTGCACAATGGCTACCGAGCGTTCCAGACCGCGCTTGGCCGCTTCTATAACGTCAGCATCGGAAACCTGCTGCGAAGCTGACTGGAACTCCGAAAGCCCCGTAGCAACAACCTTGGCAATGTGGCTCTTCTTGTTGCGCTCGGCGATGGCAATGGCTTCATCGAGCTTGCCATCCTTCAGCGCGCCGGCGACCTGCTGCACGAAGACGCGCGATTGCTTGCGCGCGGCGCTATACATCAGGGCGCGGTCAATCATCACGCCGAAGGAATAGATCGAGAGGACGAAAAGAATAACGACTACCGTACGGGGCAGGGCGCTCATCTGGGACCACATGGAACGGAGGTCCCAACTGGACGCGCCTATGTTCCCCGTCTGGAAGAAGGACAGCACCAAGTGAACATAAAGAGTAGCTACCATTCGTTTGCTCCTTAGAGTGTTTGCGAATCTTCAGGCACCCGGAGCGCTGCGCCGGCCCCACCACCGAAGCAACGCGCCGTACTACTGGTTAAGCGAGAAAATGACGTCGATCGTGGTATCGACCTCCACCGGTTCGCCGTTAAGCAGCGTCGGCTTGTACCTCCATTGCTGCACGGCGTCCATCGCGGCACGCACCAGCAAAGGATGTCCGGAGAGGACTTCCAGCGACTCTACCGAACCGGATTTGGAGATGATGGCGTGCAAGCGCACGGTGCCGGAGATGCGCGTCTGGCGCGCAAGCGGCGGATATACGGGCTGCACTTTGTTCACGAGCAAAGCCGCTTGCACGCTGCCACCCTGGCGAATGCGCTGTTGTGCTGGCTTCGGCGGGGGCGGCGCTCCACCCATGCCGCCAATTACGCCGCCAATTACGCCGCCCATGGAACCGCCGGCGACGCCACCGGGAACGCCGCCCTGCATTCCGGCGCTTACGTCTGGCGCATCTTCCTTGATGATCTTTATGTCCTTAGGAATGACCTTAGGCTGCACGAGTTTGCCGGCGTCCATCAAATGTACTTGCGGCTTGACGTGCACCACCTGCGTCTGCACCGGCGGTGGTGGTGGCGGCGGCGGCGGAGGAGGGGCCACGAGCAACGTCGCCATTAGTGTCTTCGGCAGCGCTTCCGTGTAGATCAGAGGAATAAGGATCAGAATGCCCAGGAAGATCGTCTGCGCAATCATGGACACCACCCAGCAGGAGCGAGACGCGCGGGCACGCTTTCGCTACTGCGGGTTTTGTTACCGGCTGCGGGTCCGGGACCTGCCACCGCTCCCTGGCCGCGCCAACGATTCCACGCAACCACCAGCGGAGCAGCAATGCCAAAACTGGAATACGTTCCTACCACAATCCCTACCACCAGAGCAAAGGAGAAAGCGCGAAGCACCTGGCCGCCCATCAGGAACAGGACGAGCACGGTAAGGAAAGTCAGACCGCTAGTCAAGATCGTTCGCGAGAGCGTTTGATTGATGGACTTGTTCACCACGGCGGCGAACGATTCGCGGCGCAGCAGACGGTTGTTCTCGCGGATGCGGTCGAAAATGACGATGGTGTCGTTCATCGAATATCCGACCAGAGTGAGAAGCGCCGCAATGACCGTCAGAGAAATTTCAAAACGAAGTATCGAAAAAAAGCCCAGGGTAATTAATACGTCGTGAAAAACAGCAAGGACGGCAGCGGCGCCGTAAACCCACTCGAATCGGAAGGCAATATATACCAGCATGCCCGCCAAAGCATAGAGGGTAACGAAGATGGCCTGTCGCCGAAGCTCGCCGCCCACTTTGGGACCGACAATCTCCACATTGCGAATAGCAAAGCTGCCCAGCGCGTAGTTGCTTTTCAGCGTGGCCAGCACGGCAGGGGTCACGCCGTCGGCGGCAGAAAGCTCGTCGAAATTTGTGAGCACGCCGCCTTTGTTATCGTCGCGATAAGCGAGGATCTTCTTGGCCAGCTGCTGATAACGGTCGCCGGCATTCGTGGAAAGATGCAGCGGATCGTTGGCATTGAGTAAGGCCGCGAGGGAAGAAGGTGTGGCGGCGTTAAAATCCGGCTTGCTGGAATCCTTAACTCCGTAGATGGAGTTCAGAGCGGTCAGAACCTGGGCTCGTCCGGTGTCCAACGCTTCGTCGCTTTGGCCATTCCCCACGAAAATCAGAACTTCGTTGGTGTTCGCACTCAAGCCGCCACCGCTGATGCTCTGGATTTCGCTGTTGCCCAGCCCCTGGGCCGTCAAGCCTTTGCGAATTTGGTCAATGTTGGGAGGCTGCGCGAAGCGCACGTCGACGTTGGTGCCGCCCTTGAAGTCGATCCCGTAGCGAAGGCCGTGATTCAGGAAGACGGAGGTCCAGCCGGCGAGAAGGAGAATACCGCTGAGGGCGTAGAAATACTTCGCTTTACCCAT
>WNFA01005997.1_pt1 | contig 10185 bp, 10 predicted proteins | sample 5400481 | NCBI WGS metagenome assembly WNFA01 (sample SAMN13153340, study PRJNA577476) | soil metagenome | isolation source: 120 cm saprolite under Douglas fir tree site 2 hole 1 replicate 2 | place: USA:California | collected 2015-04-18 | reverse complement strand
AACGTCAAGGAGGTTCCGGGCGTAGTTCGCGAGCCCGGGGGAACACCTCACCGGGGGCTCACCTCAAACGAACAAGCCCTGCCGAGCTTCTCTCAGGAAACGACAGCCAACCGCTCCTCCCACGATGCGCGGCCTCGGTCGGCTGTTTCCCCAACCCCAGCGGAGCCGGCTGGATCTGCTCCAAGTAGATGCGCTCTGACAGGCTCGGCGTGTCAGCCCGCCTCCTCTCTAGTGGGGTCCCACAACCCCGAATCAGGCTCAGATGGCACGCCAGTTCAACCGTCGTCTCTTCAATAACGCGCAATTCCTCGCGATTCACCTTGCTCTCTTCTACCGGGGTATCAGCCATACCGTTGTCGTCCGCACAGCGACGGATTCCTGGGTGATTCCTGGGTAAACGAAAGGGGTTAGCGGCTGCTGGGTCCGCTAACCCCTTTAGCCGTTGCTGGTTGCCGATGTCTCGAGAGGCCCGTTGAATTTCCAGCCAGCATCGGTCGGATAGAAGTAGTGGGGAGAGATGAAGACCTCGAACCGATGCTGCGTCGCAGCTTGAAAGATCCGCTCGATATTCTCGACGGTCTTGTTCTCCCTGACGCTCTCGCCGACCGACGCCCACGCGGCGCCTCTCTCGCTCAATACCTCATTCTGCGGGTCGATGAAGACCACTGCGGTGTCGTTCCGGTTGATTTGCATCGTGGTCTCCTTGTTCTCATCAGGTCTTTAGGAAGGCTAAGAGATCGGCGTTGACCTGGTCCTTGAGCGTCGTGCACATGCCGTGCGGTGCGCCCTTGTAGACAATGAGCGTCGCATGCTTGACCAGCTTGGACGACAACATCGCGGACGCTCCGATAGGGACTATCTGGTCATCGTCGCCGTGAAGGATTAGCGTCGGCACGTCAATTCTCTTCAGATCCTCGGTGAGGTCCGTTTCCGAAAACGCCTTGATGCAGAAGTAGGAGGCTGGGAAGCCGGCCATCATCCCCTGGAGCCAGAATGACTCGCGCACGCCTTCCGAGATCTGCGCGCCCGGCCTGTTATAGCCGTAGAAGGGCAGGCTAAGATCCTTCCAGAACTGCGAGCGGTCGGCGACAACGTTGGCACGGAGCTGATTGAACACGTCGATTGGCAAGCCGCCGGGATTGGCGGCCGTCTTGAGCATCAGCGGCGGGATGGCGCCGATCAGTACAGCCTTGCCAACGCGCTTCGTGCCGTGGCGGCCGATGTAGCGAGCGACCTCGCCGCCGCCTGTGGAGTGGCCGACATGGATCGCGTTCTTCAGATCGAGCGCTTCGACGAGCGCCGCGAGGTCGTCGGCGTACGTGTCCAGGTCGTTGCCATGCCACGGCTGGTTCGAGCGACCGTGGCCACGGCGATCATGGGCGATGCACCGGTAGCCGCGGGACGTCAGAAAGAACATCTGGTCCTCAAAGGCGTCCGCGCTCAACGGCCAGCCATGGCTGAAGACCACGGGCTGGCCCGTTCCCCAGTCCTTGTAGTAAATCTCGGTACCGTCTGTCGTCGTGATTGTGCTCATCGATAGCTCCCTTCACGCGGTCAAGGATTGGAGGTGTCAGTTCCGTGCCACATGTTTGCCGAGGAACTTTCGCATCAGCTTCGCGATGGTCTCACCGTCCGTTTCCAAGGCGAAGTGGCCCGCGTCGATCAGGTGGTATTCCAACGTCTTCAGATCGCGCCTGTACGGCTCGGCTCCGGCGGGCGGAAAGATCTGGTCGTTCTTCCCCCAGGCGATCAACATCGGCGGCTGATGCTTACGGAAATACTCCTGCCATTTCGGATACAGAGGTGGGTTGCTGCCGTAGCTGAGAAACAGGTCGAGTTGGATTTCGTCGTTCCCCTTGCGGTCGAGCAGGAACTGGTCCTCGGCCGCCCCGTCCGGGCTGACAAGTTCCGGGTTCCTCACGCCGGTCACGTACTGCCACTTGGTCGCTTTGTAGGTGAGCAGCCCGCGAAGGGCGTCACGCTTCTCCTTGCTGTCCGGGTTCCTCCAGTACTCCTTGATGGGCTTCCAGAAGTCGTTGTCGAGTCCCTCGTCGTAGGCGTTGCCGTTCTGGACCACGATGGCGGTGATCCGCTCCGGGTGCTTGGCGGCAAGTCGGTAGCCGACCGGGGCTCCGTAGTCCTGCACGTAGAGAGCGTATTTCTTCAGCCCGAGTTGCTCGGTGAACTCGTCGATCACCTTCGCCAGGTTGTCGAATGTGTAAGCGAACTTGTCCCGCGGCGGCATCGAGCTGTGCCCGTAACCGGGGTAATCCGGCGCGACGACATGGTACTGGTCTGCCAGCGCGGGGATCAGGTTGCGGAACATCTGCGAACTGGTCGGAAAGCCGTGCAACAGCAGCACCGTCGGTGCGTCCTTCGACCCGGCCTCGCGGTAGAAGATGTCCAGGGCGCCAACATTTGCGCTTTTGTACAAGACTCTCACTTCGTCCGATTGGGCATTCGGGCGTACGGCTACAGGTTGTTGGGCAGCCGCGAAATTGGTCAGGCCAACCGTGAAGACCGCGGCCGCGAACAGAGAGAGGGCCAGAGTGATGTTCGTCGTGCGACTCATCATCGTGTCTCCTGGTAGGTCGGGTTCATGTTGTATCGCCGGCCGCTGCCCCATGGCCAACAGAGCATGCTTCGCGCCACCGTACATGTGCGCGGCAGAGCCGTACTAAGTCGCTGAATCCGTACGGAAACTTGCTGGAGGAGTGGCTGGCCCTGCAGGAGCGGATGAGGGAACCGGGCTGCCAATATGTTGGTAGATGCCCAAGGATCACCACGACGAGGCCCGAGTTTGCTGGAGGGAGAATGCCGCATCGAATGACCTGCCTCAGATTGCGACACCGCACCCCGCTGACCGCGTGGCTCGCGCCGGCGCAATTTACTCGACGATGAAGCGATTCGGCCTCGACGCTGACCCCACGGTAGACTTTGCCGAACTCTTGAGAGGAGCACGCGCGTGCGACCGAAAGATTCTGCGCCGCCTGCGGGGTGCAAGCTGAGCCGACGCCGAACCGAGAATGCTGGATGAAGCTCCGACGCATCACGGATTGGCTGCAAGGTCAGCGCGCCGCGATCAGGCTGGCGCTGCGCACAATGCTTGCCGGGCTGATCACCTTCACCCTGGCGCATCTCTTGGAACTGCCGCAAGGCTATTGGGCCGTGCTCACATCGGTCATCGTCATGCAGGCGAGCGTCGGCGGCTCGCTGAAGGCGGGCCTCGACCGGATGCTCGGCACCGTCGCCGGCGCAATCTGGGGCGTGAGCGTGACGCTCGCGATCCCCCATCACGACACTCTGACGCTCGGCCTGACCTTGGCAGTAGCCCTCACGCCCTTGGCGCTGGTGGCCGCGCTCAAGCCGAACTATCGAGTGGCGCCGGTGACGGCCATCATCGTGCTGCTGAGCACGACCGGAGTCCAACTCGGCCCCGTGCGCTATGCGATCGACCGGGTTTTGGAGATTGGACTCGGGTGCCTGGTCGGTTTTGCCGTCTCGCTTCTAGTCCTGCCCGCCCGCGCCCACGGGCTCCTGGCCGAGGCGGCCGAGGAGGTCATCCTGGCGCTGCGCGATCTCCTGGAGCTTCTGCTCCAGGAGACGACACGAAGTCCCGATGGCACTGCCCTCGCCGCGACCCATCTGAGACTGAGTCAAGCGCTGAGCCGCGTGGAAGGCCTCGTCGATGAGGTGAAACGCGAGCGAGCCAATCGGCTGACCGACACACCTGATGCCGAGCCGTTCGCGCGCAACTTGAGGCGCCTTCGCCACGATCTCACCGCCATCGGCCGTACTGTGACAGAGCCCCAGCCCCAGCCCGCGCGCCAGTATCTGGAGGAAGCGATGGGCGACCTGAGGCTCGCAATCTCGGACTATCTGGTGGGTTCCGCTGCTTCCATCCGCGGGCGTCGGGTGCCGCCGTCCCTCGAGTCCGTCGACAAAGCCCTGCTGGCGTTTCGTGACTCCATGGACCGACTGCGCCAGTCAGGCACATTGCGGGACCTGGGCATCGATGAGGTGGAACAGGTTTTCAGCCTTGCCTTCGCGGTCCAACAGTTACGCGGTGACCTCGGCGACCTCGCGGATCGGGTCGCCGAGCACGCGAAATCCTCGAACACCAGTCAGTCCGGGTAGCAGGAATCTATTTCTTGGCAGGCGCCACCGCTTTCATCGTCGAGGACTCTCGAGAGCACGCGTGCCGTAGCCGGACGTGAACGAGGTCCAAAGAATCCGGAGGACTGGTGAGCCTCAGTCCCTTGGTCGTTCGTTGAAGACATGCCGCGAGGCGACCCATATCGATGAGCGCGACGGTCGGATCGTCAACGCGAGCCTCGGCGACTGTCTAGTTCCCGTGAGTGCCGATATCCCCCGGTTCGAAGCGGTATCGCGAGTACGGAGGCGGACTAGCCGTCACAGGGCTTCCTCTACGGCGCGGACGATCGCCTCGAGCATAACCTCGCGGGGAAACGCGTTATGGTCGATGAGTATCGCCTCGGGCGCCAGCCTCGCGCGCGTGATCGGCATCGCGATCGCCCAGTGATCGGCGCGAACGAAGCCGAGCAGCGTGCCACCGGGGATGACGGTGTCGGTGAAGATCACCTGGCCGTCGTTGCGCCCGTCGATTTGCGCAAGGTCGCGGTGGGAGGGTCGCAGGAGGGTTGAGGTCTCCTCCGAGGCGACGATTCCACCCACGGAAAAGTAGCGCACGGCGGCAGGCAGCGGAGCACGTGCGAGGGCGGCCAGACGCGTCGAGCGTCTCAAGCTCTGCACCGCCTGAAGGTCGCGGGGCTCGCAACTCGGTAGACCGAGAAGGACGAGCAGCGGGGCGTAGATGGCAGGGATCGCGTCGGCCACGGGTGAGCCAGCGACCACCCCAGCCAGGCTCACGAGCGCGGCGACGCGCGGCACGATCTCCGGATGGGCCACCAGGGCTTCGAGCGAATCGGCGGTCCCCTTCGAGTATCCGATAAGGAGCACACGCTCGCCGGACTCGAGCTTCATCGCCATGAGCGCGTCCCGGATCTGACGGGCGTTGTGCGCGGTGCCGGACAACCCACTCACGTGAATCACGGCGGTGCTGTAGCCGTGCTGACGAAGATGCGCGAGGCCGTCGGAGAGCGGGCTCATGATCCAGATGACGCACTCGTTCAAAATCCCTGGGACCACGACGATGCGGAGCGCCCGCCGAGGGCCCGCGAGGGCGACTGGCTGGCCGGTTCCCTCCGGCTCGCCGGTCAGGCGAACGAGAGCCTCGTTACACGGGCGGTCGTCGGGTAGCGACCGCCCGTGATCGGCGCGGATGGCGCAGTAGATCTCCCGGAACCGCCCGCGGCCATCGGTGACGCCGGCGAGCGACGCGGGAGCCAGGATCAGCGGTGGCGTGTCGAGGGAGAAGGGCACGAGCGGAGGGCGGTAGCAGCCGGCGGCGGCGCCGACGGCGAACACCAAAGCGAGGACGTCCGGGACGCGCAGTGCCAAGCGCGTTCAAGAGCCCCGGAAGGAAAGGTGGGTGAGGCGACAGAACGGCCGTGTTCGTTCCGCGGCGACGGACCCGCACGTCAGGATTTTCATGGCTCCTCGCCCCCCTCCCAGATACAGCTCCTTGCCCCTGATACAGCGTGGACAACAAGGTCGTCAAGAGCCGGCGCCGCGCTCGGTCGCGCGCCATCACTCCGCCGCGTTTCGGCGGTTTCTGCCTCGCCGGAATCCAGTCGGCTCAACTCAGCGTTCAGGCGTTACGGTTGGAACCGACTATCAGCGCTGTCATCTCGGCGCTAGTCCAGCTCACGCGCTTCAGGAAAGCGCGTCGCGTTGAAGACCGCTATACGGATCGCCTCTTCTGGGTCGGGCTGGCCAGGGTCTGGACCGGGTGGCGGCAGTCCCTCGTGATCGTAACCCCGGCTACCGTTCTGCGCTGGCAGCGGCGCCGTTTCCGCGAGCACTCCATCGCGCCAAGTTCACAAACGTCGGTGATGGGATCGTAGACACGACGACGGCCAGCAGAAGAAGAGCGGCGACCCAGTACGTAGCGGCCCCCCATGAATAGATGACGGCGCCGGTCCCCTGGAGTAGACTTAAACGTCAGGGAACGAAGAGGATTTCTTGGACGCGACGAACCCGGTCACGAGGATCGCGATGCTGATTATGTGCGGCGCCCTGGTCGCGCCCGCGTTTGCTCAGGAACCAGCCCAACCCAACATCCTTCTCCAAATGACCCCGCCGTTGCAGTCGGTTCCGATCGATTCGATCACGCGGGATGACATTCGGGACCGCCCGGCCCCACCCCGCGCTGACCAACTCCGAGACACCGTTCGGTTCACCGTCGGTGTGGGCGACCCGCGATGTTTCCCCGGCGAGGACGGGCTCGGCCCGGGGCGCATCAGCGGAACTCGCAGACGGTCGCGCTAGCCTCGGCCTCGCGGAACTCATCGCCGTTCGGTTTGGGCGCGCGCCTGCTCGATCTGCGCGATGAGTCCGCGGCCCCGCGGGTCCTGTGGTGTGAGATCTGCGAATAGCCGGGCGTAGGTCAGCGCGCGCCCGAACTGCCGCTGCTGCAGGTAGAGGACGGCGAGGGCGTAGGCGATCCCTGGATCGCCCCGGTCGAGCCCGTGCGCCCTGAGCCACACAGCCTCGGCGTCGCGATGTCGGCCCAGCTGCTGGAGCATCACGCCGTAGTTGTAGCGCACGCGAGCGCGGCCGGGCAGGAGCCGAGCGGCTTCCCGCAGCACGTCGGCGGCCTCCGGGACGCGGCCGGCGTCGGCGAGCAGCAGCCCGAGCGCGTAGTGCAGCTCCCCCTGCCCTGGCGTCCGCGTGATCCCCTCGCGCAGTGTTCGCTCGGCGTCGGCGTTCCGCCTCATCGCGTTGTAGAGCCTGGCGAGGTTGATCCGGCCCGGAAAGAAGTCCGGGTCCATCCGGAGCGCCGCCTGATACCCGCGCTCGGCCAGATCGCGCTCGCCGAGGTCCTCGTACACGCCGGCCAGGTTCAGTTGCGCCGACGGCATGTCGGCCATTGCCTGGTGGGCGTCCTTGAGCTCGGCCAGCGCGGCGTCGAACGCCCGGCCTTGGGGGGCGTCGAACAGTTCGGCCGGCACGGTGGCCAGGACCCGGGCCGCCTCGATGCGCACCGCCCGGATGGCGTCTTGGAGTAACGGCGCGGCGGTGGCGAACCGCTCCCGGGGTGGCAGCCGTTCCAGTCCGCTGACCGCCGCGCCGCGCACGACGGGATCCTCGTCCTTCGTCGCGCTGATCGCCGCCGTGGCAGCGGTCGGGCCATACCCGCGCAGCAGATCCAGCGCAGTCGCACGCACGATAGCGGGCTGGTCGGTGTTGCCCGCGAGCGCCACGAGCTTGGACTCGGCGGCGCGCGCGCCCGTCCGCCCGGCGGCCATCACTTCTGCGTAGTGATTGCGCTGTTGCGGCGCTGGTCCCCACCACTTCTCCACCGCGGCGGCCGCCCATCGAGAGGAGCGGTCCCTGTGGCAGCCGTTGCAGGCATTGGGCGTGCCGAGCTTCGCCGAGAGGTCCGGACGTGGAATGCGCAGGCTGTGATCCCGGCGCGCGTGCACCACCATGTAGTTCTTGGAGGGCATGTGGCAGCCGACACACCGCGCGCCGGCCGAGCCGGGCGCATGAAAGTGATGCGCGGCAGAGTCGTAAGGCTTCACGGGCATGGTGGGGAAGCGGGGGGCCGGTTGCCCGCCATGGCATCGCGTGCACAGGGCATCGTCCGCGGCTCTCAGCTTGCCGCTGTGCGGGTCGTGGCAGTCGGTGCAGCGCACGCCGCGCTGGTACATCCGGCTCTGCCGGAACGAGCCGTACTCGTACACCTCGGCGAGCTGCTGGCCGTCAGCGTAATAGAGATCGGCGCGAAGCAGCTCGGGCCTGAAGTCGTCGAGCAGCGGGCGACCCGGACGGTCCCCGGCGACGAGCCGAGTCCGCCGCGCGTGACATCGGGCACAGGCATCGACTTGGTAGCGCGAGTCGTTGGTCCTGAAGTTCACGAGCAATCCGGTGTCGTCCGCGTCCTTGGCCCGTGTACCCGCCTGCGCCCAGGCCAGGTGCGCTTCCCCCGGCCCGTGACAGGCCTGGCAGCCGACGTTGAGGGCGCTCCACGTCGTCCTGTACGAGTCGGTCGAGGGATCGTAGCCCTTTCTCAGGTTCGTCGTGTGGCACTCGGCGCACATCAGATTCCAGTTCTGATAACGGCCCGTCCAGTGCAGGGGCTTCCCGGGAGCGATCGTCTCCTTCGTGTAGAGGGGCAACCAGCGCTGCTTCCCGGTGTCCCAGGCCATGGTGAAACTCTGCAGCCGACCGCCGGGGAATCCGATCAGATATTGTTGGAGCGGCGCGACGCCGAGCGTGTGCGTGATCTCGAAATCGGCGAGCGTGCCGTCGGCGCCCGCGGTGTTGACGAAGAATCTTCCGTCCCGCTTGAAGAAGCGCGATGTCACTCCGAGATGGGTGAACCGGGCGTCATTGAAGTCGCCCAGCACCGCGCGCTCGTCCGCTCGTTGCATCGCCCTGTCATGGTGCGAGCCCGCCCACGCGCGGTACTGGGCCTGGTGACACTGGGCGCATGACCGATCGTCGACGAACGCCATCTGGCTCGCCCCCGGAACCGTTGGCGACCACGTATGGTGCATCCCGAGCAGATACGCAGCGAGCCCCGCCACAAGAGCGATCGATCCCACGGCGAGCGGCGCGATGAGCCGCCATCGGCGCGGCATGTCGAGCATGGGACATTATCGTCCGTTCGCTGGTGATGCGTCGTGACCAAGGGCAGAGCTGCCGAACAAGGTGAGCGCCGCTGCCTTTTCAATGGCGGCTTCGACCGGTTCAATGGCGGGCTTCGACCGGTCGGCGGTGAAGGTCGTCAAGACCGCGCCGCTGATGACCATCGACGAAGCAATGGAAGCCATGCCGTCGAGCGACAGATCCTGCCAGGCACCTGGGACTCTCACTCTCGCCGCGAACGACCCTCATCACCGGAGATCCGTTCACCGGTTGACTGTGACCGTCCGCTCCTTCGGCGAATCCTCCTGCGCCACCCTCGTCGCTGCCTGGACCAACGCTAGCGCAGTTCCCTTGTAGTCCGCCAACCGCTTCTGCGCATCCGCATAGTTGCGTTGAGCCGCCGTCAATCGCCTTTGGAAGAATTCTAGCTGCCACGAGCCGGCGCCGGCCAGCGCTGCTTGTGTCCCGGCCACCTCCTCGGCCGCTTGACGCGCACGCTTCCATTCGCCTGACGTCGCGTACAAGGCGTTGCAGGCGTCCGAGATCGGTGCCCCGAGCGCCTTGTGGTCCCCTCGGCTCAGAGGGATAGCGTATTTGGAACGGATCGACTGAAGGCGGTTCCCGATAGCGCCCAGCTTGAGCACGAATTCGTCGTAGTTTGATTGAGCGCCAAGCATCGCGGATGCGGAGCGGACATCCGTGAGCAGAGCGAGTAGCTCTCGTCGAAGCTCATTCCGCAGTCTCTCGCTCTCTGATCTGAGGCGTGCCGGGTTCGAAAGAATGCCTTTGATGCTGGCGCGTTCACTTTCGATCCTCTTCACACAGGCGTAAGTGTCATCTACCGCAGACTCTACATTGCTCTGTGCCTGATCAAGCCGCGCTTCTTCGCGTATCGTATAGCCGCCGCGACGGCTGTCGTTGTAGCGTCGCTGGACACTGTCGATCGTTTCAAATTGCTGTCTGGCCGCTGCGCTGAGCCGTCGGCCGCAATTCTGCCTTTCAAGCTCAAGCGTCTTGAGTCGTGCCTCCAAGGCAGCGGCGAAAGCGATGTCTTCGGCCGACTGTTCTGCGCGGCCTGGCGACGGTAGGACCGCGATCAAGACCAACACGATCGTCATGATTGTCTTCATGCCGCTCTCCCTTGTTCGAAAGGTCTCCCACCTGGGGACAGGCAAACAGCATGCCCGGCCCTCGAACCAAGAGATTCTGATAGGTTACGCGATGAGCGCGTCTTCTTGCTGGCCGGAAATTAGGCGAGCGGGGCGCAGTCCGGCACGTCCCGGGCAAGCGACGCTTGCGCTCTACGCTCGGACGCGCGCGTCGCGCTTCGAGCTCGTGATCAATCTCCGAACCGCCCGCGCGCTCGCCCTGCCGATTCCCTCGTCGCTGCTCCAGCAAGCCGACCGGGTGCTCCAGTGACACGACGGGCGGCGGCGCTCCTCTGCGCGG
>WNFA01010865.1_pt1 | contig 10186 bp, 10 predicted proteins | sample 5400481 | NCBI WGS metagenome assembly WNFA01 (sample SAMN13153340, study PRJNA577476) | soil metagenome | isolation source: 120 cm saprolite under Douglas fir tree site 2 hole 1 replicate 2 | place: USA:California | collected 2015-04-18 | reverse complement strand
GAGAGCACCGCCGCAACGGGGTACAGATCCGTGATTTGCTCGAGCGTGATCTCGTTGTTGCGCTGGACCACGACCTGCTCACCCAGCTCACCCAGGTACTGGACGAGGTTGTACGTGAAGGAGTCGTAGTTATCGATTACCAGGACGGCGTCCCTGGGATTCATGTCAACCCGCCGCGGCGAGCGCCTGCAGCAGCGCGGACGCTTTATTGCGGGTCTCGAGGAATTCTTCCTCGGGGACCGAGTCGGCGACGATCCCGGCGGCGGCCTGAACCGTCGCGTTGCCATCCTTTACCACCATGGTTCGAATCGCGATGCAGGTGTCGAGATCACCGGTGAAGCTCAGGTAACCGATCGCCCCGGCGTACACGCCCCGTCGTTCCCGTTCGAGCTCGGCAATGATCTCCATGGCGCGGATCTTCGGTGCCCCCGTCACGGTCCCAGCTGGGAAACACGCGCGCAGCGCATCCATCGGGGTGCAGTCGGCGCGGAGCTGGCCGGTGATATTCGAGACCAGGTGCATCACGTGCGAGTAGCGTTCGACATTCATCAATTCCGTCACCTTGACGCTCCCGATCTCGCAGACCCGACCGAGGTCATTGCGCCCGAGGTCGACGAGCATCACGTGTTCGGCACGTTCCTTTTCGCTGGAACGCAGCTCGTCTTCCATGCGCTGATCCGCCGCCGCATCGCGACCGCGCCGCCGGGTGCCCGCGATCGGGCGGTAGCGCACCTTGCGACCCTGCACCGTCACGAGGATTTCCGGCGATGTCCCGAGGATGGTCGTCGCGGGCAGCTTGAGGAAATACATGTAGGGCGATGGGTTGAGTGCCCGTAACAGCCGGTAGACGTCAAACGCATCGGCCTGTAGCGGCATGGTGAATCGCTGGGCGATCTGCACCTGGTAGATGTCACCCGCAAGGATGTGGGACTTCGCCTGCTCGACGGCGTCGAAGAACTCCGACTGCGACATGCGACCGTCGAGGTTGACGCCGGTCGGCCGGTCAGCAGGCTCGAGCGCCCGAAGGCGAACGGTCCGGTTCAGCCGGCGCGCCAGGTCGTCGAGCCGGGCCAAAGCTTCCGCGTAGCGCGATTCGATCGGCGCCCGCTGCGTGCGGACATGGGTAACGAGCTTCAACCGGTGTCGCACATGGTCGAAGCAGGCGAGCGTGTCGGTGATGACAAACACGCCGTCGGCCACCTGCAACGGGTCCGTTTCGGGCACCGGGAGGCGCTCGAGATAACCGGCCGCCTCGTAACCCAGGTATCCGACGGCGCCGCCGCAAAACCCTTCGGGCAGACCCTCTCCCGGTTCAGCGGCAAATGTCTGGAGATAGGCTTCCAGGGCGCGCAGCGGGTCTGCCCCTTCGAGCTCGCGCCGCCCACTGGCGTCCTGCACGGTGGCGCGACCACCGGCGATGGTCACGATCGCCATCGGGTCCGCCGCCACGAACGAGTAGCGGCCGAGCTGCTCGCCGCGCTCGACACTCTCGAGCAAGTAGGCGGGACCATCGCTCGCCAGCGCCGCGTAGGCCGTCACCGGCGTCAGCGCATCGGAGAGCATGTCGCGAAAGATCGGGACCATCGGCGCGCGCCGCGCGCGTTCCTTCACCTGGTCGATCGTCAGCGAGACGGTCACGCGGTCCCCGGCATCATGACGCTGCAGGATACGGGTTCTTTGGTCCGAGCGGCACGACTGTCGCCGCCGGCGTGTCCGCCAGGGTCGCGAGCAGCGAGCCGGCTGATGCGGGCACATCCTTTGCGGCCCGTATCAGATCGGCCAGCATGGCACTGGCTGCGGCGTCCGGGCCGGCCCCCGGTCCTTCAAAGACCAGCGCCCCCGCATATTCGGCATCGACGGAAATCGCGTTCATGGCACCGTGGACGCGCGCCATCGGCGCGTCGAGCGGAATGAGTCGAGGGCGGACATCGGCCTCGATGGTTGCCTCATCGTGAGTCGTCGCGGCCGCGATCAGCTTGATAACGAATCCACGCCGGCGGGCCGCCTCGACCTGCGCAGGCTCGAGGCCGCGAATCCCTATACGCTCGATATGGGACGGGTCGATGCGGCGCCGAAAGGCGAGCATCGCGAGGATGGCGAGCTTGGCGGCCGGGTCATGCGCGTCGACGTCCGCGCTCGGATCGGCCTCGGCGAGGCCGCGGCGTTGGGCATCGGCCAGCGCATCGGCGTAGCTCGCCCCGTCGTCCATGGCGGCCAGGATCGAGTTGGTGGTGCCGTTGAGGATGCCCATGATCGAGCCGATTCGGTCGGCGGCGAGCGTGTCCGCCAGCGTTTCGACGATCGGGATTGCACTGGCGACCGAGGCTTCGAACCGTAGCGGCCCGAGCCGGGCCAGCTGGGGCCCCTCGGCGGCGATCAGCTGCTTGTTGGCCGTGATCACCTGGCGCCCAGCCTCCAGCGCCGCATTTATATAGGTATGCGCCGGCTCGAGACCGCCCATCACCTCGACGACGGCATCGAGTTGTGGCTGGGCCAGCAATTGCGCCGCCGGCAGCAAGGGCGCCGGTGCGCGGCGGCCTTCAGGATGCGCTACGGCCACGCATCACGCTTGGTGAGGGGTCGACGCCTCTGGTGCGGTCATCGAGGATCGGGCCCGCGATTGGGCTCGACCAGCTCTATTTCAAGTGCGAGGGACTGAATCCGAGCGGATCGTTCAAGGACCGCGGGATGGCGCTCGCCACCGCCAGGGCGATCGAGTCCGGAGCCCGGACGCTGTTGTGCGCGTCGACCGGAAACACGAGCGCCTCGGCATCCGCCTATGCCGCCCGCTTTGGTCTTCGGGCCGTTGTCGTCGTGCCCGCGGGAGGCGTCGCCGCGGGAAAGCTGGCGCAGGCGCTGGCCTATGGCGCGATCATCGTGACCGTCAAGGGATCGTTCGACCGTGCGCTCAGCCTCGTGCGCAAGTTGGCGGACGAGCCGGCCGTCGCGCTGGTGAACTCGGTCAACCCCTATCGCATCGAGGGTCAGAAGACCGCCGCATTCGAAGTCGTCGAACAGCTGGGTCGCGCACCCGTACAACTCTTCATTCCAGTCGGCAACGCCGGCAACATCAGCGCCTACTGGCGGGGGTTCCGCGAGCTCGCCAGCCGCAGTGGCGCGTCACTCCCGACGCTGCACGGCGCGCAGGCCCAGGGAGCGGCGCCACTGGTCCGCGGCCGGCCGGTCGCGCGGCCCCAGACGGTCGCGTCCGCGATTCGGATCGGCAACCCCGCCTCCTGGAGCACCGCCATCGCGGCGCGTGACGAGTCGGGCGGCACGATCGAAGCCGTCAGCGACGACGAGATCATGGCGGCGCATCGACGGCTGGCGCGCGAGGAAGGTCTGCTGGTCGAGCCGGCCTCAGCGGCCGCCGTGGCCCTCTTGCTGAAAAGGGCAGCCGCCAGAACCCTGGGCAGCGAGCCGGTTGTCTGCGTTCTCACCGGTCACGGGCTCAAGGATCCGCAGGCCCTGACTCGCGGCTCGCGAGTGCCTCGCCCGGTCGAGCCGACCCTGAAGGCGCTCCGGCGCGCGATCGGCTAAGGCAGCGCGTCGACGATCGCGTCGGCCATCGCCGTCGTGCCTACCGCTGTCTCACCATTTCGGGCGGTATCGGCGGTGCGGAGGCCAGCCCCGAGCACGTGTGAGACGGCGCGCTCGATCGCCTTCGCGGCGTCCTCCTGGTTGAGCGACCAGCGCAGCAGCAACGCGGTGCTCAGGATGGCGCCGATCGGGTTGGCGATGCCCTTACCCGCAATGTCCGGCGCCGACCCGTGGATCGGTTCATACAAGCCGGCCGTCCCGGCGCCAAGGCTCGCCGACGGCAGCATGCCGAGCGCCCCGGCCAGCATCGATGCCTCGTCGGTGAGGATGTCGCCAAAGAGGTTCTCGGTGAGCACGACATCGTAGGCCTGCGGCCGGCGGAGCAATTCCATCGCGAAGGCGTCCACCAGCATGTGGCTGCAGGCGACGTCGGGGTAGCGTTCCGCGACCCGGCTGACGACCGCCCGCCACAGCCGGGAGGTCTCGAGCACGTTGGCCTTGTCGACCGACAAGAGCTTGCGGCGCCGCAACCGAGCCAGCTCGAATGCCCGCACGGCAACCCGCTCGATTTCCGGCGTGCTGTACCGCATGGTGTCGACGGCGGCCTCACCGCGCGCGGTCATGTATCGGCGCTTGGGCCGGCTGAAGTAAAGGCCACCCGTCAGCTCGCGAACCACCAGCAGATCGACGTCGCGGACTCGCTCGGGGCGCAGAGCCGAGGTCGCCACCATGGCGGCATCCACCCTCACCGGACGTAAGTTGGCGAAGAGGCCCAGGCCTTTGCGAAGCCCCAGCAGCGCCGAGCCGGGCCGCAGCTTGCTATCCGGCGCCGCGTCGTCCCATTTGGGTCCGCCGACGGCGCCGAAGAGGATCGCGTCGGCGGTCTTACAGAGACGAAGCGTCTGCGGTCGCAGCGCCACGCCGAAGGCGTCGACCGCCGCGCCGCCCACGATATCGTCGACATAGTCGAGTCCGATCCCGACCTTGCTGGCGGCGGCGTCCAGGACGCGCCGAGCGGCGGCGGTGACCTCCGGACCAATGCCGTCTCCGGGGAGCACGACGATGCGCGCGGCTGTCGTCACGCGAGAAGGTTATCGTGCGACCGGCAGCGTGAAGCGGATCTCTGTCCCTTTTCCGGATTCGCTGATCGCTTCGATAGTGCCCCCGTGGGCGCTCACGACGTCTTTCGCGATCGCCAGCCCGAGGCCCGAGCCAGGTGAGCCGGGACTTTTGACGAAGCGCTCGAAGATGCGCGGACGTAGGTCACTCGGAATTCCCAGTCCGGTGTCGCGGACCGCAAAGGCGACGCGGTCGCCCGCTCGTCGAGCGCTGGCAGTGACGGTCCCGCCCGACGGCGTGTAGCGAATCGCGTTGGAGAGCAGGTTGCCGAGGACACCTCGAATGCGCGCCGGATCGGCGTCGACCGCCGGCAGGTCAGGCTCGAGGTCAGCGACCAACCGTACCGAGGCGGCGTCCGCGGCGCTCTGAAACGCCGCCAGGCTGCTCGTCACCAGGACCGGCACGTCGACGGCTTCGCGCTTGAGCCTCAGGCTGCCGACGTCGGCAAGCGTCATCGTGGCCAGCGCGTCGACGAGCGTGTCGAGCGACGCCGTGGCGTCGAGGATCGGCGTCACATGCGCCTGGTCACCGGGATAGACACCGTCGCCGATGCCCTCGGCCTGCCCGCGGATAATGGCCAGCGGCGTCCGCAGCTCATGGGTCAGGTCTGCGACAAAGGCGCGCCGGTTGCGGTCGGCGGCCGCAAGACGCGCACTCATCGCGTTGAAGGCGCGGGCCAGCGTCCGAAGCTCGCGTGGTCCGCGCTCGGCGACCTGCACCCCGTAGTCGCCGGCTTCGATCCGCCCGGCGGCGTCGACGAACTCGCCCAGGTTGACCGCCATCCGTTGGAATCGCCGGCCGCCGCGGAGGATGAGCAGAAGGAACAGGACAAGTGCGGCAATGGCGAGGAACCGAACAGCCGGTGGGGCTTCGATGAGACCGACGGCGGTGCCCACAAGGACGACGCCAATCGACAACACCACCGCCATCAACAGGAAGGCGGCTGCCATGAACCCGGCAATTCGCCAGAGGAATCGGCGTCCTCGACGCCAGGGCGGTCGTCCAGCCGGCGGCCAGGGTTGACCTTCGGGCCACCAGGGTGGCTGTCCACGGCCACGCCAGCCTGGGCCGCCCCAGCCCCGGCCGCGCCAGCCCGACTGGCTCATCGCCGCACATCCGCGAAACGATAGCCGACGCCGAAGACGGTCAGGAGGTAGCGCGGATTGTGCGGGTCCGGTTCGATCTTTCGGCGCAGGTTCTTGATGTGGGCATCGATCGCCCGCTCGTATGAGTCGACCGCGACACCATGAACCGCACTCAGCAATTGGGCCCGGCTGAAAACGCGGCCCGGCTGCCGCGCCATCGTCGCCAGCAGCTGAAATTCCGTCGGTGTCAACTCGATTCGCCGGCCGGCGACTGTCAGCTCCATGCTCGGTACGATCAGCTCGACGTCGCCTACGCGAATCACGTCGCCCGGCGCTTTCGCGGCTTCGCTCCGACGCAGCACCGAGCGCACGCGAGCAACCAACTCCTTTGGGCTGAACGGCTTGGTCAGGTAATCGTCCGCACCCAGCTCGAGGCCGACCAGCTTGTCGGACTCATCGGTGCGCGCGGTCAGCATGATGATCGGGACGGACCCGTTGCGGCGCAATGAGCGGGTGACATCGAGGCCATCGATGCCGGGCAGGCCGAGGTCGAGGACAACGAGGTCGGGATGCTGCGTGGACGCTGTGCGGAGCGCAGTGGGCCCGTCCGACGCGGTGAAGACCGTGAAACCCCCGTGCTCGAGGTAGTCGCGCACCAGCTGGACGATCTTCGGTTCATCGTCCACCACCAGGATCGTCTTCACCAGCGCCATCCTATGCCGAAGAATGAGGCGGAGTGGGGACTCCGCCTCATTTGGGAGGGAGGGGAAATCAGACCTGTGCGGTTCCCGACTGACCCGTCGCTGCGGGCGGAACCGTTCCGTGCGCCCGATCATGCCAGGCTTTCAGGGTTGCCTCGATGAACGGCGGCAGCGTAAACGTCTGCTGCGGTCCACCGGGACCCCCGTGGCCGTAGCCGCCAAAGCGGCCCCAGGGTCCGCCGGCGTACCCACCGCCCATCATCTGACCCATCGCGTAGCGGCGCCAGCGGCGCCTCCGTCCGAGCATCGCCAGGCCGAGGCCCAGTCCGCCCAGCATCAGCAATTTCCGGTTCCTGTCTTTCGTGGTGTAATCGCTCATTTCGTCTCCTTTGTGATGAATCCCTACTGCGCACCATCCTGCGCGAGAGTTGTGAATCACCTGTGAAGCACTCTCGAGTGCGGCGTGGAGGCGACTTCGACACACAGCTGTCAAAAGCGGCATCCAGACTGGCAACCACGCGTTCGGAGCCGGCGGCCGTGGGACCCGGAGACCATTCGCCGCCGGCACCGGCGCGCCTTAGGGAAGACCCGCCGCGATCCGGAACGCGTCGGCCTTCGAAAGGCCGGATTCGATCCGGTACGTGACGCCGGCATGCTCCCAGATCAGCGTGTTGGCTGCCATGCGCAACGTCTCCATCTGATCCGTTCCCGCGACCTGAACGTAGATCATGTGAGGCTCGCCCGCGATCCACCAGCCACGGTCGCCGTTCACCGAAACTTCCTCCAGCGTCGTGCCCGGCCCCGCGCTTTTGGTGATGAAGCCGGGCAGCAGGTCGCCGCGAAACTCGCTGATGAGCACGCCTAACCCGGTTTGCTTGACCAGTGGGATGCCCGGGCGCGGGGTGTACGCCAGGGCGACCTCGCCCCCTGGAATCCCGCTCACGACATAGACCGCATCCGGTTCGCCGAGCTCGGCGGATACAGCAATAGTGAAGCTCACCCTCGATTGGGCGTCGGCCATGGTGGTGCGACGGCCGAGATCCAGCGGAGTCCCGGGAGACAGCGATGGAAGCGGCGACGTCTCGCGGCTCACGATCACGCCTCGGACGTGGAAGAAGTGCGCGATGGCATCGCGCGTTACCGGGTTGGCGATCGCCGCGCCGCCCAGCAGGACGAGCAGGACCGCCGCGACCAGGGCGAGACGCCGCGGATCGCGCCAGAGCTCGAGCCGGCGCGGCTGCGCAACCGGCTGGGCGGTGATTCGCTGGCGCACCCGACTCGCCAGGTTCGGCGTCGGCGGGTAGGGAAAGCGCGGCCCGAGGTCTCGGAGGGCTCGTTCCAGCTCGACCTCGGTGATGCGCCTGGAATCAGCCATCGGTTTCTCCTGCCGCAAACGGCATGCGGATGTCGGCCGGCAAGGCGGTACGAAGGCGCGCGAGCGCCCGTGACAGCCGCGACTTCACGGTGCCCCGTGGGCAGTCGAGCGCCTCGGCCATCTCGGCCTCGGACAGATCGAAGAAGAGCCGGTAGGCAAGGATGAGGCGATCGTCCTCGCGCAGCGTCCTCAAGGTCGCGATCAGGGTGGAGCGAAACTCGTTTGCCTCGGCCGCGGCCTCGGGGGACTGGGCCGAGTCCCCCGAGGATTGGCCGACCAAGGCGCGCTCGGCCAGGACCGTCCGCCGCCGGGCGGACGTCCGGCGATTACGCGCTTCATTGGCGACGATTCGGCACAGCCAGGGCTTGAACGGCGCGCCAGCGCGGAAGCGGCCGAGCGCGTAGTAGGCGTTCACGAATGCCTCCTGCGCGGCGTCCTCCGCCTCCGCGGCGTCACCGGTGACCTGGTAGGCGACCCGAAACGCCAGCTGTTGGTACTGCTGGACAAGTGCTTCATAAGCGTTGACATCGCCGTGTCGTGCGCGCTCGACGAGCGCTACGTCGTCCAGTGGCCGGCCCTCCACGGATCGATTGCTATCCCTTCATACCACCCAGCCGGTCCACTGGTTCCAGCCGGCGGCCGCAAGCCAGGCCGGCGGCGACCGGTAGCCTTGATGCGATGGCATCCGCGACCAGCCGCCAGTTCCTCCTGATCGACGGCGACGACACGCTCTGGGAGAACAACATCTATTTCGAGCAGGCGATCGAGGCGTTTATCGACTTCGTCGGTCACTCCTCGATGACCCGCGAGCAGGTACGCGCCGCGCTCGATGAGGTCGAGCGCATGAACGTCCGCGTTCACGGGTATGGGTCGGCCGCCTTCACGAAAAACCTGCAGCAAACGTATGAGCGGCTTACCGAACATGACGTACAGCCACAAGACATCGGGCATGTGATGCAACTGGGCCAGCGGATCGCGGGCCAGCCACTGACGCTCATCCCAGAGGTGGCAGAGACGATCAATTATCTCGCGGGTCGCCATGACCTGATGCTGGTCACCAAGGGTCATCCCGAGGAGCAGCGGCTCAAGATCGAGCGATCCGGACTGGAGTCACTGTTTACCGCGACCGCGGTCGTCCATGAGAAAGCCGTCGATACCTACCGGGCGATCGCCAAGGAGCGGCAGCTCGACCCCACTCGCACCTGGATGATCGGCAATTCTCCACGCTCGGACATCAACCCGGCACTGCAGGCCGGGCTCAACGCTGTCTTCATTCCCAACGAGCACACCTGGCGGCTGGAAAAGGAGGAGGTCGCCCCTACCGACGGGCGCCTCCTCATCTTGCAAAGGTTCGGCGAGCTGCGAGCTCACTTCTAACCGCTACTCAGTCTGGAGCACCTCCGTCACCCGGGAGCGAGCCGCCCATTGAGCCGGCAGCATGGCACCAAGCATCGCGATGGCGATGCCCGCGGCCGCCGTCACGACCACCAGGTTTGCACCGAAGACCTCGAAGAACCGATCAGGGATACCCGTCGACGTCGCGATCTGCCCCATCACGATCAGGATGTTGCGGTGGAGCGCGATACCGGCAGGGATCCCGACGACCGCTCCAAGGACGCCGAGCACGGCCGTCGAAGCTAGGACCATCGCGACCACCTGGCGCGGCGTCATCCCGATCGCTTTCAGGATGGCGATATCGGGCGCTTTCTCGCGGGTGTTGAGGACAACCGTGTTGAACACTCCCGAGGCCGCGATCAGCGCCAGAACGAGCGCCAGCCCAGCCAGCACGCTGTTGATCAAGAGGAAGGCGGTGTCGACGCCGTTCTCCCGATTGATGCGCGCGCTCAGGCCGGGGCCGGCCGATTCAATCGCGGCGGCGTAGCTGGATGGATCGCTGCCAGGCCGCAACTGGATCTCGTAATTCCAGACGGCCGTGCGCCCCGGCAGCGTTTCGATGCCGGTGCGTAGCAGGATGTTGTCTTCCTGCTGGTCGAAGATTTCGCCGACCAGTTTGATGGTCACGGGCTGGCCGTAGAGCGAGGCGGGAATCGAGTCACCGATGTGACGGCCGGTTCGCGTGAAGAACGCGGTCGGCGCGACAGCCTCGCCGGTCGCGGTGAACCAGCGACCGTGGATCAGCTGGTAGCCGAGCCACGACGCGTCACCGCGGTAGGCATAGACCGCAACCGGATGTCCCGCGCCCGCGACGTTCATGTCCGCGTGCCCAACGCCGACAAAGCGGGCGGTCCCGGGCTGTGAAGCGATCAGGGCGGTTGCCTGTTCCTCCGGGAGGCCGCCTTGCTGCGACTTTCCCTCAGCGTCGCGGTACACCTGCACCTGAACCTGGCGGTCACGGGTGACGGCCG
>WNFA01005995.1_pt1 | contig 10186 bp, 8 predicted proteins | sample 5400481 | NCBI WGS metagenome assembly WNFA01 (sample SAMN13153340, study PRJNA577476) | soil metagenome | isolation source: 120 cm saprolite under Douglas fir tree site 2 hole 1 replicate 2 | place: USA:California | collected 2015-04-18 | reverse complement strand
GACCTCGGCACCACCAACTCGGTGGTGGCGGTAATGGAGGGTGGCGATCCCGTCGTCATCCCCAACGCCGAAGGCGGGCGTGTCACCCCGTCCGTGGTCGCGTTCACGAAGGATGGCGAGCGGCTCGTCGGGCAGGTGGCGAAGCGTCAGGCCGTGACCAACCCCCAGAACACCGTCTTCTCGATCAAGCGCTTCATGGGCCGGCGGGTGAATGAGGTGGTGGAAGAGACGAAGCGGGTACCCTACAAGGTGGTCGAAGGGCCAAACGGCCTCGCCTCGGTCGAGATCCAGGGGAAGCGTTATACGCCGCCCGAGATCTCGGCGATGATCCTCCAGAAGATGAAGCAGACGGCGGAAGACTACCTCGGCCACAAGGTCGAGAAGGCCGTCATCACCGTCCCGGCGTACTTCAACGACTCGCAGCGCCAAGCCACCAAGGATGCCGGCAAGATCGCCGGGCTCGACGTGGTGCGCATCATCAACGAGCCGACGGCGTCGGCGCTGGCGTACGGCCTCGATAAGAAGAAGGAAGAGAAGATCGCGGTCTACGACCTGGGTGGCGGCACGTATGACATCTCCGTGCTTGAGCTGGCCGAGGGCGTGTTCGAGGTGAAGTCGACCAACGGCGACACGCACCTGGGGGGCGACGACTTCGACGCGCGCATCATGGAGTGGCTGGTGGCGGAGTTCAAGCGCGACCAGGGCATCGACCTGTCCAAGGATCCGATGGCACTGCAGCGGCTGAAGGAAGCCGCCGAAAAGGCCAAGATGGAGCTGTCGACCGTCATGCAGACGGAGATCAATCTCCCGTTCATCACGGCGGACCAATCGGGACCCAAACACCTGAACATCACCCTCACCCGGGCGAAGCTGGAGCAGCTGGTGGACGACCTGGTGAAGCGGACCATGCCTCCGATGGAGCAAGCGCTCAAGGACGCGGGGCTCAAGCCGACCGAGATCGACGAGGTGATCCTGGTGGGCGGCCAGACCCGCATGCCCAAGGTACAGGAGATCGTCAAGGCGTTCTTCGGCAAGGAGCCCCACAAGGGCGTGAACCCCGACGAAGTCGTGGCGATCGGCGCGGCCATCCAGGGCGGCGTGCTGGCCGGCGAGGTGAAGGACGTCCTGCTGCTCGACGTGACGCCCTTGTCGCTCGGCATCGAGACGCTGGGCGGTGTCACCACGGTGCTCATCCCGCGGAACACCACCATCCCGACGAAGAAGTCGGAGGTGTTCTCGACCGCCGAGGATAACCAGACCACCGTCGAGATCCATGTGCTCCAGGGCGAGCGCCAGATGGCGAGCGACAACCGCACCATCGGCAAGTTCCAGCTGACGGGCATCCCACCCGCTCCGCGCGGCGTGCCGCAGGTCGAGGTAACGTTCGATATCGACGCAAACGGGATCCTGCACGTGTCGGCGAAGGACAAGGCCACGGGCAAGGAGCAGAAGATCCGGATCGAGGCCTCGTCGGGGCTCGGCGACAAGGACATCGACAAGATGGTCAAGGATGCCGAGGCCCACGCCGCGGAAGACAAGCGGCGGCGGGAGGAGATCGAGCGGCGCAACCGCCTCGACACGCTGGTGTACGAAGTGGAGAAGAGCTCCAAGGATTGGGTCGACAAGCTCGACGCTTCGCTCAAGACCCGGCTCGACAAGGCGGTGGAGGGCGCGAAGCAGGCCCTTCGCTCGGGCGCCGGGGACGAGATCTCCAAGGCGTTGGAGGAGCTGCAGCAAGCCTACTCCGCCGCGGGCGCGTCGATGTATGCGGCGCAGCGCGGCGCGGGAGCTCCCGGTGGGGGCGCCGGAGCCGAGCAACCGGCCGGCGGCGAGGCGGCTGGGGCCGAGAAGAAGGACAACGTGGTCGATGCCGACTACGAGATCGTGGACGATGACAAGAAGAAGAATTAACACCCTCTAAACGGACGAAACGCTGATGCCGGTACGCACGCGGGACTGGTTGAAGTTTGGAACTCTGGTGGCGATCGCCTTCGTCTTCGGACTGGCGTTCGCGTCGACCCTCAATCTGCCGAAGAAGAGCGGCGCAGCGGAGACGCTTGTCGTGCCCCCGCTCTCTTCCCAGCCGGCCCCGGCGGCGCCGGAGTTGTCGGCGCCGGCCCTCAAGGCGGCGGGTGACTTCCAGGACGCGTTCGTCGCCGTCGCCGAGCACGTGAAACCGTCCGTCGTGTTCATCCGGTCCCAGCACGTCGAGCGGGCGGACGATAACCAACGCCTGCCGCCCGGATTCCAGGACTTCTTCCCGAACCTGCGCCGGCGGCCGCAGGTCGAGCAGGGATCGGGGTCGGGGTTCATCGTCTCGGCCGACGGCTACATCCTCACCAACAACCATGTGGTCGCGGGCGCCGACAAGGTGACCGTGCGCTTGTACGACAAGCGCGAGTTCACCGCAAAGGTCGTGGGCACCGATCCGAACACCGACGTCGCCGTCATCAAGATCGACGCCCGCGGCCTGCCGGGCGTCGCCTTCGGCAATTCCGACTCGGCGCGCGTGGGCGAATGGGTCCTCGCCATCGGCAACCCGCTGGGGGAGGCGTTCGCGTTCACGGTGACCGCCGGGATCGTGAGCGCCAAGGGCCGGCTGCTCGCGGGCCTGCAGCAGACGCGCTATGCGATCCAGGACTTCATCCAGACCGACGCGGCCATCAATCCCGGCAACTCAGGGGGACCGCTCGTGAACATCCGGGGCCAGGTGATCGGCATCAACTCGGCGATCGCGAGCGAGACGGGATTTTATGCGGGCTACGGCTTCGCCATCCCGATGAACCTGGCGCGTACGGTAATGGACCAGCTCGTGAAGACGGGGAAGGTGGAGCGCGCCGTCATGGGTGTCGCGATCCACGATGCGCGGCAGGAGGACGCCGACGCCGTAGGTCTGAAGCAGATCAGCGGCGTCGTCGTGGACAGCTACACGAGCGACGATTCCCCCGCGCGGAAAGCCGGGATCCAGCCCGGCGACGTGATCGTCGCCGTGGATGGGCAGCCGGTCGATAACACGCCCCAGCTGCAGCAGCGGGTCGCATTCAAGAAGCCCGGAGAGACGGTCGAGGTCACCGTGCTGCGCCAGGGTGGTGAGAAAAAGACCGTGACGGTGCGGCTGGCGCGGGCGCCGGGCGAGGCGGACAGCGAGGCGGCGTCGGTGTCCGCCAAGTCCAAGAACGACGCGTCCAGCAAGGAAGAGATGCTCGGCATCTCGGTCGAGCCGCTCACGCAGGACGACGCGCGCGACGTCCGGCTCCGGTCGGTGCTCGAGCGGGGCGGCGGTCTGGTGGTGTCGGACGTCTCACCGGAGGGGCCGGCCTTCCAACGGCTCCAGGCGAGCGACGATCCCGGTGGCCCCGACATCATCATCGCGGTGAACGGCGTGCCCACCCGCACGCGCGTCGCGTTCCGCGAGGCGTTGAAGAAGGTCAAGCCGGGGGACGTCGTGACCCTGCAGGTGCTGTCACGCAGTCCCGACGCGTCGGACGGCTGGGCCGGGCGGATCGTGCGCCTCCGGGCGCGCTAGGGCAGCAGCCCAACAGCCCGGAGTCCGCTGGTAAACCCGCGACTCGGCACGTGTCAGTAAGCTGACGACGATCTGCCGCTTCAGCGGTAAGTGCCGAGTCGCGGCTTCAGCCGCGCAACCCAAGCGGCCGCAGCATGACGGTGGCCGTTACCACTTGCCACAGCACCGGAAGCACGAAGGCCGCCTGGTCGGCCTTCGTGTCTTCCCGGAACACGAGCGCGAGCGCCATCGCCACCGCACCGGCTGCCAGGCCGCCCGTGGCGAGCCAGCGCGGCAACACCTTCCCGTCGGACACACCCCAGGCGAAGAGACAGGTCGACAGCCCGAGCGCGAATCCCGCCACCCGCTGGGTGGCGAGTGCGAATGGATGAATCATGTCGAACAGAAACACCGCGCGGGTGGCGGTCATCCCCGGGTCGGCCACGGTGAAGGCCTGCGCCAGCGACCAACCGGCCCCCGCCATGAACGCCACGATCACGGTCCAGGCGCTGTAGGCAAAGGTGCCCACGATCAGTCCGGCCCGGGCGGCGTTCTCTCCGGGGGTGCCGGCATGCGCCCGGGCCACGCCCACCAATCCCGTGAGCGCCAGCGGGAAGCTGAACAAGAATGTCCAATGGATGGCGCGCCACGCCCGGCACTGCGCGATGGTCGTCAATTGCGCCGCGCCATCGCCCACGAGATCGGGATGCAGCGTTCCCGCGACGATCACAAGCAGCGGGCCGACGAGCAGGCACAACGGAAAGACGAGGCGACGAGCAACGGTCATGGGGCATCGCGGGTGAGGGGCCTATACGAGCTCGTCTGTACTAACCCCGGGCGCAAGCCCGGGGTTAGTACTGGCACCGCCTTGGAGCGATCCTATATTGGAACTCATGCAGTTGACGCGGATCCTGCGCGAAGGGTTCATCGCCGGCCTGATCGGGGCCGCGGCGGTCGCGCTCTGGTTCCTGATCGTCGACGTGATCGCGGGCCGGCCGTTCTTCACACCCGCCATGCTCGGCTCCGCGGTGTTCTGGGGGGTGCACGACCCCTCCCAGGTCGTGATCGCGTTCTCCCGAGTCCTCCCCTACACCATGATCCACATCTGCGCGTTCATCATCGTCGGCACGGTCGCGGCCGCGCTCGCCGCGGAGGTCGAAGTGGCCCCGCCGACCCTGTATCTCATCGTCGTCAGTTTCGCCGTGTTCGAGTTCGGCTTCTACATCATGCTCGCGGTGCTGGCCCAGCCGCTGCTTGGCGCGCTCGCCTGGTGGAACGTGGCGATCGGGAACGCCATCGCGGCCTACGGCATGGGCTACTACTTGTGGCGGGAACACCCCAAGATCAAAGAAGCCCTCCGCGTGCATCCCCTCGGGGAGACGGACGAAGGGGAATAACAAACGCGGAAGCGTTCCCATACGCTTCCAAGGGCACTGCACTCTCCGCCTCACCGCGTTCCTCCCGGGCGGCCCACCGGAACCACACCACGCTCGCGGCCACCCACAGGTAGATTGTCCCCACCACCCACATCAAGAGGCCACCGAGCTGCTGATCGGCGGCGGGCGTGAGACCCCACACCCGGGGGGCCGAGACGTAAAACGGGTACAGCACCCCGTCCGCCAGCGTGATCAGCGCGCCCGCGAGCGACATGGGTAGCCCGAGCGCGAAGAGATACAGGAGCTGCGTGCCGTAGCTCGCCCGCGGCAGCTCGGGCAGGGGTGACAGCACCGGCCACCACATGATGACGGCCGTGGCGAGGAAGACCAGGTGCTGCACGATGTGGAGCGGATGGTGCTGGAGCGCCGCCTCGTAGAATTGCGGGAAGTGCCACAGCGTGATCGGCACCGAAAAGAACGCACCGGCGACGAGCGGACGTGTGGCCCAGCGCGCGAACCGGAGCACCCAGCGGGGCCGAACGAAACGCCGGATCACCCACGCGGGCGTCCCGTACAGCAGCAGCGGCGGGAAGACGAGCGTGAGGATGAGGTGCTGCACCATGTGCGCGCTGAAGAGGTAGGAGTCCGAGAGGTTGTGCAGCGGACCGTTGAGCGCCAATCCCAGCACCACCACCGCCCCGGCGAATGACACGACGCGCCGCCGCGGCGTCGCCCGGGAGAGCCCCCCCCAATACACATAGAGCCCGCCCAGAAGGACGAGCCCGATGATCACGCTCGGATGCAGGTCCCAGTGCTGCCACGGCCCCGGGACTGGCGCAGGCAGCGTCATCCGGCCCCGGCGACACCACCCCCGAGCGTGAGCGCACCAAAGAAGAGGAACAACAGCGCCACCATCACGCCCAGAGCGAGCAGCAGTGGGGCGCCGAACAGGAACGTGAAGAACTTGCTGTCGGCCTTCAGATGCATGTAGAACATGACCACCAGCGCGAACTTCGCGGTCGAGAGCACCAGCAGCACCGGCACGGGGACCGGGTGGAACGCCGGCACGTAGAAGGCGCCCACCTCGAGCACGGTGAGAATCACGAGCGCCGCGGCGACCCGCAGGTAGACGTCGACGCTGGGATGCTGGTGTTCGTCGCTCATTGGATCAGGTAAACCACGGTGAAGATGATGATCCACACCACGTCCACGAAGTGCCAGTAGAGGCCCGTGATCTCGACCGTCATGGCGTTCGCGGGCCCGAGCTTCCCCTGGAGCGCGCGCACCCACAAGGTGAGCAACCACAGGACCCCGACCGCCACGTGCGCGCCGTGCGTCCCGGTCAACACGAAAAACGTGCAGCCGAACAGGTTGGTGCTCATGGTCAGGCCCTTGTGGACGAACTCGGTGAACTCGATCACCTGCCCGCCCAGGAACACGAGGCCGAGCAGGGCCGTCGAGAACAGCCAGATCTTCCCCCACTTCATGTCGCCGCGCTGCACGGCCGCCAGCGCCAGCACCATCATGAGGCTCGACATCAGCAAGTCGAACGTGCTCACCGATGTGAAGGGGATGTTGAGGATCTCGTGGGGGTACGGCCCGACGACGCTCCTCCCCTTGTAGACGAGATAGGTCGAGATGAGCGAGCCGAACAGCAGGCATTCCGAGCCGATGAACGCCCAGAAGGCCATCTTGCGATTGTCGAGGCCCATGCTCGTGTGGTGCGCGGTGGCAGCGTGCGTCATCGCTCAGACCTCAAAGGGCTCGAACGCCCACCCATAAATGCCGACGAGCAGCAGGGCGGCACCGACGAACACGACCCACAGCGTATGCGTGAGCGGCGCCAACGCCATGACCGGCAGACCGAGCGCCGCGACGAGGGGCCACCACGATCCACCCGGCACGTGAATCGGACCCGGCGGCACGGCGGGCGGATCCTTCATAGGCCCGTGGTGCTCCGTGGTCCAGCGCGGCAGGCGGCTCGTGACCGTGGGGATCACGGAAAAATTGTAGACCGGCGGTGGGGACGGGATGCTCCACTCGAGCGAAGCGCCGCCCCAGGGATCGTTGGAAGCGCGCTCGCCGTGACGACGTGTGCGCCAGATGTTGTACAAGAAAACGAGCATGGCGACGGCAATGAGGAACGCGCCGACGGTCGAGACGAGATTGAGATCGCTCACGCCGAGATCGGCCGAGTAGGTGTAGATGCGGCGCGGCATGCCCAGGAGGCCGATGAAATGCATCGGGAAGAACGCCAGGTTCATGCCGAGGAACTGCAGCCAGAAGTGCCATTTGCCCAATGGCTCCGAGAGCAGCCGCCCCGTCATCTTGGGCCACCAGTAGTAGATCCCGGCGAACAACCCGAAGACGGTGCCTCCAAACAGCACATAATGGATATGCGCCACCACGTAGTAAGTGTCGGTCTGCTGCAGGTCGGCGGGAGGGGACGCGTGCGTCACGCCCGAGAGCCCGCCGATGATGAACATCGCGATGAAGCCGACGGCAAAATGCAGCGCCGTCGTGCCGCGGATGGCGCCGCCCCACAGCGTCGCGATCCAGTTGAAGATTTTCACGCCGGTGGGCACGGCGATGAGCATCGTGGTGGCGGCGAACACCGAGTCGGCGATGGGCCCGAGGCCCACCGAGAACATGTGGTGGCTCCACACCCCCCACCCCATGAAGCCGATCAGGATCCCCGAGTACACCACGACGGTGTAGCCGAACAAGGGCTTCCGGGCAAAGGTGGGCAGCACATCCGACACGATCCCCATCGCCGGCAGGATGAGGATGTAGACCTCCGGGTGACCGAACAACCAGAACAAGTGCTGCCACAGGATCGGCGTGGCCCCCGCCTGCTGCACGTAGAAGTGCGCGCCGAAGAAGCGATCGAACATCAGGAACACCAGGCCGACCGTGATCACCGGGAACGCGGTGATGATCAGGAACTGGGTGACGAGCGTCATCCATATGAACGTGGGGAGCCGCATCAGCTTCATACCGGGCGCCCGGAGGTTCAGGATGGTGACGATGAAGTTGAAGCCCGCCGCGAGCGACGAGATCCCGAGGATCTGGAGGCCCAGCAGCCAGAAATCGATGTTCGGTCCGGGGGAGTATTGGCGCTCCGTGAGATTCGCATAGCCGAACCAGCCGCCGTCGGGGGCGACGTTGAGCATCCCCGCGTGGAACAGCGGACCCACCAGCCAGCTCGCGTTCAGGAACAGGCCGCCCAGGAGGAACACCCAGTAGCTGAACGCGTTGAGCCGCGGGAACGCCACGTCGCGCGCGCCGATCTGCAGCGGCACGATGTAGTTGAAGAAGCTCGCCGAGAGCGGCATCAACGCCAGGAACACCATCGTGGTGCCGTGCATGGTGAACAGCTGGTTGTACGTCTCGGCCGAGACGATGTGTCCGTCCGGTTGCGCCAGCTGCGCCCGGATGAGCAATGCCTCGAGCCCCCCGATCAGGAAGAAGCTGAACGCGGTCCAGAAGTACAGGAGACCGATGCGCTTGTGATCGGTCGTGGTGAGCCAGCTCTTGAGTCCTGTGGACGGGGCGCCGCTCATTTCAGCATCTCGAGGTAGGCGACCAATGCCGCGATGTCGGCGTCGGTGAGCGGTGGCTGCATCCGGGTCATGATGGAGCCGGGCTTCAGGGCCGGCGCGTCGGCGATCCAGCGCGCCAGGTGCGCGGAATCATTGGGGAACATGCCGCCCGCGATGGTCGTCCGGCTCCCCACGTGGGTGAGGTTGGGTCCGATCACCCCGGGGGACACGCCCTGGATCACGTGGCAGCCGAGGCACGCCGACCGCGCGTAAATGGCCTTCCCCTGCTCCGCGAGGCTCGCCTTCGGGGGCGCCGCCGCTCCGCCTTTTTGCTGCTCCACCCACGCTTCGAACCCGACCCCCGACTCCACGATCACGCGCAGGCGCATGTTGGCGTGCGAGGCGCCGCAGAACTCGGCACACTGGCCGGAGTAGTCGCCCACCGAGTCGGGGCGGAACGCGATGCGGTTGACGCGGCCGGGGATCGCGTCTCGCTTGCCGCCCAGCGCGGGGGCCCAGAAGGAGTGGATCACGTCGGCCGAGGTGATCGCCACCTGTACAGGCTGCCCCACCGGCACGTGCATCTCGTTGGCCGTAACCAGCCCGAGATCGGGGTACTTGTACTCCCACCACCACTGGTGCCCGATCACCTCGACCTTGAGCGCGCCCAAGGGCGCCTCGCCGGCCGTCGCGAAAATCGTGCGGACGGTGGGCACCGCCACGAACACCAGGATGACCGCGGGAGCGAGTGTCCAGGCGATCTCCATGAGCGTGTGACCGTGCGTCGGCGTCGGAGCGGGGCGGCCTTCGCGGTAGCGGAACCGGACGATCGCGACGAGGAGCAGCACCTCGACCACCAGGAACACGGCCGCCGCCCACCAGAAGATGTCGGTGAAGAGCACGTCCGTGGCCCGCGCAAAGTCGGAGCGGGGGTGGAGCGTCGACTGGGGGAACGGACCGCCGCACCCGGACAGGGCGAGCGCGACGGTCACGAGCCAGAGTCGAATTCGCGGCACGGCGACGAGAGTCCTCAGGTGACGGTCAAGAAGCTGGGACACTAGCACGGGCGGGGGCGGGCGTCAACGAACCCGCGGCGCCACCTCGAACTCCGCCTCCAGTCCTCCCACCGAGCTCCCACCCGCGAAAACCCGGAACTTTCCCGGCTCCACGACGAACTTCATGTCCCGGTTGTAGAGACCCAGCTCCTTGGGCGTGAGCTGGAAGTCCACCGCGCGCGCTTCGCCCGGCTTGAGCGAGACCCGGCGGAATCCCGCGAGCGCGCGGACGGGCCGAGTCACGCTCGCCACCTCGTCGCGCACGTAGACCTGCACGACTTCGGCGCCCTCGCGCGCACCGGTGTTGGTCACCGTGACCGACACCTTCAGAGTCCCGGCCGGTGCTATGCGGGGCGCGCTGAGCCGCAGGTCCGAGTAACCGAAGGTGGTGTAGCTCAACCCGTGGCCGAAGGGGAACAGCGGCGTGACGGGCAGGTCGGTGTACTTGGACGTGTACTTGTCCGGCCCCGTCGGACGCCCGGTGTTCTGGTGGTTGTAATAGAGGGGGATCTGGCCGACGGAGCGGGGGAAAGTTGCCGGCAGCTTGCCGCTCGGGCTCACGTCACCGAACAGCACGGCGGCGAGCGCGGGCCCGGTCTCGACACCCAAGAACCACGACTCGACAATCCCGGGTACGTGCTCCGCGGCCCACGGTATGGTGAGGGGCCGGCCATTCATCAGCACGAGCACGATGGGCGTACCGGCTGC
>WNFA01023114.1_pt1 | contig 10191 bp, 8 predicted proteins | sample 5400481 | NCBI WGS metagenome assembly WNFA01 (sample SAMN13153340, study PRJNA577476) | soil metagenome | isolation source: 120 cm saprolite under Douglas fir tree site 2 hole 1 replicate 2 | place: USA:California | collected 2015-04-18 | reverse complement strand
GCAAACGCCCGCCCCTCCGCAGTCCGCCCCAAAACCAGCGGCACCTCCAGCAACATCGCCGTAACCAGCCGGTTCCCGCGAATCTTCGCGCTCCGCACCGCCGGATACCAAAAATCCCAAAGAAAGCCGGCCTCCCCCTCCCGCCCCGGCTCTTTCGCCGCCGCGGCATCCGCCTGCAAAATTGTGCGCACCGCTTCGCTCATCAAATCCCTTGTGGAGGCCGTTCTTTAGGGCGGCCAGCCGAATCGTAGTATAGCCTTTTGCACCCGGCAACGATTCCCACGCCCAAATAGCCGGCAGTCTCTGATTACTCGACGGAGGCTCGGTTGCCCGCATAGAAGTTCAGTCGGGATGCAAATCAATCCGCAGCGGCCCCAGTTTGGACGCTCTGGAGGTAGTAGGGATTTTACCGGAGCCGTAATTCAGGTCTCTTACTGATAGGAAACGAATCCCCTCAATGTTAAGTGATTCAGGAGCAGACAATTAGCCCGAGCCGCACAGCTGCAGCAGGTGGCCCGCCAGCCCCGAGCCTCAGAAATTTGCCATCGACGAACGCAGCGCAATATGACGTACATGTGGGCGTTCAATGCGTTGTGAAAATTTAGGAGCGGGATCTTGAATCGGGAGGACCAAACAAGGCAGGGAGTGGCGACGCAAAGTCACTGCAGGACAAAGACGAGTGGCCCAATGCAACGCCGCGCTTGGTTTGCAGGAATGTTGCTGGCCCTACTGTGGGCTGCACCTGCTCAGGCGCAGAATGGCGTCATCGTACGCACGACGCTCGGTGCACCGGGGCTCCAGTTGCTGTGTCAAGTGCAAAACTGCACCGTTGTTGGTGCCCTCGACGGTGTACTCAACCAAGTCTTCTTATTGACCACGCCGTTGAATCCTCAAACTCTGGTGAATACCCTGATTCTGCTACCGGGCATCGTGAACGCCGAGGTCGATCAGGTACTCAGCCTGATTGGTGCTGCGAATCTGGTTCCTTCGCCCATCGCTACCACCCTCATGTCAGACAGAACGCTGGTCTCCTACCCTGCCAATTCCGGGACGATGGTATGGAACAGTTACGCCACGCAACCAGCGGCCGGGGTCGTGGAGGTCCAGAATGCGCAGAGCCAGTTCCAGGTAACAGGGACCGGCATTGTCGCAGACATTGATACCGGAGTTGATCCGAATCACCCGGCACTTCAGGGCGTTTTGTTACCGGGTTATGATTTCACGCGAAATCAAGCGGGCGGTTCGGAGATGACGGATCTGGCCCCAACTTTCACGCAGCCGACCCCTTGCGACTCTACAACGTGCCCTGCTGCCGTCCAGGTCAATCAAGAGAGCGCCGCGATTTTGGACCAAGAATCAGCAGCCATTTTGGACACCAATGCCCAATATGCAGCCTTCGGCCATGGGACCATGGTCATGGGCGTGATCCACCTGGTGGCACCCACCGCGCAATTATTGCCGCTTAAGGCCTTCAAATCGGACGGTACCGCCAATCTCTCCAACATCCTTCGCGCCATTTATTTCGGCGTGCAAAACAACGCCAACGTAATCAACATGAGTTTTGACACCACGACGGCATCGACAGAACTCAGAAATGCCCTTGATTACGCCAACTTGCTCGGCGTGGTATCAGTGGCGTCGGCAGGAAATGACGGAATGCAGGAGACTGTTTACCCCGCGGCGTTCCAAAATGATGTCATGGGAGTGGCTTCAGTAGGCTCGACCACCGCCACCGATGGCACGCGCTCGACGTTCTCCAATTTTGGCGCTGCGATCGTTTGGGTAGCCGCACCGGGCGAAGAGATTGTCACTACGTATCCCTTCAGCACGTATGCCGCGGTATGGGGAACTTCGTTCAGCGCGCCCTTTGTCTCCGGCGCCGGGGCGCTCGCGCGGAGCTTAAAGACTGCGATTACGGAGTCTCTAGCAGCGGCCGCGATGGCGCAGGCGGCCCCGCTTAGCGATCCCACCATGGGCCACGGACGCCTTGACTTAGTACCTGCACTCCAATCCCTGTCTGGCGTGACGGGATCCCCTGACTTTACGGCCGCGGCAGCGCCGGCGAGCGCGACAGTCACCGCGGGAGACCCGGCAGTCTACACCGTCACTACGGCGCCTGCGAACGGTTTCTCGCAAACCGTAACTTGGACTTGCACAGGTGCTCCGATGGGAGCGGCATGTTCCGTCTCGCCTCCGACAGTCACCCTCGACGGCACTCATGCGGCGACGGCCACAGTTACATTGACGACGACGGCAAGAGCGTGGTCGCCGGCTCTGCCCTCGCCACAATCGCGGCCACCCATTTCGCTTTGGCTAATCGCAGCGGCAAGCTTCGCCTTTCTTCTGGCGTTTTTCCTCTTTTCCGCGCGGCGCAATGCTCCTCGCGAATGCTACGACTTTGCAGCGGCAACCTTCCTCCTCACCGTTTCCCTCTGCGCCTATGCCTGCGGCGGCGGGTACAGTGCCGGTGGTGGGCGAGTGGGTGGTGGACAGGGGTCAATCACTCTTTCTTCCCTAACGCTTAACCCGACTAGCGTCACCGGTGGTGCTTCTTCCACCGGCACGGTGACTCTTAGCGCGGCAGCCCCTGGCGGCGGAGCAGTCGTTTATCTCTCTAGTAGCGCGTCCGCAGCGACGGTCCCAAACACCATCGGGGTCCCTGCAGCAGCGACGAGCGCGACGTTTACCGTGAACACCAGTGCCGTGACAGCATCGACTCCTATAACCATCACCGCGTCTTATGCAGGATCATCCAAAACGGCTGTCCTCAACGTGACTCCTTCAGGAACACCCGCAGGCACCTACACGCTCACGATCACTGGTGGTTCGGGCAGTCTCAATCACTCCGCCACTGTCCAAGCCACTGTGAACTAGGAAGACTGCGCGTGACCAGCCCTTACAGTCCGGCCCCAGCGGCTAGACCTTGACTCCGTTCGGCCCATTTGGCGTTGCGTGTTCAATTTCCTGGATTTGTCGTCGGCTGAGCTGACTCGATCATTGCGTTCTTGATCGCGTGAGCGACTGCATCCTTGACGATGACCTCATTCCGGCCGTGGTCGGTGATGGCGTCGTAGAGCAGTTGCGTCGGTCCTGGGTTTAACTCCTTGTTGTATTCGTCGGTGATGTCGGTGGCCATTTTTTGGAGCATCTTGCTGGACTCGGCACCGAGATCCGTGCCGCTGATCTCAACTCGTCTGCCTATGTATGTCGCGGCGATTCGCTCGGCGAGTTCGTCGGCCGTCTGGTAATAATATTCCGAGATTTGGCGGTGGCCTTCCTCATGTTCGATCACACGTTGGGATACCCCGGTCGGCACCCAGATGTTGATCTTTAGTCCCAGCGTCACCTTGATCTGGGTGATGGTGACGGTCGCGTGTGTGGCATCCGTTTGTCGAGACTCCCCGCGCACGCTGGCCTTGGACTGGAAATCGGAATCGCACTCCGCGTTTTCCCCCGGGGCCAGCGGTGGCATATCGCTCGGCGGTGTGGCCGGGTCAAATGTGTGTTTCGCGATGGCAACCGGTTGCTTGTCGATTGTCGGCACGGGAGCTTCCCTAAGCTGCCGTCGCGATGAGAAGTCCCGCCACGCGAGACTGCCGAAGACAAGCACTCCCAGCAACACAAAAAGCGCAAATAAGCCTCGCAAGGACAATACCGCCTCCGCATTCCATTTTCCAAATAAGACAGCGCTTGAACCATGACTTTGTGGGCGGCGCATTACGCGAAAGGTACTCTCATCGGGCGGCCGAACCAACTCCCGATAAACGCGCTCGCCGAAAACCGACCCATTGGCGACGACATCTAATTGCTTGCATCACCGTTCCGCGGTATTCTTTATGCAGAGCATCTCCATGTCTTCGGCCTTCTATTAGCTCGGCGCCCGCTACGATGACCTGACCAATCAGCTCTCAACCCAGGAGCTCGTCTCCGACTCCTCGCGCTTCCAAAAGGTCGCCAAGCAGCACGCCGAGCTCGCCGAAATCGTCGCCAAACATCGCGAGTACAAGCAAATCGAAAAAGATCTCGCCGGTGCGCACCAGATGTTCATCGAGGCCGACGACCCGGAAATGAAGCAGCTCGCCCACGAAGAAGAAAAGCAGCTCACCGCCCGCAAGGAAACCGTCGAGCGCCAGCTAAAACTCCTCCTCTTGCCCAAAGATCCCAACGACGAAAAAAGCGTCATCCTGGAAATCCGTGCCGGCACTGGCGGCGATGAAGCCGGCATCTTCGCCGGCGATCTCTACCGCATGTATTCGCGCTACGCCGAAACGCAAGGCTGGAAAGTCGAAGTCCTCGAGAGCTCTCCGTCTTCAATGGGCGGCGTAAAAGAAATCGTCGCCGCCATCCAGGGCAACAAGGTCTACTCCAAGCTGAAATACGAAAGCGGCGTGCATCGCGTGCAGCGCGTTCCCGAGACCGAGCAGCAAGGTCGCATTCACACTTCCGCCGCAACCGTCGCCGTACTCCCGGAAGCCGACGACATCGACATCAAAATCGAAGCCAAGGATCTCCGCGTCGATACCTTCTGCTCCTCCGGTCCCGGCGGGCAGTCCGTCAACACGACTTACTCCGCCGTGCGCATCACGCACATTCCCAGCGGCCTGGTCGTCTCTCAGCAAGACGAAAAATCGCAAATCAAAAATCGCGCCAAAGCCATGCGCGTTCTTCGCGCCCGCCTCTACGAGCTCGAAATGGAAAAGCAGCAATCCGCCCTGGCCGCCGAGCGCCGCGGACAAATCAAATCCGGCGACCGCTCCGAAAAAATCCGCACCTACAACTACCCGCAAAATCGCGTAACCGATCACCGCATCGGCCTGACGCTTCATCAACTCACCGAAGTCATGGACGGCAAACTCGCCCCCATGGTTGACGCCCTGGTCTCCCACTACGAAGCCGAGCGCCTCGACCAAGAGCTCGCTGAGGCATAATCATCTCAGGAGGTGCCCCATGTTGACTCGTCCGGGTTCCACCCCTGGTTCCGGTTGGATTAGAGGCGTGAGCGAACGCTTGGCCTCCGCCCCCGCCGACACGCAATCCCCTCCCCGCCGCTTTTGGGCTGCCTACTTTGCTTTCATGGCTCTGGTCCTCGTGATCTTGCCATTGGTCCAGCGCCGTGCCCTGCAGTCTTACGACATGCGCAACACGCGCTCCTACGAATCTTCCGCACAATGGGCCGGACTTCCGCTCTTTGCTATCGGCCCTGCTCCCGTCGCCATTGTCGCCATCGGTGGCCGTCCCCGCGGCGTCCTTGCTATCGGCGGCATCGCTATCGGAGTCATCGCTGTGGGCGGATTAGCGGCGGGCGGTATTGCTATCGGCGGTGTCTCCCTGGGCCTTCTGGCATTCGCGGGACTTGCCATCGGCTGGCGAGCTGTCGGCGGCTGCGCTGTTGGCTTCCGCGCCTTTGGTGGCCTCGCCTTCGGCGGTTACGCCTATGCGGGCAACGGCGTAGCCTTCGGCTATCACGAAGCCTGCGGCCGGCAGAAAGAGAAACTCTTCGGATGATCGAGTTGTCTCTAGATAATTCCGTTCGTTCTCTACTGAAGCGCGGCATCGCGCAACTCCGCGAGACAAACACTCCTTCCTTCACGCTCGCAGCCGAGTTGCTTCTTCTCCACGCCCTTGGCCGCAATCGCACCTGGCTCTACGCGCATCCGGAAGAAACCATCGCCGACGCCGACGCGCAGCGCTTCTTCGAATTGATCGCCCGCCGCGCTGCCGGCGAGCCCACCCAGCATCTCACCGGCAAACAGGAATTCTGGGGCCTCGAATTCGAAGTCACGCCCGACGTCCTCATTCCCCGCCCCGAAACAGAGCACGTCATCGAAGTCGCCCTTGACCGCTTAGCCCTCCGAGAACGTCGCCTCGGCCGCCCGCAAAAATCCACCGGCGCCGGCCTGCAAATCGCTGACATAGGCACCGGCTCCGGCTGTATAGCCATAGCCCTAGCCAAAGAACTCCCCGCCGCAAATTTCCTCGCCACCGACATTTCGCCAGCAGCCCTAGCCGTAGCGCAGCGTAATGCCCAACGCCACGCCGTCTCTGACCGAATCAAATTTCGCGAAGCGAATTTCCTCTCCCCAGTAAGGGCGCAGCAAGCTGCGTCCCAACCCGGCAACATTCCAGACAGCGTACCACCGCTCTTTCACGAGTCACGAAACACGGGTCACGAGTCACGTCCCTTCGATCTCATCGCCAGCAACCCTCCCTACATCGGCCGCCGCGAAGCCCCCTCCCTCCCCCGCGAAGTCCGCGACCACGAACCCGACTCCGCCCTCTACGCCGGCGAAGAAGGCTACGAACTCTACGCCAACCTAATCGCCCAATCCGCCCAGCACCTCAAGCCCGGCGGCATCCTCGTCCTCGAGCTAGGCCACAACTCCCTCGCTGCCGTCCAACCCCTCCTCGACGCATCAGCGTGGACCAATGTCGGCTCAACCAACGACCTCGCCGGCATCCCCCGCGTCCTTGCCGCCGAGCGCCTCTGACCGCATCGAATCCCTAGCGAACAAAAAGTGAAAAGCGTAGGCTAGGGGCGTGCCGGAACTGGCTCGCTTCCGCGCTATTCACGGTCCCGTCGATGAGCACACGCTGCCGACCGTCGCGTCGATTCTGCACGTCGACATGGACGCGTTTTTCGTCTCCGTCGAACTCCTCGAGCGCCCCGAATTGCGCGGCAAACCCGTCATCGTCGGCGGCCAACCCAACCAGCGCGGCGTGGTCACCGCCGCCAGTTACGAAGCGCGAAAATTTGGCGTGCATTCCGCGATGCCGCTGCGCACCGCGGGACGCCTGTGTCCGCACGCTGTCTATCTCGACAGTCACCACGCGAAATACTCGGAGTGGAGCGATCGCGTCGCGACGATCCTCGCAAAATTTTCCCCCGTCGTCGAAATGGTTTCGATCGACGAAGCCTATCTCGATCTTTCCGGCACGGAGCGCCTGCACGGTCCGCCGCTCGCCGCCACCGACAAACTTCTTCGCACCATCACGCGCACCACGGGCCTTCCCTGCTCCGGCGGCCTCGCCACCACGCGCCTCGTCGCCAAAGTCGCGTCCGATCAAGCCAAGCCGCGCGGCCTCCTCTGGGTCGCTCCAGGAAGCGAAGCGCGTTTTCTCGCGCCGTTATCCGTGCGCAAAATTCCCGGCATTGGCGAAGTCACCGAGCGCGCGTTGCGCGCGCTCCGTATCGAAACCGTGGAGCAGCTCGCCGCGCAGCCGTTGGAAAAGCTTGAAAAAATTTTCGGCCAGTGGGGCACCGCGCTATATCGCAAAGCGCGCGGCGGCGACTCCTACGAATTCGTAATCGATGCCGAGCCTAAGTCCATTTCGCACAATCACACGTTTGGCGAAGATACCGACGACACCGTTGCGCTCACCGCGATGCTCAGTCATCTTTCGCAGAAAGCCTGCAAGCGCCTGCGCGAAGCGGGCCTCGCCACGAGCACACTCACCCTCACCATTCGCTACGCCGGCTTCGATACCTACACGCGCGCAAAAACGCTCGGCGAGCCAACGCAACTTGACGCCGACATTTTCGCTGTTTTCCAGAACCTTTTTCGCGAGCATCGCGACCCGAGCCGCAAAATCCGCCTGCTCGGCGTGAGCCTGAGCGGCCTGACCCACGGCGCGGAGCAACTCGATCTGCTCTCCGCGGAGCGCCGCGCCAAACTCGCAAAGCTCACGCGCGCCACCGATCTCCTGCGCGATCGTTTCGGCTTCGACTCCCTGCAATTCGGCGGTTCGCTGCGCCCCGGCGATTCCGCGCCAGGCGGCGAGCACGGCGAAAAAGAATGACCTATACTCTCTGCTGATGAGCACGCCACCCGCTGCGTCTTCCGCTTCTTCCGCTCACACGCGCGAACATTTCAGCACGCGGCTGCGCAATTTCTGGCAGCGCGTCAGCGAAGGCCGCCAGATCGACGATTTGTGGATGCAATTCGCGGCCGATGCGCGCGCCAGTTACGGCTTCTACGGCAGCGACGTCGATTGGGACGAAATCAAGAAACTCCCCCGCTGGCGCCAGCCCCTCCACGTTGCCAAGGAATTTTTCTGGGCGCTCCTGCTCAAAATGACGCCTGCGCGGCGCGTACTCCTGCTCATCGCCATGGCGATGTTTCTGTTGTCCGCCTTGAAGGTGCAAATCGGAACCTTCGTTCTGGACATCAAGTTTGAATTTGTCTCCGCGGCCCTGTTTTTGCTTCTCCTCTCCCTGGAGCTCGCCGACAAAGTCACCATGAAGCGCGACCTCGAAATCGCCCGCGAAATTCAAACCTGGCTCGTGCCGTCCTCTCCGCCGGAGGTTCCCGGCGCGGAAATCGCGTTCGCCTCGCGGCCGCAAAATTCCGTGGCCGGCGATTACTACGACGCGTTTTTCGCCACCACCGCTGCCGCCGAGGGCGGAAAACTCACGTTGGTAATCGCCGACGTCGCCGGCAAGAGCATTCCCGCCGCGCTGCTGATGGCCACGCTGCAAGCCAGCCTGCGCACCATCGCGGGCGAAGGCGCATCGCTCGCGGATTTGGTGCTGCGCCTGAACCGCTACGCCTGCGCGCACAGCCTCGATGGCCGGCGCTTCACCACCGCGGTTCTTGCCGAGTACGAGCCCACGACGCGGCGGCTCAACTACGTAAACGCGGGACACAATGCCCCGATCCTGCGGCGCGCCAATGGCGACATGGAAAAGCTCGACATTGGCGGATTGCCGCTGGGAATCCAGTCCGCGGAGGCGTACGAAACTTCCGTGAAAGATTTGCGGCCGGGCGACGCGCTGATTTTTTTCACCGACGGCGTCGTCGAAGCCTTCGACGAAAGCGGCCAGGAATTTGGCGACGCCCGCTGGCTGGCCGCGATTCGCGACCTTCCGGAAATCACCTGCATGATCTTCCGCGTCAAACGGTCCGCGTAACCAGTAGGACAGCCACTCCTGGCTGTCCTCCGATCCCTGCAAGCAGGCCAGCTGCGCCGGCGATCAGGCGGGCGGAGGAGCAGCGGGCGCAGCCGGCTGCGGCGGCGCGGACGGCTTCCCAAATTCGGTGTCATTCAAGTCGGGGTTCAACTCGACTTTCTCGATTCTGATTTTCTGCGTCAGGTCCGCTGCCGAGCTGCCGGAATCGATGGCAAAAGCGAATTTCACTCCGCCAACTTCGCGATAGTCGCTGAAGTGAGACTCCACGGGAAGTTCCTGGTCTTGGTATTTGCGCTTGCCCTCCCACTTGAGCAGCAAAAAAGAATTGGCGTCGAAAAGGTAAAAGCGCACGTCGCCGACTTTCGTGGTCAGCTTCAGGCGCCAGACGTCTTTGTCGTCGACCTTGTCTTTGCCCACCAGCTCGATCTGATTGCCTTTGCTCTTGTAGTCCAGCAGCGGGCCGTCGAAGTCAGACTCCTCGGTGATATTTTTCAGTTCTTCTCCGCTCATGGCTTCGGGATCCACTTTGCCCGCAAAGGGATTGTTGGCCCAGCCCTGTTTTCCGTCGTAGACGCGCACCATGGTCTGGTTTTGAATGGTGAGCTGCATGTGCATTTTGAGCGGGCGTTTCAGCTCCACGACAAACGGCCCGCTGACGTCCCCAAAGGAAATTTGTCCGGAAACGCGCTCGGAGTTGATAGCCCGCAGTTTGTCGAGCCCGCCGCGCGCAGCCAGCACCTTGGCCAGGATCTCGTCGGCCGTCTGGGCGCCCGCGGCCGCTGGAAACAACGCAGCAGCAGGAAGCAGAGTAAGGAGCGCAATGCAAAGCGTTCTGAGTCTCATGGAGTTCATGGTAGCAGGTATCTGAGGTTGGAGGATTGACGCTGGAAATGGAAGCGAGGCGGCCCTTCGCGAAAACCGCTCTGGCTATGGTGCGAAAAAAAACCATGATTCCGTCCCAAAAGACTCCTACGGATTGAACAGTAAGCATGGGAAGCGAAATTCTATTTCCCGCTCGGGGCTGCGGGCTGCGAACTTGGAGCCTCGAAGATTTCAGATAGGACGCGGCCCTTCATCTGAGTCGGCTGGGGGATCCCATAGAGGTTTAGGATAGTCGGCGCAATGTCGAAGACGCTGACGGCAAACCCCATCAGTCGCACGTCCCTCTTGATATTTGGGCCGATCGCGATGAAAATCCCGGGCACATCATCGCCATCCTCGAAGTCGTGTTTGGCAATGATGGGAGTATTGCCGCCGTGATCGTGAGCTGAGTGGTACAGGCG